>JAAGKN010000938.1_pt1 | contig 194622 bp, 192 predicted proteins | sample 6206371 | NCBI WGS metagenome assembly JAAGKN01 (sample SAMN11533720, study PRJNA540317) | gut metagenome | isolation source: fecal pellets from male and female animal of same cohort | host: Peromyscus leucopus | place: USA:CA | collected 2017 | reverse complement strand
TTTACAGAAAAAATTTCACAGACTCTTATCCAACAGTATCTAAATTATATCCAGATGGTCTGAAAAATACACCTGTATCACCTACTACTATTTTTAGATACGAGAGACCATTAATATCAACCCATGAAATATTTTTAATTTTACCATCTGTTGAAAGTTTGTTTGATAATCGATTGTATACATCTGAAAAACTATACCCATTACCATAACAGCAACAATCCAAAGCATTTAGTGTATAAGTACCTATTTGCATACCTCCTGATGTATTTTTATGCCAACCACATATGGATTCTCCAGTTAATTGCATATAATTACCATTACTGTTATATGTATATATTTCTGAAGGTGAAATATCAACTTTTGCTCCTTTTGAAGAAAAGATTGATATCTGTGGAAGATTCTCGTTATCATTTTCAATTTCTATGAATCCACCTGTAATATTTATATCTTTTGCAGTCACCTCTCCATTTTCATTAACTACGAAATTGTCACCACATGTAATAGTAGAACCAGATTTTATATCACCAATAAATTCTCCACTTTTGGCATGTATTTCACCAGAAAAATAACCTTTCCCCGCAGTATCCACCCCCATAATCACATCATTTTTAGATTTATTCTTATCACGAATACAAAATAAATATCCATCTTTTGTTGTATTATTTGCTGCTGTATTATTTGGATCTATTTCAACAGAATAATTACCATTGGCAATGCATAAGTATCCTCCACCAATCTTAGGTGATATAACATAATCAGAACCAATCTCAGTAGTGGCAGAACCGGTCAAGGCGGTATTGACTTTATTTTTAAATTCCATAAGCCCATTGATGTTATTCATTTCTGGAGCATTTACATTATTCGAACCCCATGTAATAGTACCTTTGTCAATCTTGATTCCATCACTGGTTATCAATACATTTCCAGCTTCATTACCAATAAACATTTTATCACTGGCAACCAGCTTACCAACTATTGCATCAGCAATAACGCCATATGCTTTTATCTCATTTTTTCCATCAGGCTTTGTGGGATCTTTAAATGTTGTTTCTCCAATGGCTAATGCGACAGAACGCCATTTATCTCTGGTAAATACCATCATGTTACCGGTTATCCGCAACTGTTTATCACCGTAAAATCCTTCATCATCCATACGTTTACAGATCAGACCAGCCGGAGTGATTGTAACCTCGTTATTGTCATTATTGGTCAGCATGGTTTTGGCAGCATTTAATCCGCTGGTATACATATCCAGAACAGTATTCTGTGCCTGTTCCCCCTTTTTAGCCTGGAGAGCAGTAGAAGGGAAGTTGGTAGCCATGCTGTCTGCCTGTTGGATAATGCTTTGTAAATCACTTAATTTGCCGTCAACAGATTCAATCTGTTCTGAAAAGGTAACATTGATACTTTCCACAGTATCACCACTGAATTCTACACCGATTAAACGGAGTTTCAGAATTTCGTCCTCAGTACGGATTCTTATGTAATTAAATAATGCAAATTTTTCATAAAGGGATTCAAACTCAGGGAGTGCAAACAGATTATTAAGGGAAGTAGAAATGGTACGTTGCAGGACGCAAGCCTTTTTTGCTTCCGTTGTAGCAGCCTCAACTAATTCTTTTGCCTTTGCTAGACATTCAGAGGTTGATAGACCGTCAGAAATATAATTACTGTTTGTATAAGTATCTTCCCTTCGGTAAGAGCAGAATATCTTATAGAAATCTTTTCCTGCACCTTCTAAATGATTTTTGAAGTTCCACTTTTTCTGAAATGCTTCTTGTTCTGCTTTAATGTCTGTAATCTTTGCAATGATATCATTTACCTGCTGCTGTCTGATATCCAATACTCCGGGAACCGAATCCGGATTTTCCTCAGTGGGTGGGTTTGATATAATCCTCATCCGGTGGTGATACTTTTCATACATATTGTTGCGGACGGGTGAATCCACATCTAACTGCATCAAGATGCTTAAACAGGAATTATAGCCATCATAAAATGATTTCAGACGGTTCAATGAGTACTGGTTAAAATATTCCCTGATATCGTCATTGTTCATATTTGCCACATCAAAATCAATATCCAGCATAGAACCTTTGTGTAATGCTTTTTCTATTTTCTGTCTGGTAAAGGTTAATTCATCATCATTTATTTTGACCTCAAAACATGTATTTATCTGCTCATTAGTTTTCGGGAAGTAGTCGGTTTCTTTTGCAGTCCTTGTCACTCTGATGTTACCAGTCCAGATATACTCACCTTTTTCATTTTTATTAAAAGAAGCAGTATCTTTAATAACCTCTGCTTTGTAACGTGCATCAATCAGTATGTTAGCTATAGCTTCAACATTATTTGAAACACCAGCAAATAGGTTGTCATCATATTTATTTAATGAAGAAACACCAACAAACATGTTAGTTAATTCATCAACCATGATTTGATATTGTTCCTCAGCAGTGGTTTCTTTTATTTCTACATCAGGCATCATGGAAGATTCATAGTATGCCAAATCATCATATGCTTTACAAAGTCTGGTATAAATTCCGTTTTCACCGTAGTATGTATCTGTCTCCTTTGAAAGATCGTTATTATATTTTTCAATCGTATCAACCAGTTCTTTCGGCATATCGTTATACTGGAAATCGGCAAACTGGTAAATATAATTGGAGCCGTTCATGTTAACGGCACGTACCATATCAGTGATAACATCATCCCCGCCTTCAACACGGAAACAGTTTTTGACATTATCTTTATTGCTGGAGATGGTAATTTCATTTGCCAGTTTAGTCTTTGATAGAAATACCAGTGTGTCTTCGCCAATGCCTTTTGTATACACTTTACCTGTTTTCTGGTCAATGCAGTCACATAAGTTGTAACAGTTGATGTTTCTGTTGAACGTATCAAATGTGAAAATAACATTGCTTTCTTTTGCGACTTCACCAGTCAGGAAATCATATATGGTAGTTCCATCAACCGTATAGGTTCTTTGAAATTTATATGTTTCTTCCGGCTGGCTTTCTTCACTTAATGCGATGTATGGAGTGACATACCCAATATTCCAGTGTGGAGCTTTATCTGCCAGTACACGGTGTAGAAGAGAGTGTGTTTCATCCTCCGGATTATAAAATACAGTTGGGATAAAGTTGCCATTGTCATCAAAATCTTTTTCATTTTCATTATGTTCCGTCACCTTTATTGACATGGCATCTTCATCATTCACATGTAATTCATACAGTGGAATTTGTGCAAGCTCCACTTCCAATGACATACCATGGACTGACTTTACGGTCTGGGTATTATCCGTATAATTAACAGATATTTCAAATCTGCCAAACCCCATGACATCAATGATTTTCAAATCTATCAGGTCATCCCACACAGGGCAGATCGTTCCGTTTACATATTTATTTACGTTAAAAGATATTTCATCTATACCGTTCCCGGCTAAAGATATGTTCCAATTTGTATAATGTGGAATTTTACCGAGAATATCAAAGGAACGTGTCATAAGCAGGAGATGGGGCATTTCTATTTTTCCTGTATGTTTATCTATTTTAATAATATCGTAAGGCTGTTTCATTAAACAATTATCCTCCTTGGCTCCCTATATGTAAATTTAATATCTATATTATTTTCTGAATCGGTTACAATGTGATTGACTCCATTGACAAGCCTTAAGAAATACCAGTTAAAATCATTGGGGGAGGAGATACCAGAAATGGTATTAGTAGAAGAATTCATCATGATTGTTTTAGTTATGTTTTGTAAATCGGTTGCCTTGCCATTTAATTTATTTTGGGATAAATCACTATTATTACTGATATAAAAATTTCCAGTACCATTTAATTCAAGAAGTGGCAGAATATAACTATTAATATCGCTGTGTATATCCAAACGTATTGGATTATCTTTATTGATTGTATATTTTTTTATGATTTCCTCAGAATAACCGTAACCACAATCTGAAGTAACCATTAGGTTAAAGCCGACTGTTTTACCACCAGTCTGATAGGGGAGCATATTAATATGGACTTTATAGTACACATCTTCATACCCCTTTTGGTCAAACTGGAACCATCTGTATCCATCTTGTTTTAACAGCCATTGTGCAATCTGGCTTTCTTCATATTGGCTGAAACAGGGGGACTGGTCATTACTAAGACATGGATTTTTTACAATGGAGAAATTCCAGGTTATGACAGTATTTAATTGTGCTCCATAAAAATCAAATGTATCCCGATCAGGTGTTTTTACAATATTATATTCAATATCGCCGCCGGTAGCAGTAAGAGTCTCGTTATTAAAAGAACCTATCATTAATCCAAAATCGCTTGCACGGTTATTATCGAATAAAAAATCTGTCGCAAACATTTTATCACCACCTAAGTTTATTCCTTGCTGAATCTGTTTAATTCTTTTTTGTATTCAGCTGCTAATTCGTCAAATAATTTCATCTTATCCTGATATTTATTTTTTAATATGTGAAGTTCATTTATCAGTGTTTTATAATCATTTTTGTATCGCTCTAATTCATTTAAGTGAGAATGCAGCTGCTGGTTTTCTCTTTTGAGTCTTTTGTTTTCTTTTAACAATATATTTTCTATTTCTCTCGATTTGTTAAAAAGCATTTGGTTCCTTCTTTCTCCATGTTATATTTAAGGGAGTGATAAGACACTCCCTTAAACAATGGTTATATTATTGTGTTAACATTAAGTTTACCATTACCGGCAATTCTGTCAGTAGTTACCAGACGCAGGGCCTTTTGCATCTTTTGATTCGTCTGAATAGCCTTGATAAATTCATCAGGGTTTGTGACATTTGGCATATCGATATTAAATACCATATCGCCTATAGAAGTATTGCCGACAGGCATCAGATTAGCTGGATTTGGCATTTTATCCAGATTATTCATAGAACCAACTGTGTAATTTAATTCCGGCAATTTATTTACTAATTTTTCAAACTGTGCTGTCTGGTCTGGGGTTAATATGGCTTCTCCGGGATTTGCACTTAATAGAACTTTGTCGCCATTATCATGTACCTGTTTTTTGATATGATCAACGGAAACGATACCACCCTTTTTAAATCCGGGGACTTTTAGTGACTGCAACTTGCTGTATATTTCGTCCGTATTGTTTTTTACACCAAGAATTTTGGCTAATTCTTTCATTTTATCAGAAGACAATATTTTGGAATATTCCTTTTGCAGTGCTTTATTTACTTCACCATATTTTTTCTTTGGATCAGGAGCAGAGCCATATTTGTTGATAAAGTTGACAATATCATCTTTTGTTATTTTACCAGAAGATTTTAATGCAGTTACTGGTTTGGAAAATGCTGTTTCTGTATCCAGAGATAGTTTTGGCATTAATTCTAAACCGGAAGGCAGAGGATGATATCCAGTGTGGGTGAAAGGTGCATCACTTTCTGTTTTGTCTGAAGAATCATCGATTTTTATATGATTTATAATAGCATCTACAATTTTTGATGTTGAGTCGCTGATGCTTCCAGTTACAGTATCAAATAATCCATCCGTTTCAATCTTATATTCATTCTTACCTGCTACTTTAGATAAATATTCAGAAATATCAGCCGTTTTTTGATTAGCGATTTCTAATCCTTCCCGAACCAGTGTCATAAAATCTTCCAGCTTTTTAGTAACCAATTCTTCATATTCGGTATACAATTTATCCAGCATATTTTCCTGATCAGAGATATATCTGTCATATTCCGCTTCTTCGAGTTCTTTTTCTTTTTCGGATAGCTGTACCTGTAATTTCTGTAATCTGGCAAGTCCCTCTTGTGAGGTATCTCCCTGATAAGCAGCTATCTGTTTTTGTATGGTAGAAATATTACCTGTTTTTTCCTGAATAGACAGTTGATAATCATGAAGATCTTTCTCAGTCTGTAAAGCTTCTTTTTTGGCATCGATTAGTTCCTGCAGCATGTTTAATTCAGACTGGTATTGTTCTTTCATTAAATCGGCAATGTCAGATTCTAAGGAATAGGTATCTTTGATATCATTTTGCCAATCTGTATAAGTTTCGTTAATTTTTTCCTGTAGGTCATTAAGAGAGTTGAATTCCCAATCACCCAACTTATATTTACCGTCTGATTGTCTCCCGGTTAATTTAACGTTCTGTAATTCATTTAATAGTTCTCCAGTATTATTAGCTTTTTTTTGTGAAGCATAATAACTGGCAGATAAGGAACCGAGTTTTGCAAGTCCTGCATCTGTAAAAGTCCCTATTTTATCATCAGTTAATTTTTCATGAGCAAACAAATCTTGTAAAAATTCCTGTTCTGTGATAATCCGGTCGATAGATTCTGCTATATCATTAAACATGTTGAAGCGTAATTCGTTGGTAGCATTATTGAGGTCATATGTTTTTTTGATACAATCAGAAATTTTATTATCGCATTCTTGAATTGCATCTTTTGCATCATACCATTCATCGGTGCCCTGTGTAATCTGTTCTAATTGTAATGCAAGTTGTGCTTTTTCCTCTTCGTATGAGTTTTTTATATCATTATTGTAATCTTTCTGTGACTGATAATATGATTTGTGAACATTATTTCCAGATGTCTCAATTTCAGATATCTTATTATCAAGAGAAGTAAATTTATTATCAAGAAGTTTGATTTCATTCTCATAGTGATTTTTAATATTTTCAAACTTCTGATTTTCAAGTTCCATAAGTTCTTTTTGGTATTCTGTCTGTAACTGTGCTTTTTTAACCTCATCTTTTGTTAATTTAGCAATCTTAATCTGATAATCATAAGATGTTTTTAAATAAGATTTCTGATCATTCAAATACTTATTTTTAGTCTGATATCCAGTGCTGATATCCGATAGAGCATTCAATTTATCAATGTTTGCTTCTGCATCATCAACATAAACCTGGTATTTCTCTTCCTTCAGTTTGCGAACCTGTGTCTTGAATTCATCTACCTGTTTCTGTGCTTCTTTATATTTATCATAATATTCTTTATATTTATTGATTTTATCAGCAGTTTCGGAATTATAATCTTTAATATTATAATTACCTTCCCTGACAGTTTTCTTTATAGTGTCTGAAAGCTTAATATTTTTAGCATATTTTTGATACCTTTTTGCTGCCTTTTCATTAGCTTTAAGGAGTGATTGTGTTTGCTTAATCTGTAGATTAAGATTAGAGGATTTTTTATTGACCGTAAACAGATTATCAAATTTCGCTTTTGTTGAATCAATTACCTTCTGAAGCCGTTCTAATTTACGTTCAATCCAGTTCATAGAGGTTTTTTGTTGGGCTGCGGCAGTATTGTTGCCGCCCCCGCCAGTATAGGGAGCACCGCCTGCCGAGTATTTGGCTGACATTGTACCATTTTTTATACTGTAAGCAATTAAAGCAGCATTTGTTCGTGCATTTGCTTCTTTATGGCGCATAGCCTGATCATCAGCATATGCGTTTCCGCTGGATTTAGCAGTGCCATTTTCGGCAGATTGTTTCGCAGTAGCCAATTCATAGAATGCAGCAGCAGTATAGCCGGTCTGCATAGCTAATTGGGCTAATGCGTTGCATTCATTGGAAGAGATAATTCCATTAGAACTCGCTTTAGACATGGCAAGGGAAACCAATGCACTGTTGGCAATTCCAGCAGCAGAGGCTTCATTTGCCATGGCGATAATGTCTGACAAACTGGCATTTTCTAATGTTTTACTGGCATTTGAAGCATTGTACTTTGCATTTCCAAGGGTGTTGGAAATATTGATAAGTTCCTGTTGTGCCTGTGATTCAGCACCATATATGCTGGATAAGCGGCTTTCTACAAATTCCTGTGAATTTGTAATACCCATAAGTTCTAACTGTGAAGCAATATAGTCAGCATTATCCCGGTTAAGATTATTTAGCATATCAGAATTATCTATATATGCAGTAGAAAGATTGTCAAAAGCGTCTTGTACTTCTTCCGTGGTTGCCGTTACATCGGTTACAGTCTCTATAAAATCAGAAAACTCAGATAGTCCGCCAAAGGAATCATTTAGCATTGCAAGATTAGAGATATCAATGTTTTTCCCATTAGCAAAATCAGTATATGCATTCATTAATGAATCCAAATCATTTTTAATATTACTGATATTTGTGGTAAGCTGAATACTGGTATGATTTTTTTCAAGTGCATTTTCCCATTCTGCAACCTTTGCCTTACATTCTTCTAAAGAATCGTCTACAGAAAGAGAAATCATACCGCTATCAATGGCAGTTCTTGTGTCTTCAGAAAGAGAGTTATAATAATTGATTTTATCTTTTGATTCATGATTTATTCTGGCATCAGTCGCATTATTTGGGTTTTTGGTTATTGGTGCAAATGACAGACCAAGTGGTTCAGCAGAGGCAGTATTGTGCATAACATTAAGCAGTTGGGTAAATTCTATACCATTGTCCCTGCAGGCGGCTTTTAATGCTTTTATAATATCGGCTCCGAATACTTCTGACAATCCTTCGATGTTACCGCCATTTTTAAAATAGGAAATCATTTGTTCGTATAGACCATCAAATTTTTCTGATTCAAATATTGGTCTGATTTTTATATCCATATATTCTTCATCCGTAAGAATTGAGCTATAAATCAGATTTAAATCAGAAACCATCTGGTTATATGTTTCAGCTTCCCTTTGTGTTAGGTTATTGATTCCTTTGTCTTCATAAGCCTGAATCCAATTTTCTAACTGGGCAGCATTATCAAAATACTCTTCTTTATTTTCCATTGCAGCTTCTTTTGCAGCTTTTTCATAATCAGCCAGCTGTTTTTTATATTCTATGATTTGTTCCTGCTTTTCTGCAATATAATCAGTTAACTGGTCGCCTTTATAATAACGATCTGCCTCTTTTATGGCTGTTTCGGCAGCTGCCATATCGTCTTTAATTCGCTGTTTAGTGTTTTCGTTACTTTTTAATTTTTTATAATCTTTTCTTGCATCATCGTAATCGTCATTGATGGTGTCAAGGGTATCTTGTAACGTCAGTTCATTTTTTATCTCGGAAAGTTCCACAGAATGCTCCAATTCGGCATTTTGTGCATTTAACGTTTCCAATTCACTTTTATCTGTAAAAGTTAGTTTTTTCTTTGAATTTAGCTCGTCAATTCTTTGTGTGGTTGCGGTAAATTCCGCCTGAAGGCTTTGCAGTTCTGATTTGGAAGTTTGATATGTATTATTTGCTTCCTGAATGCGTTCCTTTGCTTTTTCTGTTTTATGTACCAGATTATCAATAGCAGTATATGCTAATGTAAGCCCTTTGGAAATTAATGCGTCTAAAATTATGTTACCTGTTGCTTTAAAGATTTCCTTTGTTGCACCACCAGCTGCTGCTTTAGTGGAGTTTAACAAGTCATCTAATGACAGTTTAAACCCTTTGGTTGTTAATTCACCGTTTTTGCATGTTTTAGCATAGGCAATGATCCGGCTGTCAATATTTTGCATTTTTTCGCCTAACGCTTCGGCACTTAGAGATGAATTATTAAACTCCTCTTTAAAGAGTTCAAATTGGCTTAACAATTCCGGAGTCAGGTTGCTTTTTTTATTTTTTTGAGAAAAGAATGTATCCATAATTCCGGAATCGCCCTTAATGCCGCCACGTTCCCATGCATCAAAAACATTAATTATTTTCCCACGTATGGTATCCAATGTGTTTCCAAAATCAGTAAGTTCTTTGTTTTTTGTTGAGAATATCGTACTATTGTATAATATAAAAAATGATGTATTGTGAAAGTATAATAATTTTTTTAAATTTACATTATCCTATCTCTTCCTATATAAGATAGTTGCTATTAAGAAATAGAAGAGCAGTATCACTCTTTTGGTTTATACCCAGTCACGAGCAAGTTTTCCTTCTTGGTTTGGAGTACCTGTTACAAGCCTTTCGGCTCAAAATCGTTTATACTCTCTGAACACTTCCATATCTGACAAAGACCAGACTTAGGGATTCCGCTGCTGATTGGTGGTCTTGCCCTCTACAGGCGTTGTTACTTAGGGCTTTCACCCGTAACCAACAGTATGTTTTCTTGCCATTACTGGCATCCTTTTCGGAGTGCATTCACGCCCGCCGTTTCCAGCCACGTTGTAGCCATACTGTACTGTATATTCACTATAAAAAGCTTCCCAGCACTGAGGGATAGCAGCCCTCAATTACGATTTATTTTATAGAACACTGTGAGTTGACTAAGTTCACACATTCCTGCCTTTGAAATTCATGTTTATGAATAACTTAGGCATGAAGGGCATATTCAAAACAAAAACAGTTTATGAAATCCGTACACTCATACGGCATTTACCAGTGTTCTTGACGTTGTTTGTTTTTTTCATAATATTAGAATAGTGAGTTAGGAATCCGGTGGTATCATTTTTATTGTTTTCCTTGGAATTTGCTTCATTTGATTTACCTTGAAGCTCGTTTGAAAATTTGCTCATGTAAAATACCTCCTTATAATAAAGTGAGATTTATATTTGAAATGCATTAGTTTGGATAAAAAAAGAGCAGACCGCTAAATCTGCTCTTTTTTATCTATAATATAATGTATGTATATAATTTTATATAGTGACAATCCTATATTTTTGCATATCTACATATTTGCTGACAAACTCAGTTGCCTGACTGACAGGTAAAACAGCCTCATCATATACACTGGATCCCAGTACATTAGATATATTTATAACCACAATTCTAACATTCTCTTCGTTGTTAATATCCATATTCACTTCCTCCAATTTAAATCAAAAATTTCAGATACTTCCATATTTAATGCACGTGCGATAGAAATCATAGTAGATTGCTTTGGCTCTTTTTTAAAATTCGCAATATCGTTTAAAGAAGACAAAGATATGCCGGATAATCTACTTAATTCCCTATAGGACATATTGTTTTGGTATAATATTTTTGATATCACATTTTTCTCATACATAATTTACACATCGTTTATTTTTAGTATGCATTTTCTAGCTAGAATTATTATAGTATTATATTAGCATATCTGGTGTTCTCTTTGGAGAACATTTTTTAGCTACTAAGTTTAGGGTTGGAAAAATAAATTAGAATTTGTTAGATTTTATTGGTGTTTGACAATCAAAACTGTCTTATATGCATACTAAAATTATAATTTAGTTCAGGTTTGTACGTGAATTTTATCAAAAATTTGATTTGCTATGTTAGTTAGATTTCATGGTAATGATTGCCGGAATTAACAGATAAGATAATAGATTTTTAGCTGTTTTACCTGGAAGCGTTATATTGATTTCTTTGTGTTTTAATATTTTAATGACTGGGATTACAAATCACTTCTTTGTTTATTCTTCTATAAATGGATATAAAGCTATCAGATATTCTGCTGGTATGCCTTTATCAAAAACTTCTTCCGCTTTTATTTTTTCTACTTTTAATGTTATATCACTATTGATCACAGGATTTAGATCATTTTGGAATTTTTTTAATGATTCTGTATCTTCATCTGATATTCCAATATTTCCGTCATCTGTTTCTTTACCATATTCTTTAATTTTTTCATTTTTTATTATTTCAAAATTTTCAACATGTGTACCTAATGATTTCATGATTCCTAAGAGTTTAAATTTTAACACTGAATCAATTTTCTGGCTCTTGTCATCAATAATTAATTTTAAAATATGGTTTAAATTTAAGATATCACCTAATTTTATTTTCATTTTTTTCTCCACCTTTTTAATTTTTTATATGTAATTCTCTCATAATGGGCTCAATATCTTTTTTTACAAAAGAATTTCCTCCATGGGAAATATAACTATCATACAAATCCCAAAATACGTCGCTTTCAAATTCATCCCATTCTCCAATATCTTTGTATTTTTTATAGTAAGAAAGGATTTGATTCTTTAATTTTGCCATTTCCGTATGATCGATTTTATTTTGCATAATATTTAATTTATCTGCTATTTCTTTGACGCTGCTGGTTAAAGTCAGAATATCATCTTTTAGCTTTTCATCATGTCTGATGGACTGTGTTACGGATTCTTCATGTATTTTGGATAGTTCTTTGATGGCTTTTGTATTTAGTACGATCTGTTTGTGTTCTTCCCGCTTTTTTTTCATATATTTTGTTTCAAGACCAAGTTTACCGGTGAGCCATTCAAAAAGAGATATGTATGTCTTTATGCCGGCAAAAATAATAAATATTGAAATAAATACAGATTTATAATCTAATTTTGTTAATTCTGTTAAAATTTCCATTTCATGATTTTGCCTTTCTGATTTATCTTAACCCTAATAATGAACGCCATGTATCAGCCTGGGCTGTAAGTTCTCCATCTATAATACATCCTTTTGCTTTTTGATATGCTTTTATGGCGGAATCAAATTTGATACCGGCAATGCCATCGACAGTTCCGCAATTATATCCTTGCACATTAAGATATTTTTGAATGGATTTTACAACATGATGTTTATTGTTTTTATACATGGAAACAGTAATGGTTTTTGACAATGTTTCAGGTCCGGCAATCCCATCTATTTTTGCACCTATGGCAGACTGCACATCTTTTATAAACTGTGTTTTGGTGTATACGGTATTGTTAGGAACCGTAATGCAGGTGGTTTTAGTGGAAGTACCTGAAACAGCAGAAGCAGTTTGCTTTCCGCTCATTATCTTATTATATGGGAAGTTTTTGCCAGGACAGCTGGTGGCCATCAGGTCTTTATGTCTTTTAACATGAGATTTGTTAAGACCGTATTTTTCATATAAATATGATAGTAATTCCTGTCCCGCTTTGATCTGTTTATCCGGCATCTTTTCTTTTTCAAAATTACCTTCAAAACAAATACCTATTGAATCACTATTTTGCCCTGTACAGTGTGCACCAATAGTTTTAATTGGCCTTCCGCGTTCAATCGTTCCATTTTTACGTACTACAAAATGATATCCAATTCCTGACCATCCATTATTTTTATGCCACTGGTGAATTGTCTTGGCATCAGCAGTAACAGCGGCGGCATGATGGAGAACAATCTTTTTAGTTGAAGACCGGTTTGATAAACTTGTAAATTTCAAGTTCGTTTCCTTAATTTTCATAGTATATACCGCCTTTATTCTTTTGTTTTCTCGATAAATTGTTTAAAAATCTGATGGCATCCGGTACTGCTTAATCCGCTGATAAGTCCTCTTAAAATAACGTCTGGTGTTACTTTCCATTCACTTATCCATATGGATAAAATAATACCGGTTATGGCGGCAATAGTTGGAATATATTTGTTATCTACATCAGCAATCCATTTTTTTACTATGTATCCAATACATAAACAGATTCCTGATACAACGGGCAGCATATATTCATTTAATAAATCCATAATAGATTCCTCCTGGAATTTTTATCTACATTAATTCATGTTGTTTCCATTTTCGGTATAAATCCCTGGTATTGTTTCTCCAAAAAACAAAAACAACCCTGTCATCCATATCACTATAAAAGATGTCAGCAAGCTTGGCATGATGCTTCAAATATAATTTTTGCTGTTTTGGATCTTTACAATAAATAACATCTTCGCTTTCATAATATCGTTCAAATTGTTCACTATAATCTTTTATTAAAAACACCTCATTATCGTAAAAAATAAGGGTATACAAACAATCAATGAATGTGTCTGTATACCCTGTATCATTTTTAAAATCACTATTCATTCATATCATTTGTTTTTTTATCTGTCATAATTAAATTGATAACAGATTTTATCTCTGGATTAAAAGTCTCCATTTCGGATAAGTCACAGCCTTTTAATTCAGTTTTTGCCTGTTCTTTGTTTTTATATAAAGTATATCCGTGTATCGCCATATAAATTTTATAATGGTCGATTGTATCTGCAACGGTTCTCCATGATTTAAAAGACTTTTGCTCTGAACAGGAGCTGCAAATATGATATCCCTTTCCACAGATAGTACAGTAAGCATTTATGTTACGATCTGCCATACGCTACCTCATATTTCATGAAAAGGCGGTTATATTTCAAACCGCCAATACAGAGTTATTAATCTTCTGATACCAGAATGTCAAACAGAGTGCTTGATTCGCCACAGTATTCTTTACTAAGTACATAAGAAGCAGCATGTTTGCCGTCAGACTTTAAGCTAAGCTCAGTGCTGGATGGATCGATCTGGGCTCTTGGGCATCTGATAACACCGGCATAAACAAGATTCTTATTACAAGGATCATGAAAGATTGCATGAATCAGTAATGTCTTTGTCTCTGGAACGCTGTCGGTTTTCTTAACCACCTTGACAGCAGTAGAAGTTTCCTTCTCATAATTTACGAATACCCTGCCGGAAACACCTTCAGGTAATGTAATTGTCTTGTTAGCCGCATCAATTGTAAAAGTATCTTCGCTCAATTCAGCGTTTACTGTATAAGTCTTGCCAAAGGTATTGTTTTCGTTAATTACCTTTACATATTTAACTTCTGCACCGGCAGCACCCACAGGGGTATATTTTAATACGGCAGTATGATCGGAACCGATAGTGATTACCTCGGAAACAGGCATGGTAATCTTATCTGTGTCACTTGCCACCGTCTTTTCGGAACCGTACTGGGATGCAGCAAGGTCAAGAGAGAAGAGTGAATTAGTAAAATCAAAGGTTCCCTTTTGTGCGTTATAAAATGTCTGGATTGTAGCACCCATGGCGTCTGTTACCTCGGTAGCTTCTGCAGTTGTTTTCAAACTTGGTTCTTCAATCTGTGTGTACCTGCCTGTTAATTCAAAGGTACCAGGATCGTATTCCTCAACAGCTCTGATTTTTTCAAGAATTAATTCATTGGGATTAAATTTCATAAGTATGTCCTCCTTTTAGGCATAAAATGGAACTCTGTCAGAGTTCTCCAAGCCAGTCTAATTGTTTATTATCGACATCTTTTAAACTGATTCCATAACCTGAATAACCGGAATTTAAAAGTATTTCTGCATTTTTTATTTTTGATATTCTTTTTACGGAATCCATAAAAGCATTTATTTTCATATCCCATACATGGGAATGGTCATATTTGAACCCTTCACTGTTGATCATTGCTGATATTAGATTTTTTAATTGTGAATGGTATTCTTTATTTTTATTTCGTTCATATTCTTCTCTGTCATCTTCAATAAGAATCATTTTAGTGGATTCGTTTGCAGGCTTTTTCTCATCTTTTTTTATATCATGCATTTGCCTTAGATAATCCATTATCATGTTATAAGTAAATTCATCTATGATAACATCTTTATATTTGTAACCAATGTTATTTTTTAGTGTATGAATGCCTGGTATACTGTTTGTTTTGGAATTATCGTCAGGGACTGCTATTTCCTGATATAAGAAAATAGAATTATCATCTTTATGCTGTTTGATTTCAAATTTTGTGAAATCTAAATTTCCAAATAATATGGAGGTTTTTTCTTGTGGATAAAGCTTATGTAATACTGCACAGAATAATTCAAATGATGTCATTTCGGTATAATCAATAGAAGCATCCCATAATTGCCATTTCATGGATTGCGGGGTTGCAGTTAATTGATATACCATGGAATAGTAATCACGTTCACCATAATCGCATATCTCTGAAAGTGTTGGCTGATGAATGGATATATACTCAGAAATATTAAGATTTTCTCCACGGTATATCTTTAATTCATCATTATAGTTGTCTATAGTATCACCAACCTTCATATAAAGAATCGTTTATATCCGTTGTCTGGAAAATAAGATGCCTATGTAAAAATTCTTTATCAAATGTACCTTCTTCATTTAATATAAGGTTAAGATTACCGATTCCTCCTAATGTATCTGAACCGTTAAACATCTCATCCAGTATCATTGATATATAATCATTACGGTTATTATCTGTTATTTCTTTATCCATGTTCATATGCTTATAGTGTGAATATATCCATATTTCAAGAGTTGGTGTAATGAAAGTTCTGTTTTTGTCCCGCTCTTTTATATTGACTGTAATCGTCATATAAGTAGCGGGTTCCGTAGCAGTATCCGGGATTTTATTATATGTAAATATATGTGTATTTTTTAAGTCGCTGCTAGTTTCACATTCTTTTGCATCAAATGCATGAAAGAGGGTATCGTTGTGAATAATCATATCTATGACATGGTTTTTAAATTCAGAAATACATGTACTGTTTGCCATATACAATCACCTCCATTACTAAACTATATTTTTGAAATAGCAAAATCATTGAATAAACTGTGCTAAATAAGTGAAATAGCCTGAACTTTTCCATACTGCCGCAGGAATAAATGACGATACTGCCAGAACGGCAGTACCGCCACCTATATTGGAATGAGAGATAGAATATAAAAAATAAATCACTCCGTATAAACGCCTTCGATTCAGAATAACCCTTTTAAAAAGTATAAGAGCAGAATCTTGTATGTACTTAGGGAGTAAACGGATCCGCACAGCTTCGGATTGGGAGCCTAAACTGGTTTTTCACGTTCCGCAAGTTTTTAATATGGCATCATCCCAATTATTTTATAGCCATATTTTTAGACGAAATATATTGTATATATATTAAAGGGGCATTGTAGTAATTTCCCTGATAATAAAAAAGAAAGTTAAAATCTTATTCATCAAAATATCCGTTTAATTTTCGATTATAATATCTTGTTATCCTGGGTTTTGTCCAAATTTTAGCTTTACATAATATATTATCATATGTATGGATTTCTTTTTCCGGAATATAATTGCATTCCAAACTTAATCCATCCATTAATTTTATGATAGTATTTTCTGATGAAGTAGTAGAAGATAAGTGGTCAAAAATAATATTTTCTGCCGATTTAAAAATGGTTCGGACTGTTGTGATATTGATATCTTCTTTCTCTGCAATTTGTTTTATGAGGCTTTCCTGTGTGATTATCAAATACTATGATACCTCCTGTCTGTTTACGGGCTTGATTGGTGGGAAGTATATTTTTATTTCATAAGTTTCCTGCATACCCGGTAATTGTGTTTTATTCATTCTCATATACACACAAATGATAATCCATTATGGATGGGTTATTAATTTGTGTGTAATTTTATTTAGTCCATACCTAATGGATTATTTTGTGTTGTCCACATATCGTTACATTTTTCTTTGTCTATATTTCTGAACGCGTAACCGGGTTTTTTCTTTTTGGTATATGATCTTACAACTGTTACATCTTTTGGTTCTTGATTCAATAGGAACTTCAAACCATTCCCCGCAATCAATGCATTGAATAAATTTAGATTTTGATAAGCCGATATTTTTCTCTAAATTATTTACAATATACTGACCGTAGCAGAACCATAGTAATTGTTTATATCTTTTTTCCCTTCCATATAAATATTCTACCAGCATATCGGCAATGGTTTCTTGTGTATATCCTAATTCACTGAACTGCTGCCGGATTTTGCAGGCAATATAGTGCAGATTGTCTGCATATTCATTTTTCATGTTGATCATATAGCGATACTGTTTATTTAACGTATCATATAAGTAGGAAACTTCCCTGCTGCAAATCATTTTTTTATCGGACATCATTTTTTGATATTCGATAGTATCTAATTTCATACCACGGGTATTAATAGGTTTATTTGGTATTTTGTCATATATTTTATTTACAAAACTGCCATTACGCTTTTTTACCTGTGATTTTTCCTTATCCTTTGCATATTCAAAAAAAGCAGGGAGTTTTGAATTGGTATATTTGGAAATTTGCTCACTGATCTCCCGGGGAAATTCAGGTTTGTATAGCGTTTTGGCAAAGTCAATCACAAAATTGTTTTGGCAGCATAATCTTTTTACACAATCAATGGCATCTTGCTTTTCTTCTTCTGATCCTGATATAAAAACATCATCATTCCAGATTTTTGAAATATTATTGCTATAAATACCAATGTTACCCCCGGTGAAAGCAGCATTTAACCCGGCATATATATTTTTATTGTTCAATTCAGTTGGTTCTGCTTTTAACATATTATAATAAAGTGGTACAATTCCATTCATATTGCGCTCTGCCACCTTGATAAAATGACTATCAGCAATGACAAGAGATTTGTCACCGTCAACATCATACATTAAGATTTTGGTAATTAAATCATGTGTACTTGCATATAAACCGTTAGTAATAAACCATTCTTTGATTTTCTCTGCACGTTCACCATACGTATCATTTGCAATGTTAAATCTTATAGCATGTTCCTTATATAGATGAGGACTTCTTAGGCAATCTAATTTGTCATATCTTTGAAAGAGCCGGCAGAACACTTCTTTATCATTTAATAATCCTTTTGGATTTTCCATATGGCAGAACCAATATTCGCAGGCTGCGTAATAATCGGGAAGCAGAAAAGTATATTTTCCGTTTATTTCAAGTTTTCCACTGCGGTATTTTTTTATCAGGCTGTTTTTAACTTCACGGATAATATCTTTAACATATGTATCATTTAATAAAGCAGGGTATATCTTAATTGCTTTTTGAAATGGAGTCATATTTGTGTTATATGGTGTGACTCCAAGGACATCCATCATGGTGTCTTGGGAATTGCATATATTATGAATACGTTCTGCTGATTTTTGAGTGAGCAGATCAATATCCTCAGAAGTTATATCTGTAAGTGTCTGAAGCATTTGATAATTAATGGTTGCATTTTTGATCCTGTCCTCTTCGATATTACATATACCAGCACTGCAATGATATTTTTTAAAGTACTGTTTGTACTCCTCCCATGAATCATAATATTTTGCCATCTTAAACTGGCTCTTGGTAAAAATAATTTGTATATCTTCTGTAATAATGTTATGCTCTTTGCCGTATATATCAGTAATGACAGGAGAGCAGTTGTTGATTTCTACAAATTTTTTGAAATCAAACACACCTAATAACCCTTTGATCCATGGTGCACGGAACATAAAATTTTTTACGGAAACGGACGGTAATACCATACCGGCACCATCAGTATGGGGAATTGGTACATAATCAGTCCTGCGTGTGATGGAATAGTCAGTTTCATCTACATAATCAAAAGTTCCATATACTTCAGTTTCAAAATCCTGAATGACAATGGATTTATCAATATCAAATTCTTTCCATTCATCAGTTGCAGAATTAGATAATGCCATATAGGCTAAATGCTTATTGACATTATTGCCACCTTTTTGATTGATTTTGTCTATCGTAAGACCGCACATTATGGTTTTTTCAATTTTATTCCATACAGACTCTTTGATAAATATAGTTTTTTTCTTACGGATCTGACCGGCAGATGAAGTAAAATATTTATATTTTTCACCTTGATATGTAAAGCCGTAGAAGGCAATATCTTTAAATACATCAAAATAATATACTTGAACTATCATTAAAACATCTGTTAATTCATCCTGCCTGATTCCTATAGTCCTGCTAAGAGCCGAATCAAATACAGAAATAATATTTGTATCATTTAGACTGTCTTTATCGATTTGGCGAATATGGTCTTTGCCGTTTGTTAATTCATTCTGTTTAACTTTATTGGATAGCAGGGAAAGCAACTTCTCTTTTGATTTTTTTGCTTTTTCCCGCTTGTGATTTATTAATCTTGTCCAATATAAGTATTCTGAAACGGTATCGTGTTTAGAGCTGGTAATATCAATTTCTTCGGTTCTGTCATTTTTAAGATTTTTAATATCATTATTTGAATACCCAAGCTGTTTTAATTTTTTTTCCATTTCGGGCAATTTATTTTGGATATAATTACGCTCTCTGCGATATTTACAATTCATATTATGCAGATATCTTTCGTGATTGCTGTAAAAATGACCTGTGTCAATAGAATATAAATTATATTGCTTATCGAGCAATGGGATTCTCCTTTCCAATAAAATATTAATACACAATTGTGAACGGACAACTGAAAAAGACAAGTTTTATAATTACAAAGCAGCCAGCTGCTCTTTTTCGAATAATGCGTTTCCTTTTTCAAAACATTTGATCATATAAGTGTAGCGGTTAATATAATAATCGAAGTGGCCTTCTGACAGAAGGGAAGCGACGTATTTAAGAATTATCGTATTTATGTTTTTGTTGTCTGCGTTGAATTCTATTTTTTCCTGCTGTTCGATCAATTCCAGTGTTTCTACAGTATTATCTTTGATGTATAATTTTACGTCATAATTCTTTTTTTCATAATTATATGATTTCATTGCAATAATTGTATATCCGTTAAGCAGATCGATTGATAGAACAGAATCTGCCAGTTTCACATATTTAAGTTTTTTCATAATGTTTTAATTTCCTTTCGTTTGAATTTCGGTATTCCTTTCCCTGTTTTTTATAAGATCCCGATCAAATTTTTTATCTAATATAATACGGGAAGCAATTGCAGAGCCATTCACGTTAATTTTTCTTTTGTGGTCAGTGTTAAAGTCAGAAGGATAAATAAGGCCTCCGTAAGTTGTGTGGTCTGCTTTAAAAGTTTCTGTTTTGTAAAATGGGTTTTTCATTAGTTATTATGATTCCTCCTTTTGATATATTTTGTTTTTTGCTGTAATTTTTATAGCAATTCACTTTTTTATAGTGGGTGGGCGTTTGGATTTGAGGGGCATAATATACATTTCTGCATTTATTGATCGATTTTGATAAAATTTTGAATTTATTTTTATGCTGTAACAAAATAAAGACAGAGAGGATAAGATTTTATAATCAGAACAAAGTATCGAACAAATGTTCGCAAAAGTGTTGACAAAAAAGAACATATGTTCTAAAATAACCATTATCATCATGAAATGATAAGATTATTTTTCAATGCAGCTTATGTGTATTGCATAGGTCATATATATTCAAATTTACTTCCGGAAATAGTTTGAATTTAAAATTATAGATAAAAGAAAGGATGAATTTTTAGTAGTCATTAGTGAAAAATTAGGAGGTAAAGTACAATGGAACAGATACTAAATACATATTATAAGGACAATGCTAAAAGGCTTCATCAGATGGTTGATAAAATATTATTAAAATTTGGAGGTTTATCCGATAAAGATATGGATGATTTTTATTCGCTGGCAAACGAGGTTTTTGTAGATGCTATGAAAAGATATGATGATTCGCTATCTTTTGATGCATTTTTATATTCTTGTCTGTTAAATAAAATCAAAACGGAGATGACAAAAAGAAATCGGGAAAAACGTAAGGCAGATAGAATGTCTGTTTCCATCAATATGCCTGTTGGGGACGATGAGAATTATACGTTAGGTGATATGATTGTTGATGATTTTAATCTGGAAAAGGAGATATTTGAAAGGGAAGAGAGCGGATACAGTGAAAGAATGATATTATATCTCAGTAAACTTTCAAATCTACAGAAAGAAGTATTAAGATTAAATATAGAGGGTTATTTTCCGAATGAGATAAAGGAAAAGTTACATATAAATGAAAATCAATATGCAGATTGTTATGCGGCGATTCGTTCTTACAGAAATGTTTCTGTATTATTTTAGTCTAAATTAAGATCATATAATTAGGAGGGGTTTAAAATGGCAAGACCGCGTAAGCAGACATATACGTTGGATATGTATCTGAAGAAAAATAAAAAGGGTGATATTGATAATAATGCAGACGTTCAGAGAAACTTTGTATGGAATAACGAACAGATTAATGAATTGATTGTTACAGTACTTACAGATGATTATATTCCGCCTATTATTCTTGGAGAAGAAGAGAATTCGAAATTACATATTGTAGATGGAGGCTGTAGAACAGTTGCATTGGCAAAATTCAGGGATGGTAATTATAAAATAACTGCGTCTGTAGAGAATCCAGTAGTTCCTTATAAGAAAAAAATTATGGATGAAAATGGGAATATTATATATGAAGATGCTGTTTGTAACATAAAAAATAAAACCTATGAAAAACTTCCAGAAGAATTAAAAGAAAAATTTGATGAATATCAGATTGAAACGGTTATACATGAAAGCTGCGACAGTTCTAAAATTTCAAGATATATCAAGCGTTACAATAATCATGTTGCCATGAATACCGATCAGAAGGCATTTACGTATATTGATAAATTTGCAAGTCGTATCCGTAAAATATTAGACAGTAGATTTTTTGTGGAATGTAACAGTTATTCTGAAAAAGATAAAATAAAAGGAGTTGTTGAAAGGATTATCGTAGAAACCATGATGTGTATGAATCATTTTGATAATTGGAAGAAACAACCAAAGGCTGCCTGTAAATATCTTAATGATAATGCGACAGAAGAGGAGTTTGAGCTATTTGCAGATAACTTACATAGATTAGAGAATATCATAACAGATGATATAAAAGATATATTTAATAAGAAGGATTCATTTATTTTTCTTGCACTTTTTGATAAATTTACAAAACTCAGAATAGATGATATTAAATTTGCTGAGTTTCTCAGGGAATTTAAAGAAAATCTACGTTTTTTTAGAAGAAATGAAAAGGGATTATTATTTGATGAAATTGATAAGGAGTTGAGTACTAAGGACAAGCAGGTTATCACTGATAAATTGGATATGCTTGAAAATATGTTGATGAACTATTTACAGATCAGTGAAGAAGATAAAAAATCTATAATCGAAAATCAGGTGATTGCAGCAAAAGACATCATCAGAGAATATGTTGATGATGGAGTAACTGATGAAGACATAGAACTGTATGAAATAATAGCAAATGATGTATCGGAAGTGGTTGAAGATATTGACTCCGGATTTTTAACTGATTCCAATAGACCTTCGTTTGTGGCACTGGTTGGTTATGCAGTTAAGGAAGATATAGATAGGTCATTAAAGGAATGGCTGCCGGATTTTGAAAAAAAAGAATCTTTGATTTTAAATCAGAAGCAAAACTATTTATATATGAAGACGGATTTTGAACTATTTCTTAATAATGGTTCCAGTTATGGTTAAAATCATCTATTTCCATGAAAATAAGTCCTGTGTTCCGGTTTTAATGGTTTCAATACAAACTATTGAGGGAATATTATAAAAGAAAGAAGAATACAATAAAAGGATAAGTCAATATGAATATGACTTGTCCTTTTTTGTTTACTATGATAAAATATCTTGGTATTGCATAATATATTAGTTTTGAGAAATTGAGAGTTTTTTTAGTAAGACACATTTTATTATAAAATAATGTCAAATGAACGTTTGAAGACGTATTTAAAATAAAACTACTATAGAATATGGGTAAAGAGATTGATGCAGTCTGTGGACAGTTTTGAAAAGCCTATATGGAAAAAAGTGATGAAGGAGGGTTTCGATGATATCCTATGGAAAAACAGATATTGGCATGATTAGAAGTATCAATCAGGATAGCATCTTCTTTTCAGATAAGTGCATCGGTACTCTTCCTAATTTATACATTGTGGCAGATGGAATGGGAGGTCATCAGGCTGGAGATTATGCTTCAGCACATGCGGTTTCCTGGTTTGTAGAATATGTAAAGAACTGCCAGTATGTCAATCCAATCACTATATTAAAAACGGGAATAGCGAAGGTTAATGGCATGTTGCTGCAAAAGGCATCTGAACATAGTGAGTTAAGAGGAATGGGGACGACATTTGTGGCGGCAGTTATTATAGATAATAAGTTGTATGTAGCTAATATAGGGGATAGCAGATTATATGTAATCGGAGATGAAGTGAAGCAGATTACATTAGATCATTCTCTGGTAGAAGAATTGATACGGACCGGACAGCTTGACCGCAGACGGGTAAGATTTCATCCGGAAAAGAATATTATTACCAGAGCATTGGGAACCGGTAATGAAGCTGTACCTGATTTTTTTGAAATCATACTGCAAAAGGAAGAGAAAGTATTGCTGTGCTCAGACGGACTGACCAATATGGTGGAAGATGATGAGATTGGTGATATCGTAATGCAAAAGCAGTTTGTAGATAAAATATGTGAACGTTTAGTAGAACGAGCCAATTACTATGGCGGGAAAGATAATATAGGAGTAGTAGTAGTAGAGCAAGCTTTGAATGAGGTGTGAGAATATGTTTGAAACAGGTATGATAATTCAGAATAGATATGAGATTATAGAAGAGGTTGGTTCAGGTGGAATGTCTGTTGTTTACAAGGCGAAATGTCATGTGTTAAATCGTTTTGTAGCAATTAAAGTATTAAAACCAGAGTTTAGTGATGACAAAGGATTTGTTAATAAATTCAGGATTGAAGCACAGTCTGCTGCCGGGCTTTCTCATCCTAATATTGTGAATGTTTTTGATGTAGGGGAAGAAAATGGATTTTATTATATAGTTATGGAATTAGTGGAAGGAATCACGTTGAAGGAGTATATCCAGCAAAACGGAAGGCTTCCTTATCAGACGGCATTGGATTTTATCATGCAGATTACAGCGGGGATTGAGGTGGCTCACGAACATCATACCATTCACCGTGATATCAAACCGCAGAATATCATCGTATCCAAAAACGGTACATTAAAAGTAACTGATTTTGGTATTGCAAAAGCTGCAACATCTAATACCATTGCTTCTAGTGCAATGGGAAGTGTTCATTACATATCTCCAGAACAGGCCAGAGGAGGATATTCGGATGAACGTTCAGATATCTATTCTCTGGGAATTACATTTTATGAAATGTTAACGGGACGTGTACCCTTTGAGGGTGAAAATAATGTTACGGTTGCTCTGATGCATATCCAGAGTGAGTTGATTCCGCCAAGGGAATATTATCCCGATATTCCGGTCGGATTAGAAAAAATTATACTAAAGGCAACACAGAAAAAGCCGGAAAGGCGTTATCTGACTACTAATGCCATGCTTGCAGACCTTAAAAAAGTAGCGCTAGATCCTAATGCGGATGTGGGGAATACCAATGCAGTCATGACTAATAATGCACCGACTATCCAGATTTCAGAGGAGGAATTAGCTGCGATTAACAGTGCTGCGTCAAGACAGACGGGGATTTCCATGTTTCCTGTTAACCAGAATAATCAGGAACTGGATGAAGCGAACCAGGCATTAGAAAGTCTGTATCATGATGAAGATTATGAATATGACGATGATGAAGATTCTCTATTTGATGATGAAGATGAAGTGGATTCAAGGTCAAAAGGAGAATTAGATCCTAAGATGGAAAAGATCATTACAATAGGAGCGATTGCGGCAACCGTTATTATCGCAATTATTATTATTGTCGCAATTGCATCTATCAGTGGGGTATTTAAAAAAGATAAAGCTACAACGGAACAGATAACAACACAGGAAAAAATACTCAAAATGATTGATGTGGTAGGGAAGAAAGAGGAGGAAGCAATTGAGGAATTATCGAAAGCTGGTATTCCTTACGAAATTGAGAGAGAGTATTCTGATGTTTTTGAAGAGGATACCGTAATGAGACAGAGCATTTCCGAAGGAGAAGAGATAGCAGAAGACAGCAAGGTTAAACTTGTGATCAGTAAAGGTCAGGAGATGACCGATGTACCGGATGTAGTAGGGAAGAAGTCTGAGGAAGCTAAGACTTTGCTGACGGCTGCCGGTTTTGAGGTAGAGATTGATGAGGAATATGATGAAGAGGTAGAGAAAGACTATGTTATCAGTCAGACGCCGAATGGTGCGACACAAGCTGCGAAAGGCTCAAAAGTTACTATTGTAGTAAGCAAAGGTGAAGAGGTTAAGGTTGCAGTTGTACCGGATTTAAAGAAAAAGACGGTTTCAGAGGCAGAAGCAGCACTTTCCGAGAAGAATTTGAAGCTTGGTAATGTAAAACAGGAGTATAGTGATGATATTAAGGACGGATTGGTCATTGCTCAGAGTATAAGCAGTGGAACGGAAGTGAAAGAAGGAACAGCGGTTGACATTACGATCAGTAAGGGAAAGAAACCTACTACCACTACCTATACAGCTACGTTTTCCGGTTCCATTAGTAACAGCAGTTATGTATTTCCTGAAGGGGAATATATAAGAATTATAGTTACTCTTAAGGTTGGGCAGGCAAATTATGCGATAGTGGATGATTATTATGACGAGGCAAGCCTGCCGTTAGACGGTTCCGGGTTATCCGAAATTACAGGATTGACAAGTAAGTCAGCATCCCTGGTATACAGTGTCAAAGATGCAGCGGGAAATGATATTACTTCTCATTTTACATCTTCCCTGCAGGCGAGACTGAAAGCTGTGGAGCAGTAGATGAAGGGGAAAATTATCAAAGGAATCGCAGGATTTTATTATGTATATGCAAGCCATAATCTGTACGAGTGTAAGGCGAAGGGAGTTTTTCGAAACCAGAAAATAAAACCCTTAGTAGGGGATGATGTAGAGATTTCTGTTTTAGATAGTAGAAAAATGCTGGGCAGTATTGAAGAAATTCTTCCACGTACTTCTGAATTGATCCGACCGGCAGTGGCAAACGTGGATCAGGCACTTGTAGTTTTTGCGGCTGCACTGCCGGAACCTAACTTTAACCTGTTAGACCGTTTTCTGATTATGATGGAAAAACAGAATGTACCGACTGTTATTTGTTTTAATAAAACAGATTTGGTTGATGGGATGTGTTTGAAAAAATATCAGGAAATATATGCTGTCAGTAAATGTCCGGTTATTTTTGCCAGTACTTATGAGGAACATGGGATGGAAGCGCTTCTTACAGCATTAAAAGGAAAAACAACTGCCTTGGCAGGTCCTTCCGGTGTCGGCAAGTCTTCTATTATGAACATGTTAAATCCAAAGGCAAATATGGATACCGGAGATATCAGTAAGAAAATAGAACGTGGAAAGCATACTACAAGGCATTCTGAAATCATTCCTGTAGGAGAGGATACTTTTTTGATGGATACTCCAGGCTTCAGTTCCGTTTATTTTTATGATATGGAACCAGAGGATTTAAAGGGATATTACAGGGAGTTTGAGGAATTTGAATCTGCATGCAGGTTCAGAGGATGTAATCATATGGGAGAAAAAGAATGTGGAATCAAACAGGCTGTTGCGGATGGAAAGATTCCTGTTTCCCGATATGAAAATTACAGGTTGTTTTTTGAAGAGTTAAGAGATAAGAAACGATACAGTTAAAGAAAGGGTGAAAGATGGTATGGATTATTTGGCACCATCTGTTTTATCAGCAGATTTTTCGACGTTAGGTAATGATATTGCGATTGTGGCAGCGGCAGGTGCAGAAGTGATTCATTTAGATGTAATGGATGGAAGTTTTGTTCCCAACTTATCATTTGGGGCACCGGTTATATCTTCTGTCCGTAAAGTGACAGCGGCATTATTTGATGTACATCTTATGATACAGGAACCTATCAGGTATTTAGAGGATTTTAAAAATGCAGGAGCGGATATCATTACGGTTCATTATGAGGCATGTAAAAATGTAGAGGAAACTCTTAAAAAGATACATTCTCTCGGAGTCCGGGCGGGATTGGCAATCAGCCCTGACACATCAACCGACGTTATGAAACCTTATATAGAAACTGTTGATATGGTTTTGATTATGAGTGTATATCCCGGTTTTGGAGGGCAGACTTTTATTGAGAATAGTCTGGATAAGATAAAAAGTGTAAGAGAGATGGCCGATTCCCATGGCAGGAACGATATGTGGATTGAGGTAGATGGAGGTATTGATTACGGAAATATTGCAAAGGTCAAAACTGCCGGTGCAAATGTTTTTGTTGCAGGTTCTGCGGTATTTAAAGGAAATCCGTCTGTTAATGTAAAAAAACTTAGGGCATTGTTATAAGGGTGAATAAGATGAAGCATATTGTAATTCTTACCGGAGGATATTTAAATATCAGATTTGCAAAAGAATATATGAAGACCTTATCTTATGATAAGGTCTTTGCTGTTGATAAAGGACTTGAATATGCAGAGGCTCTTGGAATTGTGCCGGATTATATTATCGGGGATTTTGACACAGTGGATAAAACATTGCTGGAATCGTATGAAAAGCAGATTACAGAAGGGAAGAAGCACACATATTTGGACAGATATCCTGCCCAAAAAGATGCAACGGATACAGAGCTTGCTATGTTAAAAGCAATAGAAGAGAGGGCAGGGAAAATAACGCTCTTAGCTGCCACAGGCGGTAGAATAGATCATATGCTGGCGAATCTGAATCTATTGCTGCTAACGGGACAGGCAGGAATTGAATGTTATATTGTAAATGAAACAAACAGGGTAAGATTATTGGATTCTTCGGATTGTTGTCCCTGTATTATTCGGAAAAGGGAGCAGTATGGAACCTATCTTTCACTGATTCCTATAACAGAGTTCATAGAAGGACTTACGATAACAGGGGTAATGTATCCGCTGTACAAAAAAAAGGTTTATCAGGGAAACAGTCTGACAGTCAGTAATCGGATCGTGGACAAGGAGACCAGCATATCATTAGATAAAGGAAAGGTTTTGATCATAGAAAGTACGGATTAAAAAGGCTGCCGCATTATTTTTAATGCAGCAGCCTTTTGGGGTATATTATTTTTTCTTCCGTTTTTCATCATCTTTTGGATGTTTGGCGGAATCTTTTTTTATAATATTTTTCTTATCCTGAGACTTTTTATTTGCGTGTTTGCTGAGTTCCTTTTCTGGATGTTTGGCAGATATCTTTTTTGGTGTTTCTGTCTTGTCAGGTTTTTCTATTTTGCCTGCTTTATTTGCTTTGTTCTGTTTTTCTGATTTGGCGGACTTGTTCAATTTGTTTAACTTCTCTGATTTTTCAGTTTTTTCCTGTTTTACTTCGATTAGATTACCGGACTGTTTCGGGGCATCAAGAACCGGAGTGATATACTGGGATTCGTAGTAATGGTAAAGTGCCTTGTATTCTTCACTGAAGCTGTCATTGGCATGTCCATGCATTTCATCAAAATTCAGATCATTTTCCACTCGTTTTATGACATGGAGGGAAATATTGGAGCAGTGGGAAGAAATACGTTCAAAACTGGTTACAAGATCTACTAATGCAATACCGCCTTCAATCCCGCAGTCACCGGACTGTAAACGTTCCACATGATGAATTTTAATGGTCTCTTTTAATTTGTCAATTGCCTCTGCCAATGGTTCAATACGGATTGCAGCACCGGCGTTGTCATGTTTGAAGGCTTCAAAGGTAGTTTTCATAGCGTTGTCAACAGCAGCCACAATAGTATCCACCTCTTTATGACCGGCAGGGGAAAAATGGATATCCTGTTCGTTTTTATCCTGAGCTACATAAGAGATGTTAATACAGTGGTCTCCCATACGTTCGAAATCACTGATAGAATTCAGGATTTCGGCTACTACCAGACGGTCATCCTTGGAAAGTCTTTTGGAATTGATCTTCACGATATATGCGGACAGGGCACTTTCACATTTATCAATAAATGATTCGTTTTCCTCCAAAACGTTTCGTTTTGAAGAATCATAGTTATATATCAATTCTGTTGCTATTTTATAGTTCTCGTAGATGGCATCAGCCATTGATGAAATCACGTTTTTACACTGTTCAAGAGCAATGGTAGGGGTATTCAACAGCATATCATCTAAAGTTGCAAGCTCTTTATCTGATTTGGAAATCTCATCTTCTCCGATTATCTTGCCAGTGAAATCCCCTAGCTGCTGGCTGAATGGCAGCAGTAATGCACCTGTTAAAAAGTTAAACAGAAAATGGATATTTGCAATGTTACCGCGGTTTACTGTATCATTCCAGAACGGGATTTCTACGGTATACTGAATGGCATATATGACAACCGTAAAGATAACCGCACCAATTATATTAAAGAGCAGGTAGCTTATGGATACCCTTTTTGCTTTTTTGTTGGCACCGATACTGCCCAAAATAATGGTCATGCATTTACCGAGATTTTGTCCAATGATAATAGGAATAGCAGTAGCATAGCTTACACCTCCTGTAGCCGATAAAGCCTGTAAAATACCCACTGAAGCAGAAGAACTTTGAATAATTGCAGTAATGACAAGTCCAATGAGAATGCCAAGGATAGGATTACGGAAGGAAGTAAAAGCAGTCTGAAATGCTTCAGAATCTTTTAAAGGAGCGAATACGGATTCCATTGTAGTCATTCCATAAAATAATACTCCCATACCTACCATGATTCCGGCAATGTCCTTTGCTTTTTTCTTTGTGGTAAACAAAAGGATAAAAGCACCGATTCCCACCAGCATTGGGGCAAAAGAGGATGGCTTTAATAAAACAAGAATCAGGTTATCAGAACCCAAATCCCCTAAACGCAAAATCTGGGCAGTAACGGTACTACCTACATTGGAGCCCATAACTACGGGAATTGCCTGGGAAAGTTTCATAATGCCTGCATTTACAAAACCGATCAGCATAATAGTGGTTGCCGCAGAACTCTGGATAATGGCTGTAACACCAGCCCCAAGTCCCCAGCCTTTTATAAATCCGACTCCTTTTCGCTTACTGGTAGTCAGTTTCTCTAAAATCCTTTCCAGACCAGAACCTGCAAGTTTTTCCAGAGAGGAACCCATCAGGCTCATACCATACAGAAATAGACCGATACCTCCTAAAAGCTGTAAAACAGATAGAATATCCATAATTTTATCCTCCGAATCATGATGCCAAAATCTTATCAGACAGATAACATTTTGAAGCATTTTCGTATAAAAAGTTTTATGTAAAAAATATACATTGCCTATTATATGCTGTTTTTCTATGTTTGTCACTACGAAATTTAATTAACTGGATTTTTTTTGCAATATATGGTACTATATAGCATATTTTGTGTTTTTAAGGAGAATAGAGTATATGAGTAATTCACTAGTATGGATTTTACTTGCATTTGCAGCTTATATGATGTTGATGATCATAATCGGTGCGAGGTATGCAGGTAAGACTAAAAATTCAGAAGACTTTTTTTTAGGAGGAAGAAATTTAAATGGCTGGGTAGCAGCTTTATCTGCACAGGCATCTGATATGAGCGGCTGGCTTTTGATGGGGCTTCCGGGAAGTGTATATGCTTTTGGAACGGGACAGGCATGGATTGCAGTTGGTTTGTTTATCGGTACCGTCTGTAACTGGCTTTTTATATCATCAAGGCTTAGAAGATATACGATTCGTGCAAATAATTCTTTGACGCTTCCGGCTTATCTGGAGAACCGTTTCCATGATAAAAAACAGATTTTATTGATTGCATCATCTGTTGTAATTGTGATCTTCTTTCTGGTATACACAGCATCTGCTTTAACAGCAGGCGGCAAATTGTTTTCTTCGGTATTTGGAGTGAATTATACGGCTGCACTTACGATAGGTGCCGCTGTCATTTTGACTTATACTTTTTTAGGAGGATTTATGGCAGTCTGTGTGACAGACTTTATTCAGGGTTCTTTAATGCTGGTAGGAATATTATGTGTACCTTTGATTGCTTATTTTATGGTTGGTCCTGAGAATATTGTAGGGATTTTAGGAGATACAGGTGTGGCAGGAGGAGCGAGTTCTTTTCTAAATATTATGGAAGATTCCGGTTCACAGGTATCGGCAGTATACATTATTTCCCAGCTTGCATGGGGATTAGGATATTTTGGAATGCCTCATATTCTGGTTCGGTTTATGGCAGTATCCAGTGAAAAGGAACTGAAAAAGTCGAAGGTGATTGCTATCATATGGGTTGCGATTTCTTTAAGCTTTGCAGTTGTGATCGGTATCGTGGGACGTGCTTATCTGTATCCGGTTATCTTAGGTGAGACAACAGAGATATCAGCCGAGAATGTTTTTATTGAAATGATTAAACAGCTATTTGTAAATGACCTGCATCTTGCTTTTGTTGGAGGATTGTTCCTGTGTGGTATTCTGGCGGCAATCATGTCCACTGCGGATTCACAGCTGCTGGTTACGGCATCTGCTGTGTCAGAAGATATGTTCAAAGGTGTTGTGAAAAAAGATGCAAAAGATAAGACAGTGTTAAAAGTCAGCCGTGTGACTGTTGTTATTGTGGCAGTGCTTGCTTATCTGATTGCCCTGAATCCTAACAGTTCGGTTATGGGTCTTGTGTCTAATGCCTGGGCAGGATTTGGTGCGGCATTCGGACCGGTGGTATTACTTTCCCTGTACTGGAACAGGGTGAATTTACCAGGGGCAATTGCAGGTATCGTATCCGGTGCGGCGACAGTGCTGATTTGGGATTATGTACCTCTTTTCCATGCAGCAGACGGCAGCATGAATACATTGGGAAGTCAGACAGGGTTATATTCCCTGGCAGTTGGTTTTTTGATTAGTATGATTTTGATTATAATAGTGTCTTTGGCAACGAAGAAGCCTTCCGAAGAAATATTGAAAGAATTTGAAGATATGAAAACAGGTAATTTGTAAAAGTCCGGTACAAAAGTCAGATACTCTGTCTGGGGCATCTGATTTGAAATATCAGGGAGAATGGGGATTTGACTTTTATGGTAACGGTCAAATGATGATGCAGGAACGGCACTTGGCTCATTGTCAACAGAAATAAAAGAGACCAGTATCTGGTCTCTTTCTTAATAAGTATAAGGGAGAATTAAATGAAAAAATTATGAAAAAGTTACTATGTAGATAATATAGAATATAAATATGAACAAATTATGACATTGAATGAAACATTTTGAAAACATTTGATGCAGGCAGTCAGGAGCCGGATTATGAAATATCAGATATTATGCGTGGGAAAAATAAAGGATAGTTTTTACCGTGATGAGATAGAGAGTTTATGTAATGCAATAAAGAGACGGTCAGGCGGTATTGAAATTTTGGAATTTCCAGATCAGAAGATTCCTGGAAATTTAAGGGAGAAAAATATTGAAATTTTTTTAGAAATGGAATGTTCTAAAATGTCTGATAAGATATCTGCGAAAGATTATGTGATTGCTCTTTGTATAGAGGGAAAAGAAATTACAACAATGCAGCACCGGGATTATATCAAAAAGGCAGAAGAAGAAGGATATGAAAGGATAACTTATATAATAGGAGGTTCCTTGGGATTACCGGCTATAGTAAAAAAGCGCGCAGACTTTAAGATGAGCTTTTCTAAAATGACTTTTCCCCATCAGATGATGAGGATGGTTTTGTGTGAAGAAATCTTAAATATGATAAGCAGGTAACAATAATTATTTGTGATAGGTTTTTCCCTGTAAAATGGTATAGCCCCGGTACAGTTGTTCATAAAACAGCAGAGCAAGGGTTTTAGCAGACAAACAGTTTTTTGTAAGGGAGACGGAAACAGGTGGATTATATCCGGTCACGGATTCCAATTCTTCGTACAATTCATTTTCCGTATATCCGATTATAACATGAATTGTAGATTTGCCGCTTAACTGGATTTCATTGATGTATTTTGCAAATTCCATGGAGGAATAAGTAGAAATACTGTTTTGTACAAAAAGGAAATACTGGCTGCTGCCGTTAAGATTTTTCGGAAATGTAAGGGAAGTGCTGTTATGAAAGACTGTACTGCAATATGCAGACAGTCTTTTTTCAAATTCCGAAATTGCCGCTTTATGATTAGAGGGTATTGTTTTTGTTTTACAATAGATATGATAATGCATGATAAAAACCTCATTGCTTTTGATATGAGTTTCCTTATTTTACAAAGAAAAAATGCACCAGAGAAGAGTCGAACTTCCTCACATGGCTCCGGAGGCCATTGCTCTATCCATTGAGCTACTGGTGCATTGCAAATAATATAATACTACAAATCTTTTAAAATAGCAAACGATTGTTGCATTTTAATATGCATTTTGTTAGAATAGTATCATATGACGTTAAAAGCATAACGGAAAATAGACGTTTTGTATAATAATAAACAGGAGATTATGATGAAAAAAAATATATTTGATAAAATGTCAGATTCCTATGAGAAGTTCCATTTAAAAGGAACGGAAATCAATATGGGGAATGATACGGTTTATATTAGTCCGAAGCTAAAACTGATGTTGGGCTGGAGCGTGTTCATTTTATGCTGTATACTGGCTTATGTTTTTGTTGGCAGACCTTTTGGAAATGGCAGGAATATAAGTAGGGAAGACAAAGAAGCACTATTAGATAAAAAGATAGATGTTGATGAAGAACATGATACTATCGTACCATATGAAAAGGATGCAGATAAAGAGCTGAACGCTTTTATTGAAGAATATTTTCAGGCGATTACCGAGTGTAATAATGAAAAGCTTCAGAATATGGTGGTAGATGCTTCGGTGTACAAAGATAACGAAAGCCTTAAGAAAAAGGCAGAATTTGTTACAGAATACAATAATATTACAGTATACACCAAGGAAGGTCTGGAGGATGGCAGTTATATTGCATTTGTTGTAGCTAATCTGACAATAGCAGGCGTGAATTCTTCACCGTATGATATCATTACACTATATATTGTTAATGGAGAACGGGGCTACAGAATTCATAACGGAACCTTATCAAAGGATATGACAGAATATATTGAAAAAATCAAAGGGGATAAGGATATTCAGAAGGTATACAAATCCGTAGAGAAGAAGAATACAGAATTGAAAGAAAAGGATGCTTCTTTACGTGATTTCTATGATATTATTAACAGAGTAAATATTGAAACCAATGCTGCGGCAGATCAATTGACAACACAAGAAAATACACAGGAAGGGACATCAGCAGAAAATACAACAACAGAGGGTACGACAACTGAAAATATAACAACACAGGCTCCTGCAGAGTAGAACAAAAGAAGACACCTGAACAAACGGTATAATTGTATTTTATTTGTTTAGGTGTTTTCTTTTGCTGGAAATTATTTTTCAATATCATTAGATTCTTCCGGTGATATGGAAGCATATACATCAATTCCTCTGGGTTTAACCGGAGTCGAAAAAACAATCTGTGTTTCAGTCTTCCCGTATTTTTGCAATTGTCCAATGAAAGAATCTAGTTCCATCGTGCTTGGAAATGCAACCTTTATCAACATGGAATAAGCACCAGTGACACAGTTGCATTCCAGTACATTCGGGCAGGATTCAATATATGGATAAAATATGGGTTTTTGTTTAGGGTCTAATGACATATTAATGAATGCCGTTACATGGTAATCCAGCATAACGGGATCCACTGTAGCATGATAGCCCGTTATGATTTCAGACTTTTCCAATCGGTCAATTCTTGCTGATACGGCTGGAGATGATAAAAATACCTTGCTTGCCAGATATTTTAACGGATATCTGGCGTTCTCCTGTAACAGATGTAATATTTTTTTATCAATGCTGTCCATGAAATCACTTCCTTTGCAATTATTCTGTCTACATAAAAAGCGAGATGTCCTTAATATAAGTAAGAACACCTCGTTGTATTCACATTTATTATAGTCTTATCCCTTTATTTTTTCAAGTGTTAAATAAAAAAATAAAAATTTGAAAAAGAACAGCTTGCGTGTTATGATAGAAGATGCCCGTTGCTCAGCGGGGATTGGCACTGTTTTAGTGAAGCGGCAAAGGAAGAAAAAGCTTTGGATTTTAGGCAGCAAATGAGGAAATACTATGAAAGATACAATCAGATTGAACAAATATTTAAGTGCAGCAGGTGTATGCTCCAGACGAAAAGCAGATGAGTGGATTGCTGAAGGAAAAGTATTAGTAAACGGCATTCCGGCAGATATGGGCATGCGGGTAGCAGAAACGGATCAGATCAGTATTGACGGACGGATAATAAAAAGAGAAGAACCTTTTAAGCTGGTCGTTTTTTATAAACCGAAAGGATTTGCCTGTACTTCACACAGAGGAGATGCATCAGGGATTTTCCGTAATTTTTTATTGGATGCCGATTTAAAATATATTGGAAGGCTGGATAAAGATTCTGAGGGATTGCTGCTTCTTTCCAATGATGGGGATTTGTGTAATGAGATATCTAAGGCGAGAAACCAGCATGAAAAAGAATATGTGGTGACGGTAAACCGTACTATTACAGAAGAGTTTTTGAAAAAGATGGCAGAGGGTGTCAGAATTCATGATTCTAATAAAGATATATGGGTAGTAACGAATCCATGCAGGCTGAAGAAGAAGAATGATAAATCCTTTTCAATTATTTTAACACAGGGGCTCAACAGGCAGATTCGTAAAATGTGTGAACAATTTGAATATAAAGTAGTAAAGCTTAGAAGAATTCGTGTTATGAATATTGAAATTGGGGATATGAAACCCGGTGATATCAGGATGGCAACAAAAGAGGAACTTGCAGAGCTTCAAAGGCGGATTGCAAAAAACGGAAAAGAATAATGATATAGAGCATGGAGCAGGGAAAGTTTATGGACAAAAAAGAGCGGTTAAAGGAATTGGTTTCGGTTTTGAATGAGGCGTCGAAAGCTTATTATCAGAAGGATACCGAGATCATGTCCAATTTAGAATATGATAAGCTTTATGATGAATTACAGGAATTGGAGCATGAAACAGGGATTGTGCTGGCAAACAGTCCCACAATACATGTAGGATATGAGGTACTTAGTGAACTGGAAAAGCAGGCACATCCGGCGCCGATGCTTTCTTTGGATAAGACAAAGGAGGCAGCAGTACTGGTAAGCTGGCTTGGAACACACGAAGGGGTTCTTTCATGGAAATTAGACGGTCTCACGGTAGTGCTTACTTATGAGAACGGAGAATTGCATAACGCAGTGACAAGAGGCAATGGGGAGGTTGGAGAGGTGATTACCAATAATGTAAAAACCTTTGTCAATGTCCCCAAAGTAATTCCCTATAAAAAAAGTCTGGTGATCAGGGGGGAAGCTGTGATTAAATATTCTGACTTTAACAGAATGAATGACGAGATTTTAGAAGTCGAGGATAAATATAAGAATCCCAGAAATCTGTGTTCCGGCTCTGTCAGACAGCTGAATAATGAAATTACGGCGAAACGTAATGTTCATTTTTATGCATTTGCTTTAGTGGAAGATATTTTAGAAGAGGAGCAGATGAAGGAATATGGTTTTGATAATACGATAGCCGGCAGATTTGCATGGCTTAAGGAACAAGGATTTGATGTGGTGGAGCATTTTTTGGTAAATGTGGATAATCTGGAAAAACAGGTCATGGATTTTGCTGCAAGAATACCGGACAATGATGTTCCGTCAGATGGTCTGGTGCTTTCTTATAATGATATTGCCTATGGAAGAAGTCTTGGCAGAACGGCTAAGTTTCCCAGGGATTCTATTGCATTTAAATGGGCAGATGAACTGGCCGAGACGACACTTACAGAGGTGGAATGGTCTCCTTCAAGAACTGGTTTGATCAATCCCGTAGCAATTTTTGAGCCGGTGGAATTAGAAGGAACCACCGTGACAAGGGCGAGTCTTCATAATGTCAGTATATTGAGGGCATTGGCCCTGGGACTTGGTGACAGGATTACCGTATATAAGGCGAATATGATCATCCCGCAGGTAGCAGAGAATCTGACAAGAAGCAATGATCTGAAAATTCCAGAAAGCTGTCCGGCATGTGGGGAGACCACGGTATTACAGGATATTAACGGAGTGCAGTCATTATATTGTATGAACGCAGAATGTAGCGCTAAACAGATTAAGGGATTTTCTCATTTTGTGTCCCGAAATGCCATGAATATGGATGGGCTTTCGGATGCAACATTAGAAAAATTTATCGCACATGGTTTTTTAAAAAAGCTGCCGGATATTTTTCATTTAGAGAGATATCGGGATGAGATTATACAGCTGGAGGGATTTGGTGAAAAATCCTATGATAACCTGATTACATCCATAGAATCAGCAAGAAAGGTGTCGATGGCAAAGTTTATATACAGCCTTGGAATCAGTGGAATCGGACTTGCGAATGCAAAAGCGATTGTTGAATATTTCGGACAGGATTTTAATAAAATTACAGAAGCATCAGAGGAAGAACTTACTGCTGTTGATGGAATCGGTGAAGTGCTGGCAAAAACCTTTTATGATTTTTTTCACACAGAGGAGAGGGTGTTAATTGTACAGCAGCTTCTGGAAGAGATAATCTTTGAGAAAGAAGAGGCGGCAGGGGAACAGATACTGAAAGGAAAAACTTTTGTAATAACCGGAAGCCTGGAAAAGTTTACCAATCGAAATGAGTTGAAAGAATACATTGAAAAATTAGGGGGGAAGGTAACAGGTTCGGTATCCGGAAATACGGATTATCTGATCAATAATGATGTGATGTCAGGCTCATCCAAGAACAGAAAAGCAAATGAACTGGGAATACCGATTCTTTCAGAAGAGGATTTTATCAGGCTTTCCAATGTATAGATAAGGGAGGGAAACAGAGATATGCCAATCAGAATAGATAATGATTTACCGGTTAAGAAAATATTAGAAGAAGAAAATATATTTGTAATGGATGCTGAACGTGCAATGAGTCAGGATATTCGTCCGCTGGAGGTAGTGATTCTGAATCTGATGCCTCTTAAGGAGGATACGGAGCTTCAATTGCTCCGAAGTCTTGCCAATACGCCCCTTCAGGTCAATATTACTTTTATCAGGACAGGAACTTATGAGCCCAAAAATGTTGCAAGGAAACATCTGGAGCGGTTTTATACCACTTTTGATGAAATTAAATACCGTCGTTTTGACGGTATGATTATAACTGGAGCACCGGTGGAGAAAATGGATTTTGAAGAGGTGGATTATTGGAAGGAACTTACGGATATTATGGACTGGTCGGAGAAATATGTGACCTCGACTCTGCATATCTGCTGGGGAGCCCAGGCAGGACTTTATTACCGTTATGGAGTGAAAAAATATAATCTTTCGGAGAAATTCTCAGGTATTTATAAGCATTATACATTTCACAAGAAAACGCCTCTAGTACGTGGATTTGATGATTCTTTTCTGGTGCCGCAGTCCCGTTATACCGGTGTCAGTAAAGAGGATATTACGGCAAATGACAAATTAGAAATTGTTTCCGAAAGCGATGTGACGGGACCGTATCTGATCATTGCAGAAAGCGGTAAAAATATTTTTGTAACAGGACATCCAGAATATGATACTATGACATTGGATCAGGAATATAAGAGGGATTTAGGCAAAGGGATTAATCCCAAGATACCCTGTAATTATTATCCAGAAGATAATCCTTCGAAAAAACCAGTAAAATCATGGAGATGTCATGCCAATACACTGTTTTTTAATTGGCTTAATTACTACGTGTACCAGGTGACTCCGTATGTGCTGTAGGGATTTTATTTAAGCAGCTGTCTGGCTTTGGACAGGAAGCAGATGCCACCATAAACGGCGATTACCAAAATGAGTATCCATAAACCGCAATTGTGAAGGGCAGCAATATGTATGAGTTTCTGATATCCCCAGAATGCAATGACACCGAATAGGACAAAGGTAACCGCAGGAAGAAAAATATCTTCCGTGAAAGAAAGCTCGAAAGGAATCATTTTTTGCAGCTTGTGCAGGCAGGCAAACGTGAGGAACAGGTATCCGACAAATAGTCCGATGATATAGCCATAGATTCCGATGTGGGGAATGGCAAACATTATAAAACTGATTCGGATTACAGTTGCAATAACGGTAAGGATCAGGTTGTGGGTAGCAAACCCGAGTCCGTTTAAAATACTGGCAAGTGTGGTCGCAAGATAAATAAATGGGCAAAGCAGGGAAAGCTGGTATAGATACATACCGGCTTCTTTGCTTTTAAAAAAGCACATTCCAATCGACGGTCCAAAGATATAAAAAGTGATTGTGGAGAAAATCCCGATCAGAAGGCAGAAATGCAGGCTTTTTTCGCAAAGTCTTGTAAGGTAATCCTTTTTCAGACCACTGCTTGCGGAGGATACAGCAGGCAGAAGCATGGTGGAAAGTGAATTGGTGATGGTGGAAGGAAACATGATAAACGGAAATGCCATTCCGGAAAAAATGCCATATGTTTCAAGGCTTAAAGTGGAATTTCCGTAAAAGCTTAAAAGTACGGTTGGAATCATAATAGCCTCTATGCTTTGCAATACGGTAAGGGCAAGGCGGTTAGTGGTCAGAGGGACGGAGTCTTTTAGGAACAGATGCAGGATTTGTCTTTCATGAATTGCTTTTTTATTTTTTCCTGTACAAAGTGAAGATGCAGGATGGCAGGCAAAATGGATGAGCAGGGCAGCTACGGAGTAAAGAAATGCGATTACTTCACCTATGACAATGCCAATCACAGCAAAAGAAGCATCATATTGGTTTCTGATACAGATATAGGATGCCAAAAGGTATAAACCAAATACTTTTGCAATCTGTTCTAAGAAGTCAGACATGCCGTGGACACTGGATTTTTCCAGTCCGAGAAAATATCCATGTATGGCACCTTTCATTGACATAAACGGAATTCCAAAGCAGATAACTTTGAGACAGGATGTACATTCCGGTGCATTTAAAATGCGGATGCATAACCATTCAGCATTTTGGTACATAATAGTACTGACAAGCAGACCGAGAAAAAGATTGTAGAAAAAGCAGGTTTTAAAAAAAGCACAGGCAGATGCCGTGTCACCGCGGCTTTTATATTCGGATACCAGTTTTGTCAGGGCAAGCTCATTTCCGAAAGTAGTAAGGGAAAAAGCAACCATATACAGCGGAAATATAAGCTGGTATATACCTAATTCCTTCGCACCGATTAGGTCTGCAAGGAATATTCTATTATAAAATCCAATAATTCTGGTGGCAAAACCGGCCAGAGTTAAAATAAGGGTTCCTTTTATGACAAGATTTTTAGAGATTAAGAAGTTGAGGCGGCAGCACCAGTTTTTGACTTTCATGAGATTCCCCATTTTTCTTTTTTGAACGGAAGATTTGCTATATTACAATGCAGCAGATAGCAAATACCGAATTACTGCTAATTTATGCGCTTTTTTTGTTAAATATGCCTGCTAATGTAACGATTTTGTGATAACTTGTTTTGTTATTCGCTGTGTCTGTATACTAGGTACTTGACACATAAAAAAAAGACTGTTATATTAGCAGTGTGATATCCGACTATTTTGGTGGGAATTGAGGTGGTAGTATGAAATTATCCACGAAAGGCAGATATGGTTTGCGGGCAATGATAGATTTGGCAGATCATTCAGAGGAAATGCCCCAGTCTATAGCCAGCATTGCAGCCAGACAGTCCATTTCGGATAGTTATTTAGAGCAGCTGATGGCAAAATTGAAAAAGGCGGGTTTGATAACCAGTATTCGTGGTTCCCAAGGGGGATATATACTGGCAAAGCCGGGAACGGAAATCAGTGTAGGTGATATTTTACGGGCATTAGAAGGAGATTTATCCCCTGTGAAGTGCATGGGACTAAAAGGGGATCATGCATGTTCCGGCAGCGGGAACTGTGTAACGAAAAATGTCTGGAAACGCATAGATGATAGTATACAAAATGCAGTGGATTCCATATATTTGAATGAATTAGTAGAGGATAACCGGAAGATGCGTCTTTATGGGAAAGAACCCAGTGCGGATTGTGATTTGTAAAAAGTATTTATTATAGAAAAGAGGACAGAACCATGGAAGAAAAAAGTTTTATTTATTTAGACCATGCGGCTACAACTGCCGCAAGACCTGAGGTAGTGGAAGCGATGCTTCCGTATTTTACAGAAAATTTCGGAAACCCTTCCAGTGTTTATACGTTTTCCCAGAAAAATAAAGCGGTAGTTACGGAATGCAGGGAAAAGATAGCGGACAGCTTGAACGCAAAGAGCAATGAGATTTATTTTACTGCCGGTGGTACGGAGTCGGATAACTGGGCATTGAAAGCTACAGCAGAGGCATATGCTTCAAAAGGTAATCATATTATTACCACAAAGATTGAGCATCATGCAATTCTTCATACAGCAAAATATCTGGAAAGCAGAGGATTCGAGGTTACATATCTCGATGTAGATGAAAACGGGGTAGTGAAACTTGACCAGTTAAAGCAGGCAATCCGTCCAGAAACCATTCTGATATCCATTATGTTTGCCAATAATGAGATAGGAACCATTCAGCCGGTGAAGGAAATAGGCGAGATAGCAAAAAAGCATGGAATTCTTTTTCATACAGATGCAGTACAGGCGTATGGACAGATTCCGATAGATGTGGATGAATGTCATATTGATATGTTAAGTGCCAGTGGACACAAATTAAATGGTCCTAAAGGAATCGGATTTTTATATATCCGTACGGGGCTGAAACTTAGGAATTTTGTACACGGGGGGGCACAGGAGCGTTCCAGGCGTGCGGGTACGGAAAACGTTACGGGAATTATCGGTTTTGCCAAGGCAGTAGAAATTGCTTTTCGTACAATGGAAGAACGTTCCCAAAAGGAATGCAAGATGAGAGATTATCTGATTGACCGCATTTTAGCGGAGATTCCATATGCAAGACTCAATGGACACAGGACAAAAAGGCTTCCCAATAATGTAAATATCAGCTTTCAGTTTATTGAAGGAGAATCTCTTTTGATTATGTTGGATATGGCAGGAATTTGTGCGTCTTCCGGTTCTGCATGTACTTCCGGTTCCCTGGACCCTTCTCATGTACTGCTTGCCATTGGGCTGCCGCATGAGATTGCACATGGTTCCCTTAGAATGACAATTGGTGATGAAAATACAATGGAAGAAATAGACTATGTAATTGAACAGATTAAAGAGATTGTGACAAAGCTTCGTGCAATGTCTCCGTTATATGAAGATTTTATGAAACATAGTTAAATATTCCGTAATAAGCTGAGAAGCAAACAGTTTGAATGCACAACAGTCTGCCTGAATACTGGCAGGGATTAGTATTACAATCAGGATAATCAGTTTGACAGTTATCACAGGAAACTGGTTACAGATACAGGAGGTAAAAATATGTACAGTGAAAAAGTGATGGACCATTTCACAAATCCCAGAAACGTGGGTGAAATTGAAAATGCGAGTGGTGTAGGAACGGTGGGAAATGCCAAGTGTGGAGATATTATGCGCATCTATTTTGATATCGATGAGAATCAGGTAATAAAAGATGTGAAATTTAAAACATTTGGCTGTGGTGCTGCCGTAGCCACAAGTTCCATGGCAACAGAGCTTGTAAAAGGAAAGACTATTTATGAGGCATTGACAGTTACCAATAAAGCGGTAATGGAGGCACTTGATGGGCTGCCTCCGGTAAAGGTGCATTGTTCTTTGCTGGCTGAAGAAGCGATTCATGCTGCCCTTTGGGATTACTGCGAAAAAAATGATATCAAGATAGAAGGATTGGAAAAACCCAAAAATGATATCAGTGAAGACGAAGAAGAGGAAGAATACTAAACGATGAAGAAAAAAGTTGCAGTAGGTATGTCCGGCGGAGTGGATTCTTCTGTTGCAGCATATCTGTTAAAAGAGCAGGGGTATGATGTGATTGGTGTCACAATGCAGATATGGCAGGAGGAGGATCCTCTTGTTCTGGCGGAAAATGGTGGCTGCTGTGGCCTTTCGGCAGTAGATGATGCAAGACGGGTTGCGGATATGCTGGGAATACCGTATTATGTATTAAATTTTAAAAGAGAATTTAAGGAATCTGTGATTGATTATTTTATGGAGGAATATATGCATGCAAGAACACCAAATCCTTGTATTGCCTGTAACCGTTATGTAAAATGGGAGGCATTATTGAATCGGGCGGTGGAACTTGGATGTGATTATATTGCTACCGGACATTATGCCAGGGTATGCCGTCTTCCAAATGGAAGATATGCACTTAAAAAATCTGCTACAGTACGAAAGGATCAGACCTATGCCCTATATAATCTGACACAGAATCAGCTTTCGAGAACACTTATGCCGGTAGGGGAATACGAGAAAGAGGAAATTCGGCTGATGGCAGAAAGGATTGGATTGCCGGTGGCAAAGAAACCAGATAGCCAGGAAATCTGTTTTATTCCGGATCATGATTATGCGTCCTATATTATTAAGGAGACAGGAAAAACGTTTCCTGCAGGTAATTTTGTTGATCAAAATGGAAACATATTAGGACGGCACAAAGGAATTATCCATTATACTGTTGGACAGCGGAAGGGATTGGGAATCTCTCTGGGTACTCCTGCATTTGTTACGGATATTCGTCCGGAAACAAATGAGGTGGTAATCGGGACTGATAGAGATACATATCATGACAGCCTATTGGGAAATCGGGTGAATTTTATGTCGGTTGAAAAGCCGGAAGGAGAGTTAAGGGTGACTGCAAAGATTCGCTATTCCCATCAGGGAGCCCCGTGCAGGATAAAAATGGTGGGGGAAGATATTATTTCCTGCCGGTTTGAGGAACCTGTACGTGCCATTACCCCAGGACAGGCGGTTGTATTTTATGATGGAGACTTGGTAGCAGGAGGAGCAACCATTATGGATAAATAAGTAGTATGATTTATCTAATAGCCGGTTGCTATAACAGGGCATTGCGAAATTTTATAAAATAGTATATTCTAAATAAAAAGGTTTGATAAGAGGAAATAATATGTATTATGAAAATATTTTAGATTTAATAGGTAATACGCCATTAATCAGTTTAAAGCAGACTACGGGGCTTAATATTTATGCAAAAGCAGAGTTTTTGAATCCAGGAGGTTCTATTAAAGACCGTATTGCAAAGAATATGATAGAAGTTGCGGAAAAGGACGGCAGATTAAAACCCGGAATGACGATTATTGAGCCTACATCGGGGAATACCGGGATTGGTCTTGCTTTTTGTGGTGTCAGAAAAGGTTACCGGGTCGTTATTGTTATGCCGGAGAATATGAGCGAGGAGCGCAAGAAAATTATTAAGGCACTGGGAGCGGAACTGGTGCTTACACCTGCTGAACTTTCTATTGGTGGAAGTGTGGAAAAAGCGGAGGAACTGATGAAGCAGTCAACTGATTATTTTATGCCGCAGCAGTTCGAGAATCCGGCGAATCCAGATATTCATTATAAGACTACCGGACCTGAGATAGTAAAGCAGCTTGGCAAAAAAGTGGATATTTATGTTTCCGGAATCGGAAGCGGGGGAACTTTACAGGGGGTAGCCCGATATTTGAGAGAACAGAATGCAGAGTGCAGAATTGTTGCGGTTGAGCCTAAAAATGTATCAGCATTGCTGGGAGATGAACCCGGACTCCATCAGATTCAGGGAATTGGGGATGGTTTTGTCCCGGATGTGCTGGATGTCAGTATCATTAATGATATAGTGGAAGTAACGGATGAAGATGCCGTGAATACAGCAAGGGAGCTGGCAGCTGTGCAGGGATTGCTGGTGGGAACCTCGTCAGGTGCGAATGTATGGGCAGCAAAACAGATGGCAAAAAAATACGGAGAAGATAAAGTGATTGCAACTATTCTTCCTGACCGGGCGGAGAGATATTTCAGCACGAGCCTGTTATAGAATATATTTTTAGTAGTTAAACCAGATAGTTAATTGAGTTATAATATGAGTTAAGGAGGCATTGTTATGACAAAAATTGATATTATTTCCGGCTTTTTGGGAGCCGGAAAGACAACATTGATTAAAAAGCTGATTGCAGAAGGATTTACAGGTGAAAAACTGGTACTGATTGAGAATGAGTTTGGTGAAATCGGTATTGATGGAGGTTTTTTAAAGGATGCAGGGGTTCAGATTAATGAAATGAATTCCGGATGTATCTGCTGTTCTCTGGTGGGAGATTTTGGACAGGCACTAAAACAGGTATTGGAGGATTATGCGCCGGATCGTATCATTATTGAACCATCTGGTGTTGGTAAACTTTCTGATGTTATGAAAGCTGTTGCTGATATGAAAGAAGAGTCCATTATGGTTAATTCTGCTTCTGCGGTTGTAGATGCAATGAAGTGTAAAATGTATATGAAGAATTTTGGCGAATTTTTTAATAACCAGATTGAGAGTGCAGGAACCATTATCTTAAGCAGAAGCCAGAAGCTGTCAGAAGAGAAATTAGAAGCAGTGGTCGATATGTTAAGGGAACATAATGAAAAGGCTACGATTATTACAACTGCATGGGATGATATTGACGGGAAACAGATCGTTGCTGCTTTGGAAAAGGAAAAATCGCTTGTGGAAGAGTTAATGGAAGAAGCAGAAGTATGTCCTGAATGCGGTCATGTGCATGCTCATGGGGAAGGACATCATCATGAGCATGAAGGAGAGTGCTGCCATCATGACCACGGACATCATCACGAGCATGAAGGAGAGTGCTGCCATCATGACCATGACCATCATCATGAGCATGAAGGAGAGTGCTGTCACCATGACCACGACCATCATCACGAGCATGAAGGAGAGTGCTGCCATCATGACCACGATCATCATCACGAGCATGAAGGAGAGTGTTGTCACCATGGTCACGGACACCATCACCATGCAGATGAAGTATTTACCAGCTGGGGAGTAGAAACTCCACATAAGTATTCGAAGGAGGAGATGGAACATATTCTTAAGATTCTTGCAGATAGTGAGAATACAGCATATGGTATTATCTTGCGGGCAAAAGGAATTGTTCCGGGGGAAAGCGGCACCTGGATTTATTTTGATCTGACACCGGAAGAATATGAAATACGTGAAGGCAGACCCGATATCACCGGTAAATTGTGTGTGATAGGAAGCGGTCTGAATGAAGAAAAGATTGCAGAATTATTTCATGTATAATTCTATGTAAATTAAATGCAGAATCCCGGTATTCCTTTATGAATAGCGGGTTTTCTTACTATCGACAGAAAGGAATGGCAGGGTATGAGAAAACAGGACAAAGAAATCCCGGTATTTGTTTTTATGGGTTTTTTAGAATGTGGCAAGACGCGGTTTTGCAGCGAAACATTAATTGACAGGTCATTTACAGAGGGTGAGCCGACTCTTTTGATTGTGACTGAGGAAGGAATTGAGGAATATGACGAAGAAGAATTGAAAAAACGGAATATTACTACGGTTTATTTGGAAGATACGGATTTAAATACGGAAAAACTGTTAGATTTGCAGGAGGAGTATCATCCCAGACAGGTCATGATTGAATATAATGGTATGTGGCAGCTTGACAGGCTGTTTACAATCAGGGTTCCGAAAGGATGGACAATCGTTCAGGTAATCACTTTGATTGATGCGGGTACATTTACAGTATACAATAATAACATGAAGTCCTTGATGGCAGAACATATCCAGAGTGCGGACATGGTTATATTCAATCGTGTGACAGATGATTCGGATATCAACACAATGCGTATGGCAGTCAAGACCATTAACCGCCGTGCACAGATTGTATTTGAGAATGTGAACGGACAGGCCCAGATTGATAATGGTGAGATAGAAATCCCCTATGATTTAGAGGCAGATGTTGTGGAAATCGAGGATGAGGATTTTGGGATTTTTTATATTGATGCTTCTGATAATCCGGAAAAATACATTGATAAGACAGTAAAATTTAAAGGCCAGGTTTACTGTCCGCCACAGTATGGAGGGAAGGCTTTTGTACCAGGTCGTTTTGCCATGACATGTTGTGCAGAGGATATTACATTTCTAGGGTTTAAGTGTGTATCATTAGAGACTCCCAATTTGGAAGACAGGGAATGGGTTATAGTTACGGCTAAGGTAAAATGTGAATATTATAAAGAGTTTGATGGGGAAGGACCAGTTCTTTATGCCCAAAAGATTGAAAAATCAGAAAAAGCAGAGGAAGATATCGTATATTTTTAGGTCAGACATAGAGGTCCATAATTACAATGATTATATATTTATGTAAAATTAAGGAGGAAATGATATGGCATTTAATGATTTTTTGGACAAGGTGAAGGAGACATCCAGCAATGCAATGGATAAGGCGAAGGATACGACAAAGCGTCTTGCAACAGTGAATGATTTAAAGAGTAAAATCAGAGGATACAATAATGATAAGAATAAGCTCTTTACGCAGATGGGAATGGATTTATATATTGCCAAAAAACAGGAAGAGGATATAGAGGAGACCATCGATGCATTTGTTTCTCAAATTGACACGATAAATATCCGTATTAAAAATCTTCAGGAAAAACTCGCTTTGGTGGAGGCAGAGGAATAGTATTTCACTGTTGACAAAATAATTAATATTCGATATAGTTTTATCTGATAAATAATAGACATATATATAGATAGTTGTCTATTATCATTAGGGATAGGAGAACTGTTAAATAAAGGATATCTTCTTAATTTTAATGGAAAGTTGAGGGTGTTATGGCGACAGGAATTATTGGAACAGGTAGTTTTTTACCGCCGACCATTATTGATAATAATGAATTGGCAAAGTTAGTAAAAACAAATGACGAATGGATAAGAGAACATACAGGTATTGCGCAGCGGCATATTGCGACAGATGAAACCACATCTTATATGGCGACAGAGGCTTCTCTTGCTGCAATTGAGAATGCAGGAATTGACCCGAAGGAGATAGATTTAATTGTTTTGGCGACGCTTTCTCCGGAACGTGCAACACCGAGTATGTCATGTATCGTTCAGGATAAGATAGGTGCCGTAAATGCCACTTGTTTTGACCTGAATGCAGCGTGTTCGGGTTTTGTGTATGCATTACAGACAGCAGATGCTTATATAACGGCAGGAATGGCAAAGACAGCATTAATCATTGGTTCGGAAACACTTTCTAAGATGGTAGACTGGAAAGACCGTTCTACCTGCATTTTGTTTGCAGATGGTGCCGGGGCTGCTATTGTAACGGAGACAGAGAGGGGGATTTTGAGCAGTATTACCCATAGTGACGGCTCAAAGGGTATGTCCCTCAAGTGTAAAGAGCGTTCTACAAGGAATTTTCTGGTCAAAAAAACAGAAGATAAGCATTATATCCAGATGATAGGTCCGGATATTTTTAAATTTGCAGTACGTAAGGTTCCTGCCTGTATTGATCTTTTATTGGAGAGGGCAGGGGTGACAAAAGATGAGGTTGCTTATTATGTACTCCATCAGGCAAATGCAAGAATTATTGCATCTGTTTCCAAGAAAATGGAGATACCTCTTGAGAAATTTCCAATGAATGTTGAACATTGCGGAAACACTTCTAGTGCATCTATTCCGATTCTTTTGGATGAAATGAACAGGGATGGCATTCTGCAAAAGGGCAATAAAATTGTTCTTTGTGGATTTGGAGGGGGTCTTACCTGGGGTGCGCAGTTAATTGAGTGGTAATGTGAAAACCGTTACAGAAGAAAACAGTCTGTTTTACGGAGATATTATAAAGTGGAGGATATGAACGATGGGTAAAATTGCATTTATGTTTCCGGGACAGGGAGCACAATATGTAGGAATGGGTCAGGATTTTTGTCATAACAACGAAAAGTGCAGGGAAATTTATAAAAAGGCATCTGAGGCAGTGGGACTGGATATGGAGGCACTGTGTTTTGAGGAAAATACAGATATCAATATTACGGAGTTTACACAGATTGCGATGCTGACTACAGAAGTTGCAATGCTTCAGGCAGTGTTGGATTTAGGAATCAAACCTGATATGACAGGAGGTTTGTCTCTTGGGGAATATTCCGCACTGGTGGCTTCAGGTGTCATGGATTTTGAAGAATGTGCAAAGGTTGTCAGAAAACGCGGGATTTATATGCAGGATGAGGTTCCGGCAGGACAAGGCGGTATGGCAGCTGTCATTGCACTGGATGCAGAAAAGATTGCTGAAGTGTGCGAGCAGACAGACGGCATTGTAGGGATTGCAAATTATAATTGTCCAGGACAGATTGCTATTTCAGGAGAAAAGGAAGCAGTGGAGAGGGCATGCGTAGCATTAAAAGAAGCAGGAGCAAAAAGATGTATTCCTCTCAATGTCAGTGGACCGTTTCATTCTCCAATGCTTGCCGGAGCAGGAACGAAGCTGGCAAAAGAACTGGAACAGGTGGCAATACATGACATAGCGATACCGTATGTTACCAATGTAACTGGTGATTTTGTATCGGATAAGAATGACGTGAAGGAGCTGTTGGCCGCACAGGTTTCTTCTTCGGTAAAATGGATTCAGTGTGTAGAAGCAATGCTTCGTGATGGTGCAGATACCTTTATTGAAATCGGACCAGGGAAGACCTTATCTTCCTTTGTCAAAAAAATCAATAAAGAAGTAACTATCGTAAATGTAGATAAATATGAGGATTTGGATAAAGTAAAAGATGCCTTAGGGCTGTAAAAAGGAGAAGCTATGTTAACAGATAAGATTGCATTAGTAACCGGGGGAAGCCGGGGAATCGGCAGACAGACGGCAATAACCCTTGCTTCTTATGGAGCAGTTGTTATTGTAAACTATAACGGCAGTAAGGATAAGGCGGATGAGGTCGTACAGGAGATTGAAAAAAACGGGGGAACAGCTGCAAGCTATGGCTGTAATGTTGCAGACTATGAAGCCGTAGAAGGTATGATGAAAGATATCGTAAAGGATTATGGCAGATTAGATATCCTGATAAATAATGCAGGTATTACCAAAGACGGCCTTTTGATGAAGATGTCGGAGACAGATTATGATGCTGTACTTGACACAAATCTGAAAGGAACATTTAACTGTATTAAGCATATTTCCAGACAGATGTTAAAACAAAAAGCCGGAAGAATTATAAATCTTTCCAGTGTAGTCGGTTTGTATGGGAATGCAGGCCAGGTAAATTATTCCGCATCAAAGGCAGGTGTTGTAGGTATTACAAAATCAGTGGCAAAGGAATTGGGTTCAAGAGGGATTACGGTTAATGCTGTCGCACCGGGATTTATTGTAACGGAAATGACAGATGCGATGCCGGAAGATGCCAAAAAACAGGTAGCAGACCGGATTGCAATGAAATGTCTGGGAAATGTTGAAGATGTTGCCGAAACAGTAGCATTTCTGGCATCTGATAAGGCTGGGTACATAACAGGACAGGTTATCTGTGTAGATGGCGGAATGAGTATATAAAAAGGAGATTGACATGAGACGAGTTGTTGTGACGGGAATGGGTGCAATCACCCCGATTGGTTTAAGTGTAGATGAGTTTTGGAATGGTGTAAAGGAGAGCAGAGTTGGAATTGGTCCGATTACCAGGTTTGATGCGACAGAATACAAGGCGAAGATTGCCGCAGAGGTGAAGGGATTTGTGGCAAAGGATTATATGGATCCTAAGACGGCTAAGCGTATGGAATTATTTTCCCAATATGCTGTAGCTGCCGCAAAAGAGGCTATCGAACAGTCTGGTCTTGATATGGAAAAAGAAGATCCATTCCGTGTGGGAACCGCAGTGGGTTCCGGTACAGGAAGTTTACAGTCTATTGAAAGAAATGAAAAAAGAATTGCTGATAAGGGGCCTAACCGGATAGAGCCATTGCTGGTTCCTTTGATGATTTCTAATATGGCTTGTGGAAATGTATCCATTTATTTTGGTTTGAAAGGAAAATCCATTAATGTAGTAACTGCATGTGCAACGGGCACCCATAATATCGGGGAAGCTTTCCGGGCGATTCAGTATGGAGATGCAGATGTAATGGTTGCAGGTGGTACAGAGGCTTGTGTTACGCCAATCGGTGTTGGTGGATTTGCAGCACTTACAGCATTAAATACAACTGAGGATTGTAGTCGGGCATCTATTCCATTTGATAAAGATCGGGCAGGGTTTGTCCTGGGTGAAGGTGCCGGTGTGGTCGTGTTAGAGGAATTGGAGCATGCAAAGGCGAGAGGTGCCAGAATTCTGGCAGAAGTGACAGGTTATGGCGCAACCTCTGATGCTTATCATATTACATCACCATCAGAAGACGGTATGGGGGCTGCAAATGCAATGATTTTTGCCATGAAAGATGCCGGCATCACACCGTCAGAGGTTGATTATATCAATGCACATGGAACCTCTACCCATCATAATGATCTATTTGAGACAAGAGCAATCAAGATTGCAATGGGAGATGCACAAAATGACGTATTGATCAGTTCTACTAAGTCTATGGTAGGACATCTTCTTGGTGCAGCGGGAGGAATCGAATTTATTACCTGTGTCAAATCTATTGAAGATGGTTATGTACATGAAAATGTGGGATTGCATGAGGTTGATGATGAGAAGGAATTCTCTCTTAACTATGTAAAGGATCATGGAGTGTCAAAAGATATTAATGTCTGTATGTCTAATTCATTGGGATTTGGAGGACATAATGCGACTTTGGTAGTAAAAAAATACGTAGATTAGTCAACAACCCTGTTGCAAGAAGCAGGAAATCAGTCCCCTGCGGCATTTGTTAGATAAATGTGGAAGTATATTTGTCTGGCTTGTTGCTTTGGGGAATAACAGAAAGTGTGGATAATATGGAATTGGATATTAAACAGATTATGGACATAATTCCCCACCGGCAGCCATTTCTTCTGATTGACCATGTAACGGATATGGTGCCGGGAAAGTCGATAAAAGGATATAAAAATGTTTCCTATAATGAACCTTATTTTGCAGGACATTTTCCGGGAGAGCCGGTTATGCCGGGAGTTCTTCAGCTGGAGGCATTGGCACAGCTGGGGGCGGTAGCAGTGCTGTCTTTGGAAGAAAATAAAGGAAAGACGGCTTATTTTGCAGGAGTAAATAATGCAAAATTTAAACAGAAGGTAGTTCCGGGGGACAGGCTGGATTTGGAATGTGAGATTATTAAGGTAAAAGGACCGTTAGGAATCGGTGCAGTAACCGCTACGGTAAATGGAAAGATTGCCTGCAAGGCAGAGATTTCCTTTATGATAGGATAAGGGGGATTTATGAGATTTATTGCAAAGTACAGGCATGTCATTACAGTGATAATGGCTGTCTTTTGTTTCGCAGGGTTGTTTTTTGCAGGAAAGAGGATGAAGGAATTAAAGAATCCTGATGTGAATGCGGATACTTTTTCGGGGACAGCTATGGGAACAGCAGTAAGAAAAACGATATATGCTGAAAGTCGGGCAAAGAGTGAGCAGGTGGATGCAGTGATTGATGACTGTCTGGAAGAGACAGAAAAACAGATTTCAGTCAGGCTGTCTGATTCGGTTGTTGCGAAGTGTAACCGTAACTATGCTGTGGATGGTATTTATGAAATGCCGCTTGATCTTTTAGAATATGTAGAGAAAGAACTGGAAATTTTCAGAGAGACTAAGGGTGCTTTTTCGCCATGTATCCGTCCTATAGCAGATTTGTGGGGAATTGAGGATGGCAATGATATAGTTCCGGAGGAAAAAACAATTGAAGAAACGTTAGAAGTGTGTGATGCTTCCAATATTGATGTGGAAGATGGTGGGATTATCTTTCATGAAGATGATATGGCAATCGATTTTGGGGCTGTCGGAAAAGGTATTGCGGGAGACAGGATCGTATCGGAACTTCAAAAAACGGATATTCAGGGTGCTGTTGTTTCTGTGGGGGGAAGTATTGCCGTATACGGTAACAAAGGAGACGGGAGACCATGGCATATTGGAATTCAGGATCCCCGGGGACAGACAGGAGAAGTCTTTGGAGTGATAGATATAGAAGGGAATAAAATGATATCGACCTCCGGTGATTATGAAAAATATTTTGAAGCAGACGGAAAACGTTATCATCATATCTTTGATCCGTCTACCGGTTATCCGGTTGACAATGGTCTGATATCGGTAACGATAGTCAGTGACAATGGATTTTTGTCTGATGCACTTTCTACTGCCTGTTTTGTACTGGGACTGGAAAAGGGAATGGCATATGCAGAGGAAAAGAATGTAGATGCTGTTTTTGTAACATCACAGAGGGAAGTTTATGTGACGGGAGGAATGAAAAAGGCATTTCGGATTCAGTCAGATCAATATCATGTTAATAAGTAATATGGGAATTCAAATAAAAAAAGGGGATATTGTAATAATTGTATTGGTATTGCTGTTTGCAGGCGTAGTCTGCCTTTTTATACAAGGAAAAGAGGACGGTGAATATATACGGATAACAGCACATGGTGAGACAGATATATTTTCTATATCTGAGGATCGTACAATAGAACAGAAAACCGGTAAGGGTGGATATAATACAATTGTTATTAAAGATAATGAAGTTTATATGGAAAATGCCAGTTGTCCAGATCAGATCTGTGTACATCATAAAGCGGTTTCGAAAAATGGGGAGAGTATCATCTGCCTGCCGAATGAAGTGTATATAGAGATTGAAGGAAGTACCGGGAGAGAAATTGATAATTAGGGGAAAATGAGATGAATACTAGAAAAATTACGGAATTTGGTCTGCTATTAGCTGTTTCTCTGGTGTTAGCTTATTTTGAAAGTCTGCTGCCGGTTATGATTGCTGTTCCTGGTGTAAAGCTTGGAATTGCCAATATTGTAACTATGCTGATCTTATATCGGTGGGGGAAGAAACAGGCATTTTTTTTTATGACATTGAGGATTGTCATGGCAGGTCTGTTATTTTCCGGGATAACAGGAATCCTGTACAGTTTTGCAGGAGGGATTTTTTGTATTATTGTAATGTCTGTAATGAAAAAATTTCCGTTTTTTTCTAAGATGGGGGTCAGTATGGCGGGTGCCGTCTTTCATAATCTGGGACAGATAATGATAGCAGTTATTGTAATGGAGAATGTACGTATTCTTTATTATTTTCCGGTACTTTGTCTGACAGGGCTGATATCAGGATTTGCTGTGGGATATATAAGTGCATTGTTGATAAAGTGGTTTGAATTAATGTTTCCAACTGAATTGTGAAACAAAAGAGCCAGCCTGTTTTCAGCATATTATGGAAATTGTTTAAAAAATAGCTTGACAAAGGGCAGACTGCATTATATAATGGTTTTCGTTGGTTTCCTATGTTGAAGAAATGCAGATGGGATCAGCATGATAATATTATATAAGCCGATGTGGCGGAATTGGCAGACGCACCAGACTCAAAATCTGGCGGTGGCAACATCGTACGAGTTCAAGTCTCGTCATCGGCATTAAGATGGTACGAAACAGTATTTAGGCAATTTGAGTTTCGTACCGTTTTGTTTTAGGAGTTTATTGTGTCCTGTTTGCTTAACGGTATTGTTCAATATCAAATTCTTTGACCACCTTTAGTGCGACACCTAAAGCTGTGTAGTTTCTGATTTCTTTGATTGGAATATTTTTCCCAAAACCATTAATTGATTCAAGTCCATATTCCAGATATCTCCGTATGTAAATTTTTCCATCGTTGTCGATATAGAGGACGATATCATGATATTCAGGGAGCTTGCTGTGTGAGAATAAAAGGATATCATTTGGATGATAGATTGGCTCATAGTTGCGGGTTACGATACGGATTCCAAAATCCGTGATAGATTTCAGGGAACCCGGATATTCAGAAATATTCAGTTCTTCATAAATACTGCAATCATAAAACATACCATCTTTTAAGCTGCCAACAGGTACAAAGACAGGAATCACATCTGTTCCCTTTTGGGATTGATCTAAGGCAGAATGTTCTTCTAACTCTATGATAAATTGCACGACATTGACAGAACGTTCAGGCAGGTTCCGGATACGGTTCAAGATGGATTGCTCCTGCGTCGAGTATGGTGAACGTCCAGCCAGTTCATCTAATGAACAAGTTAGCACGTCGGCAATTTTTATCATTGTAGATAATTTGATATCTTGTGATTTTCCATATATGATAGAACGAAGGGTATCTTCTGACAAATCTGCCTGAAGGGATAGTGCATTAAGAGTTAATTTCTTTTCACGCAGCATTTTTCGTAATGTTGATCTAAAATATTGTAAATTCATAATATTACCTCAATTGTTGGTTAAATGGATTATGTATGGTCTGAATTTCTTAGTAGTTATCAACTATTAGTTTAATACAGATTGTATTTTATGTAAATAGTAAAACAGTAAAATGAAATATTATTTTTCACAAAATATAATGTATATTTGTAATTGCAGGCAATAAATGGTATAGTACTATAAAAGAATCGTAGCAGGGTGTCAGTATGGAATTTAATTGGATTACTATAAAAAAACCATTGCTGGAATGGTATCAAAAAAATCATAGAGATTTAAAATGGCGCAGTACAAAAGAGCCTTATAATATCTGGATTTCTGAAATTATGCTTCAGCAGACAAGAGTTGAGGCTGTAAAAAGATATTATGAAAGATTTTTAAGTGAAGTTCCGGATATAAAAGCATTATCAGTTATAGAAGAGGAAAGACTGTTAAAATTATGGGAGGGGCTAGGGTACTATAACCGTGCGAGAAACCTTAAAAAGGCAGCGGTTCAGATTATGGAACTTTATGATGGCAGGTTTCCCACAAAGTACAAAGAAGTGGTTGGACTTCCGGGAATTGGAGAATATACAGCAGGTGCAATTTGTTCAATCTGCTTCGGTCTGCCGACGCCGGCAGTGGACGGCAATGTTTTGCGTGTGATGGTACGTCTTTCAGATTGCTATGATAATATAGACGATTTGAAAACGAAACGTATGGCAAGACAAAATTTGTTAAGTCTATACTATAAGGGTAACTGTGATATGCTGACACAGGCATTTATGGAATTAGGTGCAATGGTATGTATACCAAATGGAGTTCCTAAATGTCAGGAATGTCCTCTTAGGGAGATATGCTTTGCATATGGAAGGAATACATGGGATAAGCTTCCGGTAAGGAAGGAAAAGAAAAAAAGGAAAATTGAAGAAAAAACAGTATTTATTCTGCATGATGGTAACCAATATGGGATACGTAAAAGAGGAAGTAAGGGACTGCTTGCTGATATGTGGGAATTTTATAATGTAGATACCAGACTGGATGCCCGCCAGGCTGTGGACTATATCAGTGAACATGGATTTGAGCCTGTTTTGCTGGAAAAAGAGATACCATATACGCATATTTTTACCCATGTTGAGTGGCGGATGACAGCATATTATATAGAATGCAGGAAAAAAAAGGAAGAGCTGTTATGGGTGGACAAGAATGCATTCGAAACCATGTATGCTCTTCCAGCGGCATATAAAGTATTTTTGGAAAAGGAGTCTTAAGATGACCTGTTTAGAAGTACAATCAAAAATCATTGCATATATTGATTATAATCTGGAACGAGATGAAAAAACAGAATTTTTGAAGCATGTGCAAAACTGCAGGGATTGTAAGGAAGAACTGAATATTTATTATACTATGATAGAAGGTATGAGGCAGTTAGACGGCAATATGCCGCTGACCAAAGATTTTACGGAAGAATTAAACGAGCGTATAGCAAGGGAGTTAAAGTATCATAAGAAAAAAAGAGAGTTTTTCCGTTCATCTGTCTGTATTGTGATAATGGGTATTATGGGTTTTTTAATCTTTGGATATGTCAATTTTTTGAATATTTTGCATGAGGATGAGCAGGCAAAGCTGAAAGAAGCACAGGGAGAGTATTACTTTAGTGAGACATTTGATTCCTTGTTGTTTGATCCTTTTAAGGAGGATAACAGGATAAATGTGAATGTGAATACCGGGGAATCGGAGATAGATTTTTATGAAAAAGTGCGGCAGCATAATATGCTGAAATAGAATAATTCAGGACGATATAAGTAATTGCTAAACTCGATTTTTACTTTCTTTAGTTGAACAACTGTGATATAAAGTTAACAGAGTTTTGCAAACACTTAACAGTATAGTAAAGTGAGAGGTATGAAAATGGACAAGATATTATTGGTTGACGGACACAGTATTTTAAACAGGGCATTTTATGGACTGCCGGATCTGACAAATTCAAAAGGAGAGCATACCAATGCGGTTTTAGGTTTTATTAATATGATATTAAAGGTAATAGAGGAAGAAAAGCCTACGCATCTGGCGGTGGCATTTGATGTCCATGAAAAAACGTTCCGGCATAAAATGTTTGAAGAATATAAAGGAACGAGAAAAGGAATGCCGGATGAACTGCGTCAACAGGTACCTGTGATGAAAGAAATTTTACGGGCAATGGGTGTAAAGGTGATAGAGGCTCCGGGGTATGAGGCTGATGATATAATCGGTACATTGTCAAGATTGGGGGAGGAAAATGGTCTTGCAGTATCAGTGCTTTCCGGGGACAGGGATTTATTGCAGCTCGCTACCCAGAAAGTTTTGATTAAAATTCCAAAGACAAAGGGAGGACAGACCACAGTTGAAAATTATTATGCTGAAGATGTAAAGGCATTATATGGAGTAACACCGACAGAATTTATTGATATGAAAGGTCTTATGGGAGACAGCTCTGATAACATTCCCGGGGTGCCGGGAATTGGTGAAAAAACAGCAGGGAAGATCATTTCCGCATATCACAGCATAGAAGAGGCTTATGGGCACATTGATGAAATCAAGCCTAAAAAGGCCATGGAGAATCTTGCAGCTTATTATGATCAGGCGATTATGAGTAAGGTATTGGCGACAATTAAATTGGATGTGCCGCTGGATGCAGATTTCACAGATATGATCATGGGTAATCTGTTTACGAAAGAAGCTTATGATTATATGAAAAAACTGGAGCTTAAGAGTCTTCTCAAATATTTTGAAGTGCCGAAAGATGCTGCACCTGTTCATTTTAAGACGAATGTAATCATGGATTTGGAAGAGATGGAGCAATTTTTTTCTACTCTTTCCGGATATGAAAGGCTGGGGGTATTTGTACTGGTCGAGGACGGGGAATTTTTGGGAATTGGTATTGCAAAAGAGGAGGGAATCGCAGATTTTATTGTTTGTTCCATGTTCATTACCAAGGATTTGATTGTAGACAGGTTTATGGAGCTATATACAAAAAAAACACTGCTTAAGCTTATAACGGGTGATTTAAAGACTGTGCTTAAGGTATTTCCCTTTGTGTCCGAGAACCGGATTTTTGATACATCAGTGGCAGCATATCTTTTAAATCCATTGAAAGACAGTTATGAATATGATGATATTGCAAGGGATTATCTTATGCTGACCGTACCGTCAAAAAAGGAATTGTTAGAGAAAATGAAGCTTTCCGTGATGGTTCTGCAAGAGGAAAAAGTATCGGATTATCTTGCTTATGAGACGTGTATTCCGTTTATGGCAAAAGAAGAACTGGTTAGGAGTTTAGAGCAGATGGAAATGCTGAACCTCTATGAGGAAATAGAACTTCCGACGGTTTATGTATTAGAGCATATGGAGCGGGAGGGAATCCGGGTAGACGGAAATGCACTTTCACAATATGGGCAGATGCTTGGGGAAAGGATAAAGGCATTGGAAGCTGCAATTTATGAAGAGGCAGGAGTTTCTTTCAACATTAATTCGCCAAAGCAGCTGGGGGAGGTATTGTTTGAGAAATTAGGACTTCCAGGTGCGAAAAAGACCAAGACAGGATATTCTACAAATGTAGATGTACTTAATAAATTAAAAAATGACTATCCGATTGTTGCGGATGTATTGGATTACAGACAGGTAGCAAAATTAAAATCCACTTATGCAGACGGATTGTCCGCATTTATTAAAGATGACGGGCGGATTCATGGGACATTCAATCAGACGATTACGGCTACCGGAAGAATCAGTTCAACGGAACCTAATCTTCAAAATATTCCGATGCGTACAGATTTGGGACGCAGCATCCGTAAGGTTTTTATTCCGAAAGAAGGTTATGTATTTGTGGATGCAGATTATTCCCAGATTGAATTGCGGGTGTTGGCACATTTTTCTCAGGATGAGAAGCTGATTGCGGCATATCATGAAAATCAGGATATCCATGCATTGACGGCTTCCCAGGTTTTTGGAGTTTCCATGGAAGAAGTAGACGATTTGATGAGAAGGAATGCCAAGGCTGTGAATTTTGGTATTGTTTATGGAATCAGTGCTTTTGGACTTTCAGAAGATTTGAATATTTCTAGAAAGGAAGCCGCTGAATATATTGACAGTTATTTTGCCACATATCCGGGAGTTAAGAAGTTTTTGGATGAAACTGTGGAGACGGCGAAGAAAACAGGAATTACCCGTACCATGTTTGGGCGAATCAGGCAGATTCCTGAGCTTACCTCTTCAAATTTTATGCAGAAAAACTTTGGTGAACGAGTTGCCATGAATTCACCGATTCAGGGAACGGCGGCAGATATCATCAAAGCTGCCATGATACGTGTGCATGAAAGGTTAAAGAAAGAAGGGAGAAAGTCTACCCTTATTTTACAGATTCATGATGAATTGTTGATAGAAACCCACAAAGATGAAATTGAAATTGTAAAACAGATTCTGACAGAAGAGATGATGCATGCTGCCGCGCTTGATGTTCCTTTAAGCGTAAGCGTGAGCTGTGGTGAAACATGGTATGAGGCAAAATAATAGTAAATACATCTTGGAAATAGAGAAATTCACAATTACTTAAATAACAAATAAAGACTGGGGAAATATATGAGGATTATCGGAATTACAGGAGGAATCGGCACAGGTAAGAGTACATTGCTGCATTTCATAAAAGAGAATTATAGTGCATACATTGTAGAGACGGATACCTTGGCTCATAGTATGATGATGCCTGGGAAACCGGTTTATGAACAGATTGTCGGTGTTTTTGGTACAGAAATTTTGAATGAAGATGGCACGATTGACAGAGGAAGTCTGGGGACGCTCGTGTTCAATAGTGAAAAGGATTTGAAACTTTTGAATGGAATTGTTCATCCGGCAGTTAAGGAATATATTATCAGGGATATAGAGAAAAAGAAAACAGAGGGAAAGACTGCCGTTTATGTTATAGAGGCGGCTTTGTTGATTGAAGACGGTTACAAAGCAATCTGTGACGAATTGTGGTATGTTTATGTAGAAAAAGAAGAGAGAATCCGCCGTTTGCTTGCGGGAAGGGGAGGGACTTTCGAAAAATGGGAGCAGGTGATTGTAAATCAGTCTTCAGACACTTATTACAGGGCGCATTGTGATGTAGTGATTGATAACGGAGGGGATTTGGAAAAAACAGCCAATATAATTAAGGACTTATTGTCTAAACCAGCATAATGTGGTAAAATATGTAATAGTTGTATACAGTAAGAGGTAAAAGAACATGGCGGCATTAATAAAATATCCGGAACCACTTGTATTCGGGCTTGATATTGGGACAAGAAGTATTGTTGGTACAGTGGGATATCGTGAAGGCAGTCAATTTAATATTGTTGCACAGTGTGTGAAATTTCATGATACCAGAGCAATGCTGGATGGTCAGATTCATGATATCAGCAAGGTTGGTGAGGAGATTGTTTTTGTGAAAAATGCTTTGGAAAAGCAGCTGTCAGGTAGAAAATTAAAGGAAGTCTGTATAGCTGCTGCCGGACGGGTGTTGAAAACATCTGTGGGCAAAGGTTATTATGAATTTCCTGAAAATACGGTTGTGAACCAGGAGTATATCCATTCTTTGGAGTTGATTGGTGTAGAAGAGGCACATGAGCAGATGGCAAAGGAAAATGAGACAGATGTCAAATTTTTCTGTGTTGGTTATACGGTGATTAAATATTACTTAAACGGATATGAAATCAGTAATTTGGAAGGACATAAGGCTCATAATATAGGGGCAGATGTTCTGGCTACTTTTCTGCCAGAAGAAGTAGTGGACGGATTATATGCAGCTGTATCGCTGGCAGGACTTGAGATTTCCAATATGACGTTAGAGCCGATTGCCGCAATACAGGTTGCCATACCGGAAAGTTACAGACTTCTTAATATCGCTTTGGTTGATGTAGGGGCAGGTACATCCGATATTTCCATTACGAAAGACGGAAGTATCATTGGTTATGGAATGCTTCCCAAAGCAGGAGATGAGATTACGGATGTACTGGTAAAGGACTTTCTGGTAGATTTTGCTACAGCAGAGAAGATAAAGATGATCGGGACAAAGAGGAAGAGCCTGTCATATAAAGATATTATGGGAATCAGCCATAAGATTACTCCGCAGGAGGTATATGACAAAACAGAGGCAGTTGTGGAAGAAATCACCCGGAAAATTTCAGAGAAGATTATAAAATTAAATGGCGGTAAACCCGTCTCTGCTGCATTTATTGTAGGCGGTGGTGGTAAAATCCCTGGTTTTACAGAAAAACTGGCGAAACATCTGGAACTTCCTAAAGAGAGGGTGGCACTTAGGGGAGAAGAAGTACTTGGATTTGTTAATATCTTTGTGGAAGGAGTAAAAAAAGATCCGTTACTTGTAACGCCTATCGGTATTTGCCTTAATTTTTTTGACCAGAAGAACAGGTTTATTTTCTTGCATGTAAATGGTGAGAGAGTAAAATTATATGATAATGATAAGCTTACAGTATTTGATGCAGCGTTAGCATATGGATTGTCAAATGAGGAGGTGTTCCCTAAACGGGGGGCAGATCTTCATTATACATTGAATGGAAAGAAAAAATTCAGCCGGGGTAATCAGGGAGAGCCGGCATCGATTTTGCTGAATGGAAAAGAGGTCGGAATGAATCATACGGTGCAGGCGGGAGATGATATTTCCATTACTTTGTCCACAAAAGGTGAAGCTGCGTCGGCAGTGTTAGGTGAAATCGCAGATTTAACTTCCGTGATTTCCTTTATTGTCAACGACAAGACCGTAAGTTGTCCGAGATATGCCAGTGTCAATGGCCGCCTGGAATCAGAATTTTATCAGGTAAATGATGGGGATGTCATTGAAATTTTGAATTATTATACACTTAGTCAGCTTATGCAATTTATGGATATTGAAGCACCACATGAAGTGTTTGTAAATGGGGCGCGGGGAAATGCAGATACAAAAATCTATGAAAATTTTAATGTGGCATGGATTGATAAAGAAGAAATATATAGAGGTGACCCTTTTGTGTCGGAGGAAAAAGAATCTGAACAGGAGGATACCAAAGAGCAGGAAGAACCTGAACAAAAGTCTGATCCTGGCAGAGATATTGAGGTTGTTGTAAACGGAACGCCGATTACCCTGACAGGAAAAAGTAATTATGTTTTTGTTGATATTTTTGATAAATATGATTTTGACTTAAAAAATGTAAAAGGAACTAAACTGATACAAAGTATTGATGGAAACGCTGCACAACATTTTAGTCCCCTTTATAATGGAGCTGTTGTTGAAATATACTGGAAGGAATAGGATATGGATACGAAATCAGTTATTGAGATACAAAAAAAAGGAATATTTATGCATAGACTGATTTATGTAATCTTTATATTGCAAAGACTGCTGCTTCAGTTTGAGATGAAAGGAGTCTCAGTCAGAAATACTGTCTGTATTCTGGCTTTTATTGTGTTATGTGAAGCGGTGGAAGAATTTTTTTTCTATACCAATTACTTTAATAATCTGACAGTGATAAGGGTTGTTAGATATGTTCAATGCCTGCTGACCACAATGGTACTGGTATTTTTACAGATATCGGATGATTCGGAGATTATGATTATTGCATTGCTGATTATGCTTATGGTGGATTTCTTTTTGACAATGGACATGACAGAAAGGGGAAGAGCTGTTTTTTATGTGGTATGCATAGGAATGCCAATGCTGGTCGTTGTTTTTGTTAAAGTAGCAATTCATTCCAGCGGGCAATGGATATTTTTATTTTTTGATATATTAATGCTGCTGCTTGTGCTGGTGACAGAGGCTGCTTTGTTTGTGGAATATGTTATCAAAAAGGATGAGTTTATCTTAAAGCAGAGCCATGAGTTGGCACAGATCGTAGAAAAAAATGAAAGCATTCTTATTATGCAGGAAAAATTGCAAAAGACTAACAGTCAGCTTAATCTGCAAAAGATGGACCTGCAAAATGCAAACAGTAAAATCAAAGAAGCAAATGAGGAAATGGTGGCACAAGCGGAGATTATGCATTATATTGCATCTTCCCTTGAGGTTCCCAAGATATCTAATCAGATTACGGACGCCCTTATGCAGGTTAAAAAATTAGGATTTTGTGCAGTATATATTAAAGAGAATGTGTATTTGAATAAGCATGCCAATTATGTAATAAAGACCAATATTGGACAATTACAGGGCAGGATTAAAGAATGGATGGAAGATATTTACCTGGAAATGGTTGCAGCTGGAAAAATGGAGATGCTCTATGAGGAAAGCCTTAAGAATGAGATTCCCTTTTTAAAGGACATTAATGTCAATTCGGTTTATATGAAAATACTGGGAATTGATGAAGAAAATTACGGTCTGTTTATGATTGGCGATCAAAGAAGGAATTTGTTTAACAACGATATGTCGTTTTATAATGCGATAATTGCACAATATGACATTGCTATTAAAAATGCAAAGATTTATAATGAAATGCAGCAGGTTGCAAGAAAAGACGGTCTGACAGGCATTAACAACCGTATCTATTTTAGTGAATTATTTAAAAAAGCGGTTGAGCGAATGTTGCAGATGAAAAGCTGTATGAGCGTTGCACTGTTTGATATTGATAAATTTAAGAGTGTAAATGATACCTATGGGCATTTGGCAGGTGATGAAGTAATTAAGCGTATCGCACATGTAGCAGAGCAGTGTATTGATAAGTATAATGGATTTGTCTGTCGTTATGGTGGTGAAGAATTTGTGGCAGTACTGCCCGGCAGGAAGCTGGAGATTGCACAGCCTATTATTGATGAATTGTTTGAAGATATTTGCAGCCAGGTGGTTCATTATAATGAGTGGGATATTACCATGAGTGTAAGTATTGGATTGACGGCTTATCCTGAAGTATGCGAGAATCCTGATGAACTGTTAAAGCGGGCCGATTGGTGTATGTATTATGCCAAAGAGCATGGCAGGCATCGGATTAAGGTAGATGACGGAAGTATTCAGAGAGATTAGCCGGTTAGACGGATGCTCAGATATTGGATTTTGTATTATTACATTGATTATAAATTAGGAGGTTTGAAAATGAATGTATTTGTTGTAAACTGTGGCAGTTCTTCTTTGAAGTATCAGTTGATTCATTCTGATACAGAGAAAGTGATTGCTAAAGGGCTTTGTGAAAGAATTGGTATTGATGGCAGACTGACTCATAAACCTGCCGGAAAAGAAGAAGTAGTGAGAGAAGTTTCCATGCCGGATCATAAGAGTGCAGTTTCTTATGTATTAGAGGCATTAACAGATAAAGATTTTGGGGTGATTAATGATTTGTCTGAGATTGATGCAGTAGGTCACCGTGTTGTACATGGTGGTGAGAAGTTTGCCGGTTCTGTTCTGATAACGGAAGAAGTGATACGGGCAATTGAAGAATGTAATGAACTGGCACCATTGCATAATCCGGCTAATTTGATTGGAATTTCTGCATGCAGGGCATTGATGCCCAATGTACCAATGGCAGCAGTTTTTGATACTGCATTTCATCAGTCCATGCCAAAGAAAGCATATTTATACGGTCTGCCTTATGCATATTACGAGGACTATAAGATACGTAAATATGGTTTTCATGGAACCTCACACAGTTTTGTATCAAAGAGGCTGATAGAACTGATAGGGAAAGAGAATCAGGAATCTAAGACTATTATCTGTCATTTGGGAAACGGTTCTTCTGTGACTGCTGTCAAGGATGGGGAGTCTGTAGATACCAGTATGGGATTTACTCCGCTAGATGGACTGATTATGGGAACAAGAAGCGGCAGTATTGATCCGGCAGTAGTAGAGTATCTGGCAAATAAACTGAATTGTTCTTTAGATGAAGTAATCAATATTTTAAATAAAAAGTCAGGTGTTGAGGGAATATCAGGTGTTTCCAGTGATTTCCGCGATTTGGATAAAGCAAGCATGGACGGAAATGAGAGGGCTGCGGCGGCTCTTAATATGTTTGCATATCGTGTTGCACAGTTTATTGGTGCCTATGCTGCTTCCATGAATGGGGTTGATGCCATCGCGTTTACCGCAGGAATAGGAGAAAATAATTTTAAGGTGCGGCAGGAGGTCTGTAACTATCTTGGATATCTGGGTGTTGAAATTGATCAAACAGCAAATGCGAGTCGAGGTGAGGAAAGAAGGATATCAACAGATGATTCCAAAACAGCTGTATATGTAATACCGACCAATGAAGAACTCGCCATTGCAAGGGAAACGGTAGCACTTTTACAGTAATACTTTTATCTGTCAAGTCTGCTGCTGGCTGGCTCAATATTTTGTTGAAAAGACTGTTGACAAAGATATCTAAACTATGTATAATAATCGACGTGTGAGTTTAGGAGATAAATCTATGAAAATAAACTTATATGATGTTTTATCTGTTGTAGGTAAGGAGCTGACCATACAAGCAGATGTTGATAATCTGAAGGGCGATTTTCAGGGCGAGAGCCTTAAGATTAACAGCAAAGGCGTATTTGATATCACATTACGGCATATCCAAAAAGATATTGTGACAGTCGGATGTGATGTGACAGTATCAGTCAGCCGTATTTGCAGCAGATGTCTGGATAAAGTGGTTTGCAGTTATGATTTGCAGATTGTCCGGACGGTTAATATGGAAAAGAAGGAAGCATATACAGAAGATGCTTCAGAATCAGATGAAATAAGTTATATTGAAGACTGTACGCTGGATGTAGACATGCTCGTTTTGGACGAGTTATATACCAAGCTTCCAATGACAGTTCTCTGTAAAGAGGATTGCAAAGGTATATGTAAGGTATGTGGGACGAATCTGAACAAAGGCATATGCGATTGTGATCAGACAGTTCCGGATCCAAGAATGGCAGTTTTTAGTGATATCTTCAATCAATTTAAGGAGGTGTGAATAATGTCTATCTGTCCAAAGAATAAATCTTCAAAAGCAAGAAGAGATAAGAGAAGAGCAAACTGGAAGATGAGTGCTCCTACTTTAGTAAAATGTTCTAAGTGTGGAGAGTTGATGGTTCCCCACAGAGTTTGTAAGAAGTGCGGAAGCTACAACAAAAAAGAAATTATTGAAGCTTAAAATATTTTAAACCTTGTAAGTCAAACATTTTTGTATTTTAACAAGAGACTAGAATCTGTTTTTATACTCGTTTTTAGTTTAATTGAAAATAGAATAAGGTGTTGCGATAGCATAGAGGTTATAGATGTCAGTATCAACTGGCATCTTTTTTTGCGCAAAATTAGTTTTGTGAAATAGAGTATATGCATTGTAAATTGTACATAATAAAAATAAGATTTTATTGTGCAGTATGTCTATTTACATATAGAAAAAAATACATATAATAAAAATAAAGATGAGAACGATATCACATATAGAAACACTACTATAGTGCTATTTGTTTTTATACTATATGAGAATGATTACATAATGTGTGAAGGAGAGAACACTATGGATTACAGAAAATCAGCACTATAGGTGTTAGGGCATATTGGAGAGTTTGATAAGGAAAGGATTGGTACAAGATATGAATCGGGAATATCTAAAAATACAGGAACAAATTCATAGAGTGGAAACAGAGGCAATGGTACAAAATGATAGTTTTTACCGCCTGGGATTCCATCTTATGCCTCCAACAGGCTGGCTGAATGATCCAAACGGATTATGCCAGTTAGGGGATACCTATCATTTGTTTTTCCAGTATGCACCGTTAGATGCAAGAGGTGGCATGAAGACGTGGGGACATTATACAACAACTGATTTTTGCCGGTTTATTTATATGGGAGCACCGCTTGTACCGGATATGTCTTTTGATAAAAACGGTGTTTATTCAGGGAGTGCCTATACAGATAAAGAAGGGATGCATATTTACTATACCGGTAATGTCAAGCTCTCTGGAGAGCATGATTATGTTACTTCCGGGAGAAGGGCAGATACGATCATGGTAGAGAGTAAGGATGGGATACATTTTGGGGATAAGCAGGTGGTTATTTCTTCAGATGATTATCCCCAAAATTACAGCTGCCATATCAGGGATCCCAAAGTGTGGAGAGAAAGCGATACAGGATATATGGTATTAGGGGGTAGAACGAAGTCAGATGAAGGCAGGATTTTGATTTATACCTCTTTGGATATGAAAAAATGGGAATTGTTAAAGGAGATAACTGCAAAGGGATTATTGGGATATATGTGGGAATGTCCGGATTTGTTTTCCCTTGATGGGCATTACATTATATCACTTTCTCCACAAGGATTAAAATCAGAGGAATTTCGGTATCAGAATGTTTACCAGTCGGGTTACTTTGTTTCGGATGTAAATCCGTTGACACAGGATATTGCAGTGGATGAAACACAGTTTATGGAATGGGATATGGGATTCGATTTTTATGCACCCCAGACTTTTCAGGATTCATTAGGCAGGAGGATTCTGATTGGCTGGGCGGGAATGCCTGATGCTGAATATAAAAATGGGGAAGTGGAAAAAGAAAACTGGCAGCATTGTTTTACCGTACCGAGAAAGCTTACATTAAAGCAGACGGAAAATGGTATAAAACGTGTATATCAGGAGCCGATTGAAGAGATTAAAAAACTTCGGGCAGGAGCCGGCTGTAAAATGGGGGAGGAATATGCTGTTTTTAAAGAGGAGTATCTTGATATTGAGATTAAAAGGCTTCCTCAAATTTTTAAATTTACAATAGCTGATGGGGTGACGTTTTCATACAATGGTGAATGGGCGGCACTTTCCCTGACGGAAGATACCGGGTTAGGGCGGAAGATTCGAAGGGCAAAAATTTTTTCTATAAATTCTATCAGAATCCTTGTAGATTCTTCTATTTTGGAATATTATATAAATGATGGCGAAATGGTATTTACTACCCGCTATTATAAAAAAGAAAAAGGCACAGTAATACAAACGGATCTTAGCGGTGCAGAGATTACCGTATATCCGATGGAGAGAATAATAGTAAAAGGAGACTGAAGCATGGGGAAATTAATTAGTATTGGTGAAGCGTTAATTGATATGATTCCGGTTGAAAGTGGCAGACAAATTAAGGAAGTATCTGCATTTTCTCCTATTGTAGGAGGTGCACCGGCAAATGTGTGTGGTGCATTTTCCAAACTGGGCGGAGAATCATATATGATTACACAGTTAGGGGAGGACCCTTTTGGTGATAAAATCATAGATAATTTTTCAAAGTTTTGTATACATACAGATTATGTCAGCCGCACAGGGAAGGCAAATACGGCACTGGCATTTGTTGCACTGCAGGAGAATGGCAACAGGGAGTTTTCTTTTTACCGCAATCCCAGTGCGGATATGCTTTTAGAACCGGCACAGATTAAAAAGGAATGGTTTCAGGATGCTTTTGCCCTTCATTTCTGTTCCGTTTCCCTTGGGGAGACTCCTATGAAGCAGGCACACAAAAAAGCGGTGGAATACGCATTGGCAGCGGGAAATGTGATCAGTTTTGATCCGAATCTCCGGTTTAATCTATGGGAATCAAAAGACGATTTAAGAAAAGCTGTCCTGGAATTTCTTCCCTATGCTCATGTATTGAAGGTATCCGATGAAGAACTATCTTTTATAACAGGTATAGAAGAGGAAGAAGAAGCAATTAAAAGTCTGTTTACAGGAAATGTTTCACTGGTAATCTATACAGAGGGGGAAAAAGGTGCAAAAGCATATACAAACAAGATTACTGTCCATGCGGATGGTGTAAAAGTAAAGGCAGTTGATACTACAGGAGCAGGAGATGCTTTTATCGGATCCTTTTTGTTTAATCTGGACAGAAGACTGGCAGAGTATGGACAGATTGAGAATCTTCCCAAGGAAGCTTTAGAGGAAATGCTGAGGTTTTCTAACCAATACTGTGCGAAAAGTGTACAAAAGCCGGGAGCAATCGCATCCTATCCGACCTATAATGAACTATTGGATTAAATTAAAATGCAGTTGCTGTGAATAAGTGTATATTATCCACTTTTACATCATAATAACTTAACTACCACAGAATACTTCCATATTTTTTCCTGATACGCAGTTTTCTTAGAAATCCACTGCCTGTATATCCTGCACCCGGCACGTGCGTAAGAATTGTCTGAACACCGGAAGGAATATGTTTTGAACAGATGCAGCCACACTTTCGTTCCGCTTTAAACGCAGCGGTACATAAGCGGAGGTTGTAGTACCTATTTATTGTTTTATGATAAGATACCTCCGCTAAGTACCGGCGTTTTCAGAGGGGCTGCTACTGTTTCAAAAACATATTCCTTCCGGTGTGAGTTTTCGGGAGCACGTGCAATAACTAGTGCAGGATATACAGGCAGTTTGATTTCTTGAAAACTGAAACAGTACGGAAAAATACGGAAGTATTCTGTGGTAGCATAGTTATGAAAACATAGTGGATAATATACACTTATTATTATGTAAACTGGATAGGCGGCTTATCAGGCAGAATTGTAATTTTTTTGAAAAGGACTTGCAATTTTTGGAAAGTAGTGGTATTCTTGCATAGTAACATAGTGATTTGTAAGAGAGTGGGCAAAACGGTCCACTCTCTTTATATGTGACAGACAATTAAATATGGAAAGGTGGTCATTTATGACTAAGAAGCAAATTGAAACTGCCTGTGAAGAGCTGGTTCTTCCGATTATTGAAGAACGGGGATTTGAACTGGTAGATGTAGAGTATGTAAAGGAAGGCAGTAATTATTATCTGCGGGTTTATGCAGATAAGGAGGGGGGGATCACCATTGATGATTGTGTGGAAATCAGTCGTGCATTGAACCCTAAGTTAGATGTCTATGACAAAGAATTTAAAGATCCGTATATTTTGGAGGTAAGTTCTCCAGGGCTTTTAAGACCTCTTAAGAAAGATAAGGACTTTCAAAGAAGCCTTGGTAAAATGATAGAAATTAAATTATTTAGACCTCTTGAGGGCAGCAAGATAAAGGAAATGGAAGCAGAATTAAAGGGGTTTGATGAAAAGACTATTACAGTTGTTCAGGAAGATGATACAGAGCTGGTTATTGACAGGAGCAACTTAGCGTTAATAAGATTAGCATTTGAGTTTTAGCAAATATTTCAGACAATACAATATGAGAATAAAAGGAGGAATCGGAAAAATGTCAGAATTAATGCTTGCTTTGGAGCAGATTGAAAAGGAGAAAGGAATATCAAAAGAGGTAATTGTTGAAGCGATTGAAAAATCACTGTTGGATGCTTGTAAAAAAGATTTTGGAAAAAGTGATAATGTTACAGTGAATATGGATAGGGAAACAGGAGATATTGAGGTGTTTGCCGCAAAGACAGTTGTAGAGGAAGTCGTAGATCATGCAACTGAGATTTCATTGGAAAAAGCGCTTATGGTAAGTTCAAAGCATCAGGTAGGTGATATCATGAATGTGGAGATTACACCGAAGAATTTTGGACGTATTGCGGCACAGCAGGCGAGAAGCGTAATTGTCCAGACCATTAAAGAAGAAGAGAAGAAGGCATTGTTCGAGCATTTTTATTGCAAGGAAAAGGATGTTGTGACCGGTGTGGTACAGCGTTATGTGGGTAAAAATATTTCCGTAAGCCTGGATGATAAAATGGATGCCTTGTTAATGGAAAATGAACAGGTAAAAACAGAGCATTACCGGCCTACCGATCGAATTAAACTGTACGTTGTAGAAGTAAAGGACACGAATAAGGGACCGAAAGTCATTGTTTCCCGGACACATCCGGAGCTTGTAAAGAGGCTTTTTGAAAAAGAAGTTACAGAAGTGGCAGATGGTACGGTGGAGATTAAGTCGATTTCTCGTGAGGCAGGTTCCCGTTCCAAGATAGCTGTGTGGTCAAATGATCCGAATGTCGATCCGGTTGGTGCCTGTGTGGGTATGAACGGTAACCGTGTAAATACCATTGTGGATGATCTGAAGGGTGAAAAAATAGATATTATTACATGGAGTGAAAATCCTGCCATTTTTATTGAGAATGCTCTTAGCCCGTCAAAGGTGGTATCAGTGGATGTAGATGAAGAAGAAAAGAGTGCCCGGGTAGTGGTTCCGGATTATCAGTTATCACTTGCAATCGGCAAGGAAGGTCAGAATGCGAGGCTTGCAGCAAGACTGACAGGATTTAAGATTGATATTAAGAGTGAGACACAGGCGAGAGAAGCCTATGGTTATGATGATTATAACAGAGACAGCTATGATGATGAGTATGAATATGATGAAAACGGTGAATATTTAGGTGATTACGACGAAAACAGCGAATATACCGATTCATATGAGGATGATGAATACGATAGAGATGGAGATTATGGCGAAGGATACGAAGAAGAAAATCAGGAAGAGTAATTTCTAAATCAGAAGTTTTACCCTATGGGATTCGAAATATACCGAAAAATGGTATAGTTTGGTTTTTCACTGCGTAAGCTTTTAAGATAGATGGATTGTTATAAGATTGGAAGTGATAGAAATGGCAAGGAAAACACCGCTTCGGAAATGTGTCGGCTGTGGTGAAATGATAGCAAAAAAAGAAATGCTTCGCATAATTAAGACGAAGGATAATGATATCAGGTTAGATCCTACCGGAAAAGAAAACGGAAGAGGCGCATATTTACATTTTGATGTCGGGTGCTTGGAAAAGGCTGTTAAATCAAAAGGTTTGGAACGATCCTTTAAAATGTCTATTGATGCGGATATTTATAATAAACTTAGTGAGGAGTTGATAGACATTGAACAGAAATAAAGCATTATCCCTGCTTGGACTTGCAACAAAGGCTGGGAGGATTGTAACAGGTGAATTTTCTACAGAGAAAGCAGTAAAAGAGGGCAAAGCACATATTGTTTTAGTTGCAGAAGATGCTTCGGATAATACCAAAAAAAAATTTCGGAATATGTGTAACTATTATCAGGTAACCATGAAAGTATTTGCAAGCAAGGATTCCCTGGGAAATGCATGTGGTAAAGAATTCAGGGCATCTTTGGCAGTAACGGATGCAGGTCTTGCAAAGACCATTGAAAAACAGATTGATAGCTGCGGAAATTTGGAGGTGTAATAATTGGCAAAAGTCAGAGTATATGAATTAGCAAAAAGTTTAAATAAAGACAGTAAAGAAATAGTGGAAATTTTGAAAAAGAATGGTGTAGAAATAAAGAGCCATATGAGTTCCGTATCCGAAGAGGATGCGAATAAGGTAAGAGAACGTTTTTCAGGTAAGTCCGTAATGGCAGATACACCTGTCAAAAAGGAAGAAACAGTAAAGAAGGCTGTATCGGATGATAATAGAGGTCAGACACAGTCCGTATACAAAGAAGGAAATAACAGCCGTCCACAGGGAGACAGAAGAGACTTTGGAGGAAGCCGCCCACAGGGAGACAGAAGGGACTTCGGAGGAAACCGCCCACAGGGAGACAGAAGGGACTATGGAGGAAACCGCCCACAGGGGGATAGAAGGGACTTTGGAGGAAACCGCCCACAGGGAGACAGAAGAGACTTTGGAGGAAACCGCCCACAGGGAGACAGAAGGGACTTTGGAGGAAACCGTCCGCAGGGAGACAGAAGAGATTTTGGTGGAAACCGCCCACAGGGAGACAGAAGGGACTTTGGAGGAAACCGTCCGCAGGGAGACAGAAGGGACTTTGGAGGGAACCGCCCACAGGGAGACAGAAGGGACTTTGGAGGGAACCGCCCACAGGGAGACAGAAGAGATTTTGGTGGAAACCGTCCTCAGGGAGAACGCCGTGATTTTAATGGCGGACGTGGAGGATTTAATAGTGGAAGACCAAATCAGAGCATGGGAAATAATGGCCGGCGTGACGGAAGAAAAGAGGAGAAATTATCAATTCCGGCACCTATGGATCGTGCATCCATGGATCGTGACAGAGTAGATCGTCATAAAGATAAAAAGGAAAGAGAGAAGACTTCCTTATATGAGGATGGAGACAGCAGGAAAAAGAGCCGTAAAAAAGATGAGCATTTTACAGTAAAGGGAACAAAGCCTGTTAAGAAACCAGTTCAGAAACCAAAGCCAAAGGAGCCGGAAGAACCGGTAATCCGTACAATTGAACTTCCTGAGGTGTTGACGGTACAGGAGCTGGCAGATAAAGTAAAGACACCTGTTTCTCAATTGATTAAAAAGTTATTTCTGGCCGGTGAGATGGTTACTGTAAATACAGACCTTGATTTTGACAGGGCTGCAGAGATTGCATTAGAGTATAACTGTATTGCTGAGGAAGAAGTCAAAGTAGATGTTATTGAGGAGATGCTGAAGGAAGAAGAGGAAGACGAGGCATTAATGAGTGAACGTCCTCCTGTCGTATGTGTCATGGGGCATGTTGACCATGGTAAAACTTCTCTGCTGGATGCAATCAGAGAGACTTCTGTTACCACAGGGGAAGCAGGAGGTATCACCCAGCATATTGGTGCGTATACAGTAGAAGCAAACGGACAGCAGATCACATTTTTGGATACACCGGGTCATGAGGCATTTACTGCTATGCGTATGCGTGGTGCCCAGTCAACGGATATTGCTATTCTGGTAGTGGCTGCTGATGATGGAGTTATGCCGCAGACGGTTGAGGCGATTAACCATGCTAAAGCAGCAGGAATAGAGATTATTGTTGCAGTAAATAAGATTGATAAAGAAAGTGCTAATATAGAGCGTGTAAAACAGGAACTTGTGGAATATGAACTGATTGCAGAAGACTGGGGCGGTTCTACGGTATTTTGTCCGGTTTCCGCACATACTAAAGAGGGTATCGAGAATCTTCTGGAGATGATTCTGTTAACAGCAGAGGTTCTGGAATTAAAGGCAAATCCAAATCGTAAAGCGAGAGGTATTGTAATTGAAGCTGAGCTTGACAAAGGACGTGGTCCGGTTGCAACGGTGTTGGTACAAAAAGGTACTTTAAAAATAGGAGATACCATTGCAGTGGGAAGTGCTTTCGGAAGAGTTCGTGCCATGATTAATGATAAAGGGCAGAATGTGAAAGAAGCAGGACCTTCCCAGCCGGTAGAGATTTTAGGTTTAAATGGTGTTCCTGCTGCCGGTGAGATTTTTGTTGCAACCAAGAATGAAAAGGAAGCACGTTCCATGGCAGAGACGTATATTGTGTGCGACAAAGAAAAACTGCTGGCAGAGACGAAAGCGAAGATGTCACTTGATGACTTATTTTCTCAGATTCAGGCTGGCAATGTAAAGGAACTAAATCTGGTTGTAAAAGCAGATGTGCAGGGTTCCGTAGAAGCCGTAAAGCAGAGTCTGTTAAAGCTTTCAAATGAGGAGGTAGTAATCAAGGTGATTCATGCAGGTGTTGGTGCCATCAATGAATCAGACGTAATCCTTGCTTCTGCTTCCAATGCGATTATTATTGGATTTAATGTCCGTCCTGATGTTCAGGCAAAGGATGTGGCAGAAAGAGAAAAGGTAGATTTAAGGCTTTATAAAGTTATTTACAATGCTATTGAGGATATTGAAGCAGCGATGAAAGGAATGCTGGATCCTGTTTTTGAAGAAAAGGTGACAGGACACTTGGTAGTAAGACAGACATTTAAGGCATCTGGTGTAGGCACGATTGCAGGTTGTTTTGTGTTAGACGGTCTGATCCGCAAAAAATCCAGTGTGCGTATTACCCGTGATGGAGAGCAGATTTATGAGGGTGACCTTGCATCCTTAAAGCGTTTTAAGGATGATGTAAAAGAAGTGAAGAATGGCTTTGAATGTGGTATCGTTTTGGAAAACTTTAATGATCTGAAAGAGGATGATCAGATTGAAGCCTATGAAATGGTAGAAGTACCTAGATAGTGAAAGAGCTGTTGTACTGTTAGTTACGTAAGTACAGCAGCCTGCCTATATAGGAGAGGTAAAAGGATTAGAAATAATCTTTGGAGGAAAATAAATAGAATGAAACGTACAAGTATTAAAAATACACGTATTAACGGAGAGGTGCAAAAGGAGTTGTCCAGAATTATAAGCAGGGAAATTAAAGATCCGAGGATTCATGCGATGACTTCTGTGACACAGGTGTCAGTAACCCCCGATTTAAAAGAATGTAAAGCATATATTTCTGTTCTGGGGGATGATAAGGCCCAGGCAGATACGCTGGCCGGGCTTACAAGCGCTTCCGGTTATATCAGGAGGGAGCTTGCGAGAAGCATTAATTTGAGAAATACGCCTGAGATTACATTCTGTATGGATCAATCCATTGAATATGCAATTAATATGTCAAAGAAGATTGATGATGTTATGGAGAAACAGACCAGGTTAAACGAGAGCGAAGAATAAAGGAGAAACATGAACGATTTTTTAACGGAGATAGAAAAAGCAGAGAAGATTGTGATATTGGGACATATTCGGCCAGATGGTGATTGTGTCGGCTCCTGTCTTGGTGTGTATAATTATGTGTTAGATAATTATCCGGATAAAACAGTGGATATTTATTTGGACGAATTTAAACAAGAGTTTATGTTTTTACGTGGAGCCGGGCAGGTTTTTCATAATAAACAGGATAAAACTTATGATCTTTGTATTTCTCTGGATAGCGGGGATTTAGACAGGCATGGAGAATTTGAAGAATATTTTCATTCTGCAAAAAGAACCATGTGTATTGATCACCATGTCAGCAATATGGGATATGGAGATGTATGTTTTTTAAAAACAGAATGCAGTGCTTCTGCGGAGGCAATTTTTACCCTGTTAGAGGAAGAGAAAATCGGCATGGAGTGTGCAGAGTGTTTGTATCTTGGAATTGTTCATGATACAGGAGTTTTTAAGTATAGCAATACTACAAGACAGACTATGGAGATTGCAGGAATCCTGATTGAAAAGGGTGCCAGAAGCCAGCTGGTAATAGATGGGACTTTTTATAAGAAAACTTATAAACAGAATAAGATGCTGGCAAAAGCATTAGATGCTGCTTTTTTAATGTTTGATGGAAGAGTTATCGTATCCTGCCTTACCAAAGATGTATTTGATGAAAATGAGGCAACGAATTTAGATACTGATGGTGTGGTGGACGCCCTCCGCATAACTGACGGTGTAGAATGTGCTCTTTGGATGTATGAATATCCAAGGAAAGGAATTTTTAAATGTTCCCTTCGTTCCAATGAATCTGTAAATGTAAATCTGATCGCCTGCCGTTTAGGCGGCGGCGGGCATATCCGTGCTGCGGGCTGTGAGATAGAAGGCGACAAAGATACTATTATATTAAAGATAACAGACATGATCAAAAAGCAGTTGGAAAGCAGCCAGCAGGAAAATTAGTGGTGATTGCATCATAAAAAGACTGAATATTAGGAGACGCACATGTATAACGGAGTAATAAATGTATATAAAGAGTCCGGTTTTACGTCGTTTGATGTGGTGGCAAAATTAAGAGGGATTTTAAAACAGAAAAAAATCGGTCATACTGGAACACTGGATCCAGATGCTCAGGGAGTTTTGGTAGTGTGCCTTGGAAAGGCAACGAAGCTTTGTGATGTACTCATGGATAAGGACAAGAGTTATGTGGCTACCCTGCTTCTCGGGAGAACAACAGATACGGAGGACAGCTCAGGTGAGATTCTCACGCAAAAAGAAGTTCTTGTTACAGAGGAACAGGTATCAGAAGCAGTCAGGTCATTTGTTGGTGAATATGATCAGATTCCTCCTATGTATTCGGCCATTAAAGTAAACGGAAAAAAACTCTATGAACTGGCAAGGGAAGGGAAAGTGATTGAAAGAAATCCCCGAAGCGTGGTGATTCATAATATAGAAATTCTAAGTATGGAACTTCCTTATGTTACCATGCGGGTTTCCTGTGGCAAAGGTACTTATATTAGAAGTTTATGCAGGGATATCGGAGAGAAACTTGAATGCGGTGGTATCATGGATAAGCTGGTAAGGGACAGTGTATATGCAGGTCAAACAGGAAAAATATTCCGTCAGGAGGATGCATTAACACTTACACAGATTGAAGAAATGGTCCATAAGGGAAGGATCGGAGATTATATCCTGCCGATCGACAGTCTCTTCCCCAATTTTATAAAATGCCGTGTGACAGAGGAAGGGGATAAAAGGCTGCATAATGGTAATTTGTTAAGACAGGAAGATTTTTCCTGTGAAACAGGAAATCTGCCTGAAAAAAAAGACGGTTTATGCTGTCTCGTATATGATAACACAGGTGTATTTACTGCGGTTTATAAATATTATGATGATATATGGGCATGGAAGCCAGAAAAAATGTTTCTATAAAAAATATAGTTACTTTGATTTACAATTGACTATAAGAGCAGGGTTGGAATATGATTTATTTACAAAATGAAGAAGCAATGCAATTTCATACAACGAAAACCGCAATTGCGTTAGGCAAGTTTGATGGAATCCATCTGGGGCATCAGCTTTTGATTGATGGACTGATAAGAGAAAAAGAGAAGGGCAGACAGGCTTTGGTGTTTACTTTTGGCAGTCATCCGAACTCAGTTCTGACTGGTGGTTTTCAAAAAAACATCTATACTCCGGAAGAAAAAGCATATTATTTTGCAAGTCTTGGTATTGATATATTACTGGAATATCCGTTTACAAAAGAGTTTTCTTCTGTTTCGCCGGAAGATTTTGTATGTCAGTGTATGGTAAAGAAGCTTGGGGTACAATCAATCTATGTCGGTGAAGATTTTCACTTTGGAAGAGGCCGAAGCGGGAATGTAGGTCTGTTGAAGCTTCTGGGAGAAGCGTATCATTTTGAGGTCAATGCATTGGCAAAGAGGACACTTCATGGAAAGACGGTAAGTTCTACTGTAATCCGGGATATGCTGGAATCCCATTTTTATGTTGCGAATGAAATGCTGGGAACCCCGTATTTTATTTATGGAGAGGTGGTACACGGAAAACATCTGGGAGGACGAGTGGTCGGTTTCCCGACAATCAATCAGCAGATACCGGGAAATAAGCTGATTCCGTCATTTGGTGTATATGCAAGCCGTGTATATATTGATGGCTGTTATTACAGGGGAATCAGCAATCTGGGGAAAAAGCCAACTATACGGGGAAGTCATGAGACAGGTTTGGAAACACATATCCTGGGCTATAACGGTAATCTGTATGGCAGGGATATCAGGACAGAGCTTTTATATTTTATCCGTCCGGAAGAAAAGTTTTCAAGCATAGAGGATTTAAAAAGGCAGATTCAAAACGATATTTCTTTAATGCTGGAACAGGACATTTAAATAATAAACTGGTAAAGCAGAAATGTTGTCAAGAAAAAAAGGTTGACAAGATATCTCTTATTGTATATACTGATTGAGGTTAATGTAAAGAGAAAATACTTTACGGGGTGGTATATATGGAAAAAATGGTGAGGCAGGCATTATTATATGATTTTTACGGTGAATTACTGACTGAGCATCAAAAGTCCATTTATTCTGATATTATCCTAAATGATTTATCCTATTCGGAGGTCGCAAGGGCAGAAGGAATCAGCAGACAGGGAGTCTATGATTTAGTTAAGCGGTGTGACAAGATATTAGAGGATTATGAAACCAAACTTTTGCTGGTAGAAAAGTTTTTAGATACCAAGGAGCGTATCAGCCGAATTCATGAACTGGCAACTGAACTGAAGAAGATGGCTGGCGATAAAAAGCTTCAGGAGAGCATAAGTGAGATTGAAGCAATTTCCAAAGCGATATATGAGAGCTATTAGAACCGAAAGGTACTTGTATAGCAGGCGTTTGAAAGCTGCTGGGAGGTAGTTGTATGGCATTTGAAAGTTTATCAGATAAATTACAGAATGCATTTAAAAAGTTAAGGAGCAAAGGTGCTTTGACTGAGGCTGATGTAAAAGAAGCCATGAAAGAGGTTAAGCGTGCACTTTTGGAAGCTGATGTTAACTTCAAGGTGGTAAAACAGTTTATCAATGCTGTAAGTGAGCGGGCAGTCGGTGAAGATGTCTTAAAGGGGCTGAATCCTGGACAAATGGTCATTAAGATCGTTAAGGAAGAAATGGATAAGCTGATGGGTTCTGAGGCGATGGAGATAAAGCTCCTTCCTTCTAATGAAGTGACAGTCATCATGATGTGTGGACTTCAGGGAGCAGGTAAAACGACAACCGTGGCAAAGCTTGCAGGTAAATATAAGGAAAGAGGCAAAAAATGTCTTTTGGCAGCCTGTGATGTCTATCGGCCTGCTGCGATTAAACAGTTGGAGATTAATGGTGAAAAGCAGGGGGTTCCTGTTTTTACCATGGGAAACCAGAATTCGCCGGTAGATATTGCAAAAGCAGCGGTGGAACATGCAGCAAAGAATCATATACAGATTGTATTTTTAGATACAGCAGGACGTCTTCATGTGGATGAAGCCATGATGGAGGAATTAAAGCAGATTAAAGAGAATGTGGCAGTAGCATATACAATCTTGACGGTTGATGCCATGACAGGACAGGATGCGGTCAATGTTGCGACTAATTTTAATGATCAGATTGGAATTGATGGTGTCATTCTTACTAAGCTGGATGGTGATACACGTGGCGGAGCTGCACTTTCCATTAAAGCAGTGACAGGAAAGCCAATTTTTTATGTAGGAATGGGAGAAAAGCTTTCGGATTTGGAACAGTTTTATCCAGACCGTATGGCCAGCCGGATTCTTGGGATGGGGGATGTGGAATCCCTGATTGAGAAAGCACAGAGTGCTATTGATGAGGAGAAAGCCAGAGAAATGGAACAAAAGATGAAGAAAGCATCTTTTGATTTCAATGATTTTTTGGATAGTATGGCACAAATGGAAAAAATGGGCGGCATACAGGATATGCTTTCCATGATACCGGGAATGGGAAATCAGCTTAAGAATGTAGAGATTGATGAAAAACAGATGAACCGTCCCAAATCCATTATTCTTTCTATGACAAAGGAAGAACGGGCAAATCCTGATATCATTAATCCGAGCCGCAAAAGAAGGATTGCAGCAGGTGCAGGTGTAGATATCAGCGAGGTAAACCGCCTGATAAAGCAGTTTGACCAGATGAAGAAAATGATGAAACAGATGTCTGGTATGATGGGAGGCAAGCGGGGCAAACGTTTTCGTATGCCGTTTGGTTTTTAGATGCGGTATATTTCCGTGGAATATAGTTGATGTACAAGCCAATATGGTTTAGACATATAAGTTATAGCAGTACGTATGTACAGGATTAAAAGGAGGTGAAAAAAATGGCAGTAAAGATGAGATTAAAGAGAATGGGATATAAGAGACATCCTTTCTATAGAGTAATTGTAGCAGATGCACGTTCTCCAAGAGATGGCAGATTTATTGAAGAAATCGGTACTTATGACCCTAATCAGGAGCCAAGCGTAGTAAAGATTGATGCAGAAGCCGCAAAGAAGTGGTTAGCTAACGGTGCTCAGCCGACAGATACTGTAGCAAAGCTTTTAAAACAGGCAGGTATTGAAAAATAGGACTTGGGAGGTTATTCGTAGATGAAAGAATTAGTAGAAGTAATAGCAAAATCCCTAGTTGATCACCCAGAGGAGGTTGAGGTGATTGAGACCTCAAAGGAAGATGCCATTTATGTTGAGCTTAAGGTTGCCCAGGAAGATATGGGTAAAGTTATCGGTAAGCAGGGTAGAATTGCAAAATCTATCCGTACAGTTGTGAAAGCAGCTGCTTCGAAGGGTGATAAGAAGGTAATTGTGGACATCAAATAGTTCATGAAAGAGCTGCCATTTGCTGGCAGCTCAGTTTTTTATATTACGATATGGAAGGTATGATTAGGAGACAGGATGGAAGATTTATTGCAAATTGGTGTAATTACCTCTACACATGGTATCAAAGGTGAAGTAAAGGTATTTCCCACAACGGATCACAACAGCCGGTTTAAGCAATTGAAGGAATGTTTTATTGAATGGAAGGGAGAAATGATTCCCGTTAAGGCTGTAGGATGCAGATTTTTTAAGAACATGGTAATCCTCAAATTTGAAGATATCAATCAGATTAACGATGTAGAAAAATATAAGCAGTGTAAGCTTTTTGTTGATAGAGACCATGCGGTAAAGCTGGAAAAAGATGAATATTTTGTAGCTGATTTGATCGGTATGGAGGTTTTAAAAGAAGAAGGCAGTACCTTTGGAATATTATCGGAGGTCATTCCTACAGGTGCGAATGATGTGTATGTGGTAAAAGATGAAAATGGGAAAGAATGGCTGCTGCCGGCTATCAAAGAATGCATTTTAGATGTGGATATGGAAGAGAGAAAAATAACTGTTCATTTGATGAAGGGAATGGAGGCATGAGATGCATTTTCATATATTAACATTATTTCCCGAAATGGTAATGGAAGGGCTTGATACCTCTATTACAGGGCGTGCCATGAAGAATGGACATATAACGGTTAATGCAGTGAATATCCGTGATTTTGCGGAAAATAAGCATGGTCATGTGGATGATTATCCTTATGGAGGTGGTGCCGGTATGGTGATGCAGCCTGGTCCGGTATACAGGGCATATGAGTATGTAAGAAATGCGGTAAATGAGCGGCAGATACAGGAATCATACCATATAGAAAATTCAGGAGAAGTCAAAAGACCAAGGGTGATATATATGACGCCGCAGGGAAAAGTCTTTAATCAGACACTGGCGAAAGAGCTTGCAGGGGAAGAGGATCTTATTTTTCTTTGCGGACATTATGAAGGGATTGATGAGCGGGTATTGGAAATGATTGTGACAGATCATTTGTCTATTGGAGATTATGTATTGACGGGTGGGGAACTGCCCGCTATGGTAGTGATTGACGCAGTGTCCCGTCTGGTTCCCGGTGTACTGAATAATGATATCAGTGCAGAATTTGAAACTTTTCATAATAATCTGTTAGAATATCCACAGTATACCAGACCGGAAGAGTTTATGGGAAAAAAGGTTCCGGATGTATTGCTCAGTGGACATCATAAGAATATTGAGACATGGAGAATGGAGCAGTCGGTAAAAAGAACGAAGGAACGGAGACCAGATTTGCTGGAAAACGGATGATTTTTAGATTTCTATTGGAAAGGGATATAGTTATAGCATGGAAGTTGGAGGATATGGCTACATAAAACCGGAATTGGTTAAAATTGCGGAAGAGATTTATGCATATCGGGGAAAAATAAAGGAATTGGAGATTGAACTCAGCGAAGAAGAGTTTCATTACGGATACATTTCAGTAAGGCAGAATTTAGTTCTGCATGAAGTGTTTTTCCGTTTGTTGTTCATCATCCCGATCACATTGCTTTTGCCGATGACATTAGGTAATACCTTTTGGTTTTTTACAGGGGCTTTTCTGGCGTATTGTGATATCAGGCTGATTATCAGGGAAGTCAAAATGTTGTATCTGCTTATTATTAGCGTGAATATACCTTTTGTATCGGAATTTGTAAAAAAATATGATCTGAATTCTTTTCAGAATGATAGAGATAAAACATCAGAGCGGATCAGATGGATACAGATGCAGATAGAGGATTTGGAACATAAAATATCAGACTTGGGTAACAGGCGCAGGGAAATACTTGAGGAGAACAGAAAACAGGAGGAACAACACAAAAAGGAAAGTGTTTTCAAAAGTGGATCAGATAAATTTAAGTTAAAGGAAGCAGGAGTTGGTATAGATGATGGTCGACGTCTTTATGAATACTATTTGGAAGAGGAGCGGTATATAAATGACCGCCTGATAAATCTGGATGGGAAAATGCAGCATTACGACAGAGAACTTGTGGAAATAGAAGAAGAATTCCAAAAGGTTAAAAAGAATAGTATGCTCTTTTTAATCGTTTTTTTAATCATTATTTTTGTGCAGAGTTTCTTTACGAATATTTTGTATATAGTTACTGCTATTCTTGGATCTTTGGGAATGCTTGCCTGCATTTTTTATCTGGAGCGTGTATGTAAAGCCCCGGTTTTGAAATATCTGATAGAGCATGACAGCAAATTGACGAAAGAGTATGCATTTTTGAATAATGTGGTTCCGGTTAAAAATAAGCGTGGGGAATTACAGGAAGAAATAGCGTATTACAGAAAAGAACTATTGGATATCAAAAGAAAAAAAGCGGAAATAGATATTTCTTAAAGTATGTTGCTGCCAGTATTTGACATTGGAGCCAGATTTGAATATAGTACTGTTGTTTTAAAAAAAATCACTTGCATTTCTAAACCATTTGTGTTAAATTAAATGAGTTGTGATTTCTTCACATCATGAAGAAATCTGTGTGAATTTGATGGTCCTCTGCAAGTTGAAGGACAGACATTATAGATTTTGACAGCATTTCGTAAAATATCTTGCAAGAACGTCTTATATTATAAGGAGGTTCATAATGAACGATATTATTAAGAACATTGAAGCTGCCCAGTTAAAAGCAGAAGTTGCAGACTTCAGGGTAGGTGATACTGTTAAGGTATCTGCTAAAGTAAAAGAGGGTAACAGAGAAAGAATTCAGGTGTTTGAAGGAACTGTTATTAAGCGTCAGGGAGGAAGCAATAGAGAAACCTTTACTGTCCGCAAGAATTCAAACGGTGTCGGAGTAGAAAAGACTTGGCCATTACATTCTCCAATCGTAGAAAAGATTGAAGTTGTAAGACATGGTAAAGTTAGACGTGCTAAATTATACTACTTACGCGACAGAGTAGGTAAGGCAGCAAGAGTAAAAGAATTAGTAAAATAATCTTTGAATACAAAGGGCTGGAGTAATGTTTATCTTTACTCTAGCCTTTCGTTCTATTATGTAGTAAAATGAATTGTGTAAATATGAATTAATCTGAAAATTTGTATAAACCTATTTTATAGTGGAAGAACTGTGGTAAGATAAGGAGGGTTTATGAGACGTCGAAGAAGATATCGTAGCAGTTATGACAGAGATGAATTTGATGTAAAAGATTTTATGACAGAAGTGGGGCATTGGGCTATCTCTATTTTAGTTGTTGTGATTTTGGCATATAGTATCGTTACGTTTGGTGTGCAGTCTGTTACAATGATCGGACAGAGCATGGACCCTGCACTTACCAATCAGAACGTGGTTTTGATTAATAAAAGAGCCTATACATTTCATGATCCCGAAAGATATGATATTGTTGCTTTCAAATTAAAAGAAGATATGGAAAATTACTTTAATATCAAACGGATTATCGGTTTACCGGGAGAAAAAATCCAGATAAAGAATGGGCGGATTTTTATAGACGGAAATGTGCGGACGGATCTTCCTTTTGAAGATCTGGTGATGACAGAGGGGCTTGCATTGGATGAGATTACGCTTGGAGAAGATGAATATTTTCTAATGGGAGACAACTGTAACAATAGTGAAGATTCCAGATATGTGAATATCGGTAATATTTCTGAAAAAGAAATCAGTGGAAAAGTATTTTTCAGGATTGCACCGAGAAATAGTTTTGGATTGATAAAATAGTATTATTACTTTTTGATAAAAAGGAGCCGATGTATGAATATTCAATGGTATCCTGGTCATATGACAAAGGCAAAGCGTATGATGCAGGAGGATATAAAATTAATTGATATTGTGATAGAACTGTTAGATGCCAGAGTGCCATTTAGCAGCAGGAATCCGGATATTGATTCTCTGGCGAATAATAAATTCCGCCTGGTATTACTTAACAAATGTGATCTGGCAGACAATAGGGTGAATGAGAAATGGGAGGATTATTTTAAAGAGAGAGGGATTATGGTTGTAACTATCAATGCCAGAGATGGACAGGGCATGAAGGTTATCACAGCTAAGATTCAGGAGGCATGCAAAGAGAAGATTGAACGGGACCGCAGACGGGGCATTATAAACCGTCCGATTCGTGCCATGATAGTAGGGATTCCCAATGTAGGGAAATCTACATTTATTAATACGTATGCGAAAAAGGCATGTACAAAAGTGGGAAATAAGCCCGGTGTTACAAAGGGGAAGCAGTGGATTCGAATTAATAAAAATGTGGAATTGCTGGATACACCGGGAATATTGTGGCCGAAATTTGAGGATGAGACAGTAGGGGAACATCTGGCATTTATCGGTTCGATTAATGATGAAATCCTGCAAAAGGTGGAACTGGCCTGTAATTTGATTACATTTTTGAAGAGTGATTATCCTGGTATACTGACAGCAAGATATCAGGTAGAGGAGGAGCAGGATGCAGCGGGTATTTTACAAATGATTGCAGAAAAAAGGGGCTGCCTTATGAAAGGGAATGAATATGATCAGGAGAAGGCAGCAGGGATTTTATTAGAAGAATTCAGAAATGGCAGGCTTGGAAAAATTTCCATAGAGCAGCCATTATAAAGGAGACATGAATCATGGCAAAGAAAAACAAAGAAAATAATGTACAGAAAGAAGAGGTTAGTATCGTAAGAGAATTAATTGGAATGTGTCTTTATATTGCATTTGTATTTGTGGTGGTATGGTTTATTATCACGTTTGTAGGACAGCGTACAGAGGTAAGTGGAGATTCTATGTACAACACGCTGGAAGATGGGGATAATCTTTGGATTAACAAATTGTCATATCATTTTAAAGATCCCAAACGGTTTGATATTGTTGTTTTTCCTTATGAGGAAGGTGAGGACAGTTCCGTATATTATATTAAACGGATTATTGGGCTTCCGGGAGAGCGGCTGCGGATTGAAAAAGATGGTACGATTTATATTAATAATGAGCCGTTAGAAGAAAATTATGGTTATGAGACAATTTCATCAAATATGATTGGGCGTGCCAAGAATAATATTATTCTTGGAGAAGATGAATATTTTGTAATGGGAGATAACAGGAATGACAGTAAAGATTCCCGTTTTGAAGAAGTTGGAAATATTCACAAGGATAAGCTGGAGGGAAAGGCAGTATTCAGAATATGGCCTCTTTCAAAGTTTGGGAAAATTGAGTAGACGGTAAAGCTGTGTTTTTTTCGAAATCCGGTATAATTAAATAACAGGATAAATGGGGCTGTCATACTAGAACTTTAAGAAGGATAATTTTTTAGTACGGCAGCCTTTTTACAAAAATAGATAAAAAATAAGAATCAGGTACGGAGGATAAGAATGGGAATCCAGGAAATAAAAACAATATTAAAAAATGCGTCTATTGAAGAGCTTAGAATATTAATACCACAATTTGATGCAGATGAACGTGCAGGTGTTTTAAAACTTTTAGAAAGTGCTAAAAAACGGGTGGAAGCTTTTGATGCAGAGGTATTGCGGACAAACGCAATGAAAGAGTATGAACGAAAATATGAAAAATGCCGATATATATGTGGAATAGATGAAGTGGGAAGAGGACCGTTAGCCGGACCTGTGGTTGCGGCAGCAGTGGTGCTTCCCAAAGACACAGATATTTATTATTTGAATGATTCCAAACAGCTTTCCGAAAAGAAAAGAGAACAGCTTTATGAAGAAATTATGGAAAAGGCAGTTGCAGTAGGGATTGGATTTGCGGATGAACAATGCATTGATGAAATTAATATATTGCAGGCAGATTATGTAGCAATGAGGAAAGCAGTCAGTGAACTTACCGTGACACCGGATATTTTACTGAATGATGCAGTAATCATACCGGAAGTTGATATTATGCAGGAGTCCATTATAAAAGGAGATACAAAAAGCGTTTCCATTGCAGCCGCAAGTATTGTGGCAAAAGTGACAAGAGATCGTTTTATGGTGGAAATGGATAAAAAGTATCCGGGATATGATTTTGCCGGTAACAAAGGATATGGCAGTGCAAGACATATTCAGGCGTTAAAGGAAATTGGTCCCTGTGATATTCACAGGAGGACTTTTATCAGGAAATTTATCTCTTAATCGTGAAATTGAAAGGGGGATTATATGCAGATCGGGCATAGAATTTTAGGTAGTTATGATACGCAGATACAGGAAAATGTTAAAACTGAGAATAATCAGGCGGCGGAACAGTCAAATCAGGCGAAATCCTCTGTAGATATATCAGGATTAAAAGAAGGAGCGGTATTTAAGGGAGAGGTTTTAAATATTCTTGGAGAAAAAGTAACGATTGCATTGGAGAATAAAGCACAGCTGTTCGCCAGACTGCAGCCGGGAGTCGAGCTGGGGGTGGGGGATCAGCTGCTCTTTTCAGTAAAAGAGAATAATGCCAGCCAGATTTTAATTAAACCGATGTTTGATTCCCTTTATAGTGCACAGACACAGGTGTTGGAAAAGGCTCTTGACATGGCCGGATTATCTCCCACGGAAAAAAATTTTTCGGCTGCTAAGGAATTGATGGAGGCGGGACTGCCAATTGATAAGGGAAATATGGTAAAATTATTATCCCAGAGCATGAAATTTGAAGGAACCTCCATGCAGACGCTGGTTGCACTGAATAAAATGAATATTCCGGTTACGGAGGCAAATATCGCACAGTATGAGCGTTACCAGAATTATAGTCATCAGCTTGCAGGGGATATCAGTCAGGCAGCTAATGCCATGGCGGCTTTTTCAAGTGCAGTTCCTGATGGGATATCAGCAAATACACTATTATCATTAGCAGATCAGGTGCTGGATATCTTTATGCCGGAAATATCAGAAGAAAATGATGCAGCAATGACTGCCGGAACAGAACAAATTGTGGAAAATGCGGAGGGAGAAGCAGCCTTATCAGAAAATGCAGTGGTACAGGGTAAGGAAGGAGCCGTTACGGCAAATGAGATAATCACACAGCAAGAGAAAAATGAACCGGCAAAAATGGATAATCCGGTAAATGAATTGCAAAAGAATATAGAAAAACAGGCAGAAACGGGAACTTCAATAGCACAAAAGACAGGCCTTACAAAGGGAGAAATTTCCAATTTGTATAATCTGCTGGGGAAAGCGGGGATTTCAGATGAACAGATTCAGATGACATTGAGAATTTCTGACTCTCAGGAAGAACTGCTTAAGAATATGATTCAGACATTAAGTGCAAATGGGAGCAGTGAAACCGCTATCCGCAATATTCTGGATTCCAACGAATTTAAAAAATTATTTTCCGACGTCATCAAAAAGAACTGGTCGTTGAATCCTAAAGACATGAAAGATGCAAAAGAAATTGAGGATCTCTATAATAAAATCATAAAGCAGAGCAGAGCATTTGAAGATGCGGTTTCATCTAAGGGAGGAGATGCAAAGAATTTTAACCAGAATTTCCAGAATATGCGCCAGAATATGCAGTTTATGGAGCAGCTCAACAATCAGATGATATATGCCCAGATGCCGTTAAAGTTATCCAACCAGAATGCAAACTCAGAGCTATACGTTTATGCAGATAAGAGAAAACTAATGGAAAAGAAAGACGGAATCAGTGTAATGCTTCATTTGGATATGGATCATTTAGGAACAACTGATGTTAAAGTGACATTGACCGGAACAAATGTAAATGCGAGATTTTATTTAAATGACCAGCAGAGTGTGGATATTGTAACAGATAATATGGAGCAGCTGGCCAGGCAGCTTGCAGACAGGGGATTTTCCTTAACAAATGAAGTGGTAAAGCGCCAGCCGCAGGATTCTATCAATAAGGTGGTAGACGAGATTATTGATGAGAATGCAGAACGGAGTATTAAGCGGTATACCTTTGATGCCAGAATGTGATATGATGTCAGTACAAGAGAGCCAGTTAAAAATCAGGAGGGAAAACTATGGAATATGACAAGACGAAAAAGAAAAAAAAGGCAGTAGCTTTGACATATGACCCATTAAACCAGGCTCCTCAGGTTGTAGCCTCCGGACAGGGAGCTGTTGCAGACAGAATTATTGAAAAGGCAAAAGAAGCAGATGTGGCTACTTATCAGGACGAAGGACTTACGGATACCCTGTTAAAATTAGAGATTGGAGATATGATACCGCCTGAATTATATGGGGTTGTTGCTGAGATTCTGGTTTATGTTGATAAAATGGATAAGATTAAGAGTAAAATAACAGGACGTAAGTAAATTGATGGAAAAAAAGAACAAGAGGAAGCTTGGTGCCAGAGTGGAGCAGCTGATAAAAGATTATCTGCTTGCATACGGTTTTGATATTTTGGAGATGAACTACCGGTGCAGACAGGGTGAGATTGACATTATTGCAAAAGAACAGGAATATTATGTTTTCATTGAAGTAAAGTATCGTAGTACGCTGCAATACGGCACACCTCAGGAAGCTGTTGGAATTGCAAAACAGAAAAGAATCTGTGGTGCAGCAAAATATTTTCTGTATACCCATAATCTTGGGGAGTTTACTCCTGTGCGTTTTGATGTGGCGGCAGTTATGGGAAATAAGATAAGCTACATCAAAAATGCATTCGAGCTGGTATAAATGAGTATTTAAGACTGAAGACGGATTTATCTGGAATATAATATTGTATAAGATAAAGAGAACAAGGAGCCATAATGAAAGAGATGAACAAAAAGATTCAATATATCCATAATGATAAAGTTTGCAGGCTGCAGGAAAAGAACGGTGTGGTTTATGTTGGTTTCCCAAAGCTTTTGGCTCATGAAGAAAATCTGGTACATGGATTTTCTACTCGGATAGGTGGTGTGTCAAAGGAGCATCTCGCTTCCATGAATCTCAGCTTTACCAGAGGAGATGACAGGGAGAATGTATTAGAGAATCACAGACGATTTGCAAAAGCATTGGAATATGATGAGACAAAGCTTGTGTTTTCGGATCAGGTACATCTGACTCGTTTTCATAAAGTTACCGGAAAAGATTCTGGAAAAGGAATTATCAGGGAAAGCGATATCAAAGAAATAGATGGACTTGTGACAAATGAACCAGGAATTCCTATTATTACTTTTTATGCAGACTGTGTTCCGCTGTTTTTTTATGACCCTGTGAAAAAAGTAATTGCCATGGCACATTCCGGCTGGCGTGGTACAGTGGAACGCATCGGGGCAAAAATGACAGCTTATATGGAAGAAGAATATGGGAGCAGGGCTCAGGATATCCTTTGTGCAGTGGGACCGTCAATCTGTCAGAAATGTTATGAGGTGAGTGAAGAGGTAGCTCTTCAGTTCCTTGATGTATTTGGAACTTCTTATGGAAATGAGCTGCTATATGAAAAACAAAACGGAAAATATCAGTTAAATCTTCATAAAGCTTGTGAGATTACACTGTTAGATGCAGGTGTTCAAAGGGAGCATATAGATGTGACAGACCTGTGTACCTGCTGTAATCCGGATTTGTTCTTTTCACACAGGGCAAGTCATGGAAAAAGAGGAAATCTGGCAGGAGTCATGATGATAAAAGAGTCAGGTGGTTTATAAAAATGTACAAAGCGGGTATGGCAGGGAGGCATTGCTATGAAGATCAAAATAAGGGAAATGGATTATGAGGAGGTTTTAAAGCTTCCCGGATTTAAGACCAGACGGCCGAAAAAACCGAATCTGATTTTTCGTACAATCATTAAAATTCTAAGCATCCCGGATTTATGGAAAACACATTTTACATATAATTATATGGGTATGGAAAAGCTGGGTAAGAAGGAACCATGTCTGGTTTTAATGAATCATTCCAGCTTTATTGATTTGGAAATCGCAGAGACTGTTATGTATCCGAGACCACTTAATATCATATGCACTTCAGATGGTTTTGTGGGAAAAGAATGGCTGATGAGGCACATTGGGTGTATTCCCACTAACAAATTTGTAACGGATGTTGCGATGGTAAAGGATATGAGATATGCATTAAAAACATTGAAAAGTTCCGTTCTTATGTATCCGGAAGCAAGTTACAGCTTTGACGGAACTGCAACCCCATTGCCGGACACCCTGGGAAAATGTTTGAAAATGCTGAAGGTTCCGGTGGTCATGATCAAGACATATGGTGCATTTGCAAGAGATCCTTTGTATAACAACCTTCAGGTGCGTAAAGTGAAAGTGTCGGCTGATATAAAATATCTGTTGTCACCTGAGCAGATTGAAAAATTGTCAGCCAGAGAATTAAACGAATGCCTGCGAAAGGAGTTTACATTTGATAATTTCCGCTGGCAGCAGGAGAATGATGTAAGCATAAAGGAACCCTTTCGTGCAGATTATTTAAACAGGGTTCTTTATAAATGTCCCATCTGTAAGGATGAACGCAGTATGGAGGGAAAAGGAATCTATCTCACCTGCCACGCCTGCGGTAAAAAATATGAGCTTACCGATAAAGGATTTTTGAAGGCAGTAAATGGTAAGACAGAATTTTCTCATATTCCGGATTGGTATCAGTGGCAGAGAGAGGAAGTAAGGAAAGAGATAGAAATAGGGACTTACTCTTTAGATGTAGAAGCAGATATTTATATGATGGTAAATATGGATTGTATCTATAAGGTTGGGAGCGGAAGATTACAGCATAATGCAGATGGATTTTCCTTAAACGGGTGTGACGGAAAACTCCATTATCGTCAGAAAACTGCACTTTCATACAGCCTGTATTCAGATTATTACTGGTATGAGATTGGAGATATGATCTGCATTGGAGACATGAAGGTGCTATATTATCTTTTCCCCAAAGTTTCATATGATGTGGCAGCGAAAACCAGAATTGCGGCAGAAGAATTATATAAGCTTGTAAAAGCCTCTTCAAAATAATGGTTTACAAAAAACATTCTCTATTGTAAACTAGATAGAGTTGCAAATTTATAAGCGGTTTTTCTATTAATCAGGAAGATTGTTTTGCAGGTACGAAAAGGAGGATGACAATGAGTAAACCGATTGTTGCCATCGTAGGAAGACCCAATGTAGGAAAATCTACATTATTTAACGTACTGGCTGGTTCTAAGATATCGATTGTGAAAGATACACCGGGTGTAACGAGAGATCGTATTTATGCAGATGTGAACTGGCTGGATTATAATTTTACGATGATTGATACCGGTGGTATAGAGCCGGAGAGTGAGGATATTATCATTAAAAGCATGCGTGTCCAGGCACAGATTGCCATGGATACCGCAGATGTTATCGTGTTTTTGGTAGATGTACGACAGGGACTGGTGGATGCTGACCACAAAGTGGCAGATATGCTGAGGCGTTCCCACAAGCCGGTAGTACTGGTTGTAAACAAGGTAGATAGTTTTGAAAAATTTATGCCTGATGTGTATGAATTTTATAATCTGGGACTGGGTGATCCGATTCCTATATCATCAGCTTCACAATTGGGAATCGGTGATATGCTGGATGAAGTGGTATCCCATTTTGAGAATACTGCAAGAGGAGAAGATGATGATGACCGTCCCAAGATTGCCATAATCGGGAAACCGAATGTGGGAAAAAGTTCCATTATCAACAAATTATTAGGAGAGGAACGCGTTATTGTATCAGATATTGCAGGGACAACAAGAGATGCTATTGATACGGCAGTCATAAGAAATGACAGGGAATATGTATTTATTGATACGGCGGGACTTCGCAGAAAAAGCAAGATCAAAGAGGATATTGAACGTTTTTCTATTATTCGAACTGTGTCAGCTGTGGAACGGGCAGATGTCTGTGTGTTAGTCATTGATGCCACAGAGGGGGTAACGGAACAGGATGCCAAGATTGCTGGGATTGCCCATGACCGTGGGAAAGGCATGATTATTGCAGTAAATAAATGGGACGCCATAGAGAAAAATGACAAGACGGTTTATAAATTTGAGGAAGAAATCAGGAGGATTCTTTCTTTTATGCCATATGCAGAGATTATCTTTATTTCAGCAAAAACAGGACAGAGGCTTCCAAGACTTTTCGAATTGATCGATATTGTCATAGACAATCATGCACTTCGTGTCGGTACGGGTGTATTAAATGAGATTTTATCGGAAGCTGTTGCCATGCAGGAGCCTCCATCTGATAAGGGAAAGAAATTGCGTTTATACTATATGACTGAAGTTGCTGTCAAACCACCTACATTTGTAATTTTTGTGAATGACAGAAATTTAACGCATTTTTCATATACAAGGTATATAGAAAACCGTATCAGGGAAGCCTTTGGTTTTAAAGGGACTCCCCTTAAATTTATTATGCGTGAAAGAAAAGAGAAAGGTTGATCATGATTATGGAAATCTTAGTGCGTATTCTTAGTGTCGTAATCGGCTATTTGTTTGGGCTGATTCAGACAGCATATATTTATGGAAAAATACATGGAATTGATATCAGGGAATATGGAAGCGGTAATTCAGGGACGACGAATGCACTCAGGGTATTAGGTAAAAAGGCAGGGCTTGTGGTATTTATCGGTGATCTTTTAAAAGCGACTGTTACCTGTGTTCTGGCAAGGATAATAGGGACTGTTTTTTTTCCGGATATTGTATATCCGATGATATTATGGGCAGGACTGGGTGTTGTGATTGGTCACAATTTTCCGTTTTATATGAATTTTAAAGGTGGTAAGGGAATTGCAGCTACGGCGGGAGTTATTTTAGGATTGCTTGACTGGAGGATTATTGTTTTATGCCTGTCAGTATTTATCATTTGTGTTGCGGTTACCAGATATGTATCACTTGGTTCATTGATTGTTGTGACACTTTTTTTTGCGTCTTTTATTTTTCTAGGTTTTCACGAAGGAATTATAAATCCTGCTACAGGTACAGCTTATGCAGGTAATGAGCTGATAGAAAGTTATTTTGTGATATTTTTGTTTGCAGCATTAGCCTTTTACAGACATAAGGCTAATATAGTGCGTCTTGTCCATGGGGATGAGAATAAAGTTTTTTCAAACAGGAAAGAAAATACAGAGAATTAATTTGTGTGTAAAAATGCATATGTGCCTGTGTATATATTTGGCGGCTATCACAGTATGGAAAGTACTGTAAAAGTTGGTTTTAACAAGTAGATAGACGGGGGCAAGCAGGCAATTGATTTTGCTGGGCAAAATTGACTACAAATATCAGGAGGGTTGGTTATGAAGAAAATTTGTGTATTAGGAGCAGGAAGCTGGGGAACTGCTTTATCAATTGTATTATCCAATAACGGGCATGATGTAACGGTATGGTCCATCGATCCGGAAGAAGTATTGATGTTAAATGATTACAGGGAGCAAAGGGATAAACTTCCGGGAGTTATGGTTCCAAGTGTTATAGTATTTACCAATAATATGGAATTGGCTCTGCGGGATGCGGAAATCATAGTATGTGCAGTACCTTCCCTGTTTGTCCGCTCTACAATGAAAAATGCTTCTGCTTATATTAAAGAAGGAAGCATTGTGGTAGATGTTGCGAAGGGGATTGAGGATAATACCTATAAAACAATGACAGAGGTGATAGAAGAGGAATGCCCTCAGGCTGATGCAGCGATTCTTTCAGGTCCGAGCCATGCGGAGGAAGTTGGCAGAGGAATACCTACTACAATCGTTGCGGGCTCAAAAAAGAAAGAGGTTGCAGAATGTATTCAGGATGTTTTTATGAATGATGTGTTCCGTGTATATACCAGCCCTGATGTGATTGGAATTGAATTAGGAGGTTCGCTTAAAAATGTGATTGCTTTAGCAGCAGGTATTGTGGACGGATTAGGTTTTGGAGATAATACAAAGGCGGCCCTTATGACCAGGGGAATTGCAGAAATCAGCAGACTGGTGACTGCTATGGGAGGACACATGGAAACTCTGGCAGGACTTTCCGGTATTGGAGACCTGATTGTTACCTGTACGTCAAAGCATTCCAGAAACCGCAATGCAGGTTACTTGATGGGACAGGGAAAAACCTATCAGGAAGCAATGGATGAAGTAAAGATGGTGGTAGAAGGTGTATATTCCGCAAAGGCAGCAAGGGAGCTTGGAAAACAGTATAATATTTCCATGCCTATTGTTGAAGCAGTAAATGAGGTATTGTTTGATGGCGCAGATGCAAGAGAGGTCTCCATGAAACTCCTCATGCGTGACCGTACTATTGAATCTCATAATCTGCAATGGGAGTAAATGGTATTTTTGCCAAAAAAATAAATTCAAGACATAATTATAAATATTCAGCATATATTCTTCTTAGGATGGTTATGATACAAAGTTCATATTAAGGAGGATATTATGAAAGAGCAGTTTGATGTCTATAAGGATATAAAAGAACGAACAGGCGGAGATATGTACATAGGAGTTGTGGGACCGGTCAGAACAGGTAAATCTACTTTTATCAAGCGTTTTATGGAAACACTGGTACTGCCGGAGATGGAAGATGGGGCAGAAAAGCAGCGCACCATTGATGAATTGCCACAAAGTGGTTCCGGGCGTACGATTACTACGACAGAACCTAAATTTATTCCCAAAGAGGCAGCAAAAATCTCATTAAATAAAGAAACGGATGTCAATGTTCGTCTGGTGGATTGTGTAGGCTATATGGTAGATGGTGCAACCGGTCATTTAGAAGAAGAAAAAGAGCGTCTGGTCAAGACACCATGGTATGACTATGAAATTCCATTTACAAAGGCAGCACATATTGGGACAAAGAAGGTTATGACAGACCATGCAACAATTGGTGTGATTATTACAGGGGACGGTTCTTTCGGGGAAATTGACAGGGATGGATTTTATACGGTGGAAAATGAGTTGGTTTCTGAAATGAAGGCTCTGGGGAAACCATTTATTGTTATTTTAAACAGTGTGAAGCCAAACAGTCAGGAAACACAGGATTTAGCGGAGGAGCTTACCAACCAGTATGGGGTAAAGGTGCTTCCGGTAAACTGTGACCAGTTAAGGGGAAATGATATTTTAGAGATATTAAAACATATCTTACTGGAATTTCCCATCAGTCAGATTCGGTTTTATATTCCTAAATGGGCAGAGACGCTGGATGCATCCCATCCTATTAAACAGGCAGTTTTAGACTATGCAAAAAATGTTCTTTGTGATGTTTCCGGTATGAAGAAGGTATATGAAATGCCAGTGCCGGACAATGAGTTTATCAGTGATGCAGTGATATCGAATCTCAATTTAAAAGATGGAACAGTGAATCTGAAAATTTCAATACCAGAGAATTATTATTATGAAATGCTGACAAATCTGTTAGGGGCACCGGTGGAGAATGAGTATGATTTCCTTACAATGTTAAAAGAGGTTGCCGGCAGAAGAAAAGAATACGATCATGTGGCCGATGCCATGAACAGCGTGCAGATGAAAGGATATGGACTAGTGATGCCGGAAAAGGAAAATATTACCCTGGCAGAGCCGGAGTTGATTAAACATGGTACAAAATATGGTATTAAAATCAAAGCAAATGCTCCATCACTGCATTTTATTAAAGCAAATGTATCTACAGAGATAGCGCCGATCGTAGGGACAGAGGAGCAGGCAAAAGACTTTCTTGCGAATATGAAGGAGCAGCTTGAAACTTCGCCGGAAGCATTATGGAAAATAAATATTTTTGGAAAAACAGTGGAACAGATGGTGGAAGAAGGACTGGTGTCCAAATCCAATAAAATTAATGATGACTCCCAAATTCGTTTGCAGGATACAATGGAGAAAATCATTAATGACAGCAACGGCGGAATGGTCTTTATTATTATATAATTGAAAAAGCCAAGATATTCAAAGGTTATAAGGATTGCTTTTTAGGCTATACATGCTACGAGCCGCACAGGCTCGATTGTGCTTCGCTTCATCTCGCCCATGTAGCTGTCGCCAAATGGGAGAAATAACGAATACTCTTACGTGAGCTAGCCCCCGCCGAGTATTCGTTATTTCTCCCACTCGGCTCGTAGCTAAACAGGAATTTAATTAGATTTGCCTTTTTTTGGGGGTTGTTATATAATGTATAAGTCGTTTTGAAAGGAACGGCTTATTATTGTGTTAAGGATAGAATGGACATACATGGGAATTGAGTACAGACTGCAAGTTTTTGAGGGACCGCTCGACTTGCTGTTACATTTAATCGAAAAGAATAAGGTAGATATTTATGATATTCCAATTGTGGAGATTACGGAACAGTATCTGGAATATGTGGAACAGATGCAGGAAAATGATATGGATGTCATGAGTGAGTTTTTAGTGATGGCAGCAACTTTAATTCAGATTAAGTCCAAGATGCTGCTTCCCAAGGAAGCGACTGAGGAGGAAGAAGAGGACGATCCAAGGGCAGAACTGGTAAGACGCCTGCTGGAATATAAAATGTATAAATATGCGGCATTGGAGCTTAAGGATATGGAGTTGGATGCTTCCCATAATTTCTACAAGAAGCCGACGATTCCAAGGGAGGTTGCCGCTTATAAGGAAGACATTGATCCGGCAGATTTGGTGGATGGCATGACATTAAATATGCTGAACGATATTTTCAAGTCTATCATGCGTAAGCAGGTTGATAAAATTGACCCAATCCGTTCCAAATTTGGTACGATTGAAAAAGAAGAGATTAATATAGAAGACAGAATGGTGCAGGTCAGGGAAGAAGTCAGGGGATTAAAGGGAATCAGTTTCCGTACTTTGTTAGAATCCCAGCCAACCAGAATGAATATTATCATTACATTTATGTCAGTATTGGAGTTAATGAAGATTGGAGCGATCACTATCAGACAGGAAGAAATCTTTGGAGAAATCGTAATTGATTCTTTAGATGAGATAGAGATACAGGAGTAGGATATGGAACAGGATATTAAAGTAATAGAGGGAAAAATCGAGGCGGTTCTGTTTTCAGTAGGAGAAGCTGTGGACAGGGAACGACTTGCCCAGGCTTTGGAATTGGACAAGGATACTGTTATTAAAATTGTACATAATATGATGGATAAGTATGACAGCACAGACCGGGGGATACGGATTATTGAAATTGAGAATTCCTTTCAAATGTGTACGAAAGCGGATTATTATGATACTTTGATAAAGGTAGTTAATATTCCAAGAAAACATGTGCTGACAGACGTACTGTTAGAAACACTTTCCATTGTGGCATACAAACAGCCGATTACCAGACAGGAGATAGAAGCCATTCGCGGGGTATCCTGCGTACATGCAGTAAATAAACTGGTAGAATATAATCTGATACATGAAGTGGGCAGGCTGGATGCAGTGGGAAGACCAATCCTGTTCGGAACCACTGATGACTTCTTAAGGAGTTTTGGTGTACAGTCAACGGATGAACTTCCGATTATCACACCGGATAAGATTGAGGATTTTAAGCAGCAGGCAATGGAGGAAGCACAGTTAACCTTTGATCCGGTAAAGGATTAATGAAAAAGTAGTTGTATAAAGGAAATCATATTAAATTAGGAGAAAAGCATGGAAGATTTAGTACTCTGGGTAACAGAAAATTTAATGGGAAAGGTTTCGAATGAGGTAATCATATTTCTGATTTCAATGGTTCCGATTCTGGAACTGCGAGGTGGTCTGCTGGCAGCCTCACCGGCACTTTTAAATGTACCGATTTTGAGGGCAATACCGATATGCGTTATTGGTAATTTCATTCCGGTACCATTTATTTTATTATTCATCAAAGCGATATTTAACTGGATGAAGAAGTTTGAAAAGCTTGGCAAAATTGCAGTATGGTTTGAAAATAAGGCAATGAATAAGAAAGACAGGATTGAAAAGTATGAATTCTGGGGACTTGTATTATTTGTGGGGATTCCTTTACCCGGTACGGGAGCATGGACCGGTTCTTTAATCGCAGCACTTTTAAATATTGATTTTAAGAAAGCGATCGCTGCTGTATGTGTAGGGATTATGCTTGCTACAGTGATTATGTCATGTATTTCATATGGATTACTCGGGGTATTATTTGGATAAAGTTTTAATAATTTGAATGGCTGTTTCATATACTTGTATCAAGAAGGTACAAGTGTGGAAATATGTCATTTTTTAATTATTCTTCAACTGTTCATAGATTAGGAAAAAAAGGGGAGATGATAGAGAAATATTTAAAAGAGCCCTTTTTTCTATGGAGTTTTGCAGCATTTCTGGCATTGTCATGTGTGATTCTGAATGAGGGTGAAAAACGGACAGAGTATAGAAACAAAAGCGAGATGAATTCTTATCATTTGATATTGGGGGATGAATGGATTGAAACGGCAGGAGAAACGGTTTCTCCTTCAAATCTTTATGCCGGATATGCTCTTTTAATGGATGCATCTAACCGACGGGTTTTATATGAAAAATCGGGTTATGAACAGGTGCCTATGGCGAGTACCACAAAGATTATGACATTATTAATAGCTTTGGAAAATGGGAATCTGGAAGATATTGTAACTGTTTCTTCTTATGCAGCTTCCATGCCGGATGTTCAGCTTAATATGAAAAAAGGGGAGCAGTACAGACTTTGTGACCTGTTGTATTCTCTTATGCTGGAATCCCATAACGATACAGCTGTTGCCATTGCAGAACATATTGGCGGGAGTGTAGAAGGATTTGCGGCAATGATGAATGAAAAGGCAAAAGAATTGGGGGCGCACAATACGAATTTTGTGACACCCAATGGTCTGGATGCCGATAATCATTATACGACGGCTTATGATCTGGCATTAATTTCCAGCTATGCGATAGAAAATGAAACATTTTTACATATTATTCAGACACCGTCTTATTCCTTTCATGAGCAAAGCAGCGGAAGAAGCTTTACCGTGAATAATAAAGACCGTTTTCTCACGTCCTATGAAGGTGCGATCGGTATTAAAACCGGATTTACAGGAAAAGCCGGATATTGTTTTGTGGGTGCCGTAAACAGGGATAATAAACGTTTTGTCAGTGTCGTGCTTGCCTGCGGCTGGCCACCGCATAAGACATATAAATGGAAGGACACAACGAATCTGATGAATTACGGTATGAGCCAGTATAACCTCAAAGAGATTTTGGCAAAAGATACGGCATTTCAGCAGATACCGGTTATGGACAGTATAGAAGGTGGAACCGTTACTCCCTATACAAAGGATTCTGTAGCACTTCTGTTGAGGGAGGATGAGACCGTAAGTTTTGATATTGAACTACCGTCAAGGCTTCAGGCACCGGTAAAAAAGGAATCTACTGTGGGAAAAATAACGATTAAGGTAAATGATGGGGTTTATAAGATTATTCCACTGTATTCCAAAGAGGGGCATACAAAAATTACATATTCCTATATATTAAAAAATGTTTTGACCAAATATTTTCTGGTAAATGGAGGTTGACTTTTCTACTTCAACGTGCTAAACTATCAAACGTGGTGATATCGTAAAGGCTACTGTTAATTTAAGAAAGTTTCCGTTTTGTGAATTTTTATAGCAGGAGATACAGCCATTTTTTGAGAAAATTTAGAGTCAATATATCATACAAAAGGAGATTAGGAATATGGGTTTACATTATATTTCGCAGGTACCTTCCGCAGAGGAGATTAAGGAATTATTTCCTATGAGTGAGGAGTTAGTTAAAGTTAAAGAAGAGAGAGATGCTGAAATTGCCAAAGTGTTTACGGGTGAATCTGATAAGTTCCTGGCAATCATCGGACCGTGTTCAGCAGATAATGAAGATGCAGTGCTTGATTATATCAGCCGGCTTGCAAAGGTTCAGGAGAAAGTGAAAGACAAGATTGTGATTATTCCGAGAATTTATACAAACAAGCCGAGAACCAACGGTTCCGGATATAAGGGAATGCTGCACCAGCCAAATCCTGAGGAGAAGCCGAATTTTATTGAGGGTTTAAAGGCAATCCGTAAAATGCATATTGATGCCATTGCACAGACAGGATTGACTGCGGCAGATGAGATGCTTTATTCGGATAACTGGCCATATATGTCAGATATTTTATCTTATGTTGCGATTGGTGCCCGCTCTGTGGAAAACCAGTCCCATCGTCTGACTGCATCTGGAATTGATGTACCGGTTGGAATGAAAAATCCTACCTCTGGAGATTATTCGGTTATGATGAATTCCTGCATTGCAGGTCAGTCAAAGCACACTTTTATGACAGCAGGATGGGAAGTAAAATCAGACGGCAATCCGCTTACACACTGTATTTTAAGAGGATCATTGAATAGACATGGTGTATCCGTGCCCAATTACCATTATGAGGATTTAATTTTGCTGCATGAAGCATATGAGAAGTTTTCAACACTGAAGAATCCGGCAGTGATTGTGGATGCAAATCATAATAATTCCGGCAAGAAATGGGCAGAACAGCCGCGTATTGTCAAAGAAATCCTTCACAGCATGCGTCATAGCAATGAGGTAGCAAAGCTTGTGAAAGGTGTTATGGTAGAGTCTTATATTGAAGACGGTAATCAGGCAATCGGAGCGGGATGCTACGGTAAGTCCATTACGGATGCGTGCCTTGGATGGGAAAAATCAGAACGCCTGCTCTTTGAGATGGCAGAGCTTTTATAGAGATAATTGAATATATCAGTTAAAAAACGGTGACGTCAGGTTGCCGTTTTTGCATTTTAAGATAGAATATATGTGGGGAATGCGATATAATAGGGATATCTAAGCAGAGTAATTGTGTATCTGTATACAATTTAGGAGGATAATTTGAATGAGAGCCCAATGGAGATTTATTTTAGTATATATTTTAATTTTAGCTGTTGTGGGGGTAATGTTTACCTACACGGGAACCATGGATTTGATACGCGGAAGTAAAACGCCCGCAGACTATAATTCCATGATGGAGGCAGATTATAATAAAGGGATGATTGTAGAGGGAGATTTGTATGCTAATTTAGGGGCATTTGAGGAGAATTATACAACAATAAACGAAGTAAAAACTGGAAGCTCCTGTTACAACTATATGATTCCGGTGGGCAAAAAGCAGTTTATGGGATTATTAAACAATACGCCTGATATGGAAGCTGCTTTAGAAACACAGGCAGACGCAACCTTTGATTATTGGAATGGAGATACAAATGAAGAACCATTGCCGGTACATTTTAAAGGACGGGTAATGAAGATGAGCAGCAGGACAAAAGGATATCTGCATGATTATATGATATCTATGGGATATACGGAAAATGAAGTGAATGATTATATTTTAGATTATTATATTAAATGTGAAAATTATGACGGCTGGCTATGGCAGCTGGTGGTTGGAGAAGTCTCTTTGCTGATTTTGCTTGCCATAGTTTTGATACTGATGATATCATCACGTAGCAAAAAGGATGTCAAGTCTGCAAATAGCAGTATTTCACAGATAAATGCTGCCTTTGCCAATTTTGGATTTGAGACTGAACAAGAGAGTGTAGCAGCTTATGATGGCAGTGGTTTGGGGACAGAAATGGCAGAGGATTATAAACCAGAGGAGTCCAAATAGTCCGGTTTGGGGGTTCAGTTAAAGGATGATTAGGGGAGAACAGTTATTTGAAGAGCACAACTATTGATTATTATAATAAAAACGCAAAAGCATTTGTTGAGAGGACAATTAGCGCAGATATGAGCATTTGTCAGGACAAATTTTTAGGCCTTTTGAACGCAGGCAGCTATATTTTAGATGCCGGATGCGGGAGTGGAAGGGATAGCAGAATCTTTTTGGAGAAAGGATTTTTAGTTGAGGCGATGGATGCTTCTAAGGAAATGTGCCGGATTGCTGCAGAATATATTGGGCAGCCGGTAACCTGCATGAAATTTGAGGAAATGACCTATGAAGCAAGGTTTGACGGGATTTGGGCATGCGCTTCCTTACTTCATGTGGAAAAATGCAGGATGCCGGAAATACTTTTAAAACTTCAAAGAGCATTAAAATCCGGTGGAATCCTGTATGCATCATTTAAGTATGGAAATACGGAAGAGGAACGGCTGGAACGTTTCTTTAGTGACTATCATCTGGATGAGATTGAAAATATATTTTTACAGGATGGTTTGTTTGAATTGGTGGACAGCTTTGTGACGGAAGATGTACGCCCCGATTATCAAAATAAGCCATGGGTAAATGTTATCGTGAGGAAGAAAAATTAGCTGACGGGGGGATATTTTGGAATATTTGATATGCTATCAGGAAAGGATGTGTAAATTTTGTATTTTAAAGGGGATGTCATGATTGCAGATCCATGTAATATTGTAAAGTCCGACGAGGATTGGCGACTCGTACTGGCAGAAACCTATGACAGGGTAGAGTTGAATAGAATAGGGATTCAAAAATTTTTGTCATTTGAGGCTAAAGGTGAAAGTTGTGGTATTGTGACAGACACGGATACTGGAGATACCATAGGGAAATTTTGTACAGATTCCTGTATCTTTTGCGTATGTCTGCTGGAAGATGTGCTGGCATACTACCCGGATTTTGATGATTATGAAAAATGGCCTGGTTCTTGTGCAGTGATTTGTGGATTCGAGGGAGAAATTGTGCTGGAAGAACGGGAAGAAGAAGCTGTGGTTATAGGCAGGGGAAATGTTAACTTTCATACAGCGGAAGAGTAAGTAAAAATGAGTCCTAATGTAATTAGGAGAATAATATGATAATGACTGAAGAACGGAGGATGTGTACTGAATGTTTAAACGGGTAATATGGATTATTTTGGACAGCGTGGGAATAGGAGAAGCGCCGGATGCGGATTTCTTTGGTGATGTCGGTGCTGATACGCTGGGTAATATCATAAAGACAAGAGGACATATGCAGATACCGTATCTGGAACAGCTGGGGCTGTTTTCTATTGATGGAACGTCGCTTCCGTCAATGGGTGTGATACCCATTGGGGCGTATGGAAAAGCTAAAGAGTTATCAAACGGAAAAGATACCACAACTGGTCACTGGGAAATGGCAGGTATTTATACAAAGCAGGCATTTCCTACGTATCCTATGGGCTTTCCGAAAGAACTTATGGAAGAGTTTGTGAAACGTACCGGCTGCAAAGGATATCTTGGCAATATCGTGGCAAGTGGAACCCAGATTATCAATGAACTGGGAAATGACCACATGAAGACAGGGTATCCGATTATTTATACATCAGCAGATTCCGTATTTCAGATTGCTGCCCATGAAGAGGTGATTCCATTACATGAATTATACCATATGTGTGAAATTGCCAGAAAGGAGCTGCTGGTCGGGGAACATGCTGTGGCAAGAGTAATTGCAAGACCGTTTATTAGAGAGGCCCGCCAATATATTCGTACGCCCAACAGAAGGGATTTTTCATTAAAGCCGGATTCGGAAAATCTGCTATCTTATCTTAAAGGTGCGGGACACAAGGTAACTGCTGTGGGTAAAATTGAAGATATTTTTTGTGGCGTTGGTATCGGAGATGCGGTACATACGAAGAACAATGTGGATGGAATAGAAAAAACCATAGACTTTATGGAAACACAGCATGAGGGATTGATTTTTACGAATCTGGTAGAGTTTGATTCTACATGGGGACACAGACGTGATGTAGAAGGATATGCCCAGGGGCTGGAAACCTTTGATAAGGGCCTTGGGAGAATTCTGGCAAAAATGCAGGAAGAAGATCTGCTGATTATCAATGCAGACCATGGATGTGATCCGACTTTTCGGGGAACCGACCACACGAGGGAATATATTCCAGTATTAATGTACCATAAGAAAATGGAACAGGGGGTTAATTTGGGAATTTTGGATACCTTTGCAGATATCGGTGCTACGATTGCGGACAATTTTGGGGTGAAATGTCTTCCCATAGGAACGAGTTTGAAAAGGTATCTGTCAGATATATAAAGTTTTATAGAGTGTAAAAGGGAGGAGATATATGAATACGTACGACATTATTTTGAAAAAAAGGAATGGAGAGGTTCTTGAAAAAGATGAGATCATATATATGGTCAATGGCTTTACCAATGGTGAAATCCCGGACTATCAGATGGCGGCATTTTTAATGGCAGTTTATTTTATGGGAATGAATCATGAGGAAACCACGGAGCTTACCATGGCAATGGCGGACAGTGGTGACCGTCTGGATTTATCGGGAATAGGTGGCATTAAGGTAGATAAACATTCCACAGGAGGAGTTGGTGACAAAACCAGCCTGATTGTAGGACCGATTCTTGCAAGTCTTGGAGTACCTGTTGCAAAAATGAGTGGGAGAGGTCTGGGACATACGGGTGGAACCATTGATAAATTGGAAGGCATTCCGGGATTCCGGACCGGTATCCCAGAAAAAGATTTTATTAAACAGGTAAATGAAATCGGACTTGCAATAGTAGGACAGACAGCAAATCTTGCTCCTGCGGATAAAAAAATCTATGCACTCCGGGATGTAACTGCGACGGTAGATAATATTTCATTAATTGCAGCAAGTATAATGAGTAAGAAGCTGGCAGCGGGAGCAGATGCCATTGTACTGGATGTCAAGGTGGGAACTGGTGCTTTTATGAAAGAAATAGAGGATGCCAGAATGCTTGCAAAAGCCATGGTAGCAATCGGAACATTAGCCGGCAAAAACACAATTGCTGTGCTGACAGACATGAATGAACCATTGGGAAATCAAATCGGTAATATTTTAGAAGTGGAGGAAGCAGCAGAATGTTTAAAGGGACATGGTGAGCATCGGTTAATGGAGGTTTCTAAAACACTTTCTGCATATATGCTGCTTGCTGCAAAGAAGGCAGATTCGTATGTATCAGCTATGGATATGGTAGAAGAAAGCATTTCTTCCGGAAAAGCGTTTGAAAAGATGAAAGAGTTTGTATCTGCTCAGGGCGGTGAGGCTGCATATCTTGAAGAACCATCAAGGTTTGAAAAAGCAAAATTGACTAAAATGATTACAGGCAGGGATTTATTTCTAGCGAAATCTGAAACTGCTGATTGGAAGAGAGCGTATCTGACAGGCTGTAATAATCAGGAAATAGGAATGACTTCCCTTATTCTTGGAGGCGGGAGGCGGACGAAAGATAGTAAAATTGATTTGACGGTGGGTATTTATCTGTATAAACATCTTGGGGATGAGATACGGGAAAATGATGAAGTGGCAGTACTTTATGGAAATGATAAAGAAAGGCTTATGGAAGCAGAAAAGAGGTTTGTGAGAGCTTATACATTGTCACAGGAGAATCATTTTTCAAGTCAGGTCGTGTATGAGGTCATTACAAAAGAAACTCTTGACAATTAATCCATGGTGTTTTGTTTCGCTGAAAATCAGGTAAATTCACTTGTCAATTTGTATATCCGCTGTGTTATATAATCAGCTCTAATTATTTGTTGTACTAACAGTGATTCCGGTATGAATAATTTTGCGTGGTTTATAATAAACTGAAAGAAAGAGAGTATGGGTAGCTTTCAGTGAAAAAGAAGATTGCCATTGTAATTGTAATCATATTGATGATTTCTCTTATTCCTGTTTATCCTGTTTCAGGAACAGAGAATAGCGAAAATATTTCGCAGGAAGAAAATACTTCAGAGACGCCAAATGAGGCAGATACCAGTTCAGAAACAGCAAATGATAATAATACTGCTGTAAGTGAGGGAGACAATGCAGCGGTTATTAAAATTGAGTCTCCTTCTGTATTGTTGATGGAATTAAACAGCGGGCAGGTATTGTATGAAAAAGATCCTGATACGGCAAGAAGACCGGCATCCGTAACCAAAATTATGACAATGCTGCTGGCATTTGAAGCGATTGATTCTGGAAAATTCGGATTGGAGGATACGATTACCGTATCAGAACATGCTGCGAGTATGGGCGGAAGCCAGGTTTATCTGGAAGTAGGAGAAACACAGACAGTAGAGGATATGTTAAAATGTATGATTGTATCCTCAGCTAATGATGCAGCTGTTGCAGTGGGGGAAGCCATTGCAGGAAGCGAGCCCGGTTTTGTTGCCATGATGAATGAAAAAGCAGCGGCATTGGGAATGACAAATACTCATTTTGAGAATGCCTGTGGCTTAGAGGCTGATGGACATTTAATGAGTGCAAGAGATATTGCCATTTTATCTAGGGAATTATTGTTAAAGCATCCGGAAGTAACAAATTATTCCACAATCTGGATGGATACGATTATTCATAAAACCAGAAAGGGAGAGTCTGAATTCGGGCTTGCCAATACAAATAAATTTTTAAAAAAATATGACGGCGCAAATGGGTTAAAGACAGGGTATACGTCTGCTGCTGGATTCTCTATGTCAGCTACAGCAACCAGAAACGGAACTACATTGATTGCAGTTGTTATGGGATCTAAGACAAAAGATATCCGGTATTCTGATGCGGCAAAGCTTCTGGATTATGGATTTGCGAACTGCACCATTTATGAGGATAATAAAGTATTGGAGGGAAATAACCAGATTGAGATTAAAAATGGTGTGAAAAAGCAGGTAACCGTAGAGGCAGAGCAGGATTTTCACTATGTATTTGTCGGGGATTCCAAGAACGGGGATATAACCAAAAAAATGGAAATGATAAAAGAAGCAGCACCGGTTGAGAAAGGTGATATTGTTGCAAAGGTAGTATATGAACAGGCAGGAAATCCTCTTGGAAGTGTAAATATAATCGCGATTGAACCTGTTGAACAGCAGAAATATCATCATGCGTTAGAAAAACTATTTTTACAATATATTAATATTTATTAAAATTAAGGAGTTACCAATGAATTTGTGCTTGAATATATTAGGAATTCTTAGTATACTTATTGTTGTATGTCTAGCTGTGGTCTGTATCATCAGTAGCTATGAAAACCACAGATTAGCAGTTACCAGATATCAGATCAAGGATATTTTAATCCCCCGGAGTTTTCAGGGATTTCATATCGTACAGCTTTCCGATCTGCATAATGTCTCTTTTGGAAAAAATAACGAAGAATTAGTCCGTGCAGTTGCTGAGTTAAAGCCGGATATCATTCTGGTTACGGGGGATGTGATAGTTGGTAAACCTGGAAAAGATGTATCATTTGCCGCAGATACGATGAATACACTGGCGAGTATTGCACCAGTGTATTTCAGTATGGGAAATCATGAGCTGCGTACCAGCATTTATACAGAGATGTATCAGGATATGTGGGAAAAATTTCTGAATAATTTATCTTCTGATATTCATTTGCTGTTAGACCAAAAGACAATGTTAGTAAGAGAGGATTCCGGTATCTGCCTGTACGGATTGAATCTGACACCGGAACTTTATAAACGTATGCTCCGTACCCCTATGGAAAAAGGGTATCTGGATTCTCTTTTCGGGAAGTGCAATCCCGGACAATATCATATCTTTATGGCACATAATCCAGATTATTTTAAGGATTATGCAGCATGGGGGGCCAACCTCACTTTTTCAGGGCATGTACACGGAGGAATGATTCGGATTCCGTTTTTAGGGGGAGTTTTGTCGCCTATGATTCATTTTTTTCCGAAGTACGATAAAGGATTATTTGAATATTCAGGTAAATACATGATTTTAAGCAGCGGCCTTGGTAACCATACGTTTAAATTCCGTGTGAATAATCTGCCGGAAATTGTATCGGTCACGCTTGAACATGAGTAATGTAGGAGTGCGTAAATGGACGAAAAGAAAAATATAATACAGAAAGAAGAAAAGGATATTACAGTAAAAGAGAACAGTACAGTTACTGATTTTGAAGATTTATATGAAAAAGATTCTTCCGGGTTGAAGAAGTCTGAAGGAGAGGTTTCTGGAGAAAAAATGTCAAAAGAGGAAATATCCCATAAACAGGAAGGAAATAAAGAGGCGGCAGAGTCAGGAACAGAAGCTGTCACGGAAAAAAATAAAGACATTTCCCAAAAAGAACAATCTTCCAAGGACGAAAAGAAGGATTTAACTGAAAAAGATAAAGCTGGAGCGGACAAGAATAAAGAATCCGATAAAAAAGAAGAGTCTGTCAGAGACGAAAAGAAAGACGCTGACAAGAAAACAGAGTCTGGCAAGGACGAAAAGAAGGACGCTGGCAAGGATGAAAAGAAGGATTCTGGTAAGACAGAAGAATCTGACAAGGAAGATAAGAAAGATTCAGTGAATAAGGAACAATCCACTAAGGAGGACAAGAAAGACTCCGTGAATAAGGAACAATCCGCTAAAGAAGATAAAAAGGATTTAACGGAAAAAAATGAGTCCGCAGATGATGAAAAAAATCAATCACATAATAAAGATGCAAAAGGAAATGGGGAAAAAGATACTACAGAGGAAGAGAAAAAACAAGTGGTATCCGGTAATGCGATTTCACAAAGCAAACGAATAGAAGAAGCAAAAAAAGCGGCTGAACAAAAAGCCATGGATAATGCAAACCCTAAAAGTAAAAAGACCTTGTGGATTGTGTTAGGAGTGGCGGCTTCACTTTTAATAATTGCTTATTTTACGGGCTTTATATATTTTTCAGGGCATTTTTATCAGGATGCTGTGATTAATGGTGTAAATGTTTCAGGTATGAATAAGGACTTGGCAAAGCAGACACTTGACAATTTTTATAAAGATTATGTGTTGACAATCGAAACGATTGATGGGAATCAGATTACCATAGATGGCAAGGATATTTCCATGCAGATTTCCCTTCGTGATGAGTTTCATGCCTGTTTTAAAAAACAGCAGGCGTATCTCTGGTTTGTAAATATGTTTTCGCCTCATGAATTTGAGATAGGGGCTGATGCCAAATGGGAAGATTCAGCACTTTCCGACATTTTCAATGAGATGAAGATGCTGGATAAAAAAGTTATGGTGGCACCTAAGGATGCATATGTTGGTGTAGAGGATGGTAAATTTACTATTGTGAAAGAGGTTCTGGGAAGTACAATAGACAGGGATAAATTTGAAGCGGCAGTGAGGGATAGTTTATCGTCTGTTATGGCTTCGCTTATCATGGTGGAAGCAGGCTGCTATGACCTTCCGGATATTTACGATACGGATGAGGGACTGAAAGAGGAATTAGAATTAAAAAATGAATATGCCCAAGGCGAAGTGAAGCTTCAGTTAGATGATATTACATTGGAGCCGGGTATGGAATTGTATGATAAGGTTTTGGAGAAAAAGAATGATTCTTACGAAGTGTCACAAAAGCTTGTAAGAAAGTATGTGCAGTCCCTTGCGAAGGAATATAATACTCTTGATTCGGACAGAACTTTCACTACTTCGTTTAATGATAAGACAGTTAAAGTACATGGGAGTGCTTTCGGATATGAATTAAATGAAGAAGAAACAGAAAAAGTACTTTATAAAGCGTTAACATCAGGAAAGCCTTCAACAGTAGAAGTTGTTTTTGATAGTAAGGGATATACTTTGAATGGTGAAAATGATATTGGAGATACTTATATTGAAGTGAATCTTTCAGAGCAGAAAGTGATTGCTTATAAAAACGGCAAAAAGCTGGCAGAAGGTGACTGTGTTTCCGGTAAAGAAGCGGCAGGTCATGGAACCTGTATTGGATTATATGCTATTCAGGACAAATTGAGTCCTACAGTGCTGCGTGGTGAAAAGAAGCCGGTTACCAAAACGGTAACAAAGAAAAAGGGCAAAAAAAAGGTAAAAGTACAGGAGACTACGTATGAATATGAATACGAGTCACCGGTTACGTTCTGGATGCAGTTTAATGGAGGAATTGGACTGCACGATGCGGCTGGCTGGAGAAGCACCTATGGTGGAAGCATTTACTATTATAGTGGTTCCCATGGCTGTGTGAATCTTCCATACAGTCTGGCAGAGACATTGTATAAGAATTATGATATCGGAGATCCCGTTGTCGTATATTTCTGGGATAATGAAAACCGCAGATAACAGAGAATTTTTGAGAATTATTACTGTTGAAATGAGATATAAATTACGGAGGCTTATATGGGAAAAGTTGCGGATCGTGTAGCGAAATGTCTGGAATATGTGAGAAAGAGGACGGATTTTATACCCAGGGTAGCTTTGATCCTTGGTTCCGGTCTTGGGGATTTTGCGGAGCAGATTTCCACATCAACGATTTTGGATTATGCTGATATTCCGGGCTTTCCACAGTCAACGGTAGCCGGACATAAAGGTCGTTTTGTATTTGGATATGTTAAGGATACTCCGGTTGTCGTTATGCAGGGACGTGTCCATTATTATGAGGGATATTCCATGGAGGATGTGGTATTACCTGTTCGTCTGATGCATGCAATGGGAGCGGAAATATTGTTTCTTACCAATGCAGCAGGTGGTATCAAAGAGGGGTTTCAATGCGGGGATTTGATGATGATAACAGATCATATTTCCTGCTTTGTTCCCAATCCGTTATTAGGTGCCAATGAGGATGCCTTTGGTGTCAGATTTCCAGACATGAGCGAGATTTATGATAAAGAGATTCAGGATATGATAAGGACAAGCAGTAGGGAATTAGGTATTTCCATCAGGGAGGGCGTTTATCTCCAGTTGTCCGGTCCAAGTTATGAGACACCGGCAGAGATTAGAATGTGTAAGGTTTTGGGGGCGTCAGCAGTCGGTATGAGTACGGCAGTAGAAGCAGTAGCTGCAAATCATTTGCAGATGAAGGTATGTGGAATATCTTTTATATCGAATCTGGCAGCAGGAATCAGTGAAACACCGCTCTCTCATGAAGAGGTAAAGGCTGCTGCTGATGAAGTGGCACCTAAGTTTCAGTTACTGGTGAAATCGGTTGTGGCAAATTTATAAGAGGTTATTATGAGAATACGATTATATCATGCAAGAATTCTTGCCATGCAGCAGGAAGAGGAACCATTTTTAGGCGAAGTATGGGTTAAGGATGACAGGATTGAGAAGGTTATAAAGGGAGAACCGGCTGTGCATAGCGAATCGTTTGATGAGCAGATTGATTGTATGGGAAATCTTTTGCTGCCGGGATTTAAGAATTGTCATGCTCACGGACCGATGACTTTTCTGCGTTCTTTTGCAGATGATCTGCCATTGCAGGAATGGCTGGATGAAAAGATTTTTCCGGCAGAGGCAAAGCTTGCCCAAGAAGATATTTATACTCTGATGCAGTTAGCAATATTAGAATATATCAGAGGAGGAATTACTACCAGCTTTGAAATGTATTTTCATCCGGAAATGATTGCAAAGGCATGTATAGACATGAATTTCCGGGTTGTTTTGTCGGGAACAGTATTCGGCATGACAGAGCCGGTAACAGAGGCTGTTGATACGTTGGTCAGGGATTATGAAACATTCCATGATTCACATTCTCTGGTGGATTATAAATTGGGATTTCATTCCGAATATAGCTGCTGTGTACCATTATTAAAGGAAATTGCAGCGTTAAGCCATAAATATCATGCCCCGGTTTTTATGCATAACAGTGAGACGGAACGGGAAGTACAGGAATGTATCCGCCGTCATGGAGTGACACCGGTGCAGCTGATGAATGAATTAGGACTGTTTGAATATGGCGGTGCAGGGCATCATTTGGTATATACAACAGGGAAAGACAGGCAGATTCTGAAAGAAAAAGGGATTTATGCGGTAACGAATCCTTCGTCTAATCTTAAACTTGCCAGCGGTATTGCTCCTATAAAAGAATATGTGGAAAATGGTATTTTGGTGGCAATTGGAACAGACGGACCTGCCAGCAACAATAGTCTGAATTTTTTTAAAGAGATGTATCTGACAGCTGCTTTACAAAAAATTAAATATAAGGATGCTGCCGCTCTTTCACCTTATGAGGTTTTGAAAATGGCAACTGTGAATGGTGCAGATTTACTGGGTCTTTCTGACTGTAATAGTATTGCAGAAGGAAAACAGGCCGATTTGATTTTAATTGATTTACTAAAGCCCAATATGCAGCCATGGAACCATTTTGTAAATAATCTGGTATACAGCGGAAGCAGCGAAAATCTGATCATGACGATGATTGCAGGTAAAATATTATATGTAAATGGTGTTTACCGGACAAATACAGATCCATTGGAGATATATGAGAAAGCGAATTACATAATTCGGAGAATAGAATGTTCACTTTAAATGATAAATTACCGGCCTCCACATATATTATATATGTGGAGGTTTTTATGCGTGGGCAGTTTAAATTTATTTTAAGTATTTTATGTGTAATATTTTTTGAAGCATTTTCTCTTGCAGGAATGCAGTATTTTTTGTTGGGAAAGAGCGGGGAATATCAGGCAATAGGGAAAAAAAGGGAAGAATATTCCAATCAGATTTTGTCGGATATAAAATGCTTTCCGATTCCCATATCCTATCGGGAAGAGATATCTTATGAAGATACCTATGGTGCTGCAAGAGAAAATGGAGGACATGATGGCTGTGATATCATGGACAAAGAAGGTGAAGCAGGCAGAATCCCGGTTGTAAGTGCTACGGATGGAGTTATCACAAATATTGGATGGCTGTATCTGGGTGGTTATCGGATTGGGGTTACATCAGAATATGGAATTTACTATTATTATGCACATCTTGACTCCTATGCGGCTGGGATCACTGCTGGAAAAAAGGTGACAGCAGGAGAATTACTGGGGTTTATGGGAAATACCGGTGAAGGAGAGGAGGGGACTGCAGGGAAGTTCCCGGTACACCTGCATTTTGCCATATACATATACGATCAGGATGGGAATGAGGAAACTGTCAATTCTTATCTATATTTGCGAAAAATTGATGAGGAGTAGTTCTTTCATTTTAACAGTATATATGTTAATATAAATATATCTGTGTGTAAATAGGATATGGATAATGTACTTGGGATAAATAAAAAAAGAAAAAAGATGGGGTGACTACATTATGGAAATTCAACTTTGGCGAGAAATACTTGATCCGTACCGGTTAGCAGTAGATGAATTGGTCGTAAAATTTAACCATATTATTGAAGAATACCGGAATGCAGGCTTATATTCGCCAATTGAACAGGTAACAGGACGAGTAAAGAAGATATCCAGCATATTGGATAAGATGCAGAAAAAGCATATTGCAATTGAGGAAATTGATGACAGGATTTCGGATATGGCGGGTATCCGTATTATGTGTCAGTTTGTAGAAGATATCGAAAAAGTGGTTGAAATTATACATAAACGTACAGATATGGAGGTGGTCCGGGAGAAGGATTATATCCATAATATGAAAAAAAGTGGTTATAGAAGTTATCATATGATCATTTATTATGATGTGTATACATTGGATGGGACCAAACGGATTCAGGCAGAGATTCAGATTCGGACTCTGGCAATGAATTTCTGGGCGACTATCGAGCATTCTCTGCAATATAAATATAAAGGCAACATGCCGGAACATATCAGAGAAAAGCTGTTAAAGGCATCTGATGCGATCATCACATTGGATGAGGAAATGGGATCTGTGCGGGATGAGATTATGGATGCCCAGAATATCTTTCAGGTTAAGGCTACGTTGGTTTCGGATATTTTGATTAATATCCAGAATTTGTTTAAAGTGGCAAATAAGCGTGAAGTTCTTAAAATTCAGGATGAATTTTACAAAGTATATCAAACGGAGAATTTGGAACAGTTGGAGCGTTTTTCAAAACAGCTGGATATTATATCGGAGGGTTATAAGGCACAAAGCCTTAGATAGGATAAAAAGGAATGGAATTACCAATCGCATTTGAAGAGAAAATGAAGGAGATGTTAGGGGCAGATTATGAAGCGTATCTGGCGTCTTTTGAACATGAGGCACATCAGGGAATCCGGGTGAATACGGCCAAGATTTCGGTAGAGGAGTTTTTGGAACTGTCACCATATGAATTAAGGCCGGTATCATGGTGTCCGAATGGCTTTTACTATGATAAGTCGGAAAAACCTGCCAAGCATCCCTATTATTTCGCTGGGCTTTATTACATTCAGGAGCCTTCTGCCATGACAACGGCAAGCCTGCTTCCGGTGGAAAAAGGGGATACAGTGTTAGACCTTTGTGCTGCACCAGGGGGAAAGTCTACGGAACTGGCAGCAAAGCTTTGTGGTTCAGGTCTTCTGGTAACTAATGATATCAGCAATTCCAGAGCAAAAGCACTTCTTAAAAATATTGAAATCTTTGGTGTAGGAAATGCTCTGGTAACAAGCGAACCTCCTAATGAGCTAGCCAAAAGGTTTCCAGCATATTTTGACAAGATTCTAATTGATGCCCCTTGTTCTGGAGAAGGGATGTTCCGGAAACAGGGCAGTATGATAAAAGCATGGGAAAATAACGGGGTAGAACTCTTTGTGGGGTTACAGCATTCCATTTTAAAAGAAGCAGTGACTATGTTAAAGCCAGGGGGAAGTATCATATATTCTACCTGTACTTTTTCGAAGGAAGAAAATGAGCAGTCCATAGAGTATCTGCTTTCTTTGGATGACTCTCTCTATCTGGAAGAACTTCCGATGTTTGACGGATTTGATAAAGGACACCCTGAATGGGGAAATACCGGCAATGAAGAGCTTGCCAAGTGCAGAAGATTATGGCCTCATCGGATTGAAGGAGAAGGGCATTTTGTGGCAATGGTAAGAAAAAGAGAGGGACAAGTGGCAGCACCAGTTGCAGAATATGCATTTTCCAAAGAGAAATTAAGCAAAGAAGCAGTTGATTTTATAAAAGGGATAGCGTATCCTTTTGATTTATCGCGTATGGATGTACAGAAGGAACGGGTATTTTATATTCCTGAAAAGATGCCATATGTACGGGGGCTTAGAATTTTACGCTGTGGTCTTTATATGGGGGATATGAAAAAGAACCGTTTTGAACCGAGCCAGTCTCTTGCAATGTTTTTGAAAGCATCAGAGTTTCCGAATGTAATCTGTCTGAAGGCAGAAGATGAGCGTGTAATAAAATATTTAAAGGGTGAGACTATAGAACTGGAATTAAAGGAAATGAAGGAGCAGCAAGATGGAATCTGCCTGATCTGCGTGGAGCATTATCCTTTAGGATTTGGAAAGCTTTTATGTGGTACGATTAAAAATAAATACCTTCCGGGCTGGAGGTGGCTGTAAGAGTGAGAAAAAGAATAGCAATTATTACAGGGGCATCTTCGGGTATCGGTCAGGAATTCGTAAGACAACTGGACCAATGTACGAGGACAATAGACGAAGTATGGATAATTGCCAGAAGGCAGGAACGTCTGCTGGCGGTCAAAAAGGAAGTTCACAATCTTTTGGTCAGAGTATTTGATCTGGATATCTGTAAAGAATCTGACTTGAAGATTTTATCCAAATACCTGATAGCGGAAACTCCTATAGTAAGGGTTTTGGTAAATGCTGCGGGTGCAGGCAGGGCAGGACGTTTTGACAGGATAGAATTAAAGGACGCTGTAAATATGGTGGAATTGAATAACAAAGCATTGGTATCCATGACACATATGGTGCTCCCTTATATGTCCCAACCGGGAAATATCATTCAATTGGCATCTGCATCTGCATTTATGCCACAAAAAGAATTTGCAGTATATGCTGCCACAAAAGCTTTTGTGCTCAGCTTTTCCAGAGCACTGCATACGGAAGTAAAAAGGCAGGGAATCACTGTAACGGCAGTTTGTCCGGGACCGGTGGATACAGAATTTTTGTTGATTTCTAACGGTGATAGCGGACAAAAACCGCTTAAAAAGCTTGTAACAGTAAAAACAGAACCGGTAGTGAGAAAAGCACTGCGGGATGCCAAGGCAGGAAAAGAGATTTCTGTTTATGGTCTGCCGATGAAGGCGGCTTTGATTGTGACCAAATTACTGCCGCATGGACTGTTTTTAAGATAATTATATGATGTCACACAAGTGGAGCAATCCCCAACATTATAATATGAATTTTTACAGTATGCAGGATGAGGAATAATCAATGCAGGAAATTAGAATTAGTGAAGCAAATGCCGGACAGCGGCTGAACAAATTTTTGGGGAAATATCTGGATGATGCACCCCAGAGTTTTCTATATAGAATGCTTCGGAAAAAGAATATTAAATGGAACAATAAAAAGGCGGCAGGCAATGAAGTCTTAAATACCGGTGATACCGTTCAGGTTTATATGACGGATGAAACCATTGCAAAATTTAGAAAGGACAAAAAGGTACCGGTTTTTGATGCCAAAAGGCAGGAGGAAGCATTACAAAATCAAGATAACAGACAGTTTGTGACAGGAGGTGAGAGTATTTCTCCGGTCAGAGAATGGGGACCACTTAACAGAATTGAGATTATCTATGAGGATGAAGATATTTTAATACTGAATAAACCGTCAGGTCTTTTGTCACAAAAGGCAGATGCGGAAGATTATTCTTTGAATGAACAGATTGTGGATTACTATGGTACAAAGCCCTGGGCAGATTCTTTATTTACACCCTCTGTCTGTAATCGGCTTGATCGGAATACCAGTGGAATTATTTTGGCCGGAATGTCTTTAAAGGGTTCTCAGGTCTTATCCCATATGCTAAAGGAACGGACGCTTGATAAATATTATCTCACCATTGTTTCCGGCAATGTAGAAGCATCCAGTACGATAAAGGGATTTCTGGTTAAGAAGCCTTCCCATAATCAGGTTCTTATTTATAGTTCTATAGAGGATGCCAGAAAAAACGGCATAGAGAAATCTGCTTATATCGAAACCATGTATGAACCTATTGCACATGGAACCTTTCAGAATATGGAATTTACCCTGCTTAGAGTGAAGCTGGTAACCGGAAAAACACATCAGATCCGTGCACATTTACAATCAGCAGGACATCCTATTATAGGGGATGGGAAATATGGTCTCAAAAGTGTAAATGCCTTATTGAAAAAAGAGTTTGGGCTGCGGCACCAGTTATTACATGCTTATGAAATAGTCTTTCCCAGACAGATGGAAGGATTGTCAGAGAAGCTTTTAGGGCGGGATTTCCATGCAGCTTTGCCGGAGCAGTTTTGTGAAATAAAAAATGCAGTCTTTCAATGTGATTTTTGATAATAATTCTTAAGATAAAGGAGTGAAATATGGCAACGTGGAATTCCAGAGGTCTTCGAGGTTCTACATTTGAGGAACTCATTAATATGACAAATGATATATATGCAGAAAAATCTCTGGCCTTGGTACAGAAAATTCCGACACCGATTACACCAATTGAGATTGATAAAGCAACCAGGCATATTACCCTTGCTTATTTTGAAAAGGATTCTACCGTAGATTATATCGGTGTGGTACAGTCTGTTCCAATCTGTTTTGATGCTAAGGAATGCCATACGGATACATTTCCTATGCAGAATATCCATGAGCATCAGGTAAATTTTATGGAAAATTTTGAAAAACAGGGTGGTATCAGTTTTTTACTGATTTATTTTACTGCAAGGAATGAGTTTTATTATCTGCCCTTCCGCACATTAAAGGAATATGTGGAGCGGATTACAAGGGATGGACATGCAAAGAATTTTAAATACATGGAATTGGATCCGAAATATTTTATTAAACCAGAGGGTGCTGCGTTGGTTCATTATCTGGAAGCATTGAATACGGATTTGATGGAACGTAAGAAAGAGCAGGAATGAAATGCATTACTTGAATCTTTATCCATAATCTGCTATGATGGCATAATGAATGAAATATGCAGATGAAATGTCTTACTGCTGGTAATATGGCAGTGTATTTGCAATATCATAAATGAGGAGAATAACAATGGGAAAGATAATATTAACAGGTGACAGACCAACAGGAAGGCTTCATGTAGGACATTATGTAGGTTCTTTGAAAAGAAGGGTGGAATTGCAGAATTCCGGGGAATATGAGAAGATTTATGTCATGATTGCGGATGCACAGGCACTTACCGATAATGCTGATGATCCGGATAAGGTACGTGAAAATATTATTGAAGTGGCACTGGATTATCTGGCATGTGGATTAGACCCTGCGAAATCTACATTATTTATTCAGTCACAAATTCCGGAGCTGACAGAGCTCAGCTTTTATTATATGAATTTGGTTACTGTTTCCAGACTGCAGCGTAATCCTACAGTAAAGAACGAAATTAAAATGCGTAATTTTGAAGCCAGTATACCGGTGGGCTTTTTTACCTATCCAATCAGCCAGGCAGCTGATATTACCGCATTTCAGGCTACCACAGTTCCGGTGGGTGAGGATCAGATGCCGATGTTAGAGCAGACAAAAGAGATTGTGCATAAATTTAATTCCGTATATGGTGAAGCTTTGACGGATCCTGACATTCTGCTTCCGGATAATGAAGCCTGCAAGCGCCTTCCTGGAATTGACGGAAAGGCAAAAATGAGTAAATCTCTGGGGAACTGTATTTACCTTGCTGAGGAACCGGATGAAATTAAGAAAAAAGTCATGAGTATGTATACGGACCCAGACCACATTAAGATTACAGATCCCGGAAAGCTGGAAGGAAATACTGTATTTACTTATTTGGATGCGTTTTGTAAGGATGAACATTTTGAACGGTATCTGCCGGATTATGCCAATCTGGATGAGTTAAAGGAACATTATACAAAGGGTGGTCTTGGAGATGTAAAGGTAAAGAAATTCCTGAATAATGTGATTCAGGAAGAATTAGAACCAATCCGGAACCGCAGACACCAATATGAGAAGGATATTGCATATGTTTATGATATCTTAAAGCAGGGAAGTGAAGAGGCCGAAAAGGTTGCCGCTAAAACCTTATCTGATGTAAAAGAGGCAATGCGTATTAATTACTTTGATGATAAAGAATTGATTGCAAAACACATTGCAAAATATAAGAATATGTAAGATATTAACTGTTCGGGAAAGGTATTTGAGTTTTAGAGCTGTCGTTCTATAAATGCGTAATCATTTATGAAGCGGCAGTTTCTTCTTTGTTGAAAAATCTGTAGATAGCTTTGGCTTGAAAACCATTTTTTTCTGCTAGATTTGGAGAAAGTTTTCTATAAATAGTGCAAATATATATGCTTTATTTTTAAAATTATTTGTGTTATAAATTGAAAGCAGGATTTCAATTATTTATAGATGGGAGAAATGAATGATGAAGAGACAAAGAATCAGTGCTGTAGCCCTGGCAGGTATAATCGTCCTTAGCATGATGGGGTGTGGGAAAAGTGAGGCAAAAGGATATGATAAATATGTAACATTGGGGGATTATAAAGGAATTAAATATACAAAAACTGTTGAAGAAGTAACAGATGATGAAATTCAAGGTTGGTTGGATTCACTTACAGCTGGATTGACTGAGGGAACAAATGTAACAAACAGGGCAGTCCGAGATGGCGATCTCGTCAATATTGATTATGTTGGGACTAAAGATGGTAAAGAATTAGAGTTTGATTTTGGTTCAGCAGTTGGATACTATGTGGTGATTGATTCTGATTCATCTTCTGGGGTGGAACTGATTGGACATAATATTGATGAGGAGATATCTATTGATTTCACTTTTCCGGAGGAATTTCATAATGAGGAGATAGCAGGTGCAAGTGTTAATTTTAAAGTGATAATTAATTTTATTCAGATTGAGACAACTCCTGAACTTACGGATGCTTTAGTTAGGGAGAATACAGAATATGATACGATTGATGCTTATAAGGATTCTATCAGAGAAAAGTTGGAGAAGACAAATGAAGCCGAAGCCGAACAGCAGGTTCGGAATGATATTTTTAACAAAGTAGTAGAAAATTCTACAATCAGTGGTTATGATGAAGCAGAAGTTGATAAATTAGTAAATGAAGAGTTTGAAAGATTTCAACGAATGGCTAAGGAAATTGAGAGTGACGGTTATTCTTATGAAGATTTACTATTTACTTATGGTTATTATTCGGAAGAAGAATTAAAAATAGAAATCACTGAATATGTGAAAAAATATCTGGAAGAGAAAATGGTTCTTTATTGTATTGCAGATAAAGAAGGTATAGGGGTAACCAGTGAAGAGACAGAGAAAAAAGCAGGAGATTATATGGAAGAATATAAGATCAGGACTAAGAAAGAACTATACGATTATTTTGGAGAGGAGTATTTTGAAGTATCAATTTTGTCAGAGAAGGTTATGGCATTTTTAAAAGAAAATGCAGTGCTTATTGACAGTCCAGAAGCATCATTTGAAGATAATTCCGAAAAAGTTTTTGATTTTCCACATTTTTCTATCATGGAATAGAGAATACTGACTATTGTTATAACTAAATTGGTGTAAATATGGATATTGTAAAATGGGAAAGCTCAAAGCTAAACTTAATGGTTGACAGAACGGCTGCTTTCCCCTATAATAACCATGGTTTAATGAATTATCGAAGTAGCACTTTAATTTGTTAAAGCAATGCGGTGGTTTTGTTTTTGCAGAAGAAGCACATGCACGGCTAGCTGGCTCATTATACGAGGAATGAAACGGATGCCCGGTTATCAGCGGAATAAAACCATGCAGGAATATTTTCATGATAAAAAAGGAGATAATCAAAATGGAAAAACTGTTACATACTCCAGAGGGAGTGAGGGATATCTATGACAATGAATGCAAGAAGAAATTAAAGATTCTTCATAAAATGCACCATGTCCTTTCTCTATACAGTTATAATGATATTGAAACACCGACTTTTGAATTTTTTGATATATTTAACCAGGATAAAGGTTCTGCCACATCAAATGAAATGTACAAGTTTTTTGACAGAGAGAATAACACATTAGTGTTAAGACCTGATATTACGCCAAGTATTGCCAGATGTGCTGCCAAATACTATTATGATGAGGAACTGCCAATCCGTCTTTGTTATCAGGGAAATACTTTTTTTAATACACATAACCATCAGGGAAAATTAAATGAGATCACCCAGCTTGGGGCAGAATTGATTAATGATGATTCTTCTGCTGCAGATGCAGAGGTCATTGCCACTGTGATTGACTGTTTTCTGGCTGCCGGATTAAAGGAATTTCAGATTGAGATTGGTGAGGTGGATTTTTTTAAAGGAATTTTGGAAGAGGCAAACTTGGACAAGAATACCGTAGATATGATACGGGATTATATTCATAACCGTAATTTTTTTGGTCTGGAATCTTTGATAAAAGAACTGGATTTGAAGGAGAATGTGAAAAAGGTGCTGTTAAGCTTTGATCAGTTATTTGGTGGATATGAAATGCTGGAAAATGCCAGAACGCTTGTGACAAATGCAGTTTCATTGGAAGCAATCAGAAGATTAGAAAAGGTGTATAACGCATTATCCTATTCTGGTTATGAAAAGTATATCAGTTTTGATTTTTCACTGCTCAGCCGTTATGAATATTATACAGGAATCATGTTTAGGGGATATACTTATGGCACAGGTGATGCAGTGGTAAAGGGTGGCCGGTACAACAATCTGCTTGGTCAATACGGAAAAGATGCACCAGCGATTGGATTTGCATTTTATATTGATGATTTGATGATGGCAATTTCCAGACAGAAAATAGATGTGTCCATTGACAATTCGGATAGTATTATTTTATATGATATTGAAAAACAAAAGACAGCAATCCGTCTGGCAAATCACTTGCGCAAAACAGATAGAAAAGTGGAGCTGATTCGTAAATCCAAGAAAAAGGAAATCAGTGATTATGCCGCTTACGGAAAGAAAAACCACTTTTCCGGTATGTTTTATCTGACTTCAGATACCACAGTTGATGTCTATGATTTTGTATCAGAAGAAATCAGCAGTGCATTGATTGAAGATATTGAATTTTGTTAAGCTGCATTGTAAGGTTAAGAGAGTTTTGCAATCGGTCTAATATATAATATAGAAATGAGGATAAAAATGAGATATTTAACATTTGCGTTAGCAAAAGGACGTCTGGCAAAAAAGACGCTTGGGTATTTAGAACAAATTGGAATTACCTGTGAAGAAATGAAAGACCCGGATACCAGAAAACTGATTTTTACCAATGAGGAATTGAAGCTTCGCTTTTTTCTTGCTAAGGCTGGTGATGTGCCAACCTATGTGGAATATGGCGCCGCGGATATCGGTGTGGTGGGAAAAGACACCATTTTAGAGGAGGAACGGGACAATATATATGAGGTATTGGATTTAGGACTTGGAAAATGCAGGATGTGTGTCTGCGGACCAGCCTTGGCAAAAGAGATATTGCAAAAGAACGAAATCATCCGTGTTGCCAGTAAATATCCGAATATTGCAAAAGATTATTTTAATACAAAGAAGAACCAGACGGTAGAGATTGTCAAACTAAATGGTTCTGTGGAATTAGCACCAATTGTAGACCTGGCTGATGTCATTGTAGATATTGTAGAGACAGGGACAACATTGAAGGAAAACGGATTAGAGGTTTTAGAGGAAATCTGCCCGCTGTCATGTAGAATGGTAGTCAATAAGGTCAGCTTGAAGATGGAGCAGGAACGGATCTTAAAAATAGTGAGAGACCTGAAACAATTGATATACAACTGAGGATATATATTCGAGACCTCATAAGGTTCACCATGGAAGAGATAGGAAAGGAATTTATGATATGAGAATTGTGAGATTAACCGAGGAAACCAAGAAAAATCTTTTGGATGATTTATTGAAAAGAAGTCCCAACAATTATACCCAGTATGCAGATACCGTACAGGAAATTGTAGACGATGTCAAAGAAAACGGAAATAAGGCATTATTTGAATATACAAAGAAATTTGACAAGGCCGATATCCATGAGGGAAATATCAGGGTGACAAAAGAAGAGATTGAGAAGGCTTATCAGGAGGTAGATGAGCATTTATTGGAGGTAATCCGAAAAGCACTTGTAAACATTCGGACATATCATGAGAAACAAAAGCAGTACAGCTGGTTTGATACGACAGAAGAGGGTACTATGTTAGGACAGAAAGTGACACCGCTTCAGTCTGTCGGTGTATATGTTCCAGGTGGAAAGGCAGTATATCCTTCTTCTGTGTTAATGAATATTGTCCCTGCCAAGGTTGCAGGTGTTAAAAATATTATTATGACCACACCTTGTAATGCAGAAGGAAATGTATATGCAACCACCTTGGTTGCTGCTAATGAAGCCGGTGTGGATGCCATATATAAAGCCGGGGGAGCACAGGCGATTGCAGCCCTTGCTTATGGTACAGAGTCTGTTCCCAAGGTAGATAAGATTGTTGGTCCCGGCAATATTTTTGTTGCATTGGCAAAGCGTGCGGTATATGGTTATGTCAGCATTGATTCCATTGCAGGACCTTCGGAAATTCTTGTGCTGGCAGATGAAAGTGCGAATCCCCGTTATGTTGCTGCCGATTTGCTGTCACAGGCAGAGCATGACGAGCTTGCTTCAGCCATTTTAGTCACGACCTCAGAAGAACTTGCGAATACAGTTTCTGCCCAGGTGGATCAATTTATTTCTGAACTTGACAGGAAAGAGATTATGCAGAAGTCGATTGATAATTATGGATATATTCTGGTTGCTGACAGTATGGAAGATGCTATTTCGGCAGCAAATGATATAGCCAGTGAACATTTAGAGATTGTGACAAAGAATCCGTTTGAAGTGATGATGAAGATAAAAAATGCAGGTGCCATCTTTATTGGAGAATACAGCTCAGAACCGTTAGGAGATTATTTTGCAGGACCGAATCATGTGCTGCCGACCAATGGAACCGCTAAATTTTTCTCACCTCTTAGCGTGGATGATTTTGTAAAGAAATCCAGTATCATATATTATTCCAAAGAGGCATTAGAACCGGTTCATCAGGATATCATAGATTTTGCTACTAGTGAACAGCTTACCGCCCATGCAAATTCCATTAAGGTCCGGTTTGAAGCATGAGGATGGCAAGGTTTATAATACTGATGGTTGATAAGTAATTGCATAACTTGATTTTATCTTTCTTTCGTTGTATATGTTGTACAATTATAGTATAAGATTAAGAGAGTTTCGCAATTGCCTATGATTGCTGAATATAAAAGGAGAGAACGTATGAATATACTGGTAATCGGAGGAACAAGATTTTTTGGCATCCCTATGATAAAAGAACTGCTGGCAAAAGGGCATGAGGTTACGATTGCTACCAGGGGAAAGGCAAAAGATGATTTTGGTGATAGTGTATCCAGAATCATTTTAGATCGAAATCATGCTGAAAGTATGAAGCAGGCATTATCCGGAAAACATTTTGATATAGTTATTGATAAGATTGCCTATTGTTCAAATGATATTCGGTATGCATTAGATGTTCTGGATTGTGATAAATATATTTATATGTCAAGTACTGCAGTTTATGAACCGCTTCAGACCGATTCAAAAGAAGGGGATTTTGATGCTGTCAAAAAAACTTTGGTCTGGTGTGACAGAGCAGATGGAACCTATGATGAAGTAAAGAGACAGGCTGAATGTGCTTTATGGCGGGAATATAGTAATGTAAATGCAATCGCTGTCAGGTATCCTGTAGTATTGGGAGAAGATGATTATACAAACCGGTTGTACTTTTATGTTGAGCATGTGGTGAAAGAAATACCAATGTTTATTGATAATAAAGATTGTCAGATGGGATTTATTTGTTCTGATGAAGCTGGACAGTTTCTTGCTTTTCTAGTGGAAAAGGATTTTAAGGGGGCGGTGAATGGCTGCTCTAGGGGTACGATTTCTATTCAAGAGATAATAGACTATGTGGAACAAAAAACAGGTAAAAAAGCGGTTTTAACTGAAGCTGGAGAGCCTGCACCGTATAATGGAACACCTGAATATAGTATTAACACAAATCAGGCAGAGGCACTTGGATATTCATTTACTGAGCTGAAAGATTGGATATATGATCTGCTGGATTACTATATTGAAATGATAGGATAGATTTTGTGGTATGAAGAAAGGGAATATTATGCTAAGAAAAGATTTTTAGCGTGATATTCCTTTCATTTCGTTCCGATTTAATTCTGACAGAAAATTACTACAAGATATGGTATTTTTGAAAGAAATATGATAATATATTAAAGATTATGTGGGAATTTATAAGGAGATTATACTATGGCAGGCAGAATCGCATACGTTGAACGTAAAACAAATGAAACAGATATAAAGCTGGAATTGCATATAGACGGTTCGGGTCAGACAAAAATTGATACAGGCATTGGTTTCTTTGACCATATGTTGAATTCTTTTGCCAGACATGGTTTTTTTGATTTAAAACTGCTGGTAAAAGGAGATTTATATGTGGATTCCCATCACACCATTGAAGATACGGGAATTGTCCTTGGTGAGGCAATTAAGAAAGCAATCGGTGACAAAAAAGGAATCAGGCGTTATGGGCAGAGAATTTTACCAATGGATGAGACATTAATGCTTTGTGCTCTGGACTTATCAGGAAGACCATATTTTGCCTATGATATGAATTTAACAGTGGATCAGGTGGGATACTTTGATACAGAGATGGTAAAAGAATTTTTTTATGCGGTTTCCTATGCATCAGGAATGAATCTGCATTTAAAACAATTGGATGGAAGTAATAACCATCATATTATAGAGGCGGCATTCAAGGCTTTTGCAAAGGCTTTGGATGAAGCAACCCAGATAGATTCCAGAATGAAGGATGCAGTTCTTTCTACAAAAGGAACATTATCATAAAGCGAAAAGTTACTTGCCTGAGGATGGTTTTTTCTAAATACCGGTCATGAGCAAGGTTATCATATTACAAGAAACCTGGAGGATATTATGAGTTACGTAAAATTAATTGCCCAATTGGACAAAGCGGATCCTGTGGAATCTGCGGTATCGTATTCCAACGGAGGTGCCGATGCGATTGCCTATATGGATATGAGTGCGATTGAAGAAAACAGGGAGCCGGACATCGAACGATTAAAAGCAATTGCGAAGGTCGCAGAGGTTCCAATGATTGTCGGCGGAGGCGTCAAAAGATTAGAGGATGTTAAGAAAATGCTTTATGCAGGAGCCGGTATGGTATATATGAAACATGCCGCAAAGCTGGATATCCATTTTGTTAAGGAAGTATCTGAACGTTTTGGCAAAGATAAAATAGGGGTTGCCATCGATCTATCAGATATTGATGCAGTAAAATTTGCTGTTCATTGTGAAGAAATGGGAGCAGGCGGTATATGGCTGTTAGGCTATAAGAACGGTATGGAACAGCGTGTAAAAGAAATAAAAGAAGGAATTGATATTCCGGTCATGATTAGTATTGATGAGCCTGATTATGATCTGTTTTTACAAGCTGTTACAGGGACAAATGCAGATGCTTTGCTTTATACCAATACCGAAACCATCGATATGATGGCATTGAAGCAGCATTTATCGAAGCATAATGTGGAGACGAATACTTTTGAAAGTGCTTTGGATTTTGATGATTTTAAGCTGGATGCCAATGGTTTGATTCCGTGTATCGTGCAGGATTATAAAACACAGGAAGTACTGATGATGGCGTATATGAACAAAGAGTCATATGCCAGGACTTTAGAAACAGGAAGAATGACGTATTATTCCAGAAGCAGAAATAAGCTGTGGATGAAGGGTGAGGAAAGCGGACATTTCCAGTTTGTAAAAGAACTCACCATCGATTGTGATAAGGATACTATTTTAGCAAAGGTTTCCCAGATTGGAGCTGCATGTCATACCGGTAATCCGACATGTTTTTTTACACCATTGGCAAGGAAAGAGTATGATGATACCAATCCTCTTACCGTATTTAATCAGGTATATGATGTCATTAAGGACCGAAAGGAAAATCCGAAAGAGGGTTCTTATACCAATTATCTGTTTGATAAGGGGATTGATAAAATATTAAAAAAGGTTGGGGAAGAATGTACGGAAATTGTGATTGCCGCCAAAAACCCTGATCCGGAAGAGATTAAATATGAGATATCCGATTTTCTCTATCATTGTATGGTATTAATGGTTGAGCGGGGCGTAACCTGGGAGGATATCACAAAAGAACTTGACAACAGACATTAAAAAATGGAGGGATTATTATGTTATTATTGAATGAGTTTGTAATGTATCTTATTAAATTTGTTGCATTGGGTTTAATCGCTTTTGCAGGTATTATGTGTGGAATCAAATACAAGAAAAATAAGCTTGCGAAGGATACAGGGACGGCTGAAAATAATACAGACAGTGAGGCATAGTATAATAACTGTCATATCGGTGATGGACGGTCATATATAGTGAATCCTTTGATAGAAGAAATATTAGCGTATAAGTGAGGACAAGGTTGTGAAAAAATACGGTTTAAATGAACTTAGAAAAATGTATCTGGACTTTTTTGAGAGCAAGGATCATCTTAGGATGAACAGCTTTTCATTGGTTCCCCATAATGATAATTCGTTATTGCTGATTAATGCAGGTATGGCACCTCTTAAGCCATATTTTACAGGACAGGAGATTCCACCGAGAAAAAGGGTGACGACCTGTCAGAAATGTATCCGTACCGGCGATATCGAAAATGTAGGAAAAACTGCACGCCATGGTACTTTTTTCGAAATGCTGGGTAATTTTTCTTTTGGCGATTATTTCAAAAAAGAGGCAATTTCATGGTCTTGGGAATTTCTTACCGAGGTGTTAGGAATGGATCCGAACCGTTTATATCCGTCTGTTTATTTGGAAGATGATGAGGCCTTTGATTTATGGAATAACATGATTGGAATTCCTAAAGAGCGAATTTTCCGTTTTGGCAAAGAAGACAATTTCTGGGAGCATGGCTCTGGTCCTTGTGGTCCCTGCTCCGAGATTTATTATGACCGTGGAGAGAAGTATGGCTGTGGTAAGCCGGACTGTACGGTAGGCTGTGACTGTGACCGCTATATGGAAATCTGGAACAATGTATTTACCCAGTTTGATAATGACGGACATGGTAATTATACAGAACTGGAGAAGAAGAACATTGATACCGGTATGGGATTAGAGCGTCTCGCTGTAGTGGTTCAGGATGTAGATTCCATTTTTGATGTAGATACTTTAGAAGCCTTACGCAATAAAGTATGTGAGTTTGCAAATGCAGTTTATCACGAGAATGCAGATAAGGATGTATCTATTCGTCTGATTACAGACCATATACGTTCTGCAACTTTTATGATTTCAGACGGTATTATGCCATCCAATGAAGGAAGAGGATATGTGCTTAGAAGATTAATCCGCCGTGCAGCAAGACACGGACGTTTATTGGGAATTGACGGGACTTTCCTTGCAGGGCTCAGTGAATCTGTAATTGAAGGTTCCAAGGATGGATATCCGGAATTGGAAGAGAAGAAAGAATTTATTTTCCGTGTGCTGACCCAGGAGGAAAACCAGTTTAATAAGACTATTGACCAGGGACTTGCAATTCTTGCAGAAATGGAAGAAGTTCTTGCAAAGAAGGGAGATAAGACATTATCCGGAGCAGATGTATTTAAGTTATACGATACTTATGGTTTCCCTGTTGACCTGACAAAAGAAATCATGGAAGAAAAGGGATATCATATTGATGAAGATGGATTTCAGGTTTGCATGGAAGAACAGCGGGTAAAGGCACGTACGGCCCGCAAAGAGACAAACTATATGGGAGCGGATGCAACTGTCTATGATGAGATCGACCCTTCCATCACAACGGAATTTGTTGGATATGACAATGACAATTACACGTCCCGAATTACTGTTCTCACAACAGACGCTGTGGTAGAAGCCGTTGCGGAAGGGGATGAGGCTACCCTGTTTGTAGAAAAGACCCCGTTTTATGCCACGATGGGCGGTCAGCAGGGGGATACAGGTGTAATTACAACAGATACTGCTGAATTTATTGTGAAGGATACCGTGAAGCTGAAAGGCGGTAAATATGGGCATATCGGAACCGTAACAAAGGGAATGTTCAAGAGCGGTGATTCGGTTCACCTTCAAATTAATACCAAAAACCGGTCAGATACCTGTAAAAATCATAGTGCAACGCATCTTCTGCAAAAAGCACTTAAGATGGTATTAGGGAATCACGTTGAGCAGAAAGGTTCTCTGGTAACCCCGGACCGTCTGCGTTTTGACTTTTCTCATTTTTCTCCCATGACAGGGGAAGAGATTGCAAAAGTAGAGACAATCGTAAATGAAGAGATTGCAAAGGCACTGCCGGTTAATATTGCGGAGATGACGATTGAAGAGGCAAAGAAGACAGGTGCAATGGCACTGTTTGGCGAAAAATACGGTGATGTGGTAAGAGTTGTGAACATGTCTGATTTTTCAATAGAGCTTTGTGGTGGTACACATGTTAAAAATACAGGTGCAATTACTACCTTTAAGATTATTTCCGAATCCGGCATTGCTGCCGGTGTAAGGCGTATAGAAGCCTTAACCGGTGAAGGTGTATTTTCTTATTACAGAGAAATAGAATCCAGGATGACCAAGGCAGCTCATTTACTAAAGGCAAGTCCGGAACAGCTGTTAGATAAATTAACGCATACTTTATCGCAGCTTAAAGAGACTGCTTCTGAAAATGAATCCCTAAAGGCGAAGCTGGCAAATGAGTCATTGGGAGATGTAACATCGGATATGACTGCTGTTGGTGATTATAATATTATTGCAACAGCAGTGGAAGGTGTTGATATGAATGGTCTAAGGGATTTAGGAGACCAGTTGAAGGCAAAGGTTTCTGAGGGAATCGTGGTAATTGCATCTGCAAATGATGGAAAAGTAAACCTGATTGCCATGGCAACGGATGGAGCAGTTAAGAAGGGTGCCCATGCCGGCAATCTGATTAAAGAAATTGCACCAATTGTTGGCGGCGGCGGCGGCGGACGTCCCAATATGGCACAGGCAGGCGGCAAGAATCCTGCAGGAATAAATGATGCGATTGTGAAGGCAAAGGAAGTAGCTGCAAATCAGCTGAAATAGGATAATTTTATCTAAAGAGGATATTTTTGAAGGCATTTGAATGGTTTTCAAGAATATCCTCTTTTTATTTTCTAAACAATTAAGTATAATTCATAAAAATTATTCGATTATTAATTTCATATATAATATTGACATATATAGAATGATAGTGTAATATTGCATTTATAAAATATAATCGCATGGAGGTAGTTTTTTATGAAAAAAAGAACTGCTGTTATTTGCTTTCTGGCAATATTGATAGTATTTGTTATGGGAAGTCTGGCAATATATCATTATTTTAATGTCAATATCGACAAAAATAAGTCATCTCTAAAGGAATCTTATGAAAATGATCCTTATGCATGGGAAAGTACAAAAGAGTTTTTTGAATCAAAGGGATGTAAAAGAGAATATGTAGTAGAATGGGATATTCCAGAAGATAATAAGATAAAAGAAGAGGGGTACATTAATGATGATGGAGAAAAGATGACATTAAACTGGTATGCAGACGGAACCGCAGATGTAATGTTAGTTACACCAGGTCCATAAAATATGTTTTTCAGACTTTTGTGGAGTGATAGATTCATAAGATGATAGGTTTAACAGGTATTACTAAAAAAACTATTGACGTATTGGAATTTTATGCTATAATCTTATTTGTGTTTTAAATAACCCAAGGTTGTATGGCAGACACAATATGCAACTGAAGGGAGGTTGGGTGAGAGTATGTCAAATGTAATTGTAAAAGAAAACGAGACTTTAGATAGCGCTTTACGTCGTTTCAAGAGAAATTGTGCGAAGGCTGGTATTCAGCAGGAGATTCGTAAGAGAGAGCATTACGAGAAGCCAAGCGTAAGACGTAAGAAAAAGTCAGAAGCAGCTAGAAAAAGAAAGTTCAAATAATTTGTGTGTAATAGGGTTATCGCTATAAAGCGGTAACCCTTTTTTCGATTTTTAGCGCTGTTTCAAATACAGTGTCTTGTCGTGTATATAATCAGGCAGCCCAATATCAACAAGACATGCGTTCGGTATGTGAAACTTTTTGTTACTGGTATATCCGTTTGATGCCGGACATATACTGAATAGAGAACTTGCAGGCAGGTGTATTTTTTGGAATTACCAGGTGATGTCATATATGGCGATGTTTTAATCCGGCTTTTTGGGAATCGTGAAGCCATTATAGAGAATTATAAAGGATTATTATTATATACTTCAGAGGAGGTCGTGATTGCTTGTAAAAAAGTCACACTCCGTATTTATGGGTGCGACCTGCATATATGTTATTTTTCAGGCAGCGATATGAAAGTAACCGGAACAATTCATAAAATAACTTATTTATCGAATGGAGACATATGCTGTTAATTATTTTGCGTTTCGTTTTTGGATATGTAAAGGCAGAGGTTTATGGTTTTGCTCCGGAACGTTTCATGAATCTCATTATTAAAAATGATGTGGTGATCTGGGATGTAGAAAGCAGTGAACAGGGGTATATCTTTTATACCGGACGCAAAAATCTCTTAAAGCTGAAACCTTATTTGCAAAAGACTAATATGAAATTAAAACTGATTGAAAAGTATGGACTGCCATATTTTTTTAAAAAGCACAGAAAACGTGCAGCATTTCTGCTTGGATTTCTTTTGTTTGGAACAGTTGTTTATATTTTATCATTATTTGTCTGGGAAGTTAAAGTAACAGGCGAAGATAAATTAGTAGCAGAAACTGTTTTAAAGCAGATAGAATCAGAATATGTATCTTTGGGAACATTGAAATCCCATATAGATTGTTCGAAGCTGGAAGAATCCCTGCGGAGAGATTTTGATGAAATATCATGGATTAGCTGTGAGCTGAAAGGAACAGGGCTTACAGTCTATCTGGAAGAAGGAATGGCACCTAAGAAAACAGAAAATGAAATTACAAATGGGGACATCGTTGCATCCAAGGACGCCTTGATAACAAAAATGATAACCAGACAGGGAACCCCTGTGGCAAAAGTAAATGATACCGTTAAGAAGGGAGATATCCTGATATCCGGTACTATTTATATTTATGACGATAACAATGAAATCATGGAAACCAGCTATATAGCAGCCGATGGGGATATATATGGAACTACGACTTTTGAGTATGAAGATTATGTAGATTTAAAATACTATCAAAAGGTGTATGACGATAAATCAAAAACGCATGTTACGTTGTATTTCCTGGATTATTGTCTGACACCATTTATCCCTAAAATGGAAAATAAAGATTATGATACTTATACCCAGATACATAAAGCACGGATATTTGATAATTTTTATCTTCCTTTTGGTTATAAATCCATTAAAAGAACACCCTATACATTAGAAGCAAGAAAATATAGTGAGGCGGAAGCAAAAGAAATGCTTGTTAAACGACTTGATAAAAAAATAAAAAGTTTTACAGAAAAAGGGGTAGAAATCATGGAAAATAATGTTACAATAGAAAAAGCAGATGGCAGGCTGGTAGCAAAGGGGACTTTGACCCTGACGGAATCTATTGCCATATTGAAAAAATCTTCTGGCGGAGTTCCGGATGAAGAAAAAGATTGATAAGATAGGAGATAAAAATGAACACCTGCGAAAAGAGTATTACGATTCCGGCAGACTGTATTGCCAACGTATTTGGTGAATTTGACAGTCATGTAAAACGGATTGAAAAAACAATGAAGGTTACTATGATCGCGAGGGAAGACCAGTTAAAGATTATAGGTGGAGAGCCCGCTGTTCATAAAACCATAGAAATTATAAATTCTCTGATTGCCTTAGCAAAAAGGGGAACCCAGATTACAGAACAAAATGTAAATTATGCGTTATCTTTATCAGAGGAGCATAAAACAGAAGAGGTTGTGGAATTAGACAGGGATATTGTGTGCCATACTGTAAGCGGAAAACCGGTAAAAGCGAAAACTCTTGGGCAAAAGCAATATCTGAATGCAATTGATAAGCATATGGTTGTATTTGGAGTTGGCCCTGCCGGAACCGGGAAGACTTATCTTGCCATGGCAAAGGCAATCACAGCCTTTAAAAGTGATGAGGTTAACCGTATTATTTTGACCAGACCGGCGATTGAGGCAGGAGAGAAACTGGGATTTTTACCGGGGGATTTACAAAGCAAGGTAGATCCGTATTTACGTCCTCTTTATGATGCGTTATATGAGATTATGGGAGCAGATACTTTCCTTAAAAATATGGAAAAAGGATTGATTGAGGTTGCACCTCTTGCTTATATGAGAGGACGTACCCTTGATAATGCATTTATTGTATTGGACGAGGCCCAGAACACAACGCCAGCACAGATGAAAATGTTTTTGACTCGTATCGGATTTGGTTCCAAAGCTATTATAACCGGTGATCTGTCCCAGAAAGATATTCCTAAAGATGCCGTAAGCGGGCTTGATGTTGCATTACGGGTACTAAGGAATGTCGAAGGTATTGCGGTTTGTCATCTGACAAGCCAGGATGTAGTGAGACATCCTTTGGTACAGAGAATCGTTAAAGCATATGATGACTATGAAACAAAACATACCAAAAAAAGAAACAACAATTAAGGGAATATAAGGGTTTGTACGGATTCTTGTGGAATGCATCAGGCGTTGCACTTTCGGCAGATACGATAACCAGCGTCTCGTGCATATGGCGGAATTGTTGACTTCTGGCAGCATATGGTTTATAATATATAAGGTTTTTATTACTATTTTTTTTTCGGATAAGATGAGGACAAAATGACAATTCTATTAGAAAATGAAACAACACTTGACATCGGTGTAGATTATGAAAAAGTTGCATACAAGGTTGTTCAAGCTGCACTGAATTACGTGGGATGCCCCTATGAATGTGAAATCAATATTCTGTTAACTGATAATCATGGGATACAGCAGGTTAATAAGCAGATGCGTAATATGGATGCACCAACGGATGTGTTGTCATTCCCTATGCTTATATTCAAAACAGAAGGGGATTTTTCGGTTGCGGAAGAAGATATTGTATCAAACTTTGATGCCCAAAGTGGTGAGCTTTTACTTGGAGATATAATGATTTCATTAGAAAAAGTAGTGGCACAGGCTGAAGAATATAACCATAGTATACTTCGGGAATATGCATTTTTAATAGCACATAGTATATTACATTTATCAGGCTATGACCATATTGAAGAAAAAGAGAGAGTTCAAATGGAGCAGATGCAGGAGGTTATACTGCAAAGCATTGGATATACAAGAGACATTACAGATTAAGGAGAAATATTATGAAGAAACATTTATTGACAATAGCAATTTTAGCAGCGGCAGTAACAGGTTTATCCGGCTGTGGAAAAAAAGAAGAAACAACGGAGGCTGTTACGACAGCAGAGGCGACAACGGAAGAGGTGACAGAAAATAATCATGAAGGCATGACCTATAATGAATTGACAGGAGAGTGGTCAGCAGATTTTGTAAGCAAACGTCCGATTGCTGTTATGATTAATAATTTAAAGGAGGCATTGCCATCCTCAAGTACCAAGCAGGCTGATATTATTTATGAGTGTATGGTAGAAGGCGGTATTACTAGAATCATGCCGATTTTTTCCAGTTATGAAGGAATTGAGAAGATAGGTTCTATTAGAAGTGCAAGACACTATTTTATCAATATTGCGAATGAATATGACGCTATTTATGTACATTACGGACAGTCCAAACCTGCTAAAGCGATGTTAGATGACAAAGTTATCAATAATGTAAACGGTATGACTTATGATGCAGGGTTTTACCGCGACAGTGCAAGAGTTGCTCCGCATAATGCATATTCTACAGGAGAGAGAATTGTAAAAGGCATAGAGGATTTAGGCTATTCGGCAGATTATAGTGAAAGTCATGAAAAGGTGTTTTCTTTTAATGAAGAAGAACAGGAATTAGAAAGCAGCCAGACTGCAAATACGATTCATGTGAATTTCAGTTCTTATTCAAAGCCATATTTTGTTTATGATGAGACTAAAAAATTGTATAACAGATATGAATATGATGCACCGCAGATTGATGAACTGGCAGAAGAAGGCGATAATGTGCTAAATTTCAAAAATGTGATTATCCAGATTTCTGCTTATGAGTGTATCAATCCGGAAAATGATTTACAGGAACTTACCCAGGTAGGAGAGGGAAATGGCTATTTCTGCACCAACGGAAAAGCAGTTCCAATTACATGGAAGAAATCATCTAATAACTCTATTACAAAGTATTATACAGAAGATGGGGAAGAATTGTTATTAAATCCGGGAAAAACATGGATTTCTATAATCGGCAGTGGAGAAAATGCCGGAGTTGCGTTTGAATAAAGTATTTGCAAAAGAGTAAAAGGGCTATAACATTTTATAGTCCTTTTATTCGTGATAAGGGCGGGATTCTCATGGCTGCAGGGAAAGGATGAAAAATTATGACAGATGATCAATTGATAAAAATGGCAAAAGATGCCGCGCAATCGGCTTATGCACCATATTCACATTTTAAGGTTGGAGCAGCACTCCTTACAAAAGAAGGGAGAGTATATACGGGCTGTAATGTTGAAAATGCTTCTTATGGGGCATCTAACTGTGCAGAGAGGACAGCCATATTTAAGGCAGTTTCTGAAGGGAATACTTCATTTACCAAAATTGCTGTAATTGCTGCGGATGGATCTGCTGCTTACCCATGCGGAATCTGTTTGCAGGTTATGCAGGAGTTTATGCCGGAAGGAGAAATATTAGTAGAGGTAAAAGGCAGGGTAGTGGGTTATAGCTTAAAAGATTTGCTGCCATATGGTTTTACGTTATAATACATATGAGAGGAAAAATATGTACGAAATTTTATTTTTTATTCAATTTATCGGAGTCATTATCGGTTTTGCAAATTTATTAATAGTGGGAGTGCAGAAAAGTTCTGAAAATCAGAAAATTTTATTTATTGCATCTGCCTGTGCATTTGTCAGCATACTTTCATATCTGTTTGAAATACGGGCCACAGAATTGAGGGAAATGATATTAGCCGTTAAGTTTGGATACGTCGGAAAATGCTATGTGTTATTATTGATCATTATGTTTGTCCGTAACTATTGCAATGTAAGGATGCCATCATTTATTGTGAAAAGTTTGTTTGTTTTCAATACGTTTATGCTGCTGATCATCATGACATGTGATTATCATACCTTTTACTATACCGAGATGAAGGTTGTAAATACCGGTTTTTTTCCTCATGTTCAATTTGGAAGAGGCATTGGTTATTATCTTTTTATGACTGTTACGATATGCCTGATTATGTATTATGCCTTTATTACGTTTTCACAATGTTTGAAAAGGAAAGGATATGAGAGAAAACGATTATTTTTATTAACACTTGCCGGAATCCTTCCAGCTTTTATGCTGTCATTATATTTGAGCGGTGTTTTGAGGGAGTTTGACCCGACACCATCTGGTATTATTTTATCCTGTATGCTGCTGACTGTGAGTGTGAAAAATTATGGATTGCTGGATACTATGCAGCTGGCAAAAGAAAATATAATCGAAAATACAAAAGATTGTCTGTTAATCGTTGATTCAAGTTATAATCTGATATATTTCAATAATATGGCGAAAGAAGTTTTTCCAACTTTGAACTCTGAAAAAGATACTAATAGTCTGATTTCCTGGATATTTGAAGAAGAACGGGAGTCGGTTTTACATATTCAGGATAAACATTATGAAATCAGGATATCTCCATTAATGGAAGATACATTTGTGAAAGGATATCTTGTATGGATTTTTGATATGTCCTTTATTAATCAGTATACGGATGAAATGATTAATCTGAAACAGGAGGCAGAACGTGCCAACAAGGCAAAATCTGTATTTCTAGCGCATATGAGCCATGAAATACGTACGCCCATGAATGCTATTATGGGATTTTCTTCATTAGCATTGAAAAATGATAATCTCAATCAAATTAAAGAACAATTACATTATATCTATAATTCAGCACAGACATTGTTGAACATTACAAATGAGATTTTGGATATTTCTAAGATTGAATTGGGAAAAGTGGAATTATCTGTTGCCGAATATTCTACAAAACAATTATTTTTTGAAGTGGTTTCTATTATCCGGTCTCAGACTGACACAAAATCCGTCAAGTTTCATTTTGAGATTCCACCAGATATGCCAAAAGTTTTAAAAGGAGACAGTACACGTATTCGTGAAATTATCATTAATCTTTTGAGTAATTCTGTTAAATATACGAAAAAAGGTTCCATAGATTTAAAGGTAAAAATTCAAAAAAGAAAGAACTCCCGGCTATCTCTTGATATTCAGATAACAGATACCGGAATTGGGATTCGCAGGGAAGATTATAGTAAAGTATTTGGTATGTTTGAGCGTCTGGATCGGAAAAACACTTCAGATATAGAAGGTTCAGGACTTGGGCTGGCAATTGTAAAAAGTTACGTTGAATTAATGGGTGGTTCCATTAGATTTACGAGTGAATATGGAAAGGGGACAACTTTTTTTGTCTGTTTGGAGCAGGAAATTATAGATGATGCCCCAATGGGGATGCTTACTGATATCACAGAGGGCGTTTCGGTAGAAGGCGGCCTGAAATTTAAAAATTGTATGGCGTTGATTGTAGATGACAGTGAGATAAATCTGTTGGTCACAAAAGAATTATTAAATCAGTACAATGTGAAATCCCATATGGTTTCAAGCGGTTATGAGGCATTGGATAAGCTCAAACATTACCATTATGATATTATCTTTTTAGATCATATGATGCCTGAAATGGATGGTGTGGAGACATTAAAGCAGATAAAGCAGCAGGAAGGGGAGGATTTTGATACTCCTGTCGTTGCACTGACAGCTAACGCAGTATTCGGAGTGAAGGAACAGCTGCTTGAAGAAGGGTTTGATTACTATCTTTCGAAACCGATTCTGAATCATGAATTGGAAAACATGTTATTATTTTATTTTCAAAATAAAATGATATCTTCTGATACAGCCTCACAGGAATATAAGGAATCTCTTTCCTTTGCAAAAGAGGATTTATACCAGATTGGAATTGAAATGGATGCCGGAATGGAATGTTGCAGTAATAATCTTTTACTTTATCAGGAGATTTTGAACATAGCAGTGGAGGCTTATCAGGAAAAAACATCGGATTTAATACATTACTATGCATCAGGAGATTATAAAGATTATACAACAGCAGTGCATGGATTGAAAGGCTCCATGCAGCTTCTTGGGGCAAAGAAACTGGGGAATCAGGCAGAAAAGCTGGAAAAAGATTTAAAGGAAAGTCGGACGGATGCTCTGCCAGACCAGCATTATAAGCTTATGGCGGAATATAGAAAAATTGTTTATGGCATTTATGAATTTCTTAAAAAACAGTGCTGGTTAAAAGAAAATCTTTTTTTGGAAATACCGGATAAAACCGAATAAAATATAAGGCTGATGGTCATACTTTCCATATAACAATCCAACGGAGGACGATATGAAAAGAAATCTGATTTTTGCTGTTATATCGGTTATTATCGGAGTATTAGCGGGTGCTTCGGTCTATTTTTATGAATATTTTTATCCAAAACAATATGTAAAAAATGAAGCGGGTGAGTATGTAAATGTTGCTGCTGCAAAAAACAGTGATACTTTTCCTGTTACAAAAAATACAGTCTTTGAAATTGAGTATTATTATCCTGATGAACAGCGGACTTTGAAAGAACAGGTAAATGATATACCAGCACTGTTAGGCTGTGATAAAGCAGGTGTTTTAACTTATCTGGATGATTATATGCAGCATTTATCTTATGATGAACAGGATAAAGGACTGGCTTCTTTTGAATTAATATCGTATAATGAGAACCATATATATCTTCGGAAAACATTTAAACGAGAGGCACGTTCCGGTTATTATGCAAAATCGTTTAACGGCACCATCGTGATTTTAAACGGAGATGAAAAAACAGTATTTGAATATACGCAGATTCCTATTAATGCTTTACCTGAGAATTTACAGGAAGAGGTTATACAGGGATATTATCTGGAGACGGAAGAGACTTTATACAGCTTTCTGGAAAATTATTCCAGCTGATCTTGGCATAATAAGGAAGATAAGGAGTTAATTTGAAGTTTGATATTATCATTGCGGGTGCAGGTGCATCCGGGCTTGCGGCTGCTTATCAGGCGGCAGTTTTACAGCCACAATTGAATATACTGGTATTAGAAAAAGAGAAAGTACCGGGGCGTAAACTGAGTGCTGCCGGTAACGGAAAATGCAATCTTACCAATATGGAGTTTACTCAGGACTGCTATCATTCCGGAAACCATACGTTTATAGAGCAATGGGTTTTGGAACATTCATATGAGGAGATTCCTGACTTTTTTGAATCTCTTGGAGTTTTATTATATCAGAAAAATGGATATTATTATCCGGTATCTAATCAGGGAAAACAGGTAACCCGTTTACTGTATGAAAAAAGCAGGAGAGCCGGAGTGCAATACGATTTTGGAACAGTGGTAACGGAAGTTGAACCAAGGCGTGGAAAAAAGGGGATGTACTATGAGGTGACGGGGATTCAGGAGAATGGTTCTACAGTAATCTATCATGCCTGTTATGTCATACTTGCACTGGGCGGTGCATCAGCACCTAAGCTTGGAGGAAGCAGTAGTGGATATAGATTGATAGAAAAACTGAATTTGCAATGTAATCCTGTTTATCCCGCATTAAGTCCCATTTATATAGAGGATTCTTTGTTGTTCATGGCAAAAGGAGTCCGGTTAGATGGAACAGTAACGTTGTATGACGGCAAGCGTGTCTGGGCAAAAGAAACCGGTCAGATTCAGTTTAATGAAAAAAGTTTATCAGGTATCGTTATGATGAATCTGTCCTGTTATCTGAATGTTCCTGACAAACGGACATCGGAAGCGAGTTTACATATTGATACCTTACCCGGATTTTCGTGGAATCGTTTAAAGGATTTTATGATCTGCCAAAAGCAGGATTTTCCGGAAGAATCCGTTGAATTTATGCTAGACGGGATTTTACCGAATCCTTTTGTCAGGTATATATCAGGACGGTTGAAATTGGATAAAAAACTCATACTGCGGAATATGACGGAAAAACAGATTGACAGGCTGGTTTCTTCTTTGAAAAAACTTGAGTTCATACCGGTTTTTATTGAAGACTATGAAAAGGCTCAGGTTACCGGCGGCGGGGCCGCTTTAGAAGAGGTTTCTTGTGATTCTTTTTCCTGCAAAAGATATGAAAATCTATATATAACCGGCGAATTATTGGACATATATGGAAAATGTGGTGGATATAACCTGACATTTGCTATTCTTTCAGGAATACAGGCAGTTAAAGACATATATTCAAAATTATGATTTGTGCGGGCAATGTGCCAAATAGCAGAGTGAGGAGAAGCGGTATGATAGAAATAAGAGGAATAAAGATATCAGTGACTGGTGGTGAAAAGAAGCTGGAACAGCAGATTATGAAACGGCTCCATTTAAAAGCAGTACCTGAATATAAGATATTAAGGCGTTCCATTGATGCAAGGAAAAAGCCCGATATTTTCTATGTATATCATATAGGTGTAATTTTGCCGGATGAAGGGAAAATTATAAACAAGATTAACGATAAAAATATTATGTTAACAGAAAGGACAATTTACCAGATTCCGGAACATGGAACGGAAGTAATTAAGCATCATCCACTGATTATTGGTTCCGGGCCTGCCGGTTTATTTTGTGCCCTTATACTGGCTAAAGCAGGGTATGCACCGATTATTGTAGAACGTGGCCATTGTGTAGAGGAACGTGTGACAGAAGTAAATGAATTTTTTCAGGGTAAGCCTCTGAACACAGAATGTAATGTACAATTTGGTGAAGGGGGAGCAGGTACATTTAGTGACGGAAAGTTAAATACCCAGATAAAAGATAAATATGGCAGGCTGCGTTATGTGTTGGAAGAATTCGTAAAACACGGAGCCAAAGAGGAGATTTTATTTGACAGTAAACCCCATATAGGAACAGATGTACTGGTTAAAGTAGTCAAAGGAATCCGTGAAGAAATTGAGGGTTGCGGAGGGCGTTTCTTATTTGATACAAAAGCGGCTGACATTCAGGTAGAAAATGGCTGTATTACGGGTGTAAAACTGTTACATAAAGGATATGCCACATGGGCGGAATGCAGTCAGGTTATATTTGCTATTGGCCATAGTGCCAGGGATACATTTTCCTTGTTGTATGACAAAGGGTTTGCCATGCAGGCCAAGGATTTTGCCATGGGTGTCCGAATTGAACATCCGGCTTCATGGATTCAGAAGGCAATGTACGGTGAAGGATCTGCTGCAAGACATCTGCCGGCAGCTCCTTACAAAGTAACACATCAGTTAAAAGACGGGAGAGGCGTTTATTCTTTTTGTATGTGTCCCGGCGGGTATGTGGTAAATGCTTCTTCAGAAGAAGAATATATAGCAGTGAATGGTATGAGTTATAGCGGAAGAAATGGTATCAATTCCAATTCCGCTATTGTGGTCACGGTCAGACAGTCGGATTTTGAAAGCGATCATCCGTTAGCGGGGATAGCGTTTCAGCGTAAATTAGAACATCGGATATATCAAGAAGGGCAGGGTAAAGTAGTAGTCCAGCGTTTTGGGGATTTTAAGAGAAAGACTGAAAGTAAAACACTGGGAGAGATTACACCACAGATTAAGGGAGGATATACTTTAGGAAATATTGCGGAATGTTTGCCTGATTTCATGACAGATGATATAATAGAAGGCATTCAGGCATTTGAGAGGTTTATTCCCGGATTTGCACATGAGGATGCCGTATTGTCCGGTGTAGAGAGCAGAACGTCTTCTCCTGTTAGGATTCACAGGGATGAAGGATTCTTGTCTAATATAAAAGGCGGATATCCGTGTGGAGAGGGTGCGGGGTATGCAGGAGGAATTATGTCTGCTGCCATGGATGGAATGAAGACAGCTGAAGCGATTATCCGTCAGTACAGCCCGATAGAAACCGATAGCTGAACGATGGCGGCAGATGTAGAAAGGATAAAAATAAAATGACAGAACAAAAAATAGCAAGAATTAATGAATTATATCATAAATCCAAAGCAGAAGGGCTGACGGATGAAGAGAAAAAAGAACAGCAGATGTTGAGGCAGGAGTACTTAAGTGCTATCCGCAATAATATGCGTGCAACTCTGGATAACGTAAGCATTAAGAATCCGGATGGAACCATAACGCCGCTTAAGATGGTGAGGGAACGGAATGAAAGTACGGATATACCTCAATAGACAGAATGGAACTGTAGAGGCAGAAAATGAACATTAAACGGAAGCAGGAGGAGGTTCATTGGATAAAATAATGCTGCGAAAATATATGACGGAGAAAAGAGATTGTCTTACCGTTCATGAAATACAATCCTGTTCCGAAGAAATAACAAAAAGGCTTCTGGGCAGTATTTTTTATAAAGAATGCCGGAACCTTTGCCTGTATAATGCATTTCGGAATGAAGTATCCTGCCGGTATATTATGAAGCAGGCATTATCTGACAGGAAACAGGTTTTTATGCCTGTCACGGATGAATTTCATAATACAATCGAATTTTATGAGGTGACGGAAGATACCAGATGGAGAAAAGGAGCTTATGGGATTGAAGAACCTATATTAGACTCGGAAACGCAGATTTTAAAGGAAAATGCAGTTATTCTGATGCCGGGGCTGGTGTTTGACAGAAAAAAACACAGGATTGGCTATGGAGGGGGATATTATGACAGATATCTTGCCAGGCACACAGATCATATAACAGCGGCACTTTGTTATGCTTTTCAGATTATAGAAGAAGATTTACCATGGGAAGAGCATGACATTTTGCCTGATTACATTATTACGGAAAAAGAAATATTTTGATGAAAAGGAGTGTTACATATGGAACTGGAAAAAATGGGACAATTGGCAAAAGAGGCATCCAGAGCTCTGATAAAGTTATCAAAGCCGGTTAAAAACACCTGTCTGATTACAATTGCCGAAAATCTGATAAATCATACTGAAAAAATATTGGCGGCTAATCAAAAAGATATAGAAAATGGAAAGGCAAACAATATGCCGGAATCTTTATTAGACCGTCTGCGCCTTACAAAGGAACGGATAGAAGGGATTGCAGAAGGAGTCAGACAGGTGGCAGCATTGGAGGATCCGGTGGGAGAAGTTCTTTCCATGAAAGAAAGACCGAACGGATTGATGATTGGTAAAAAAAGAGTTCCTCTTGGTGTGATCGGTATGATTTATGAATCTCGCCCCAATGTGACAGTAGATGCATTTTCTCTTTGTTTTAAAACCAGTAATGCAGTGATTCTTCGCGGCGGTTCAGATGCCATTTATTCCAATATTGCTTTTGTGGAAATTATCAAACAATCATTGGAAGAAAATCATGTTACCCCGGATGCGGTATTTTTATTAGAAGATACCAGCAGGGAAACTGCGGCACAAATGATGAAATTAAATGATTATATTGATGTACTGATTCCAAGAGGCGGTGCCGGACTGATTCAGACTGTAGTACAAAATGCTACCGTTCCGGTAATTGAAACAGGAACTGGAAACTGTCATGTGTATATTGATGCGTCTGCTGATGTGGAAATGGCTGTTGCCATTGTAAAAAACGCAAAATTGCAGCGCCTGGGAGTCTGTAATGCCTGTGAATCACTGGTGCTCCATAAGGATATTGTAAAAGAGGCGGCACCAAAGCTGCTGGCAATGTTAAAAGAAAATCAGTGCGAAGTGCGTGGAGATGAAATAATACAATCCTTTGATAATACCGTGATTCCTGCTACGGATAAGGACTATGCAGCGGAATATCTGGATAAAATCATCTCTGTTAAGGTGGTAAAGTCCATTGATGATGCTATCGACCATATCAATCAAAATTCTACTGGACATTCAGAAACAATTGTAACAAAGGACTATGATAATGCACAAAGGTTTTTAAATGAAATTGATTCTGCGGCAGTGTATGTAAATGCATCTACAAGATATACAGATGGCTTTGAATTTGGTTTTGGTGCAGAAATAGGAATCAGTACCCAGAAGCTGCATGCAAGAGGTCCAATGGGATTAGAGGCTCTTACCACGACCAAATATATTATTTACGGAAGCGGACAGGTCAGACCGTGATTACAGACTAGTGTCCTGGCTTGTTGATAATTAGGCAGGATACCTGGATATAATATAAAATTGCGATGAGGAGAGGCAGTTATGGAAGCAAAATTTACAGGAAGTAAAGATTATGTGGCAAGCGAGGAGCTTATGGCAGCAGTGGATGTGGCAATAGCTTTGCAAAAACCGCTTTTGATCAAAGGAGAGCCGGGAACTGGAAAGACTATGCTGGCAGAGGCAATCAGTCAGTCCATGGATAAGGAATTATTGATCTGGAATATCAAATCTACAACTAAAGCACAGGATGGTCTGTATGTATATGATACGATACAAAGACTTTATGATTCTCAGTTTGGAGAAGAAGGAGTTGATGATATTGCGCATTATATTAAGCTTGGAAAGTTAGGAGAGGCTTTTCGTTCAGAAAAACAGGTTATTTTACTGATTGACGAGATTGATAAGGCCGATCTGGAATTTCCGAATGACCTTTTGTGGGAACTTGATAAAATGGAATTTTATATCCATGAGACAAAAGAAACTATCAAAGCAAAAGAGCGTCCTATTGTTATTATTACTTCCAATGCGGAAAAAGAACTTCCGGATGCTTTCCTTAGAAGATGCATTTTTCATTATATTACGTTTCCTGACAGAGAACAGATGACTGAAATCATTCATGCACATTTTGAAAATTTGGAAGACAACATATTAAAAAATGTATTAGATACCTTTTACTGGATTCGTTCTGTAAGGGATGTCAGGAAAAAGCCGAGTACTTCGGAATTAATAGATTGGATTCGAGCCCTTATGATCAGCGGTATGGATACAGAACATTTAAGGGAAGAACTTCCGTTTCTTGGGGTGCTTCTCAAAAAGGATGAGGATTTAGAGTCGGTAAATAAAGCAAAGCTTTATTAATGGGCAAAAAAGAAGGTTTTTGATTTAAGTGGATGTTACATGTGGTTAGCTGAATGTCTATATTAACGATGGGAGTAATTTATGTTTCTTGAATTTTTTTATACGTTAAAAGCAAAAGGACTGGATGTATCCATGACAGAGTGGCTCACTTTGATGGAGGCTCTGGATAAAGGGTTGATTGGTTCTGATTTTTCGGGTTTTTATTATATCAGCCGTATGATTTTAGTGAAATCAGAATCAGACTATGATAAATATGATATGGCATTTATGGAATTTTTTTATGATATTCAATCAGAGAATAAATTATCGGAGGAGCTGCGTAAATGGCTGGATAAAGGCGAAGATATGCAGTTTGACAAACAGAATCAGGAAATGTATTCCTTTAACCAGCAAAGGAATGCCGATGAAGTGAAGAGAATGTTCAAGGAACGACTTTCCGAACAGAATTCCGAACATAATGGGGGAAACCACTGGATTGGTACATCTGGGGGCTCCGCTTTTGGCCACCATGGACGAAATGTGGGAGGAATCCGTGTAGGAGAACAGGGTGGCATGCAGAGTGCATTTCAGGTGATGGGAGAGCGGAAATATCAGGATTTCCGCAATGACAGGGTATTAAATATGCGTCAGTATCAGGTAGCGTTCAGGAGGCTTCGTCAATATTCCTCAAGGCTGGATGTACCGAAAACAGAGCTGGATATTAACAAAACGATAGAAAAGACCTGTGATAACGGAGGATATCTGCAGCTGGAATTTGACCGTCCGAGAAAGAATACAGTAAAGCTTCTTTTATTATTTGACTGCGGTGGTACGATGATACCGTTTATGGAGCTTTGTAATGAACTGTTTCAGGCAGTCCATAAAGCAAACCATTTTAAGGATGTGAAAACCTATTACTTTCATAATTGTATCTATTCCAAGGTGTATAAGACGGCAGAATGCGAAGTCGGGGACTGGGTAGATTTGGATTATCTCTTTAAACATTATGATAAGGATTATAAAGTGATTATTGTAGGAGATGCACAGATGGCACCGGAAGAATTGTTGGATCCCAATGGAAATTACAGAGGTCCCAATGATGGGCATTCCGGCTATGAATGGTGTCAGCTGCTTAACAGCAAATATAAGAAGTGTGTCTGGATGAACCCAAGATATCACAAGGAATTAACCAGAATGCACTGGATGGAGTCGGAGGACAAGCTTTCAAAGCTGTTCCATATGTATACATTATCAGTAGATGGCCTAAAGGAAGCGATTACTTATTTGCTAAAAAATAAATAATAATCCAAAGGCAAGCAGGTAATCCATTTTGCTTTGCAAAATTGGTTACAAAGGATGGAGGCAAGAAAAATGACAGCTTTACTGATAGCAGAAATGATTCGGTATTATACCGGTGATCCAAAACGCATCCAGCATTTTATGAAGGTGCATGATTTTTCCAGAACTATCGGTCTTTTGGAAGGTTTGGATGAGAGGTCGCTTTTTATACTGGAAACAGCGGCAATTGTACATGATATCGGAATCAAAAAATGCGAGAAAAAATATGGCTCTTGTGAAGGAAAACTGCAAGAGAAGGAGGGACCGGCAGTGGCAGAAAAATTACTGGAACGTCTCAGCTATCAGAAAGAAGTCATAAATCGTGTGTGTTATCTGGTAGGACATCATCATACATATACAGATATAGAAGGAATGGACTATCAAATTCTGGTAGAAGCAGATTTTCTTGTGAATCTTTATGAAGATAATCTCCCAAAAGCAACGATTAAAAGCATTTGTGAAAGGATTTTTAAAACGACAAGCGGTAAAAAACTTTGCAGGGAAATGTTTAAAATCTGATAAACTTGCAAAAAAGAAGCAGGTACAAAAGGTATATATAGCGGAGCAGGGAGAATATGTTTCATATCTGGTACTTTCTGGTAACTATGATGGGAAGGTGTTGTTGTTAAGAGAACAGGTGCTGCCGGAATTAATGCCATATAAAGAGCAAGTCCTTTGTGGGGACATTATGAGTATGGTTCATACTATGAGCAGAGCAGCGTGGATGCCTATTTAAATCAGGCGTTTTTGGAGAGACTTGCCAAACCTGTAAGAGACTGTATAGCAGATACCCGCATTGAGGTAACAGATTTGGCGGCATATGATGAATGGAATTATGCAACGCATACGATAGAGAGAAAGGTATTTTTATTGTCGTCGGTAGAAATGGGAGTGGAAGGTCTGGATGGTTATACTACGACGGTAGAGGGAGAGCCGCTTGACTATTTTACCAATAAAGAAATGACGGTGAAAAGAGCATATGATTCTGAGTTTGTAAAAAAGGTTCAGAGCATAGCATGATAAATACTGGGACACAAGATTTGGTAATTCTTCTCGTAAAGCACCTTTATTAGGTAAATCTGCAATTTTCAATGACATAAATTGTTTATCTAAAAATCTAGATCAATATAGTATTCTATTTCTGGGAAATGTTTTTTATTGTTAATAAAAAATGGACAAACCAACTCATGCATTTATTTAATTTTTTATAATTTTTAAAATTTCATGCAATAAAATTACTCTTTTTAGCATTATCTTAATATCAAAATAATTAAAGGAGGTTTTTATTATGAAAAAAGGAATCAAAAAAGTGATGGTGGGCGCACTCGCCTTGACAATGTTATTAGGAATGGGAACTGTTTCATTTGCAAAGAATGATAAAACAGACCAAACAAAAACAGAGGATTCTTCTGTAAAAGTGGAAAGTCAGGATGTTTCAAAAGTGACCTGTACTGCTTCTGGAAAATTGAATGTATCGTTCAAAGGAAAGGTAACGTATACAGATGCTTTAAAAGCAGTTATCACAGATGAAGAAGGAAAGGAAATAAAATGCAATATTTCCAAAAAGAATGCATCATTACTGACAGTTTCTGTAGCAGGATTAGTGAAAGGTCAAAAATACACCTTGACAGTTGAAGGAATTCTTGCTAAAAATGCTGATGAGCCTGCAACAATTGTAAAGACATTTATAGCAAAAGGAATGAAAACAGCATGTAAAGTTTCAAAGGTTTCTGTCGCAAAGAAAAAATTTGTAACAATTAAGATGAAATCATCAGCATATTACAAGGATGCTTCAGTTGTTGTAAATGATGTAGACGGTAATGTTTACGATGCTAAGATTATTAAGAAAGCTAAGGGAAACATCAAGGTTCAAATAACAGGTCTTAAAAAAGGTACAAAATATACGATTACTATTTCCGGCGTAAAGACAAAGAAAGAGAAGAATTTTTCTTCTATTACAAAAACATTTGTAGCAAAATAATGTTATAAATGTCTGAATCATATAGGTGAAAGGGGAACCGAAATGCAAGTAGGATTCTCAAAGAAAAAAATCTATATTGACGAAGGGTTATTTGAAAGAATTCTTCAAGGAGAGCAGGATGCATTTAGGGAGTTATATGAACTCACATACCGACCATTATATGCATTCCTGCTTTCCCTTACCCAAAATGCGGAAGATGCACAGGATTTGTTACAGGATACCTACATACAGGTTCGTGCAAACTGCCATCAATACCAGTGTCGTGGTAATCCGATGGCATGGATGATGAAAATAAGTAAGAATCTTTTTCTAATGAAATGCAGACAAGAAAAGAACAAGGCGAGTGTAAGTTATGAAGAAATCGAAAAAGAGCTGGGGTTTGAAGACTTATCAAATGTAGATAATAGATTATTGCTGGAAAAAATGTTTTCTGTTCTTTCAGATGAGGAACGAAATATTATTATAATGAAAGATGTGAATGGATTAAAACATAAAGAAATTGCAAGTTTGATGAATAAACCGGTAGGAACTGTTCTGGCGAAATACAACCGTGGAATTCGAAAATTGCAAAAAGAGTTCGGCAAGAGGTGACATTATGAATCAGAAAGAATTGAAAAATAGAATACAACAAAGCTTTCTCGAACTGGCACCTGATATATATGATCAGGTGAAGGATGCACCATTGCCGAATGCAGATGTAGCCAGACAGTTTAATAAAAAATCAGGAAGACAGAGGGCAGAAAAACAAGGATTGCGTAGACAACGAAATTTATATTACTATGCAGGTACAGTAATAGCCTGTATGTTATTATTTATAATTTTGAATATAAGTAATCGAAACGATATATTTGTTATAATCGATGTAAATCCCAGTATCCGCTTTATTTTAAATGAGAATTATGAAATAAAACAGATAGAGGGCTTAAATGAAGACGGAAAAGATGTTGTACAAAAGATGGCTTGGAGTAAAAAATATCCTTTTTCAGAAGGACTGGATGATATTGTCCGGATATTGCATACAGATCATTATTTGGAAGATAGTGGAATAGTACTTGTGACAGTCCAGAATAACGAAAATCATCCGATAAAAGAATTCAAGAACAGATTTGAAAAAGAGTTTCAAAAAAGTGTTGAAAAGATGGATGTACAGCAGGTTGTGGTGACATTCCGGTATGCTGATAAAAAAACTGATAAAAGCGGAAGGGAATTGTTGGAGCAGGAATTGCTAGAGCAGTATGGTTTCACAAAAGAAGAATGTGAAAAGATGACAATAGAAGAACTGCTTTCAAGTTATACAGAAAAATCCGGTCAGAAATTGGAAAGCAAAAAGGTTACTGGTAATCAGAAAGAGAAGGAAGATATTACCACGTCTACAGAGAGTCAGGAAAAGCAGTGTACGCAGGAATATACAACAGAAAAAGAAGGATCTATTACAACAGAAGCATTTTCTGAAATGATGACTACGCAAGAGAAACAGAGTCAATCCAATAACGGTCAAGGGAATGGAAGTTTTAACGGTAATGTAGGAAACGGACAGACAAAGGAAAAGAAGAACAACGGTAGGAATACCAAAAAAGAAAAAGATACCAGAGAAAAAAAAGAAAAGACGACAAAAGAAAAAAAGGAAAAGTCTGCCAAAGAAAAGCCATCAAAAGAAAAAAATAACAAAAAACAAAAATAGAATTTGTTATGCCATATTTGGGGAATAGTTGAATATATAGGGGTGAAAATATAATATATCTAACAGGGTACATCAGGTAAAATCGATATACCCTGTTTTTGTATATTTAAATTTAATCATAAAAGGTATGACAGAACAGGATTCTCATGGTAGAATAATGATGAATTTTTAAGATATATACGAAAGCAGATAAGGAATCAGACACATGAAAAATGAAACGAATATAAGCCAACAGGAAGCACAAAGACAGCGAGAAATTATGGAACGGTTAAAGATACAGCTTTCCGGGAAATCCGAAAATTTAGGACGCCCCCTCACTTATTGCAGCATTTGTTTTGGCTGCCATCAGAACAGATTTGGTATGCCACACAAGATGTAGGAAAACTTTTATTAGCAGAAGATGAAATGAAAGAATTTAAAGCCGGTGATGTAGTTTGATTTGCCGATAAAGATGTTCATGGGTTGTTAAATGATGGGGATACTGAATTTGTATATGTTTCAGTGACAGCACCACCGATTCATTTTGGATATGCATATGAAGAAAAGAGATAATTTGGAGGATGGAACCATGTTTGTAAAAAAGGTTCAGGGGGCTTTTACTCTTTTTCGCCACTATGATTTTAATCGGGATTTATACATTACCTTCAAATTCACTTCGTAACATAGAAAAATATAGTCTGCCAACATATTCTCCATTCATATAAAAGAAATCCCGTAAAGTACCTTCATAAGTAAAGCCGCACTTTTCAATAACACGTTTTGAAGGCTTGTTAATAGTCTTTGTACAAATCTGAACTTTATGAAGATTTATTTTATCAAATCCATATGCAATTATCGCTTTGGTTGCTTCAGTTGCAAAACCTTTACACTGAAAATCAGAACCAATGCAGTATTCAATTTCTGCAAAATGATTCTTACTATCAACAAGAAAATAGGCAATCTGTCCAATACAGTCATTTGAGTTTTTTTCTATATATTTAAATTGGCGAAGTATTAGTCTCTTGGTTTCTATTGCTTTTGTGCCAGTATGTGTAAGCATTTTTATTCCTCCTGATTATAATTTGTATTGGTGATATTTTACAAAACCGAATTTAATGGAGTTAACTTCTGGTGTCCGTCTATATCTTTTATATTATAAAAATTCTTTTGACTTTACAAGTTTGAATTGGCTTATTAATGTTTCAATACAGCAAAATTAGATTTTTTGAAAATATTTATATCGGTTTTACCATATGTTTTGTGTTATAATGTAGCTTGCAGGAATTTTAATGAATGATTAATAATATTTCTATTTATCAGGAAAATAACAAAGGCAAAATCCCTTATTTTTCATACAATAATTGTACATAAGGAATTGACTTGAACGACCAGGAGAATTGTTTATGGGAGAATCAATCACATTTGAAAAAGCAGACCAGGCAAAAATTAATGAACTGGTAAAAATCCGGATGGAGTATCTATATGAAGATTATGGCAATATAAAGGAACATGATAGGTTGAAAATAATAAATTCTCTACCAGCTTACTTCGAAAAACATTTAAATAAAGATTTGTTTGCATATGTCGCATATACAGAACAAATCGTTGCAACAGCATTTTTACTCGTAGTAGAAAAACCGGCTAATCCCGGTTTTATTACGGGCAGAACCGGTACGGTATTAAATGTATATACAAAGCCGGAATTTAGACGAAAAGGTATTGCACAGCATTTAATGGAGAGGCTGCTTACTGATGCACAACAGCTGAATCTGGATTTCGTGGAATTGAAGGCTACAAAAGAAGGGCATAATCTGTATAAGAACATTGGATTTGAGGCTTCTGTTGATAAATATATACCGATGAAATATAGATTTTCATACGATTGAATTTTATCATATCACCTGCGTGACGATACAGAAAGAGAAAACCGATTTTAAGATAATATGAAAATGAAAGAGAGGAATAGGATTGTTACGATTAAGACCATATAAAAGCTGTGATGCAAAATACATAGTAAGCTGGATGAAGGATGAAATCAGCTTTCGCAAATGGTGTGCAGACCGGTATGAATATTATCCAATTACCGGAGAAGATATGAACCAATACTATGACCAGTTTAAGGAGGATGATATTCTTTATCAGATGACTGCTTTTGATGAAACTGGGATAATAGGTCATTTAACCATGCGTTTTACTGATAAGGATAAGCAGATTTTACGTTTTGGGTTTGTTGTAGTAGATGATGACAAACGTAGAAAAGGCTATGGAAAGGAAATGTTGTCTCTTGCCCTGAAATACGCCTTTGAAATATTGAAGGTGCAAAAAGTAACATTAGGTGTATTTGAAAATAATCTGCCGGCAATTTATTGTTATCAATCTGTTGGTTTTGTCCAAGTTCCAATGATGGAAACGGAATCGTATCTTATAATGGGAGAACAGTGGGATTGTATAGAGATGGAAATAGTATCTTTGAAAAACTAGTTATGGTAAAGGCTTGTAAAAATAAGAGACAGATACTATAATAGTTAGGATTTAGGATTAGTATAAAAGAGATAAAAGGATTGGAATAATGAGAAACGGAACAAATATAAATGAACAGGAAGCACAAAGACAACGAGAAATTATGGAACGGCTAAAGATACAGCTTTCCAGAAAATCCGAAAATTTAGGACGTCCCCTCACTTATTGCAGCATTTGTTTTGGCTGCCAGATGAACGCAAAGGACAGTGAGAAGCTGGAGGGAATTCTGGAAACCATCGGCTATGTCAAAACTGACAGTGAAGATGCAGATTTTATCATTATGAATACCTGTACTGTCCGTGAAAATGCAAACTTACGTGTTTATGGCAGATTAGGGCAGTTAAAAAAATATAAGAAAAAAAATCCGGATATGCTGATTGCCCTTTGCGGATGCATGATGCAGGAGAGCCTTGTGGTAGAGAAAATCAAACAGAGCTACCGCCACGTGGACATTATTTTCGGCACACACAATGTATTTAAACTGGCAGAATTGATAGAAAATAAATTAAATTCCAAGGGGATGGTCATTGATATCTGGGAGGGCACATCTGAGATTGTGGAGGATTTGCCCAGCGACCGTAAATATGATTTTAAATGCGGTGTGAATATTATGTTTGGCTGCAATAATTTTTGCAGCTATTGTATCGTGCCGTATGTCAGGGGAAGAGAGCGTTCCAGAAAACCGGAGGATATCATAAAGGAAATTAAAAACCTGGTTGCAGACGGTGTGTCAGAGGTGATGCTGTTGGGGCAGAATGTCAATTCCTATGGTAAGAATTTGGAGCACCCCATTACTTTTGCACAGCTGTTAGAGCAGGTGGAGCAGATAGAAGGATTAAAGAGAATCCGTTTTATGACCTCCCATCCAAAGGATTTATCCGATGAATTGATTACTGTAATGGCAAAATCTAAAAAAATATGCAGGCATCTTCATTTGCCGATGCAGTCTGGAAGTACAAAAGTACTCTCAGATATGAACCGCCGTTATACAAAGGAGGATTATCTCGCTTTGGTGGATAAGATTAAAGCTGCGATACCGGATATTTCCCTGACAACGGATATTATTGTAGGATTTCCAACAGAAACAGAGGAAGATTTTCTGGATACTCTGGAGGTAGTAAGAAATGTACGTTTTGATTCTGCATTTACCTTCATTTACTCCAAACGTACAGGAACTCCGGCGGCAGATATGGAATTTCAGGCGACAGAGGGAGAAATTAAAGAGCGCTTTGACCGTCTTCTTAAAGAGGTACAGGATATTGCAAAGGAAACCTGCAGCAAGGATCAGGGAAAAATCATGGAGGTTTTGGTGGAAGGTCTGGATGAACAGGATGAAAATCTGCTGACAGGAAGGCTTTCCAATAATCTGCTGGTACATTTTCCAGGGGAACCGTCTTTGATCGGAACTTTCCAGAATGTGAAGCTAACGGAAGCAAAAGGGTTTTATTATATTGGACAGCTTATCTAAGGGATGTTATAAAATTTGGATGTGAAATAGCAATACAGAAAACAATAATTAAGATTGGAGGCTGGATTAATTATGAAGGGATTATTGCCAATGATATTGGTATTAATAATTGTAATATCCATTCCTGTATTTATACTATGGAAGATAAACGAAGCGTATAGAAAAAAGGCATTAGACATTGCACAGCAATTACCCATTGATATACAACATTTATTGAAAGCATCAGCAGGTTACACAGAAATTACAATGAAAGAGCGTTTACAGCACAGTCTGCGGATAATTATAATTGGATTAACAATCTATATAATAGTATTTATCATTGGCATTGTAAAAAACGCTGCCAGTGACTCTGCATTGGATTTCAAATCATATTTTTGGGGTGCATTAGTGCTCCTTGTATTTATCATCATTTTTATTTTAAAGGACTTATTCAAAGTAGCACCATGGTCGGAGGTGTATCGTGTAAAAGCAATTCCTTGTTTAACCATCCATGGAGCCGGCCACGCTGTATATGTATGTTACTATGATTTTATAAAGGAAGAACTTGCTGTGGATGCATTACCGGACACAAGCTCTATTACCAAAATAAACACTTCGCAGGAAGGTTTATTTGATGTATTAGTAGCTGCTAAGAATCATCGTTTGAAATTAATAGATATTATAAAATAAAAGAGGAAACAAAAATGACACCAATGATGGAAATGTACTGCAAAACAAAAGAAGATTATAAGGACTGTATTTTATTCTACCGTCTGGGTGATTTTTATGAGATGTTCTTTGAGGATGCCATTACCGCATCAAGAGAACTGGAAATCACGTTAACTGGAAAAGACTGTGGTATGGAAGAACGGGCCCCGATGTGCGGCATTCCTTTTCATGCATATGAAAATTATATGAACCGCCTGGTGGATAAGGGGTATAAGGTGGCAATCTGTGAACAGGTGGAAGACCCGAAACAGGCAAAGGGGCTGGTAAAGCGGGAGGTTGTCAAGATTGTTACACCCGGAACGAATATGAGTACCGGGAGCCTCAACGAAGCAAAGAACAATTATCTGATGAGTATCTTTTTTGACGGGAAATATGGTATTTCTTTTGCAGACATTACAACAGGTGATTTTTTTACTACGGAAGTGGAATCCCTTTCTAAAGTCATGGATGAGATTTCAAAGTTTACACCGGTAGAAATCCTGGTAAACGAGGCGGTTTCCTTAGAAGAAAATCCAGGTGCAGGCAACAGCCTTTCCAATCTCCACGATAAAGAGCATACGATGATTTCCGTGATGGAGGACTGGTATTATGATTACGATATGGATGAAAGGCTTATAAAGGACCAGTTCCATATGATGAATCTGGAAGGATTGGGATTGAAGGATTATAGCAGAGCAGTCCGGTCTGTGGGCTGCCTGCTTTACTATTTGAAAGATACCCAGAAGGGAGCAGTTGACCATGTCAACCATATCAGTACCTATCATGTTGAGGATTTTGTGGTATTAGACAGTGCTTCCAGACGGAATCTGGAGCTTTGTGAAACCATGCGGGATAAGAACAAACGTGGCTCCCTTCTATGGGTATTGGATAAGACCAAAACTGCCATGGGAGCAAGAACCCTGCGTTCCATGGTGGAACAGCCCTGTATCCGTAAGGAGATGATTGAAAACCGCTTAGATGCGATAGAATTACTGAATGATGCCATGATTACACGGGATGAACTGCGGGAATATCTCAGTGCCGTTTATGATTTGGAACGTTTGATGACAAGAATCACGTTAAAAACCGCTAATCCAAGGGATTTGACGGCCTTTAAGAATTCCATAGCCATTTTACCTCATGTAAGGACGATTTTAAAAGAATTTGATAAGGGACTGCTAAATGATTACGAGCAGGAACTGGATGAACTCACGGATCTTTATGAAGCGGTTGAAGCTGCTCTTGTAGAGGAACCGCCGATTCTTGTAAAAGAAGGTGGAATGATCCGGGATGGCTACAATGAAACAGTAGATATGCTAAAGAGTGCCAAGTCAGACGGTAAAAACTGGCTGATTGAATTGGAGACGAAGGAACGGGAAGCTACAGGTATTAAGAATCTGAAGATTAAATTTAACAAGGTTTTTGGGTATTATTTTGATGTAACCAATTCCTATAAGAATCTGGTGCCGGAGCATTTTATCAGGAAACAGACACTTGCTAATTCCGAACGGTATTCCTCTGATGAACTGGAGGATATTGCGGGTAAGATTTTAGGGGCGGAAGACCGCCTATATGGTCTGGAGTATGATCTGTTTGTAGAGCTCCGCGATAATCTTGCAAAAGAAGTAAAACGTGTGCAGAAATCGGCAAAAATCATTGCAGATTTAGATGCATTGGCTTCTCTTGCTTACGTGGCAGAAAAGAATCATTTTGTCCGCCCGTCCATAAATGAAGAAGGGAGAATTGAGATTAAAGAGGGACGGCACCCGGTGGTAGAAAAAGTGTTAGATAATGATTCCTTTATTACCAATGATACCCTGTTAGATAATGAATTAAACCGGGTATCCATTATTACAGGACCCAATATGGCAGGAAAATCAACTTATATGCGTCAGGTGGCATTAATTGTGTTAATGGCACAAATTGGTTCTTATGTTCCGGCGGCATCAGCGGATATTGGCATTGTAGACCGGATATTTACCCGTGTGGGGGCATCTGATGATTTGGCATCCGGACAGAGTACATTCATGGTGGAAATGAGCGAGGTAGCCAACATTTTACGAAATGCTACGAAGGACAGCCTGTTGATATTAGACGAAATCGGGCGGGGCACCTCTACCTATGACGGACTTTCCATTGCATGGGCTGTAGTGGAATATATAAGCTCCAGGGATTTATTAGGAGCAAAGACCTTATTTGCTACTCATTATCATGAATTGACAGAGTTAGAAGGGAAGCTTGACAGTGTGAACAATTACTGTATTTCTGTCAAAGAGTCGGGAGAGGATATTGTATTCTTACGCAAGATAATCAAGGGCGGTGCAGATAAGAGTTATGGTATCCAGGTGGCAAAACTGGCAGGTGTTCCAGAGGTGGTACTGGCAAGGGCAAGGGAAATTGCTGATGAACTTGCTGAACATGATATTACCGTAACTGCGGCAGCAGATATTATGCCGAAGGTTCTGGAGGATTCCTTGTCAAAAGGGAAAAGTAAGAAGGGAAAAAGCAAGGATACCAGTGGACAGTTGTCTTTATTTGGCAACACAGAGGAATCCAGTGTAGTAGCAGATATCAAGGCATTGGATTTATCCAATATGACGCCGATGAAGGCATTATTATACCTGAATGATTTGCAGGACCGGCTGAAATAATATAAAAGAGTCCCTCAAAATATTGATATGTACATACATTGTATAAAATAAAAATATTTTCTTAAAATTTACAACCCATGAGAAAAAAACCGTACTTATATAGTGAAAGCTGCTTTCACAGATTATGATAAGGAGGGGAACTTATGTGGATGATAATAAAATTATAAATCTGTACTGGGAGAGAGACGAGGATGCTATTAAAGAAACGTCTTCAAAATATGGCAGACTATGCACATATATTGCAAATAATATTCTTTCAAATTATGAAGACAGTGAAGAGTGCGTGAATGATACCTATCTCGCTGTCTGGAATGTAATTCCCAAACAACGTCCCAATAAATTCTCGGTATTTATCAGCAGGATTACAAGAAATCTGGCTTTAAAGAAATACGAATATATTTCTGCTGCCAAGCGTAATCCGTCTGCTGCTACTTCTTTAGAAGAATTGGGTGATTGTGTTTCCGGTACAGACAGTATAGAATTAGAAATTGAAAAGAAACACATAGAAATTACGATTAACAAATTTCTCTGGCAGCAGATTGAAGAAAAACGGAATGTATTTATAAGACGTTACTGGTATTTTGACTCAATTGAAAGTATATGTAAATCAACAGGCTTTAGTCAGAGTAAAGTGAAATCCATGTTATATGAAATGCGTCAAAAGTTAAGAAAATATTTAGAAAGTGAGGGTATTGTAGTATGAATAAAGAACAACTCTCAGAATATATAGGTAACATTGATGACAGGCTGATTGAACAGGCTGAGCAGGTACCTGATTATAAACGGCAGTACCGCCAAAAATGGGTAAAGAGATTGATGGCAGCAGCAGCAGTTTTCGTTCTTATGATTTGCAGCTTTAGTGTAGGAGTCATTACTTTTGCCCATGAACAGGAAACTGTAACATTGGAGGAAATTGACCTTACGATGATTTTACCCGATAGTTGGAATGGAAAGTATTCTGTGGTGAAGGACGGCCAGAATTATGTGGTTTATAATAAGGAAATCAGGGATAAAGTGAGTAACGGAATAGATGCATTTGATGGTGGTGTCTTATTTTACATTGTCTGCTATGAGGAAGCCATGACGCCTGAACAGTTTATAAATAATGGGTATGATTTTACTGATTATCGTTATCTGTTTTCTACCAAAGACAGCACATATATTCTCCATTATGCCAGTGATGTACAGTGGAATCCTGATGATCCGGAACAGGATTCCATCTACCAGCAAATGTCATCAGAAATCAGAGATATCCGGTTTGTGGTTGATAATGTACTTGCAGATTAGGAAATAAACTGTATTATTAAAGATTATGTATAATCTAAAATATTTTTTAGGTTGAAAAGCAGCAGATACTGAGAAGATTTGCTGCTTTTCATTGTGTGTTTGGTATTTCTGCATAAAATTAAAGGCATAAAATCAGATGTTTTTAAAACTATACAGAGTTCATGCTGTCATGTTATACTAAATTTACAGAAATTGAGATTTCTGATGAGGAATCCAGTCAATATAATAAACCGTTTTGATAGTATGTGATCTTATCAGGAATTTATGGCAGATCAAGTATAAACAGAAAAGAAAGGCATTGGGAGTTACATGTATTTAATATCAGCTTATTTTGACGATACGGCAGTCTGCCGGATTCAGCAGTATATTGATCAGATTGCAAAAAAAACCGATAATACTTTTATGCTGGATAACCACGTTCCTCCCCATATTACGCTTTCATCTTTTCAGACAAAGCAGGAATATCTGGTGGTAAAGCTTTTGGAACAAAAAGCAAAAGACCTGAGAGCCGGAACAATACAATGGGTTTCAGCAGGAGTATTTTTCCCCCATGTGATTTATTTAGCTCCGGTATTAAACAAATACTTACATACAATGTCTTTGGAGACATATGAATGCCTTACACAAGTTGAAGATATCACGATCAGTCCCTGTTATCAGCCGTTTTCATGGATGCCTCATACCACGATTGGCAAAAAGCTGACAAAAGAAGAGATGCTGGATGCATTTCAGGTTTTGCAAAATCAGTTTGGACCATTTTCCGGGCAGGTTATTAAAATTGGAGTGGCAAAGACCAATCCATATGAAAATCTGGCAGATTTTGAACTGCCGGTATTATAGGATACGGGAGGGATAGAATGTCTGATATTCTGACAGAAGAATTGATTTTTGAAATATTGTCAGTAGTGGAAGAAATACCGGAAGGCAGGGTTGCTTCCTATGGACAGATTGCCAGGCTTATTGGCAGGGATAAAAATGCAAGACTGGTTGGGAAAGTCTTAAGCATGGCAGAATATTATGGAAAATATCCCTGCCATCGTGTTGTAAATCATGCTGGCAGATTGGCACCGTATTTTTACGAACAACAGAATTTACTGATAAGTGAAGGTGTGGAATTGAAAGAAAACGGTCATGTTGATATGAAAAAATGCCAGTGGGATTGTCTTGGATAACGTATTTCGTTATTATAGGAATAAAAAGAATAGTATATAAAAAATTAGAAGCAGGAGGAAGATAAATGAAAAGGATATTTCTAATTGATTATGAAAATGTAGATACACCTGGATTAAATGGTGTATCTACATTATCTGTTAATGATGAAGTATATATATATTATAGTGAAAAACATAGTAGAATGACTTTTGGATTGCACAGAAGAATCTGTGATTCCCCAGCAAACTTTTATTATAGGAAAATTAAAGATAATAAAAAAAATGCTTTAGACAATGAATTAATAAAAGAATTAAAAAATATTTCTGATTTAGATAGCAATGCATATTATACCATCATTTCTAAAGATAAAGGATATAATAATACTATTAAAGAATTGATACGATATGGTATCAAGGTTGATATGTTTGCGAGTATATCAGATGATAATCTATTGATAAAAGAAGAACTCCGAAAAAAAATAAAAGAAAGATTAATTAAAGATCCGAAACGTTCTTATAATTTGACTAATAATGAAATAAACCAACTAGTTAATATGTTTTTATCTTGTGAAGACAAATGTGAATTGAATAAAGAATTACAAAAAATGTTCTATAATGAGGACGTCAAGTATATTTTTAGTAGAATTAAGGATATAACATACAATTTGTAAAACAAAAAATTGATATAGAACTATTATTTTGAATTTGACATAAGGTGTAAGGAGTAAAACATATGATAAAGGTTTTAGACCAGTCTACCATCAATAAAATAGCGGCGGGTGAGGTAGTGGAACGCCCCTCCTCTGTGGTGAAAGAGCTCGTGGAAAATGCCATAGATGCAGGTGCCTCAGCCGTTACGGTAGAAATCAAAGAGGGCGGTCTGTCATTCATTCGGATTACCGATAACGGTCAGGGAATTGAAAAGGAGGAGGTTCCAACTGCTTTTGTCCGCCATGCTACCAGTAAAATTATGACTATAGAAGATTTGTTAAGTGTCAGTTCCTTAGGTTTTCGTGGTGAGGCTTTAGCCAGCATCGCAGCAGTATCTCAGGTGGAATGCATCACAAAAACCACACATGCCTTAACAGGTATCCGATATGAGATTCATGGAAGTAAGGAGATTGCCAGCGAGGAAATCGGAGCACCTGCGGGAACCACTATTATTGTAAGGAACCTGTTTTACAACGTGCCGGCAAGAAAGAAGTTCTTAAAAACTGCAATGACAGAGGGGAGTTATATTACAGAACTGATTACAAGGCTTTCCCTGTCTCACCCGGAAGTTTCTTTTAAATATATTATTAACGGCAGTAATAAAATTGCCACATCAGGAAACGGAAAACTGCAGGATGTGATTTACCATATTTACGGTAAGGATGTATCGTCTAACCTGCTGCCTGTAAAACGGTCAACAGGTGATTTTGCAGTGGAAGGGTATGTGGGAAAAGCTTACGTTTCCAAAGGAAACCGCAGCTTTGAACATTATTTTGTAAATGGAAGATATATCCGCAGTAATATTGTAACCAAGGCGATTGAGGAAGCCTACAAATCTTTTGTCATGATTCATAAATTTCCTTTTACTGCGTTGCATTTTACATTAGACAGCTCTAAACTGGATGTCAATGTGCATCCCACGAAAATGGAATTCAAATATGCAGACGGTGAGCAGTTGTTTTCTTTTGTAAAAGACTGCGTCCGCCAGGCACTTTTACAGGAAGAAATGATACAGGATGTTTCGCTTCGTACAGCAAAAGAGGAGCGTGCTATTACAATAGAACGACAGCGGAAAGATACCCTGCATGTACCGGAACCCTTTGAAAAGGAAGCAAGAGCCGCCAGATATCAGCAGGCAGTCATAAAAAAACAGACAGAATTATCAGATGCAAAAGCGGCAAAACAGGTATCCCAAACAGCAGATACTGTTTTAAAAGCAATAGATTCGATTTCAAAAATAGCAAAAGAACACGATGGGGATTCATCCCAATCTATAAAACGGTCGTCAGATATTCCATCAGAAAAAATGGCAAAACAGCAAATGACCTCAGAAACAGACCATGCAGAGGAACACAAATTTAAAGATTTACCCCTTCCTGTATCAGCTAAAGAACGCCTGTCTGCTGTTAACACGACACTAACAATGGAACAGAATGGCATAGATATAAAAAATGAACAGTTTTCCATGCCGGTGGAGCAGTTTCTATCGAAAGAAGCAAGGAAATCCCACCGGCTGATTGGGCAGGTGTTTAAAACCTATTGGATGATAGAATATGACAATAAACTGTATATTGTAGACCAACATGCCGCACATGAAAAGGTTATGTTTGAGCGTTTTATGCAGCAGATGGAGAAAAAGAGTGTTATTTCCCAACAGCTGATGCCTCCCAAAGTAATCCATTTAGATAGTGTAGAGCATACTCTGGTAATAGACAAAATGGATTTATTTAAGGAAACAGGTTTTGATTTGGAGGATTTTGGAGATGATTCTATTGTAATCCGCTCCATGCCGGATGATATTATGGGAGTAGAGCCGCAGAGCTTGTTTGATGCCTTGTTAAATTCCTTGACAGAAGATACAGGGGCAATCAGTCTTGATTTTTTTGTAGAGAAACTCTCTACTATGGCATGCAAAGCGGCAATCAAGGGAAATTCCGAGATTTCTTTTAAGGAAGCAGATGCATTGATTGATGAACTGTTGTCTCTGGATAATCCCTATAACTGCCCGCATGGCAGACCTACTATGATTTCACTGACAAAAACAGAATTAGAACGGAAATTTAAGAGAATCCAAAATTAGGAAATGGGAATCAAATACTTAAGAATAGGAGCAGACATGCAGACACAGATTATAAAAAGACCGTTAATTATATTGACCGGACCGACAGCGATAGGAAAAACCGCACTTTCCCTGAAGCTTGCTAAGGCAGTAAACGGAGAAATCATTTCCGCAGATTCCATGCAGGTATATCAACAAATGGATATCGGAACTGCCAAGATAATGCAGGAAGAAATGGAGGGAATCCCCCATCATCTGATTGATGTATTAGAGCCCACAATGGATTTTAATGTGGTGGTTTTTCAGAAAATGGCAAAAAATGCAATGGAAGAAATTTATGCCAAGGGCAAGATTCCTATCATTACCGGTGGAACAGGATTTTATATTCAGTCACTTCTTTATGATATATCTTTTGAGGAAACGGAGGTATCGGCTTACAGAGAAGAATTAGAAGCATATTATAACAAATATGGGGCACATGCCCTGCATGAACGATTAAGGGAGATCGACCCTGTTTCCTATAAAGAAATACATGAAAATAACATAAAACGTGTGATACGGGCATTGGAATTTTACCATGATACTGGTTATCCCATTTCAAAGCATAATACAGAACAGAAAAAAAAGGAATCGCCATATCAATTTGCATATTTTGTTTTAAATGATAACCGAACCCTTTTGTATGAACGGATTGAAAAAAGAATTGACGAAATGATAAAGCGGGGACTGGTGGAAGAAGTGAAAAAGCTTTTGGAATATGGCTGTACCAGAGATATGGTATCCATGCAGGGGCTTGGCTATAAGGAAATTATTTCTTACCTTTATGGAGAATGTTCGCTGGAAGAGGCTGTTTATATTTTAAAACGGGATACCAGACACTTTGCCAAGCGGCAGCTTACTTGGTTCAGGAGGGAAAAAGATGTAACATGGGTGGAAAAAAATGCATTTACTTCTGAAGAAGAGATGCTTCAATCAATGCTGGAAGTATTATCAAAAAAGAATATTATCTGATTTATGATACATTTAAGATACAGATTTGTAATAAAACAAAGGAGGATTTAGGACAATGTTTGACAGCTTGGAAAATGCATACCAGGCAATGGGAATTTCGAAAGAGGTATTTGATTTTTGTCAGAAGATAGAGGTTTCGTTAGAGGAACGGTTTAGAGCAATTGATAAGGTTACGGAATGTAATCAGTTAAAAGTTTTAAATGCCATGCAAACGCATCATCTTGCAGAGGCACATTTTGCACCTACTACAGGATATGGCTATAATGATATTGGAAGAGAAACTCTGGAAAAAATATATGCCGATATTTTTGGCACTGAAGCAGCATTGGTGCGTCCGCAGATTACCTGTGGAACCCATGCACTTTATCTTGCACTTTCCTCTAATTTAAGACCTGGAGATGAATTAATCTCTCCGGTGGGAAAACCTTATGATACGATGGAGGAGATTATTGGTATCCGTTCGTCAAGATGCTCCCTTGCCGAATATGGCGTCAGCTACAGGCAGGTAGAACTATTACCGGATGGAACCTTTGATTACGAAAAAATCCGCAATTCCATTTCTGATAAAACCAAAATAGCTGCCATTCAACGCTCAAAGGGATATTTGACCAGACCTACCTTTAGTGTTGACCAGATTGGTGAATTGATTGCATTTATCAAACAGATCAATCCTGATATCATCTGTATGGTTGATAACTGTTATGGTGAATTTGTGGAACTTAAAGAACCCTCCAATGTAGGAGCAGATATGGTGGTAGGTTCTCTGATTAAAAATCCGGGTGGGGGACTTGCCCCTATCGGAGGATATATCTGCGGAACAAAAGAGTGTGTGGAAAATGCGTATTATCGTTTGACGGCACCGGGGCTGGGTGGAGAAGTAGGTGCAACGCTTGGAACCAATAAAGATTTCTTACAGGGACTGTTCATGGCACCTCAGGTAGTAGGAGGAGCATTAAAAGGAGCTATTTTTGCTGCAAATTTATATGAAAAATTGGGATTTTCCTGTATTCCTGACAGTAAAGAGCCACGTTACGATATTATACAGGCAGTTACATTTCATGATCCGCAAAAAGTAATTGCCTTTTGTGAGGGCATTCAATATGCGGCTCCGGTGGATTCCCATGTCACACCGATGCCTTGGGCGATGCCAGGGTATGAGAGTGATGTAATTATGGCAGCCGGTGCATTTATTTCCGGTGCCTCCATTGAACTTTCTGCAGATGCACCGATGCATGAGCCTTATACGGTTTATTTTCAGGGCGGGCTTTCTTATCACCATGCAAAATTCGGTATTATGAAATCCTTAGCCCAGTTAGAAAAAAAGGGCTTGATTAAAGTTTCCTTGTAGATTTTGTCTAAATATGGTATTATTATCCAATGTGATAATTTTAGGTGGATTGCAAAGGAGTTTTTATATATGGCAGTTAATAATACTAGAAAAAACAATTGGGTTTTAATCGTTATCCTATTGTGTGGCATAGTTTTAGGAGGATATTTAGGTACTTTAGCTTCCAAGGTAAGTTTCTTAAGCTGGCTTGGATATGGTAATACTTTTGGACTTACTTCTCCAGTAGTCCTTGATCTTGGAATATTAGTATTCACTTTTGGGCTTACTATTACTATAAATATTGCCAGTATTATCGGTTTGATTATTGGTATTATTGTATACCGGTTAATCTAAAAGGACGGTGAATCTATGAATTTTCATGATAAAAAAGAAATACCACCCAAATATATATATCTGTTTTTAGCACTGATTTGTTTTATTTTACTGTTTTTTTCTGTTATATTTGAAAGCAGATTTTCACCACTGAAAGCGGTAACCAGTGCAATCATTACACCAATGCAGTCAGGCATTAATGAAGTGGGAACTTCTATTTATAACAGAGTGACCAATACAAAAGAAAAAGAAGTTCTGCTGTCTGAAAACAAAGAACTTCAGGCCAAACTGGATGAGTATTCGGCTCAGATTAAGGTTTATGAACAGGAAAGTTATGAATTAAACCGCCTTCAGGAATTGTTAAAATTACAGGAACAATATACAGATTTTCGTACTATAGGTGCACGGGTGATTGCAACAGATTCTACAAACTGGTTTAGTACCTTTGTGATTGACAAAGGAAAAGATGACGGGGTTCAGGTTGGCTGCAACATTTTGGCGGGGAACGGTCTGGCGGGTATTGTTACAGAGGTAGGCACCAATTATTCCAAAGTAAGGGCAATCATTGATGACAACAGCAGTGTCAGTGCAAGTATTTCGGGAACCGAGACATTATGTACAGTGACTGGAGATTTGTCTTCTATAAAAGAAGGGTATATCAATATCGGGTATATTAATAAATCAGATACCATTGAAGAAGGTGCAGAACTTGTCACTTCCCATGTAAGCAGTAAATTTTTACCCGGAATTTTAATTGGATATATTACGGAAATAGAAATGGATGCCAATAATCTGACCAAATCAGCAAAATGTATTCCTGTTGTGGATTTTAATAACCTTCAGGAAGTATTGGTCGTTTTGGATTTAAAAGCAGATTATCATACGAATTCTGTTAATAAAAACATTTATGACAATATTACAAACACCGAAGAAACGTCTGAGAATAATACAGGTGAAGAAAATTCTGAGGATTTACCTTCCACAGAAGAAGGAACTGACCGGACAGAAGAAAATACCAGTGAAAATGATACTAGAGAAACCAGGCAGTCACAGGAAGAGGGCTCCTCTGAGGAAGGTTCTTCCGAAGAAGGCAGTAGTTCCGAAGAGACACCATAGTATGATGCCATGGTTAAAAGCAGGCAGCAATGTAAGATTTGTAAAGCAACGGAACAATCTACAGTGTCAGTTGGTGTCAATATACTTCAATATCACAGATTAATACAATTTTAAAACAATCCGAATCATGGAGATTAATATGAAAAGATGCATTACAATTGGAATTATTATAGTCATATGTTTTTTATGTCAGTCAACGGTATTTCATTTTTGGGAATTATCGGGCATTGTTCCTAATTTGTTGTTAATTGTAACGATGTCTTTTGGTCTGATGCGTGGCAGAAGAGAGGGTATGTTAGTCGGATTTTTTTCCGGACTTTTGAATGATATATTTTTTGGCAGTGTTATGGGACCCTATGCATTTATTTATATGACATTGGGATATGTAAATGGTTTTTTTCACCGGATTTACTATGTAGAGGATGTGTTATTACCCATGCTAATGATTACGTTAAATGATTTCGTATATAATATCATTGTATACGTTGTGTTTTTCCTACTGAGAAACAGGCTTAATTTTCTGGATTATTTATCTACCGTAATTTTCCCGGAAATGATTTATACCATATTAATTACCTTGTTTTTTTACAAGCTGCTGGTACGTATTAATTTACGCTTGAAAAGAGTAAAAGAGGCTGAATAAAATGATAAAAGAACTATTACGAGCAATGAAAGAATATATAATTGAATATATTTCACATCGCCTGTTTATTATATCTGTTGTGATGTTTGTGCTTTTTTCGTTATTGATTGGGCGTTTGTTTACGCTTCAGATTATTGAAGGGGCAGAACATCTGAATAATTTTACTTACAAATCCAAAAAAACATTAACAGTAGAAGCAGCCAGAGGAAATATTTTTGATTGTAATGGTAATTTATTAGCCTACAATCAATTAGCTTATTCTGTTACTTTCGAAAACAGTTCAAAACTTACGGAAGTTGCAGCAGAAAATGGGGTGTCAGAGAATGAGCTTAAGAATTCTATTGTGGCAAAAACAATTGAAATTTTAGAGCAGAACGGAGACAGTATCAGTGTTGATTTTCCCATTGTTCTGGATAAGAGTGGAAATGTACGGTTTAATACCGGTTCTGAAGCTGAAAAGCTGCGTTTTCTTGCGGAGGTTTATGGACAATCTTCTTCGGAACAATTGACAGAGGAACAGAAAAAATCATCTGCTCAGGATATTTATAATTACTTGGCTGGAGAAAAGCAGTTTAATATTTCATCCGAATACAGTATGGAACAGGCATTGGAGATTATGGAGGTACGCTATGCTTTATGGCTGAACCGGTTTCAGCAGTATCTTCCTGTTACGATTGCAGTTGATATCAGTGATAAAAGTGTTGCTGAAATCAATGAGTATAGCTCTGATTTGATGGGAATAGATGTTATCGTTGATTCTATCCGTGTTTATAATGATGCAGAATATTTTGCACATATAATAGGTTATATCGGTGCGATTTCCACTGATGAAATGAAAAGACATAATGAAGAATTATCTGAGAAAAATCAATACAGCAGTAATGATATGATTGGCAAAACCGGGTTAGAGCAGATATATGAGAGCACTTTGCGTGGGACAAACGGTATTGAAGAGGTGTATGTTGATAACCTGGGGAAGATTATTGACCGTACCAATAATGAAGACTCCATTGCGGGGGAAGATATTTATTTAACTATTGATTCTGAATTACAAAAATATTGTTATGATACTTTGGAAAAAGAAATTGCCAGTGTATTATTATCCAATATGACAGATGAAGAAGTGGATGAAGAAGAAATTACCGATAAAAGAATACCTGCACATGATGTATATTATGCACTATTTGATAATAATGCATTGGATATTACACACCTTGCATCAGAACATGCAGGTGCTTATGAAACAACTGTTAACAATACTTTAAACACCACAAGGGAATATGTTCTTTCCCGTATTCGGAATATTTTAACAACGGAAAACACATCCATGAACACTCTGGATAATGAATATACATCTTATATGGAATATATTTATTCCACATTGTCTGAGAATGGTATTTATAACACAAAGAAAATCGAAAGTACGGATGAAACATATAAAGAGTATGTTGCTGGTAATATTTCTCTTGGAACATATCTTCAATATGCGATTAATCAGGGAGCCATTGATATTTCTTCTTTTGAATTGACCAGTGATTATTATGATTCCCAGGAAGTGTATAATGCTCTTGTGGATTATCTTGAGAATCTTCTGTCAAATGATACGGAATTCGACAAATTACTCATGAAATTCATGATAAAATCCAATAATGTGAGCGGTGCACAGGTGATTCACATTTTGTATGAACAAGAAGTATTAGATAAGGATTCTGATGACGATTATACAGATTTTATTTCAGGTACATTGTCAGATTATAAATTTATCCGAAGAAAGATCAATAATCTGGAAATTACACCGGCCCAGCTGGCATTAGATCCCTGTGAAGGCTCGGTTGTAGTTACGGACACCAATAGCGGGGAAATTCTGGCTATGGTAAGTTATCCAAGTTACGATAATAATTTATTGACAAATTCCGTAAATTCCGAATATTATGCAAAGCTGATTGAAGATAAGACAAAACCATTATATAACCGTGCAACCCAGCAGAGAACGGCACCGGGTTCCACATATAAAATGTTAACAACTATTGCAGGTGTTGAAGAAAATGCAATTAATCTGGACACGATAATTGATGCTGAAGGAATCTTTGAAAAAGACTCTCCGCCGCCAAAATGCTGGTATTATCCCGGACATCATGGTGAAATCGGAATTGAAGAAGCTTTGGAAGTATCATGTAATTATTTCTTTTATGAGGTTGGATACCGTTTGGGAGGGGGAGAGAATAATTTCTCGGATGCAGACGGACTTTCCAAATTATCTAAATATGCCTCTTTATTTGGATTAGATACCAATTCAGGCATTGAATTAGATGAAATTGATCCTAAGGTATCAGACGAAACGGTAGTGCGAAGTGCCATTGGACAGGGAACCAATTCATATACACCGACACAGCTGTCTCGTTATGTCACTACGGTTGCTACCAGTGGAACCTGTTATGATTTAAGTATTATTAAAGAGATTAAGAATTTAGAAGGAAAAACAACTTATACCAATCCCCATAATATTCATGGCACAATGGATATTGATCAGTCTCTTTGGAATACGGTTCATAATGGTATGCGGCGGGTAGTAAAAAATCATACGCCTGAAGATATGCTGATTAATCAGATTAAGGTAGATGTTGCTGGTAAAACAGGTACTGCGGAAGAAAATCTGGCAAGACCGGCACATGCACTGTTTGTTTCTTATGCACCTTTTAATAATCCTAAAATATCAGTAACTACTGTTATTCCATATGGATATTCTTCAGGTAATGCGGAGGAACTGGCTGGATTTATTTATGCATATTATTTTGATCCTGATAAATTAAAGGATGCATCTATAACAGGTAATGTAAATATGGCAGATTAACAAAGAAAATAACCTGTTGATTTTACAAGATATACACAGGCAGGCAATTTTGCATGACATGATTGCTTATAAATATTGAGGTGTTTTATGAAAAATACAGTTATAATTAAAGGGAATCGCTATGGTATTTCCATTGTGCTGAATAAGGATTTGGAATTTTCGGTATTACTAAAGGATTTAGAGTCAAAATTAGAGGGAGCGGAAGAATTTTTTGATAGTGACAAGCAGCTTGCCGTAACCTTTGAAGGCAGAAATTTATCCAACGAAGAATTAGATGATATTCTTTCCGTTATCAAAAAAAATTCCAGGCTTAATATCCAATATGTCATGGAAGAAAACAGTGAGTTGGAAACTACTTTTTTTGATATTATACAAACTGCAAAAGAATCTGAAACACCGGTGACGGAAATTTCTGATACACCGATTGAAGTATCCGGCATTCTGGATACTATGCAAAAAACAAATCAGTCTGTTTCTAAGGATGAACCAGCAGTGGAGCATGACAATACAGGAATGTTTTATAAAGGAACATTGCGTTCCGGGCAAACATTGGAATCAAAAGAATCTTTGGTTATCATAGGAGATGTTAATCCCGGTGCAACTGTAATAGCAGGTGGAAATATTGTTATTATCGGTACATTAAAAGGAAATGTAACGGCTGGTTCTAACGGAAATATCAATGCCTTTGTTATGGCATTGTCAATGGATCCGATTCAAATACAGATAGCGGATGTTATTGCAAGAAGTCCTGATGCAAAAAAACATTTCAAACAAAAGCAGGAAGCTATGATTGCTACGATTGTGGATAATCAGATCTGTATAGAGTCTGTCTCAAAAGCAGCAATTCAAGATATTAATTTTTAAAGTAATTTTAATGGAGGATAAAGTATGAGTGAAGTAATTGTAATTACATCTGGAAAGGGAGGCGTTGGCAAGACAACAACAACAGCCAATGTGGGAACCGGATTAGCAAAACTGGATAAGAAGGTTGTATTAATTGACACGGATATAGGACTTAGAAATCTGGATGTTGTAATGGGACTGGAAAACCGTATCGTATATAATCTTGTTGATGTCGTAGAGGGGAACTGCCGTTATAAACAGGCATTGATCAAAGATAAAACTTATTCAAATCTTTTTCTGCTGCCATCTGCACAGACAAAAGATAAATCATCCGTTTCACCAGAACAGATGAAGAAGCTGGTGGAGGAGCTTAAAAAAGAATTTGATTATATAATTCTGGATTGTCCGGCAGGCATCGAACAGGGATTTAAAAATGCGATTGCAGCAGCAGACAGGGCATTAATTGTAACGACGCCAGAGGTTTCTGCTATTCGTGATGCAGACCGCATTATCGGACTGTTAGAAGCAAATGATATCAAAAAAATAGATTTGATCGTAAATCGTATCCGTATGGACATGGTAAATCGGGGTGAAATGATGTCTATAGAAGATGTTGTTGAAATATTGGCCATAGATTTAATTGGGGCGGTTCCTGATGATGAAAACATTGTTATTTCCACGAACCAGGGACAACCATTGGTTGGAGACAGTTCCCTTGCAGGAAAAGCATATTTTAATATATGTAAACGAGTTTTAGGAGAAGAAGTGGAATTTTTAGATTTGAATGAGTCTGGTTTCTTTAAAAAACTATCCAAGTTATTTAAAAAGGCTAACTAAAGAGATAGGAGCGATATTATGGGATTATTTGATTTATTTAACAAAAAGAAATCGTCTGGTGATTATGCGAAAGATCGTTTGAAACTATTACTGGTATCGGACCGTGCCAATTGTTCACCGGATATTATGGAACAGATAAAAAATGACATTATCGAGGTAATATCCAGATATATGGAAATTGATGCTTCAGGTCTGGATATCCAGATTACTCAGACAGAATCTGAAGGCGGTCATGGCAGTGTTCCTGCTTTATATGCGAATATACCAATCAAGGATTTAAAATCAAAAACAGTCAAATAACAGACTGTAAAGTAGTATCAGGAGGACAATATGCTAAAAAATTACCATTTAAGAAATTACAATTTCAAATTATTAATATTGGTCCTGATTGCAGGTGTTTTTGGTACTTTAATGATCAATAGTGCAGACAGTTCCTATTTCAAAAAGCAGGTTTTGGGATTTACTATCTGTATAATCGGTCTTATCATCTTATCATTAATTGATTACAAATTTATCAGTAAATTTCACCTTCTTTTATATGCGTTAAATCTACTTTTACTAACTGCGGTTCCCCTGTTTGGTTCTTCTGCCAATGGTGCCAAACGCTGGCTTGGTTCTGAAAATTTTATAAAGATACAGCCGTCTGAGTTTTCAAAAATTATTTTGATCATTTGTGCGGCCCGGTATTTGGAGGATCACAAAGATTCTATTAATACTTTTAAAACACTGGCTGTTTATGCAATATTTTGTGCAATTCCACTGATCTTAATTGTTCAGCAGCCGGATTTGTCCACAACTGTTGATATTTTTATTATATTGTTTACAATGCTTTTTGTAGCTGGATTAAGCTATAAGATTATCGGAATTGCTATATTGTGCCTTGTTCCGTTAGCAGGCAGTTTTATCTGGTATATTAAACGGCCCAATCCATTATTTTTTCAAGAATATCAGGTGACGCGAATTCTGGCTTTTTTATATCCTGAAGATTATACATCCACCACACAGTATCAACAGGACAATTCTGTTATGGCGATAGGTTCCGGTCAGCTTTTTGGAAAGGGGCTTAACAGTTCTACACTGGCAACGGTAAAAGATGCAAACCTGATTTCGGAGCAGCAGACGGATTTTATATTTTCTGTCGTAGGAGAGGAATTAGGTTTTATTGGAAGTATTCTGATTGTTGTAATTTTGGGGTTGATTGTGGTACAATGTATAAAGACTGCAAGAAAAGCAAATGATGACAAGGGAATGTATATTGCAACGGGAGTTGCCGTTTTAATTGGATTTCAAACATTTATTAATATTGGTGTGGCAACCTCGTTACTGCCTAATACAGGTATACCGCTGCCATTTATTAGTTATGGATTATCCTCATTAGTCAGCTCCTGTGCGGCTATAGGTTTGGTGATGAATGTATCGTTACAGCGTAGAAAATACTAGAATAGGGAGGGGCAAAAATGAATATTGGGTTAATTGCACATGATGCGAAAAAGAAACTGATGCAGAATTTTTGTATTGCTTACAGGGGGATATTAAGCAAGCATGAATTGTATGCTACCGGAACAACCGGGCGTCTTGTGGAGGAGGTTACAAATTTAACAGTGCACAAATATCTGGCAGGTCATTTAGGTGGTGAACAACAGTTGGGTTCTGAAATCGAGCATAACGATATCGATATGGTTATTTTTTTACGGGATCCTCAAAATCCTAAGTCCCATGAACCGGATATTAACAATATTTTTATGTTATGTGATGTACATAACATTCCATTGGCTACAAATCTGGCGACAGCCGAATTACTGGTAAAAGCTTTAGATCGAGGAGATTTAGATTGGCGTGAGATGTTTAAATAAAAGTTATAAAAAAGTCTTTGTTTTCATTATAACCGTTATATGTAATGTTTTTCTGTTATCCGGGTGCAGCAGTACAGCTTATAATACCCGGAGTCCGTTGCATATAAGTTCAAAAGTGAATCTGCCGATTGTCAGACCTTTGGGTTTGGCAAATGAAAATGTTGTCATTCCATATGATGCATATGTATATGATGATTCTGATTTTGAATATGAGGCAGGTTTGTTGATTAATCAGACCAAAAATTCTGTTGTGTGTGCAGTGAATCCCCATAAACGGATTTATCCTGCCAGCATGACGAAAATATTGACAGCTATTGTTGTAATGGATGCAGTTAACAGTGGACAGATTTCTTTGTCCGATACTGTTGTGGTACAAAAGAAAATTGAATTTAATGAGGATAATGTTACATCATTGAATTTGCAGCCAGGAGATTATATAACAATTAACGAATTATTACATGGTCTGCTGATTGCATCTTATAATGATTGTGCGATTGTACTTGCACGTTATGTTGCCGGTTCGGTGGGGAATTTTGTGGATTTGATGAATACAAAAGCCGCACAGCTTGGGGCAACTAATTCACATTTTGTAAATCCGCATGGTCTGCATGATAATAATCATTATACGACACCTTATGATTTATATCTTCTTTTTAAGGAATTTTTAAAAAATGACACATTAGTCCAGATTGACAGCAATGGGACATATGCACTTACTATGTATAGGGATTCTGAAAAAGTGGAATTATCGATAACTTCCACAAACGGATTTCTTTCCAATGCAGTGAGTATGCCTACAGGTTATCATATTACAGGTTGGAAAACCGGAACAACAGAAAAAGCCGGCAGTTGTATTATTTTGGAATTTGTAAAGGATGAAACACAAGAAGAATATATCTGCCTTGTTTCAAATGCCTTAGATCATGAAACTCTTTACAAGAATGTTGAGGACATGTTGAGGGAAATATACTAAAGGATATGCAGTACAAAAGTACTGTCATCTGTGAGAATAGGAGACGGAAAAATGATTGAGTTAGTTGTAGGTGAAAAGGGAAAAGGCAAAACCAAAATGCTTATGGCAAAAGCAAACAATGACATTAAAATAACCGGTGGCAATATTGTTTATCTGGATATTAATAATAAGCATATGTATGAGCTAAGCAATCGTGTACGTCTCATCAATGTTCCAGAATATCATATTTGTTCTGCTGATATGTTTATTGGTTTTATCTATGGTATTGCATCACAGGATCATGATTTGGATTGTATGTTTTTAGATAATTTTATGTCTATATCATGTATCGATTCTGTAGAAGATGCAGACCGGCTCATAAAAGAGATTTCTACCATTTCCGAGATGTTTGAGATTGACTTTGTTATCGGGATTTCAATTAGTAAGCAGGAATTAACCCCGTATCTTCAAAATCTTGTAGCTGTAGCATTATAAGTCATAAATTGTGGAAGAAAACTACATAAAGCTGCCGCTGATAGAAGATTAAAAGCGGCAGCTTTTTTATGTGATTATATTTCACTATTCATGCGTCCATAATAAGAAATAGCATATAAGCCGCCAATTCCTACTACTGCATATATGATTCGGGTAAGCAGGGACATTTGTCCGAATAAAGTACTTACGAGATCAAAGTCAAAAAAGCCAATTAAACCCCAATTGATGGCTCCAATCAGAACAACAGTTAATATAGTATAATCTAATGCCTTCATAATTTACTCCTTTCTGTATGCACAATCATACATTTGAATATTAATAGTTTTTGAATAATTTATAAAAATTATGCATAAATATTGTAGTTATTTTTGAAAAATGGTACAATAGAGAAATGTAAATTTGTGGAGGTGTTTTAATTTGAGAGGAACTGACGAAGGGAATTATTCCAATCAATTTAAAATAAATATCGGTACGATTATTTTTATTATAATTTTTATCTATCTTGTTATGCGTATTCTTCTTTCCTTACAAAAAGAAACTTTATCCATATATGAAGTACAAAACAGTTATATTGATACAAATATCAGTACCACAGCACTTATCATTAGAGAGGAAAAGCTGATAAATGCTGATAATTCAGGATATGTAAGTTATTATGTCAGAGACGGTGAAAAAATCGGTAAAAATAAAACGGTTTATACAATTGATGAGACAGGCAGTGTTTATGAAAAGATAAAAGATTCCGATTCAGAAGCACTTACAATATCGGATGAAGGACTGGCAGAAGTACGTACCCGCATTTCTAATTTTGAAAATTATTTTGATTATTCTGATTTTGCTGATGTATACAATTTTAAATATGATATAGAAAACGCTGTATTAGAACTGACAAATGAGGCATTAATTGAACAGCTTACTTCGCTGGGTGATAACAGTACGGATGTTTCTACTTATAAAAAAGTAGCTGCTACTGATGCAGGAATTATAACATATTATCAAGACGGTTATGAAAATTTTGATATTCACAATTTCAAAGCGTCTGATGTCAATAAAAGCAATTACAAAAAAACAACTTTAAAAACGGGAGAAATCATCAATTCAGGAGATCCGGTATATAAACTGATCACTTCAGAAAACTGGTATCTGATTGCTCCGGTTTCGGAAAAAGAAGCAGAAGAATTAAAAAAGAAGGATTATGTACGGATCAACATCCATAATAGTTCTAAAAATATCACCTGCAATTTTGAATTGACTCAAAAAGATAATAAAGATTTTATTATATTATCCTTAAGCCAACAGATGGTTAATTACATAAATGACCGATATATAGATATTGTGATTCTAATGGATCAGAATAATGGATTAAAAATTCCAAATACTTCTATCACAAAAAAAGAAGTCTATAAAATTCCTGTCGCATATTTGTCAAAGGGATCTGATTCCACAGATAACCGTTTTCTCAACGTAAAAAAGCTGGATGAAAAAGGAGAAGTTACGATTAAACAGACAAGCCCGGATATTTATAAAATAGATGAAGAATTCTGTTACGTAGATCCAAATGATTTTGCGGCAGAGGATGTACTGATAAATACAGATAATAATGAAACCCTTGCACTTTCCAAAGCATCTACGGTACAAATTGAAGGCGTTTTCTGTGTCAATCAGGGAATTGCAGCATTTAGATATATAGAAATTCTTTATGAGGATGATGAATATACCATTGTAAATGCAGATGTAAATTACAGCATAGCATGGTATGACAGAATTGTCCTGAATCAATCTCTTGTAAAAGAGAATCAAATTATTAAATAAAAGAGGTGTTAATTTTGGTAGTAGACAATTATAAGTATATTAGAGAACAGGTGGAAACTACAGCCAGAAATTGTGGAAGGAACCCTGAGGATATCACTCTGATAGCAGTTAGTAAAACGAAACCATTATCCGATATTGAGGAATTAATCCAGATTGGTGTAGATGATTTTGGAGAAAATAAAGTTCAGGAATTATGTGATAAATACGAAAATGTATCCAAACCTGTCAGGTTTCATTTAATTGGTCATTTACAGACGAATAAAGTGAAATATGTTGTAGATAAGGCTTGTCTGATCCATTCTGTGGATACTGTTAAACTGGCAAAAGAGATTCAGAAAGAAGCCTTCAAGAAACAGGTAACAGCTCAGATTTTAATTGAAGTAAATGTGGCAGAAGAAGAGAGCAAATTTGGGCTTCGTGTTGATGAGGTAATACCATTTATAGAGGCTATATCAGGTTATCCTAATGTTCATATAAACGGTTTAATGACAATTGCACCATTTGTCGAAAATTCTGAGGAAAACCGAAATTATTTCCGTACATTAAAGCAATTATCACTTGACATAATATCGAAAAACATTGATAATGTTGATATGAATGTATTATCGATGGGGATGACAAATGATTACAAAGTTGCTATCGAAGAAGGAGCAACCATGGTGCGGGTAGGTACTGCAATATTTGGTGCCCGTAACTATTCTAATAAAGGAGATTAATCATGGCAAAAAGCGGAATGAGTAAATTTATGGATTTTCTTAAGCTCTCAGATCCGGAAGAGGATTTTGATGACGACTTATTTGATGATGAGGAGGATGATGAGGATTATTATGAACCTCCCAAAAGAAAAGCAAAAGAAAAGCCAGCAAAAACATATTATGACGATGATGATTTCGAAGATGACTATGCCCCAAAAAAGCAAAAACCAAAGCCTTCTAAGGTATCAGGTCCAAGTAAATTAGTATCTATCAACAGCCGCAACAATAATAGGAGTAGTAATCAAGTGTATGTAATAAAACCACAGGAATTTAATGAAGCACAAAAAGTAACTGACTATTTGAAGGAAGGCAGAACGATTGTAATCAATATGGAAGGAATCGAGGTACATGCTGCACAAAGAATTATTGATTTTATTGGAGGGGCATGTTATGCGTTAGACGGTTCCTTACAGGCAATATCTGCTAATATTTTTATTGCAGCACCTCATAATATTGATGTGACAGGTGACTTACGGGATGAAATATTAAATGACTCAACTCTATCTCCTGAATTGAGTGCGTTTTAGCTTGCTTTAACTATATAATATGTGTATTAGGGTAGGAGGAGATTAGTATGTTAACACCAGTAGATGTACAAAACAAATCATTTAAGGGCGGTATCGGTTTTGATAAAAAAGAGGTTGAAACCTTTATGAATGAATTATCAGCCGATTATGAAATGCTATATCGTTCCAATGTAGAATTAAAGGACAAGGTAACAACATTAAATGAGAGCCTTCAGCATTACAGATCTATAGAAGATTCAATGCAAAAGGCATTAACACTCTCGGAAAAGACTGCGGAAGAGACTATAAATGCTGCAAATGATAAAGCACGCCAGATTACAACAGAAGCGGAAAAAAAAGCAGAAACAATATTAGCTGATGCAAAAGAAGAATTATCTGATACAAAAAATGAGATTTATCGTCTTCAACAGCAGCATGCGAAATTTAAAGCACAATTTACGAAGGTTCTCGAATCACAATTAAAAATTATGGATGGGGAAATGATTGATATTGATTTAGGACCTAATTTTGAAGGGAATTCCTATAGTGAAAATGGATATGGGAATTTTTCCGGCGGTGGTCTTGGAAGTGAAGGAGGATTAGGTGGTCTCGGAGGAGGTTATGTTGGAAGCGGTTCCGAGGGCTTTGAACGAACTAATCAGGATCCGGCATTTAGTCATGGAACCTTAAATATGGATCCATTTGGGGATGCAGCAAGTGGAGGAGGCCGTTTCAGCAGACAGACGGGCGGTGCTTATAATGGAAACGGTAAGAAAAGCACCAGCAATAAGAAAACTGAAAATAAATCATCTCTTAATGTAAAACAGGTAAAACCGGGAGCTAATAAGGTTAAAAAGAATTTTAATACAGTGGCTAATGATAGTAAAGCTTCTGCAGTAAAACAAAATACAGCAGCTAAAGTATCTGAACAGATGAAACCGGAACCGGTAAAATCACAGCCTGTAAAATCGCAAACAACGAAAACATATACAAATCCTTCTACATTACATACACAGGAGACTGCAAAGACTGCGGCAGCTACAGGCAATACACAGAATATGCAGACTTCAGCAGGCAATTATCAGAATACATCAACGGCAACAGCAAAGCCGCAAACAGCAAAGGCTTCAACTGGTACAATCCAGGGGATATCACCAAAACCTCAAAGACAAACGCCGCCAGCTAAAGAGCCGGTTCAGGTTTCTGGTGAAGTTGAAGACAGAATAAATGAATCCACGATGCTGGATTCCGAAGATAATTACAATGCAGGTTTTGATTTTGTGGAAGAAGAATCTGCAACATCTTATGAATTTCAGGAAACATCTGCGGATACTGATAATCATTCTGACAGTGATGCTGTTTCCGGTGAAGTTGAAGATAGAATAAACGAGTCTACTATGTTGGATTCCGAGGATAATTATAACACCGGATTTGATTTTGTCAGTGACGAAACATATTCATCGTATGACAGTTTAGCTGAAAAAGAGATGAATACCGATGAAGATACTTATGTCGGAGAAGTAGAAGATAAGATTAATGAGTCTACGATGCTGGATTCCGAAGATAATTACAATGATGGATTTGATTTTGTGGTTGGCAATGAAGAAGAAGAGGAAATACCAACGATTTCCCAGGGACTTAATATTGATCCATTCCATGAAAATAAAGATGATGAAGTGTTTGTAGGGGATGTAGAAGATAATTTAAATAAGTCTACACTTATTGGTAATGGGGATGATGAAGAGGAAGGATTTAATTTCTTATAGGCGATATATAAAGGTAACGCTTTAGGAGATACAAAGATATGACAGAAATAACAGTTCATAAAAATGGAAGACCGGCATATGATATTGTATTCAGACAAAATTATGCTGATTTACTAGAGAAATTAGAAAAACTAAATATTATACGGCGGCGTATTTGTGTTGTTACAGAAAGTAATGTTTCACGTTATTATCTGGAAGAAGTTCGTGAATTAATCGAGCCACACTGTATGGAGTATACATCTTTTGTTTTTAAAGAAGGCGAAGCAAGCAAGAATCTGAACACAGTAAAAGATTTGTACGAACATTTAATTTTAGCCAGGTTTGACCGCAATGATTTATTAATTGCATTAGGCGGTGGTGTTGTTGGAGATTTAACAGGATATACAGCAGCAACTTATTTGAGAGGTATTGACTTTATACAGTTACCCACCAGTCTTCTGGCTCAAGTTGACAGCAGTATCGGGGGCAAGACAGGGGTAGATTTTGATTCTTATAAGAATATGGTAGGGGCCTTTCATCAACCCAAACTTGTATACATGAATTTATCTACACTTTTAACCTTGAATGACCGACAGTTTCATTCTGGACTCGGTGAAATCATCAAGCATGGTCTGATCAAGGATAGAACTTATTATAACTGGATTCATATGAATTATGATAAAATTAACAGCAAAGATTTGAATACACTTCAGGAATTGGTAGTAAGAAGCTGTAATATCAAACGTCTGGTAGTTGAAGCAGATCCAGAAGAAAAGGGAGAACGTGCGTTATTAAATTTTGGACATACATTAGGTCATGCTATAGAGAAACAGATGAATTTTCAGATGCTTCATGGAGAATGTGTAGCAATCGGGTGTATATTAGCTGCAATTATATCTAAAAATAAAGGAATGTTATCTGAAAAAGATATAGCAGACATTAAGGAAAGTTTTGCAGCATTTCATTTTCCTTTATTACCTCGTAATATCGATGTGAAGGATATTATTCATATTACAAAAAGTGATAAAAAAATGAATGCAGGTACGATTAAATTTATATTATTAAAAGAGATAGGAGATGCATATATTGATCTGACTGTATCTGATCAGGATATGGAAAATGCCATACAGGAATTGTTGTGGATAGATGAATAAATGCAGAATAATTTTATGGAACAATCAGATATTAAGACTCCAGTCCATAAGAAAAATCTGATTGCAGGCAGTTACCTGCCTGCAATTATTTCTTTTCTGGCATTAGTTTTTGTTGATCAGATTACAAAATATTATATTGACCATACCATGGATTTATATGCTTCTGTTCCGGTTATCAATAACATATTTGAAATTCATTATATCCGCAATTCCGGAGCTGCGTGGGGAATGTTTGAAAATAGACAGATAATGTTTTATATCTGTACGATTATTGTACTGATAACCGGATGTGTTTTTTATGTTCGATGTACCAGATCAGGCAGATACAAGGATATAAAGGTTCTATTGGTTCTTATTTTGTCCGGGGCTGTTGGTAATTTTATCGACCGCCTGCGTTTTCAGTATGTTATTGATTTTTTATATTTTAAATTAATTGATTTTCCGGTTTTTAATATTGCCGACTGTTATGTGACAATTGGGTTTTTCATAATGATTTTATTATTATTATTTAAATATAAAGAAGAAGATTTGGAATATTTGATGAAATCACATTCTTAGACTACAGGAAATCTGTGTTTTGTATACAAATAAATTATGAGGTATTTTTTATGACTTTTCATTTAGAGTATCCGGATATTCCGGCGGAAAGAATTGATAAATATATTAATGAACAGATTCCTGACTTATCAAGGTCTTATGTGCAGCAGCTTATAAAAAAGGGTAATGTTTTAGTAAATCAGAAAAATTGCAAATCCAATTATAAACTCAAATATTTAGACATCATAGATATTTCGTATGAGGATGCCAAAGAGCTTGATGTGATTGCAGAAGATATTCCTCTTGATATCATATATGAAGATAATTCTATTATTATTGTCAATAAGCCTAAAGATATGGTCGTCCACCCTGCCGCAGGGCATGATACCGGAACTTTAGTTAATGCATTGCTCTATCATTGCCGGGACTCTCTGTCATCTATTAATGGAGTTGTCAGACCAGGTATCGTGCATCGAATAGACAGAAATACAACAGGTATTCTGGTAATTTGTAAAAATGACCAGTCTCATAAAGTACTGGCCAATCAATTAAAAGAACACTCTATCACAAGAAAATACCATGCCATCTGTTACGGAACCTTTAAAGAGCCGGAAGGTGTTGTCAATGCCCCCATTGGCAGACATCCCATAGACCGGAAGAAAATGGCGGTTAACCATAAAAATGGGAGAGAAGCGGTTACCCATTATCGTGTGATTCAGACTTTGAAAAATGGTTATTCCTACATTGAATGTATTTTAGAGACCGGAAGAACACATCAGATTCGTGTACATATGGCATCTATTGGACATCCGCTATTAGGTGATGATGTTTATGGTCCTAAAAATCCTAAATTGAAAGGACTGGAGGGACAAACACTTCATGCAAAAACATTAGGATTTATTCATCCGGAAACCAATCAATATGTGGAATTTGATTCCGAACTTCCTGATTATTTTAAAGCATTGTTAGAAAAATTAAGTTAATATGTAAAATAGATTATGTTATAAGTTTGTTACGTGGCATTTTATCAATTACTATGTTATTATGATATCCTTATATCTGTTTTACAGTATCTTTAGATTATTCTAATTGTGTTAGATATATTATTTTTCCGCAGATGGGTGTTCCCTAAGTGTAACTGCATCTTTTGCCTTCATTCTCTGCCAATCATCAATATCAGCATAATGTTTTTTGGTTGTATTTACATCTTTATGTCCCAAAACGTCAGCAACAAGATAAATATCAGATGTCTGCTGATATAGAGATGTTCCGTAAGTACTGCGTAATTTATGCGGGGTGATTTTTTTTAGAGGTGTTGTGATGGAAGCATATTTTTTAACCATATTTTCTACGCTGCGAACAGAGATTCTTTTCCTCTGGGAACTTAAAAATAAGGCTTCTTCATGTCCTTCTACAGTAATTATTTTATTGCGTTCTTCAAGGTAATTTAAAAGTGCCTCCCTTGCCTCAGTTCCAAAATAAACATAAGCCTCATAGCCGCCTTTTCTTACAATCTTTATACGGTCATAATCAAAATCCACATCCTTTATATCCAACCCGACACATTCTGATACACGGATACCTGTACCAAGCATTAAAGTAAGTAATGCAAGATCCCTTGTTCTGGACTTTTCGTGATATGCCTGCTGGTGATTTGTTAATTTGCTGCCATATTCAACATTATCTAAAAACTGGGCAACTTCATTTACATCCATGCGGACGATAGCCTTATCATGTATTTTAGGCATATCTACAATCAGTGTCGGATTAGCATGTATTTTTTTGTTCTTGTATAAATAGTTAAAGAATACTCTCAAAGAAGCTAGTTTACGCTTTAGGGCACGTTCTCCATTGGTATATTGACGACCATCCTTTTCATAAACCTTTAAGTAGTCCATGTATTCCTCTATATCTTCAGATTCCAGCTGATCAATAATTTCTAACGATATATCAATTGGCTGTTTGCCCTTTAAAGCCGGATTTGAATCACACAAAAACTCAAAAAAGGTCTTTAAATCTCTGGCATATCCAAGTCTGGTTCTAGGTGCCTTTGTATATTCGATAGAGCGGAAAAAGGTAGATACATATTTGGGCAACGTATCTAGTATATTACGCATTAAAAGTACATTTCGAATTTCTTCATTTTGGTGATATGTTTTATTTGCCATAAATAACATAAAATCCTTTCTTGTTAATATTGTAAAAATTGTTATAGAATAATTTGGTATAAAGCAATTGCTTACTGATTGCAGCACAGTTATAATCAAATTGTCTGATATATAATATAAGTATACTATATGTGGTAAAAAAATACAAGATATTTTCGTTAAACTATGGTTTTGCGAATAGTTTTATAAAGCAAGTGCTACTTCTTTTTTATTAAGAATCCATAAACCGGTTCAGGAAAATACACGGATTTATATTTAACTGATATCCGGCTTATGGAATGTAACTTATTGTTTTATCTTTGCATGGATTACAATATAACTTTCCTTAGAAATGTTTTTTGCACATGAAATGATAGTTACGGTTTTCTCTTTGGTCTGATTACAATATCGACTGGTTTGATACATATTTTCATAATTGACCTTATATACAATGTATTGTTCAGTTTTGTTTTTGGTTATTATTTCTATTATGGTATCCTTTTTTACTTCTTGTAAGCGATTTAGGGAATGCCCATATAATCGGGATGCATGTCCGCATATTATATAATTTCCTCCGTTCTTATATCGCATATTGGCATCTGCAGTAATCAACTCGTAATTCTTTAAATGTAAGTCTCGTTCCCTGCCTGTATATACAATTTTTTCGAGGTTTATATCTGGAATGGATAAAATACAATCTTCTGATTGGTTTTCTTTCTGAAATACGTTTTCTTTTTCATTTGTTTCTGTTTGTGAAGATTCCTTTATTTGTAACCCAGAATGATGCGGAGATACGTGGGGCTTTAAAAATTCAACGAATCTAAATTTGTAATAACTAATGTATTTATGTGACGGAATCAGAATCTGTTCCTGTAACTGTAGCTGCTTCCACGATTGAATAGCTTTTTTTTCTTTGGATTCTATTGTAGATATTTTGTAGTATAGTCCCAGGTAATAAAATATAAAAAGAATAAAAGAAACCATAATCATCATGAGTATTATTTTATTTCTATGTAGCATTTTTATTTTTTCCTTATTTTTGTTTCTGGTATAAATATATACATTGTAATCATCAAGAAAATAATCAGTAATGTTCCAACCAGACCTGACTTATAATGTTCTTCAAATCCCAATTTTAAAATAGGTGTATTAGTAATATTAAGGGTAATGGTATCCTCTGATTCCAAGGTAAATTTATATCTATTATTTGTTGAATAATAACCATTCTTACACTTTGTTTCAACAAAATAATAGCTGCCATACGGTAATCCTTCTACTAAAATTTTTCCTTTTTTATCTGTTTTATAGACTCCGATTTTCTCCTTCTTATCATTATATAATGTAAATTCTACATCTTTTAAGGTTTTACTTGTATTAGCGTCTGTTTTTATTATTCTGACAGAAGCTTTTAATAGTTTATTAAGTAATGGTGTTTCTGAACAATTGATTGTAATCTCCTGATTACTTTTCGGTGTCACTGTAAAAGAATGGCATTCCAAATCTATGGCATATCCAGCATTTGTTTTTAATTCTTTTATATAGTAATTACCCTCAGGTATCTTTCCTTTAAATTCGGCATTGCCTTTAGAATCTGTAATCATGTAACCAATACATGAATTTTTTGCTACAGATTCTCCAGAGGTAAATTTATAATCAAAATCCTGATAAATGCCAAATACGATTCCCTCTAATGGGACTTTTTTATATGTGATTCCCTTTTTATCTATCACTGCCTGCTCTCCTAACTTATGAATAGATAAAGAACATCCACATAGTTCATTATAAAAGGATTCTTCGATAACAGATGGTTCTGATATTATGTTGTTATCGCTTACACACATAATTTTTTTCAAATCAGATGCTTTTATATATTCCGCAGGACAGTAATCTTCAATACAGTAGTATTCGCCCTGTTTTATGTTATCAAAATAGACCAATCCGTTCTGGTCTGTTATAGCAGACTTTAACAAATTTGAGTCTTTATCATATATTGAAAATTGGACATTTTCTAATGGTTTTTTATCATACAGATATGAAATATATTCACCATTTTCACAATTTTCCTTCTTAAATCCAGAAAATATTTCGCCATATTTTGTTAATTTTACTTTAAATAATTGCTCCTGGTTTACTACTTCTTTATATGCTAAATAGATATTGCTTTCCTCTTTAGATAATGAAAAGTCTTCTTTTTTAATCTCGACAATTCCATCATTTAAAATAAAACCATCAGGAGCTTCTAACTCTTTTATGTAATAATCAGCATAAAGCATGTTTTCAAACAAAACTTTCCCATCTCTTCCTGAGTACTGCTCTTCTATCAGAGAATCTTTTTTGACGATTATACTACCATTACAATCTAATATATCGTCTCTTGCATATAAACCGAATTTAGCACCAGACAGAGGTTTTTTATTTTTATGTTCTTCGTCTTTGGCATCGAAATAATACTTGAACACCTGAAGTTGGCATTTTTTTAAGATATTGGTTAATTGATAGGTCACTTCATTATATTTATTATGATTATCACGTGTTATAGAAAATGAAAAAGTGTCAGGAGCTAACAAGTGGATATTTTTGTTTTCTGATTCCTTTAAATAATAATGACCTTCTATCAGATTATCAGCATGAGCCTCTCCTGCTTCGTCTGTTATCAAATCTACTATCTTCTGATCTTTTTTATAAAAAAGACTGTCTTTAAAATAAATATCCTCCGCTGCATATAAGGTAAATTTAATATCTTTAAGAGATACATTTTCTGTTTTCTGAAATGATGAACCAGTAAATGCAGGATTTTCACCACTTTTATATATATGCAATTTTCCAAGTATTGGCTGGTTTTCGACATTAAACTCATAAATATATCGATCTTTTGTAATTTGAAATTCCTGTCCTGCCCAATCATTAATATAATATTTCCCCGGTTTAGATTCAATGATTTTAAACTTTCCATTTTTATTATTTGTCTTCAGATATAAATTGCCGCTTTCATAGCATTTATTTTCAGGATTATATTTTAGATCCTTATAATAAGTGTATTGACCAGTGGAATCATCATATTGCAAAATCTGAAAAGCAGCATCTGCAATACTACTACCATTAATACTATCTTCTTTATGTAATAGGACTTCACCAATTAAAAATTCAAAACCACAGTCATCCAAAGCTTCATCATTGATATAGATCAGACCACCAATTTCCTGATTAGTATTTGTTAATTCCTTATCTGAACAATTCCAAAAACCGGCTATTTCTTTTTTGAATACTGCATATTCATTAATATTAATTATGTGTTCTCCAGGGGATAAATCTTCTATCGAATCAAGTGGAAGTTTGATCTGAAATTGAGAATCATAATTATCAGACGCTTGTTCTATTCTACACGAAATGGAATTATTGCCATTCAATGTAACTTTTCTTTTATATTCTTGTACTGATGCATTATTTTTATTTGTTTGACAGGTTATCATGGGACTGGTCAAATAATCACCATCCAAATAAAGTTGATTAGAAGCAGGTTTATTAAAAGAAAATTCAGCAGTCTGGAAATTACCATTTTTCAAGGTGATTTTGGCATTACAACAATGTTCATATAATTTTTTACATTTTTTGTATAGGGTATCGGTTCCTGATTTAAATTTCAGTAGTGAAAACTGTATTCCATAATTAGATTTCTCTCCTCCATATTTATATATTAATGAATGTATAACAAGCTGTGTCATATAATAATCTAATATTGCATTTCCGGTTGTGAAATTAGAATCAGCCTTTTCCCCCCAATTTGTAGTTCCAAGATGTAATGCTATGCCTATCCTGGCACGTAATTCGTTATTAAATAACTTATTTTTTTCAGAATAATTTTTATCAAAAACCATATGCTTGGAAAAATCCACACAATATAGGAAATTATTAGTATCCGAACTTTTCTTCAAAGAAGTCTTATAATCTGATGAGTCATTATAGGTAGCAAAAGAAATAAAAGGAATTCCATTATATTTATAAATAAACTCTTCTTTTTGATACTTTGCAGGTAATGCTTTATATATTTTATCATAGGAATAATGGGTTACTTTCATTGCGTGTACAGTTAGACCGGAAGAAATGAATACGGTAAAAAATATCAGAATTATTATGCTTATATTAAAGAATAATCTTTTAAAGTGATTAAATTGAATCATAAATGTCCTTTCAGGGCATTATGTGTGAATATCTGAAAATTTAGAGTAGATTGATTATTACATATTCTAAAATTCTTGTCAAGATAGAATTTTTCTTTTTTATAAAATCATACTTTTCAAGCAGTCTGAGATTATGTATAATGACAGATAGCCTGCTATTGGTTAGATATGCAAAGTATCCATGAAAACCTGAAGCAGCGATTCCTGCATAGAAATTTCTTAGTTAAGCTTTTACGTACATAAAATTACTTTACGAATTATACGGAGTGAATAAATATATGAATACTCAGAAATTATTAAGTTATCTTCGACAATGTATTAAACAATATAATATGATTAAACATGGTGATAAAATTGCAGTTGGATTATCTGGTGGAAAAGACAGTCTGACTTTGCTGTATGGTCTGAAACAGCTTCAGGCTTTTTATCCGGAATCTTTTGAATTGGCTGCAATTCATGTTAATCTTGGTATAGAAACAGCTTCTGCAGCTTCCATTTCCATAATGGAAGATTTCTGTAAGAAACTTAACGTACCTTTTTATTGTGTAGATACAGATATTTTCCGAGTGGTTTTTAAAGAACGGAAAGAAAAAAATCCTTGTTCTTTATGTTCAAAGATGAGAAAAGGTGCTCTAAATGAAAAAGCACTTGCATTAGGATATAATAAAATAGCATATGCACACCATAAAGATGATTTTATTGAAACCAGTATGATGTCACTATTGTTAGAGGGACATTATTATTGCTTTCCTCCTGTTACATTCTTAAGTAAAACCGGTCTGACTTTAATCCGTCCAATGTTGTATATGGAAGAAAAAGAAATTAAAGGATTTTCATACAAAAATAAGTTTCCGGTGATTAATAATCCATGTCCTGCAGATGGTAATACAAAACGTCAGGTGATAAAGGATTTTATTGCAGAAAGCTCTCAAAAATTCCCTTATATGAAGAAAAATCTAAATGCTGCACTATTAAATTACTTTAAAGAAACTACTTCATAAACCGGAATCATTAAATAACAGCCTGAATGAATAGTATCACTGCTTAAATTATTAATATTCCTGACTTCTTGAATATAATCATCATATTCAGTACCTGTAATGGCATACTTCTCTGCAATAGAACTCAATGTATCTCCGGATGCTATCTCAATAGATATAAAAGATTTGTTATATTGTACCCGTTCATCCGCTTTTACCACAGCAATGCTTCCTATTATAGATATACTTAATATTAGAACAATCACTATTGTTAACATAATCTTATTATTGTAAATATAATTCTTGATCATTTGCAAATTCTCCTTTTCACTTAATAAAAATCGAATACTTGTTCGTCTTTTTTGTATTCTAACAAACATTTGTTTGCATGTCAATATTTTTTCGAAAATTTGTTCGGAATAAATGTTTGCTTTTTTTTAATTCCTGTGTTACTATAATATAAATATCTTATAACGGTTTAAAACCAATGATGGGAAATATATTTTTTGACATTGGTTCTTACTAAATAGATTATTTAAAATTATGAGTAAGGAGGCGTTTTATATGCCAGGTAAGATTAGTGTAAAACAACAGGAGATTCTCGATTTTATTAAGGAAACCATTTTACAAAAAGGTTATCCGCCATCTGTGCGGGAAATTTGTGAAGCCGTAAAATTAAAGTCTACTTCTTCTGTTCACTCGCATTTAGAAACTTTGGAGAAAAATGGATATATTCGAAGAGATCCTACCAAACCAAGGACAATAGAGATTTTAGATGATGCTTTCGGTCTTACCAGAAGAGAACTGGTAAACGTACCTATAGTGGGCCAGGTTACCGCCGGGCAACCTATTTTAGCTGTGGAAAATATTGATGGTTATTTTCCTGTTCCACCGGAATATCTACATAATAAAACAACTTTCATGCTTAAGGTAAAAGGAGAAAGCATGATCAATGCAGGTATTTATGATGGGGATTTGATTTTAGTAGAGGAACAACCTACCGCCATGAATAATGAAATAGTTGTCGCACTGGTTGATGACAGTGCAACTGTAAAGCGTTTTTACAAAGAAAACGGACATTACCGTTTACAGCCAGAGAATGATTTTATGGATCCTATTATTGTTGATCATGTTTCCATTTTAGGTAAAGTTATTGGTCTGTTTCGTACATTTTAATCCTGATATTGATAGGATATGATCAATTATAAATAAAAACAAGCAGTTGTTTTATAGCTTGATTATAGGAATTTTATCTTTATTTCCGGATAATCGGCTTTAAACAGCTGCTGATAATAAATTTGTATAAATATTTATTATTTATAAACATATGAAACTAACTGATGATAACATCACAGTAAAATCCTTCCTTATTTTCTTTACAGGTCGCATAACGGTACCGTACCATATTGCCTTCATTAAACCTTATAAAGTAAGCTGAATAATGAAATCTTGTTCCTTCCATAAAATGGTTCATAATCAGAATGGCTTCGTCTACAGAAAAATCCTTTAATTTGATATCTACAATATAACGATTGGACTTTATTAAAATATTGCTTTTTCCCACATTAGGTTGATCAAGTAAAACAGCACCTAGTATGCTCTTGGTAACGTCATTTGTTAAAAGGTTGATTTTTGATACATATTCGTTCATTACGGAAACCATATTATTTCCACCTCTAATCTTACAAAGATAATTGAAACTTTTTTATCTAATATACTTCTTTATCAGGTATTGCATAAAAAATCTGTTTGAACTCATCGAAATGCTCGATAAACAATTGCACTACATCAGGATCAAATTGTTTACCGCTATTGGTGACAATTTCATTATAAGTATCACCCAATGACCAGCCGTCTTTATAATACCTCTGTGATGTTAACGCATCAAACACATCACATACTGCCATTAAGCGACTGATATAGGATATATTTTCTCCTTTCATTCCCAGATAACCAGTTCCGTCCCAACGTTCATGATGTTCCAAAGCAATCGTTTTGGCAATCTGCATGATATCACCCGGACATTTTGCAAGAAGTGCTTCTCCATAAAGAACATGATTTTTCATAATTGCATATTCTTCTTCCGTCAGTTTATCTGGCTTATCTAAGATTTCTTCAGAAATCATTAATTTACCAATATCATGCATCATTGAGGCAACAGATAGTTTCTCTACGTAATCAGTTGTAAATCCGGAAGCTTCTGCCAATACTCGCATATATTCTGCTACTCTTCGAATGTGTTCACCAGTTACTTTTGATTTACTTTCTGAAATTTCTGCAAAAGCAAAAATCAGTTCTTCCTGACTATGCTCAAGGGCATGATTTGCTTCTATTGTTTTATTTAACATTACCATATTACGCTCAACAATATAATAAGAAAATAATGTCGCTACCAGAACCATTACAATGCGAAGAAATACGCCGTAAATCAAGGCTTCCAGAAAGGTTGAATATTCAGATGACATACCATTATTAAATATATAATATCGTAGCAGCATTGTAATAAAAACACAGATACAATCAATTAATGTGGTTACAACAATTAATTTCCTGTCACAGTATAGAGTAGCAATCAATAGAGAAAGAATCACCAGAATAATAAAATCATATGAAATAAATGTACTAAGCAGAAATACAACAGACATAATGCACATAATTACATAATATTTTATCCATTGTTTTTCTATATGTAAAACATTGACTAATACCGTAGGAATCAGCAATAATACTATACTGCTTGCAAAAACCATCATAATGGAGCATTCATCGTAATTATAATAATCGGTCGCAGCATATATCCATAAGGATATTAAAAATAATATTGTAATCCTCAGACATTTTGCTGCAACCTTATTCACTTCCAGATTATTCCTTTGTATTAATAAATCTTTATCCATATTGCCCCCATTATGTTACATAAATATAACTAATTACAGTTCATCGGCTTCAATTAACGTACCATCCAGCCATATTTTTTCCAGATTATAAAATAGCCGGTCTTCTTCATTAAATATATGGACAATAACATCATTAAAATCCATTAATATCCAATTAGCGGTCTGATAACCTTCGATTTGTCTTGGATGGACTCCGTTTTCCTGTAGCTTTTCTTCTACACTATTTGCCATGGCCTGAACCTGATTACGGTTTGAACCACTGGCAACAATAAAATAATCAGCCATGATAGATATTTTTGATATATCAATTATTTTAATATCAGCTGCCTTTTTATTTTCCAGACCTGCAATTGCAGTCTTTGCCATCTCTTTGCTTGTCATAGTATTCTCCTTATTTTTTATCTTACTTTTATTGATCGACTATATGTTTGTAATATTCATAGGTTTCTTTTGTAACCGGATCCAGAACAGATCCCTTTTTACACAAATACTGCATGCTATTATGTAGTATATGCAACATACATCTATCCAAATTTGTATACGCTTCTTTGCGGATAATATCCATTTCCGGTAAAACGGAACGGTTGGGTTCAATATAATCTGCAATATAAATGATTTTTTCCAATGTTGTCATGGCCGGTTTTCCAGTTGTATGACAGGCAATTGCCGATAATATCTCCTGATCACTAACCTCATATTTTTCTTTGGCATACACTGCCGAAAGTTTTGCATGTAAGAGTTCAGGATTTTTATATTCACAATCAGAAATGGGAATTTTACGCTTTTTACATTTTGTAATTTTTTTATCATTTGATACATATTTAGCACAATCATGTAAAAGTCCGGCAATCAAAGCCTTTTCATAATCTATTCCATACATAAAAGCCATAGTTCCGGCAGTATATTCAACTCCAATAGAATGCTCAAACCTTTTGACGGAAAGTTTTTCTTTAAGTTTTTCTGTCATTTGTAATCTATTCATATTAAAACTCCTATTAAAACAGTCAAACTGGCTATATTATAGCAAAAAATGCAGGTAATTTCAATGAAACTGCCTACATTTTTGGGTATTTTTTTGTTATTGAATAAACTTTTTCAAATATTTTTTATGTTCCGTATAGATGTCTTTTTATTATATATTTATATACTAAATCAGGTAAATATTGTAAAGAAACATTACTATTGATATTTTTGCTATCAGCAGCATTTTGAGAGTTTTTTCTGTTACATGAAATATTTTGGTAAAAATTTTCTCTTATATTACTGGATGAACAAGGGATTTCTTTACATTGAAGCAGATGAAAACAATCCTTACCATACCGCATATTTAATACTTTTATTTGTTGTTCTATTATAGTTACAGATTTTCCATCCCTTGGAGCCACTAAAAGTACTGCATATTCAGGAATCTTTTCGGCATTTTTCCATTTATCAAACTGATACAAAGAATCTGCACCCATAATAAAATAAAAGGTATCCTTAGGATATTTTTGCTTTAAAAGTTCCAAGGTCTCTGCAGTATAGGTATTCCCTTCTCTTTTTAACTCAAAATCAGAAGCCCTAAAATTCGGAATATCTTTAATCGCAAGTTCAACCATGGCAAGCCTGTCCTCTCCTGATAGGATGATATCTTCTGGCTTATATGCTGGAACGTGATTAGGCATAAACCAAATTTCATCTAAATGATATTGTGTATATGCTGCTTTTGCAATTTTTATATGACCAATATGAATAGGATTAAAGGTTCCTCCCATAATACCAATTGCTGCCATGATAACCTCCTGATATCAATTTACATAATATAATTATGATAAATGTTATTGATGCTTATTTTTGTATTGTGATTTATTATAAACAAAATCGAAATCATTTATGTGTTCTGTTAAATTTATGGCAATTGAATTTTAGGATTTTCTTTATTTTTACGATAAAGTACGATTTTTTTCCCTATTACCTGTACTACTTGAGAGTGTGTACGCTCTGCCATAGTTTCTGCAATCATTTTGGGATCATCCATACAGTTTTTTAATACTCCAATTTTAATTAATTCTCTTTTTTTAATTGCTTCATCAACGGAAGAAATAAGTTCTGGAGTGACACTGGATTTTCCAACATTTAAAACAGGATCCATTGTCATTGCCAACCCTTTTAAATAAGCTCTCTGTTTACTTGTCATAATATTAATGTTCCTTTCACTTAATATACCTTTCCTCGAATGCTTGTGAC
>JAAGKN010000419.1_pt1 | contig 194860 bp, 217 predicted proteins | sample 6206371 | NCBI WGS metagenome assembly JAAGKN01 (sample SAMN11533720, study PRJNA540317) | gut metagenome | isolation source: fecal pellets from male and female animal of same cohort | host: Peromyscus leucopus | place: USA:CA | collected 2017 | reverse complement strand
ACGGGTAGGAGTGCGGGAATATCAACGAAAAAGTGCTATTAAGTATATAGCTTAATAATAATTAGAAAAGCTATAGAATCCTTATTACTGTAAGAAATATCTAATTTTAATTGTGAAAAATATAATTATCCATTAAAATTTGCAATTGTTGAAATTTATGGTAAAATGAGTTCAAATTGTATTATTAAGCTATATACTTAATAATAATTAAAAATGTATAGGAGGATATATGAAAATTAAGGAAACAAATAAAATAGGAAAAATAATACTTTTGATGTTACTATTAATCTTAATAAGCTTTTTAAAGCCAGAAGTATATGCAAATGCATCTGAACTGGGGATCTATGGAAAAGATTACTTTGGAGAAGAATATTCAAATGGATATATAAGAGATAGAAATCAAAGTAATATTATTAGAACATCTTCTGGTATAAGTTTAAAAAATGGTATAGAAATCAATCCAGATACATGGGATGGATATAAGTATATGAAGTTTTTCTCTTGTGATAATACAGAAAAATCTGAATATATAGACTTTTCAGAAGCAGCTAGAACAATAAATGAAAATGGAGAGCCAGTATGGCTTGATATGAGAATTTATTTTTGGGTAATTGATAAAAATCATCCATGGGCATTTAATAAAGATCAACTAGATATAAAAAACTTATATGCCCCTGCTCAACGTACAACTATGGAATTTCATTTCTATACTGCAGGACATTGTGGAGAATCAGATTATGAAAAATCATTTAAAGGAATTACCAAGCTAGGAGATTCAGACCAATGCGAGGGATATTTATTATATTCAGGATATAATAAGTACTATGTTGAAGAAGGAAATCCATTAGTTTATGTTCCAAAAGGAGGTACTAATGTAGATACCATATTTAATCCTTTTGATATAGGTGGAATATCAGAATATCCATATTTCTTTGGAACACAAGAAGACTATAAAAATGATATTTGGGTAGAAGTAAATAGTACTCCTGAATCACCATTTAAAATTCAATATGGAACAACTCATTTTGAAAGAGGATCTAATTTATTTTATATGGGGACTGTAATCGAATATTATGTAGATGGAGTGCTAAAAGATACATCTTATTGTGTACCATATGGTACATATAGACTTATAAATCCAGCTAAATTGGATAGTCAACAAGAAGGTTATACAATTGATGGATGGTATACAGATACAAATTACAAAACTAAAGCTGCTAATGGAATAGCAGGAGGAAGTGCAATAAGAGTATATGGAAAATCAATTCAAAAAGAAACATATACAATAACAGTAGATAATGATAGATATGGGCATACATATAATACTTATCAAGTATTTGAAGGAAATTATTATGAAAAAGTAGATGAAAGTGGAAATAAAATTACAACATTATCAAATATAGAATGGGGAACTGAACTAAAAAAGGAAACTGAGGATGGTAAAACGCATGGAGATAAAATTCTAGGATTATTGAAAGAAAAAAATCTAGAAATTTATAATGATTGTAATACAGCAGAGGATGTAGCAAAAGTATTGCAAGAAAATAAAGGTAATGGAGATATTACAAGAGAATTTACAGATATAGTTGGAAAATATATTTTAGACAATAACATTTCAAAAACAGATGGTACAAGTACATTAGTTGAGAAAAAAGATGAAACAGGAAATGTAATAGATTCCAATTATCAGATAACACATTTAGATCCAGGATATTATATAGTAATAGATGCAGAAGCAAATCCAAAAGATGACGCTTATAGTAGATATTTTATAGATGTTGTACAAAATGTAACAATGGAACCTAAAACTTCAATACCAAAGATAAATAAAAAGGTAATAGGAAATAATCTTAAAACATTAGTAGACGAATCATATGTTGTAGATGATAAAAGAAATACAGCAACATATAAAACAGAAGATTATGATGTAGAATTCGAGTTAAAATCATATATCCCAAATGCAGATGGATATAGCACTTATAAATTTGAGATAGTAGATATTCTTGCAAAAGGATTTGATTATGACAGAAATTCTATAAAAGTGATGTTAGGAAGTACAGAATATCCAAAAACAAGATCAAATGAATCTGGAGAAACAGCTGATAACTATACTATACAAGATGTAGTTATTACAGTAGATAATTATAATGAATACAAGAATTATTTCGAAGAAGAAGGAAAAGAATACTCAGAAGGATATAAAGAGTCTCAATATGGAAAAACATTAATATTAATAAAAATAAATGACTTGGTAGAACAAATAAAAGCTGGAATTGTAGAAAAAGCGCAAGATGTAATAGTAAGATACAATGCTAAATTAAATGGAAAAGGTGAAACAGGAAATACTCCAAATGTAAATGAAGCATACTTAAAATATTCAAATAATCCATATAATAATGAGCAAATAACACAAACAACAACAGAAATAACATATACATATACGATAGATTTAAACTTAGATAAAATAGCAGAGTTAAAGCCAGAAACAGACGAAAAAATATATTTATCTGGAGCAGAATTTGAAATATATAATAAGCCAAATACAGTTGAAAGTAGAGAAGTAATTGCAACAATAACGACAGATGAATTAGGACAAGCACTATATAGTAGTTTAGGAGCTGGAACTTATTATTTAAAAGAAGTAAAATCACCAGAAGGATATAATAAATTAAGAGAAGAAATTGAAATAGAAGTAACAGCAACATGCGATGAATTTGGAACAATAACATGGCAAGTAAGTGATAAAACGAATAATGGATTAATACTTGCGCAAATAGGAGTAAAAGAAGGAACAGCAATTCCAGAAATAAAATTACAAGTAGAAAATAAATCTGGATTTAATTTACCAGTAACAGGTGGAAAAGGAACAATTATATTTACAATAATAGGATTAAGCATAATGTTAATTGTTATAATATCTTTAAAATCAAATAAGAAAAAATAATTTTAAAAGAATCTCTATTAGAAAAAATCTAATTGGAGATTCTTTTACTTTTTGTCAAAACGTAAATGCATTATATAAAAATATTAATGTCGAAATTCCGTATTGTCTATATTTATAAAAATTTTTATAATGAATAAAAATAAACAATAAAGGAGGAAAATATATGGGACAATATATGCAAATAGGAATTGCCACAGGAATTTATATAAGAAAAAAGCTTATAGAATCAATTGTTAATCCTTTAAAATACGCTTTATTTGTGACATTATATGGATAAATTTCCCAATACACCTAAATATTATTTATTTTACTCCTTTCACTTGACATAGAAGTTGCAAGATTATAAAATGTAGGAAGTGAAAAATATTTTAAAGGAGGAAAAGAATATGCCACTAGTAACAACAAAAGAAATGTTTGAAAGATCAATGAAAGAACATTTCGCAATAGGAGCTTTTAATATAAACAATATGGAGTTTATACAAGCAATAACAGATGCAGCAGAAGAAGCTAAATCACCAGTAATTTTACAAGTTTCTTCAAGTGCTATAAAATATGCAAGAATGAATTACTTAATTAAAATGGTGGAGGCAGCTGTTGAAACAACAACTATTCCAATAGCTCTTCACTTAGATCATGGACCAGATTTTGAAACATGTAAAATGTGTATAGATGCAGGATTTACATCAGTTATGATAGATGGTTCAAAATATGATTTTGAAGAAAATATTGCAATAACAAAAAAAGTAGTAGACTATGCTCATTCAAAAGGAGTTGTAGTTGAAGCTGAACTTGGAAAATTAGCAGGTGTTGAAGATGATGTTAATGTTGCAGCAGATGATGCAAGATATACAGATCCAGATCAAGCTTATGAATTTGTACAAAGAACAGGAGTAGATTCTTTAGCAATAGCTATAGGAACAAGTCATGGAGCATACAAATTTAAAGGTGATGCAAAATTAAGATTTGATATATTACAAAAAATAAAAGAAAAATTACCTAATACACCAATCGTTTTACACGGAGCAAGTTCTGTTATACCATCACTTGTAGATATGTGCAACAATAATGGTGGAAATATACCAGGAGCAAAAGGATGTCCAGATGAAATGTTAAAACAAGCAGGAGAAAATGGAGTTTCAAAAATTAATGTAGATACTGATTTAAGATTAGCTATGACAGCTCAAATAAGAAGAGTATTTAATGAAGAACCATCAGTATTTGATCCTAGAAAATATTTAGGCGCAGCAAAAGAAGAAATAAAAGCTACAGTAGCACATAAAATTAATAATGTGTTCTGTTCAGCAAATAAAGCTTAGGATATTGTAATTATTGCCTAAATTAAGTAAAGAACAATATCTTATAAAGGCGGCTAAATTATTCGGATTAGCAGATTTTGAAATAGAAGGGCTAAAAAATCATTTAAATGGAACAGTGCCAAATGAGTTTATTGCTAGAAGATGTGAATCATTGCTTAGATTATATGAAATATATGATAGTAAAGAATATAATGACCATATCGATCCAGATGCAGATGGACTTATAAATTTAAATGATTATGCTTTTGAAATCTCACAAAGAAGACTTGCAGATAGTAAAATAGGAAGATTTTGGATTTTAAGTTCAAATTTGGATGCCTATTTAGCAACAGTTCCTGCAAATATGTCTTCTGAAATAGAATCACAGTATTTAAATATTTCGGAAAAAAATAATTTTTTGATTCCACAACTCGCAAAGCAAATAGGTATAGATGCAACAATATATTATAAAGGTGAATACACAGATGATAAAAGAGGAAATCTTGAGAAATTTCATTTAACAAAAAATTTCTTAAAAGATAATGAAACTTTAGTTAGAGGTTCATCATTTATTAAAAGCAATCCAAATAAATTAATGTTAGATTTGGATAAAATTTTAGAAGCTACAGATAAATATATCAAAAAACATTATAAAAAATATAAATTATCACAACAAGACTTAGAATTGGCAAGAAAAGAAATTAGAGAAGGACTAATAAAGCAAACTTTATTTAATAAAATTGTATTTAATGAAAATGAATCAAATGAAAAATGGGGACTTATTATTGGAGAAGATAATAAGTTAAGATTAGCTCCATTATTTAGTTATGATTTTTGTGCTAATGTTAAAACAATAGGAAAAATGCAACATAGAGTTGTACATGGAAATAAAGAATATATAGAAGATTTTACTTTAAAATATTCTAATGAGCCATGGTTTAAAGAATGGATTGAAAATGCAGTTTTAGACTTAGACTTAGATAAAGCTATTGCGGATATGGAAGCTAAAACAGGTGTTACATTAACAGACGAAGAAAAAGAATATTATAATTTTGCAATTATGGAAAAAATGCATGCAAAAGTAGTAAATGTTAGTGATTTAAATTATGATGAACAACTTGTTGTTCAAGAAAAAAAGAAAAATCTTACAATCAGAGATAGATTAAATAGAGCAGGAAAAATTATCCACGATAAAAAAGTGGAAATTACATCTTTTATTTCTAGAGATCGTGATGATAGATAAATAAAAAAAGTTCAAGTTATAAATTAATAACTTGAACTTTTTAATGCTCTATTTATTTTTCTTTCAGCATCTTTTTTTGCGATGTCTTCACGTTTATCGTATAATTTTTTACCTTTACCAATTCCAATTTCTATTTTTACTTTATTACCTTTAAAATACATTTTGGTAGGAACAAGAGATACACCTTTTTGTTTTATCATTCCAAACAATCTATTTATTTCACGTCTATTTAATAAAAGTTTTCTTGTTCTTAAAGGATCTCTATTATAAATATTTCCAAATTCATAAGGACTTATGTGCATTCCATATATAAAAACTTCTCCGTTTTTTATATTCACGTAAGTATCTTTCAAATTTGCTTTTCCATTACGAATTGATTTTATTTCAGTGCCAGTAAGCACAATACCAGCTTCTAATGTACTTTCAATTGAATAATTATGATATGCAGTTGGATTTTTAGCAAGTATTTTTTCCATATGAATTTCCTTTCAAAAATATATCTATTAATATAACATATTTTTATAATTTAGGCAAATTATAATTTCGGAATATATATTGAAATTATAATAAAAGTATGCTATTATTCTTCAAACTTTATTGTTTTATTTCAAAATTCTTATGGCATTTCGCTAACATTTTTCAAAATTAACAATTATATATAAATGTTCAAATATAGAATTGACGTATGTCAAAAGAATTTATATATTGAATTATAAATAAGGAGGATAATATATGACAAATAATTTTATTAGTGAAAATATAAATCCAATATTTGAAGAAATTAAGATTTTAGTAAATGATAGTAGAAATAGAGTATATAGTGTGGTAAATACTGAAATGTTAAATTTATATTGGAATATAGGAAAGATTATAATGGAAATACAAAATGGAGATGAAAGAGCTTCATATGGCGAAACTGTACTTGAAAAGTTATCTCAAAAATTGACTAGTGAATTTGGAAAAGGATTTTCAGCTAGAAATTTAAGAACAATGAGAAAATTTTATTTAGTGTATCCAATTTGGCAGACAGTGTCTTCCAAATTAACATGGTCGCACTATTTAGAATTAATTAAAATTGAAGAAGAGTATAAAAGGCAATTTTATTTTAATGAATGTATAAACTCAAGATGGAGCGTTAGAGAACTACAAAGACAAAGAAATTCATTATTGTATGAAAGATTAATTTTATCATCTAACAAAGAAAAGGTTCTAGAGTTATCTAAAGAAGGACAAGTACTAAAAGAAGGAAAAGATTTAGTTAAAGATCCATTTGTTTTAGAATTTTTAGATATAAAAGAAAATACTGAGTATTTAGAATCAGATTTAGAAAAAAATATATTAGAACATTTAAAAGAATTTTTATTAGAATTAGGAAAGGGATTCAGTTTTGTAGGAAATCAAGTTAGATTAACTCTAGAAGAAGATCATTTTTATCCAGACTTAGTTTTTTATAATAGAATTGTAAAGTGTTTTGTAATAATAGATTTAAAAATAGGTAAAATAACACATCAAGATATTGGTCAAATGCAAATGTATGTTAATTATTATGATAGAGAAATAAAAAGTGAGGATGAACATCATACAGTTGGTATATTATTAAGTACAAATAAAAATGAAACTATTGTCAAATATACTTTACCAGAAAATAATGAAAATATATTCACATCAGAATATAAATTAACTTTACCAACAGAAAAAGAATTAATTGAGGCAATTGAAGAAGAGAAAAAGAATATTTTACTAAGACAATAATTTTTTTATATTTAAATACAATTAATAATCTTTCATACCAATAATAATTTAACCAATATTAGAAATAATATTTATATGAATCAGATTTTAATTAATAAAAAAGTAAATAGTAAAATTAAATATATATTCAAAGTACAGTTTGTTATTTCAGTTATTATTTCGATTATCCTAATAGGATTTTTTTTATTAAATTATAAAAATGAAGAAAATTTAGAAGAGTTATCAAAAATAATAAATAAAAATATAGAAATAACAACTATGTATGATGCTAAGCAAGCCAATATAGAAACAAGTCCATATTTGGGAAAAATATTTATAGATAAAATTAATTTAGAATATAGTGTTTTTAAAGAAATTAATGAAGAGTACTTAAAAATTTCGCCTTGCAAATTTTATGGAGTTGAATTTGGAGAAAAAGGAAATATATGTATAGCAGGACATAATTATAATGATAGTAGATTTTTTGGAAGAATAGTAGAACTTCAAGAAAATGATAAAATAAAACTTGTAAATTTAAATGGAGAAGAGTTTGAATATATAGTATTTGATATATTTGAAACAAATGATGATGATTTTTCTATTTTAAAACCAACTAAAAATTTTGAACTTACACTTCTTACTTGTAATAATTCAAATAAAAAAAGAATAATAGTAAAAGCATATATGAAAGAACACTAGATGTAATATCTTTTTCAAGGATTTAAAAGTATTGAAAAATTCCTAATATAGTTGTAAAATATACAAGTACAAAATATAAAGAAAAGAGGAAATATTATGGAAGAAAAAATTAAAAATCCAATAGTAACAATAGAAATGGAAGATGGAGGAATTATAACATTAGAACTTTATCCTAAAAAAGCTCCAGAAACAGTAAATAATTTTATAAGTTTAATAAATAAAGGTTTTTATGATGGACTATTTTTCCATAGAACTATACCAGGTTTTATGGCACAAGGTGGAGATCCAGAAGGAACAGGAATGGGTGGACCAGGATATGGAATAAAAGGCGAATTTAGAGATAATGGTGTTGAAAATACAATATCACATTTAAGAGGAATTATTTCTATGGCAAGAAGTAGTATGCCAAATAGTGCAGGTTCACAATTTTTTATAGTAACAGATGATTCAACATTTTTAGATGGACAATATGCAGCTTTTGGTAGTGTTTTAGAAGGAATGGAAGTGGTAGATAAAATAGTAAAATCAAGAGTTGTAACAAGAAGCCCATTTGGTGGAGGAAAAGATAGACCAGTAGAACCACCAGTTATGAAAAAAGTAACAGTAGAAACATTTGGAGTAGAATATCCAGAACCACAAAAAATGTAATTTGAAATTTTATGATGCATAAAGGAAAAATAAATGAACATATATAAAAGTTTAAATAAAGTAATTACATATATAGAAGAAAGTTTGGAAGAGGATATAAATTATAATAAGTTGGCTCAAATAATGGCAACTAACGAATATACAATGAAAAAAGTTTTTCAGCTAATTTCTAATATTTCGGTTACAGACTATATAAGAAATAGAAGACTATCTAATGCAGGATTTGACTTATATAAAAATAATGAAAAAGTTATAGATATTGCAGTAAAATATCAATATGATAATCCTACATCTTTTTCAAGAGCTTTTGAAAAGTTCCACGGGATAAAACCAAGTAGTGTTAGGAACAATCCAGAACAGTTAAAAGTATTTCCAAAACTTCAATTTGATGAAAATATACCAGAAAATACAAACATGGAATATAGTATTATTGAATTAGAGGAACAAATACTTTATGGTATTGGAATAAAAACACATTATAGTACAATTCAAGACGATGCTCCTAAGTTTTTTGCTAAGATGAGAAATCAATACTTAGATAAATATGGAGAAATAGATTATGGAATGGTTATTTATGAAGATAGAATTGAAAGTAATAATTATGAGTATTGGATAGCTTATAGTAAGAAAATTGAGGAGTTTGAAAAAGTTGTTATTCCTAAATCAAAATGGTTGAAATTTCAAATAGATAATCAAGAAGCCAAAAGTATTCAAAAGGTGTCTAGAGATTTTTATGAAAAATTTCTTCCAAGTTCAAAATTTAAATTAAGTCCATTACCAGAACTTGAATATTATCATGATAATATAACAGAGTTCTTAATAGCAATAGAAGATTAAGTTTTAAGAAACTGATTTTTTTGTATAACAAAAAGTCAGTTTCTTTTTATTTAAACTTTATATAATATGGCTGGTGAGTAGAATGAAAAAAATATTTGAAATTTTTTTAACAACGGATTTTGTAACAGAAGAAAGTTGGCTTAAATTTATACTATATATTTCTAAATTAAATGGCTTATTTAGACCATGGAAAATATATGTTAAATTTGAAAAAAATAATGTAAGATATTTTATTAAAACAAGAAATGATATGCCAACAACACTTACAAATTTAAATGATTTTTTATTAAAAAAAGTTGAAAATATTGACATAAAGTCAAACTTTTTTAAGATAAAATCATTATATTTTGTTACAAAAAAAGAAAAAAGCATTGTTGATATATATGATAAAAATGAAAGTAAATTTTCAAGAAAAATTGAAATGGCTCAAGTAAAAATTCTTCCAATAAATAAAAATAATTTTCTTTATTCATCATTTGCAGTTTTTTCAAAAGAAAATAGAAAAATATATAGAAAGCTTTTATTTAATATACCACATCAATTTTTGAGTATAGATTTTTCTAAGCATACAAGATTTCTATATAGGAAAGATATAAAAAGATATTTAAATATTGAAAAAACAGTTAAACTTTTTGAAAGTGATAATAAAAATGCGATTTTAAAAGTAGATGCTTTTCCATATCTGCAAGATGATTATTTTCTTAATTTAAATAAATATGATTTTGACAAGCATTCTCTTGTAATTGGTGGATCACGGAACTGGAAAATCCAAATTTTTGAGTCTTTTAATAAACAATATTTACAAAAATTCAGATTATAAAATGAAATATAAAGTAGTTGTGATAGATCCACATAGTTCTTTGGAAGAAGATATTGGAGGACTAGAAAATACAAAAGTAATAGATTTTGAAACTAATAAAAACAGTATAGATTTATTTATGAATTCTAAAGAAAATATTGTTTCTGAATCTGAAGTCTTATTAACTTTATTTAAATCGCTAATGGATAAAGAATATAATTCAAAACTTGAAAGAGTATTAAGACACAGTATATATCTTCTTATTTATATAGAAGACTTAAGTTTAAATAATTTAAGAGATTTAATAACAGATAGTGAATTTAGAAATAAAGTTATAAATAAATATAAAGCAGTTTTACCAGAATCTATCTTAAATTTCTTTTTGAAAGATTTTAATGATTTGAAAAATAAATCACACCAAGAAGCAATTTCACCAATAATTTCCTTTATTGATGAAATGACTATTTTTCCTGTGTTTAGTAATAATACAAAATTACAATCAATAGAAGATGTAGTAAAAAATAATTTTTTATCAATTATATCTTTAAATGAAGCTATAATAGGTGAAAAAACAACAAAAACGATTTCAGGATTAGTAATGGGACAAATGTTTAATTTAATTCAAAAAAAAGTAATAGATGAACACATTATATTTATTATAGATGAAGTTTCAATAATACAAAATCCAATAATAAAAAGATTTTTATCTGAATCAAGAAAATACAATTTATCTTTAATTCTTGCAGGGCAATATTTTAGCCAAGTTGAAGATGATATTCAAAAAGCTATATTTGCTAATGTAATAAATTATTATACTTTTAGAGTATCTAGAGAAGATGCAGTTTTTTTGAGCAGAAATATGCAAATGGAAGTTGCTGTACATGATTCATTTTTTTCAAAATTGAAGATCCTAACTGAACTTAGCAATAGAGAATGTGTTTTAAGAGTTAGTTCACAAGGAAAAGTATTACCAGCATTTAAAGCTAAAACTTTAGATGTTGTATCTGTGCCAAGGAAAAAGGAAAATGTATTAGAAGATGAAATAATTGGTACAAATCATAAAAAAATTAATAAGAAAAAATTTTTAATTGAAACAGCAGTAGATATAAAAGAAATAATGAAATCCCAATCAACAGGAAGGAGAAGACTCGCAAATGAATAATAAAGAGGCTATTCAAAAAGCAAATAAAATTTTTGAAAATATATTTGGAAAAAATAATCCATTTACATTAGATGAAATATTGTCTAAATTTGCTTTTGACATTAAATTACCACAAAAAGTATATGATAGCATGACATCAAAAGAAACATGGGCAGAATCTGTAAATCCAAGTAAATTTATATCTCAAAAAAATATGGAATTATATGATGTTCAACATGGGTGGATGCAAAAGAAAAAAGAAATAAATTCTTTAGAGGATGTTTTAAAATGTTGGAAAAAGATAAACTATACAACAACAGAAAGAATATACGATTCAGATAATGTATCTAAAAGTGATACAATTTACAATTCAGAAAATGTATATAGAAGTTTAGATTGTAGACATTGTAAAAATATTTTATTTTCAGATGGATGTGCTCAGTCTGAATTTTTAATAGGATGTCAAAGAACAGGTGGTTCAAGTTTTTGTATAAGAGTAGATGATTCTGGTGAATGTATAAATAGTTATAATGTAATATGTTCTGCTAAAATTAGTAATTCATTTTTTATTCAAGATGCTAAGGATTTGGATGAATGTATGTTTTGCTCTCATATATCTAATAAAAAATATTGCATAGCTAATATGCAATTTGAAAAAGACGAATATTTTGAAATAAAAAAAGAGATTATAAACTGGATTTTACGAAAGTAAAATCCTTTACTTTTTTTCTCTTATTTGATATGCTTAAATGACCAATTGGATAAATAAAAGGAATGATGTAATTGAAAAATAAACATGTAGAAAATATAGAAGTAAAAAAACATTCAAGAATCGAGGAAGATTCTCAAGTTAATAAAAAAAGACCGAGTAAATTTAAGAAATTAAAAATTATTTTAACATTATTGTTTATCTTAATTTTATTTTTGGCAATAAAAACGGGAATATCGATTGCAAGATGGCAAAGCTTAGCTCAAGATATGGTCAGCAATACTCCATCGCAAGTATTAGATATAGAAGGGGAAATTATTGCAGAACTTGGGAATAATAAAAATACAAAAAATGTATCATTATCTGAAATTCCAGATAATTTAAAAAATGCATATATTTCAATAGAAGACCAACGTTTTTATAAGCATTCTGGAGTGGATCTTCCAAGAACAGGAGCTGCGATTCTTTCATATGTGAGAAACTTAGGATCATCTTCTTTTGGAGGAAGTAGTATTACGCAACAATTAGTAAAAAATTTAACTGGAGATAATTCTTCAAAAGTTACTAGAAAAATAAATGAATGGATAAAAGCATTTGGTTTAGAAGGAGTGCTTTCAAAAGATGAAATATTAGAGGCGTATCTAAATATTATATATGTTGGACCTAATGTGTATGGAGTTGGTTTAGGTGCAGAGTATTATTTTAATAAGGATGTAAAAGATTTATCTTTAGCAGAATGTGCATTTTTGGCAGGAATAAATAACTCTCCAAATTCATATAATCCTTTCGGAGAAAAAGATACATCCGAAAAAATAAATAAAAGAACTAAAACAGTTCTTTCTAAAATGTTAGAACTTGGATACATAAATGAATCTGAATGTAATGAGGCAACAAATCAAGTAGATAAAGGATTAAAATTTAAACAAGGAAAAATAGAATCCAAAGAAACAAATGGAATATATTCGTATCATACAGATGCTTTAATAACTGAAATAATATCCGATATTTCGAACAAGAAGAAAATATCTGAGACCTTTGCTACAAATTATATATATATGGCTGGATTAAAAATATATAGCACGCAGGATTCTAAAATTCAAAAGGAAATAGAAAAGGAATTTTCAAAATCAACATATATATTAAAATCGCAAAATGATCCATCTGTTACTTCTCAAGCTGCAATGGTTATAATAGATAATAAAACAGGTGAAGTAAGAGGATGTGTTGGAGGACTTGGAGAAAAAACAACATCAAGAGGATTTAATAGAGCAACTCAAGGGTTAAGACAAACAGGATCAAGTGGAAAACCATTAGCAGTACTTTTGCCAGGAATAGATAATAGAATTTTTACTTCATCTAGCAAATATATTGATGAAGCAACTACGTTTGATGATGGAACAGAAGAGGGATATTCACCAACAGATTATAATAAATATAGAGGTGAAATAACTGTTAGACAAGCAGTTGAATCTTCACAAAATATACCATTTGTAAAAATGATGGAACAAATAACTCCCAAAACATCTATAGAATATATGAAAAAACTTGGAATAACAACACTTACAGAAAAAGATGACAATTTAAATTTAGCTTTAGGTGGATTGGATAAAGGAATAAGCCCATTAGAAATGGCTGCAGCGTATGCTACAATTGCAAATGATGGTATTTATATAGAACCAACATTTTATACTGAAATTGAGAATCAACAAGGAAAAAGAGTTGTAAAAACAAAACAAAATAAGAAAAGAGTGTTTTCAGAATCTGTTGCATATATTGTAAAGTCATTACTTACAGAAACTGTTACAGGAAGTAATGGAACAGCAAAATATTGCAAAATTAATGGTATGGATGTGGCTGCTAAAACAGGAACAACTAATGATGAATATGATAGATGGCTTTGTGGATTTACACCATATTATACAGCTACAACTTGGTTTGGATTTGATAAAAATGAAACTATAAAATTTAACAAGAAAAATCCTTCAGGGTTAATTTGGTCAAATGTAATGAAACGAGTTCATACAGGACTTTCAAATGCTAAATTTGAAGTGCCAAATTCTAAAGATTTAGTATCTGTACAAATATGTAAAGATACAGGATTAATTATAGATAATAATTGTCCAAATTCTTACTTAGAGTATTATATAAGTGGAACTGAACCAAAGAATTATTGTACAAAACATTCTGGAAGCAACTCAAATAGCAAACCTCAAGAAACTACAACTAAGGAAACTCCTTCTGCTGTGGAAACACCAACGACGCCGGTACAGCAGTCAACAGAACCTAGTAGTCCATCAATTCCAGAAGAACCTGTTCAAAATAATAATTCTAATGTTACCAATACTGTAGAGACACCAATACAAAATACAGAAACAACTAATGAAATAAATGAAAATACATCTAATACTACAGAGATTAGTCAACCAGAAAACAATAACACATCTAATGTAGAACAGGATTTAGACGTTAATGACATTGATGATGAGTTTGAACAATAAGATGAAAACTTAGTAATATTGTGGATGACTTTCCTAAGAATATAAAAAACTACTGTGATATTTTTCACAGTAGTTTTTTTACTGAATAATATATTCTGGGGTGATTTTTATATGAAACTAGGATTATGTCTTTCAGGTGGGCGGCGCCAAGGCCTTTGCACATATAGGAGCGTTGAAAGCATTAGAAGAGGCAAATATTAAATTTGATTATTTTGCGGGAACGTCCTCTGGAAGTATAGTGGCAACATTATATGCAATTGGATATACTACAGATGAAATTTACGATATTTTTAAAAAGTATGCTAGTAAAATTGGATACATAGATTTTAGAAACATAATAAAATTAATAGTTAATTTTATTAAAACAGGAAAAATAAGAATTGATGGATTAAATAGTGGTGAAAAAATTTATAAATTAATGAAAAAATTTTGTTTAGAAAAGGGAATATCAAATATTTCAGAAATTAAGCAACCATTATTAATACCAGCAGTTAATATACATGATGAAATATTATATGTGTTTTATTCTAATAAAACAAAAGATTTAGAACTTAGAAACAATATAAAATATATAAATAATGCAGATATAGCTGCTGTTGTTCAAGCTAGTTGCAGTTATCCAGGAGTGTTTTCTCCATGCTCAAAAATTAAAGGATTGTTACTTATAGATGGAGGAATTGAAGAAAATGTCCCATGGAGAGAAGTTAAGAAAATGGGAGCAGATAAAGTTGTAAGTATAGTATTTGAAAGTGAAAATACAAAAAAGAATTATAATAGTATAATAGATATATTAACAAAATCTTTTAATATTTTGTGTCATGAACTTAGTAGATACGAATGGAATGGTACAGATTATTTAATAGAAATAAAAAATTCAAATTCGGGATTATTAAATTCAAAGGATTCCCAAAAATTGTATTATGAAGGATATATGCAAACAAAGAAATTTATTAATGAAAAAAGATTAAATAATATTTAAATTTTGTAAATAATAAAGTATAATATAAAATATTAAAATGTAAAAAAAGAGGAGATAAAATATGATAGAAATATGGAATAACATTGTAAGTAATATTGATTTCAATTATATTGAAATGATTGTTTTACTATTTTTCACATATTCATTTGCAGGATGGTTTATGGAATCTGTGGGGGGAATTCTTACTGTAAAAAAATTTATAAATAGAGGATTTATGATTGGTCCGCTTTGTCCAGTTTATGGTGTAGGAGTTGTTATAATAACAGTATTACTCGGAAAATATGCTAATGATTTTGTAGCACTATTTATATTGGCAACTGTACTTTGCGGAGTTCTAGAGTACTTAACAAGTTATTATATGGAAAAATGGTTTAATGCTAGATGGTGGGATTATACAAAAAGGAGATTTAATATTAATGGAAGAGTTTGCTTAGAAAATTTATGTGCATTTGGAATTGCAGGTTCTGTAATTCTAAAATATATAAATCCATTTTTTATAAGTCTTTACATGAAAGTACCAGATATGGTTAGACATATAATTACAGTTATTTTGTTTATAACATTTATTATTGATTTTGTTATTTCGTTAAAAATTATTTGTAGTTTTAAAGGTGAAACTTATGCAAAAATGGATAATACAGAAGAAATATCTTCTAAAGTAAAAGAAAAAGCAGAAGATATTATATTACAAACTGAATCTGATGCTATACATCAAATTAGAAAACTAAAAATTAAAAGTCAAAGAAGAATTAGATATACAAGAAAAAGATTACGTAATAGTAGAAATTATAGTCTAGAAGATTTAATAAAGAAAGTAAATGAGGATAGAAAACTTTTAAATCAAAAATTAGCAGAAGAAAAAATTCGACTTGATGAACAAATTAAACTTAAAAAAGAGGCTTATGAAATAAAGAAAAAAGAATCAAAAGAGCTTATTAATAGTAAAATTCAGAAAACAAAACAAGAGATTCAAAAAAATTCTAAAGAAACTATTGAAAGTGCGCTTAAAAATATTAAACTATCTTCAGAAGAATTTTCTAAACGTGTTAGAAGTAGATTTGGTGAACAATCTTTATTAAATAGAAGATTGATGAATGCTTTTCCAAGTATGAAAGTTAATAATCCAAAAGAAAGCAAAAAGAAAAAACAAAATTAAATTTTACATTTAAGATAAATATAGTGTGTATTAAATAGAACTAAAATATTGAAAAATAAAAAAATTTATGCTAATATAAATAAAGTTTTATAATTAGGAGGAAATTATGTTAGAAAACACAGACGAAAATTACATTGGTTTAATTTGCAATGGAGAATTTAATGCAATTAAAGATTTTAAAATTGGTGAATTATTTGAATCTTTTTTTGATAATATAAATTATAATGTTGTTAAAGAAGGTGAAGAAAATATATATGTTGATTTTACTGGTGAAGCAATGTGTGATGATGAACCATGTACAATTTTAATTAGATTTAAAATAGATAGTAATGGTGATGAATTTGAAATTAACCAAGTAAAAGTAAATGAAGATATTTTAGATGAAGAAGAAACTTTAGATTTATTAGATGATATTGCATTTGCTGGTGGAGCAATTTTAGATGATGAAGATTATTGTTATAGCTGTGATGCAGAAAGTTGTGAACATTGTATGCATCATGATAACATAGAAGATGAAGAAGCGTTTGAAGAAGATGATGATGACGACGATGAAAACGAATAATAATAGTTTATGAGAACATTTTATATGTTCTCTTTTTTGTATTATAGGACAATAGTTGATTTTCTTATAATGCAATACTAATCTTAAACATAATTTTACTTTCACATAATTTGTTATTATTTAATATTATATATAAATCTCATATAATAATTGTTCTGCTTATCGAATAGCTAAAAAAATATAGAAGTAGTACAGTTGTATTTTATGAATAGGAGGAAGTAAAATGTTTTGGTGTAGATTTAGAAAAGTAATTGCAGGAATTCTTATGGGATTTGGAGTAGGAGTTCTTTTAGTATTATTTCTTCCTCCAGTTGCCTGGATTTGCATTATGGGAATTGGACTGTTAGTTGGAGGTATAAAATTTTTGTTTTCAAAATAAAAAGGAGGGTAAATATGACAATTGTTGTAAAAAAAGTACCTAAGTTTATGAGAGGATTTGTGAAGTTTATTTTTGGAATAAAATCTACATAAGATTTCATAAACAAAAAAGAGTAATTATTTTCTTAAACGAACATTGTATTGTTCACTTAAGAAAATAATTACTCTTTTTATATATGTGATTAAACAGCTCTTTGAACTTTTCCAGAACGTAAGCATTTAGAACATACTGACACTCTTTGAACATTTCCGTTAATAACAGCTTTAACTGTTCTTAAGTTTGGTTTAACAGGTCTTGTTGTTCTTTTACTAATATGAGAACGAGTTATACTTAATTGTTTTCCAAAGCTTGTTTCTTTTCCACAACAAACACATTTTGCCATATCTAAAGCACCTCCATTTATTTTAATAAACTGACTAAATAATAGTCTAACATAGATTTTTTAAAAAAACAAGTGATTTTTTACATTTTTTGTAATTTTATTTTAAGTGAATTTTCCAAAAATCAAATGCATATCTATTTTAAACTTAATTAAAAATAAATACAAGATATTTTTTAAATAATTAAATAAAATTTATACAAAATAAACATATAATGCATATATTGACTTTTTAGAAAAATATAGTATAATATAATTTGTGAGAGAAACTAGTGAAAGGAGAATATTATGCTAGCTAAATTATGGAAAAAAGTATTACTAGCAGTTTGTATAGTGGCTTGTATTTTTAATATAATGTCTAAATTAGTAAATAGAAATTCTTTAGAAGTTAATTTAAAAAGTGCAAATGATGGAAATACAGTATTCGATTTTACTAGAAAAGAAAAAGAAGAATCTACTGGACCAGGATTTATAGAAGAATTACAACAAGTATTAAATGAAGAAGAAAATAAAAAAGCACAACAAAATGTTGTATCTCAAGAAGTAGTTCCTGAAAGCCCAGAAAATGAAAATAATATTCAAAATGAAGTAGAAAATAATAATGTAATAAATGCACAAGTTAGCGGTGAATCAAATAAAAATTCATCTGAAGATTCAAAAGGTGTACAATATAAAGACCCATTTACAACTTTTGTAGAATTATTTTAAAAAAGAACTTGCAATAGAATAAATATTATGTTATTATATAAAAGATTGTTTTAAAAATGTAAGAAAGAGGTGAATTACATGAAAAAAGAATTACATCCAAACTATGTGGCTTCTAAAATTATATGTGCATGTGGAAACGTAATAGAAACAAATTCAACAAAACCAGAAATGAAAGTTGATTCTTGCTCTAAATGTCATCCATTTTGGACTGGAAGCTTAAAACAAAACACTACAGGTGGTAGAGCAGATAAATTTAAGAAAAAATATGGTATTGCTTAGAATTTTATTTAAGCTTATCTAAAATATAAAATTTATTGCGCAATAAAGAAAGTTTAAGGTTAGTCTTAAGCTTTTTTTGTTTTTATAAACTAAAAACAAGGTGTATCTCACAGTTGTGAAATACACCTTATTTATATATTTAATGCAAATTATAAAAATAATGCATTCTTAGGTTTTATGATCCTTCAATTAAAAAACGAGTATTGTCCTGAATACGCTTTGGCAGATAATTCCAATTCTGACGAAGAGCATTTTCAATATCTGAAACTGTTTGATACATCTTTTCAGAAAAATGATTAGTTCGCCAGTTCCAGGAATCACCAGGCAGTCCATATTCTTCTGCAACAAGTTGCCGTACATACTGACGCGGAATGTAAAGATTAGGATTGTTATTGATTTTCCAAATATCATGGTTAGGAGTTCTAACCAGTAAATAAGAGTGCTCTTTGTAGTACTTAAGTTCTTCAAGAGTGAGCGTCTCAAAAGGAAAACCTGAAACTTCCATAATCTTTTCCGAAGTATAGGTACTCGGGCAAATATGAACATGAGAGTGTACAATAGAGTCTTTTGCTTTACCAACACCACCGTTACCACTGCCGTTTTCCCAAACCAGAACGTTTTTTGCATCATAGGTAAGACGAAGAAGATATTCAATATCTTCAAGAACATATTTGAATTCGCCAAGCCTTTTTGCATCAAGTTCAGCATTCGACATTACATGTTCAAATGGAATTACTAACAGATAGCCTTTAATGAACTGACCAACAGTTGGAATTACAAAAAAATTCTCTGTTTGATATACAGTACGTTCATTATCTGCGGGATAGCCTGCAAGATACCGACAATATGCACAGTCTGCAATGGTAGGAGTACCAGTTAACCCCGAACTATTTGATTTATGATCACCAATATCACATTCTAAAGAATCTGCGATTCTTTCAAATTGACCTGCAATATTGGGTTCATTTACAAAAATAGTTTGCCGATTAACTGGGGAAGCAGAAGGGCTTACGATGTGGATTTCAATTGCGTGTTTTTTTCCCAAGTAATCCGTTTTAGAGCATGCGACACTTTTGTTGTTCTGAAAAGCGTTTTCTACAAAAGTATCTGTAACACTTTCTCCATATGGAGAAACAATCATACCTTTGAAACGAATTTCGCTTAGAACAAGAGATGTGTCTTGTGGTGATCCTGTTAAAGTGAACAGATTCCGAGTTTTTTTCATAAAGCACCAATCCTTTCTATTTTTGATATCCATATATTAATACTTTTTTTACGATATTGCAAGTCAAAATATGATTTTTTATGACTTTTTTCGATATTTTAACTTCTCAATATAGAAAACCAAGATTTAGTTATTTGTTTTAATAAATTTAAAGTAGTAATTTTTGGAATATCATTTTGAGCAACCAAGTTTACAGATGAAATTAATTCATTATCTACATAGAAATTCATTTTACCAAGAATTTGATTTTGCTCTATAGGAGCTTCAATATTTTCATTAATTTCGATTTCTTGATTTATTTCAGATGAATTTGATTTTTCTAAAATTACACCACTGTCGTTTTCAAACACAAGATTTACATTTTTTCCGAGTTCCTTTACTAACTTCTACTGTTTGAGCAACAGAATCTTTTGTTGCTATTTTTTGAAAGCTATAAGTGCTAAATCCATAATCAAGTAATAATTTAGCTTCTGAAAAACGAAGCTTTGTGCTAGGAGCTCTCATTACTACAGCAATTAACGATAAATCGCCTCTAGTAGCACTTGCAGATAAATTATATAGAGCTAAACTAGTAGAACCAGTTTTCAATCCTGTTGCACCATCATAAGTACGAATTAGTTTATTTGTGTTAACAAGTTCAGATTTACCATCACGAAGAGAATCCATCCAAATTGTTGTATAGTTAGTAATCATAGGATGATTATTTAGAAGTTCTCTAGACATTATACTAATATCATTACTAGATGAAACATGACCATCTTCATCAATACCATGACAGTTTTTAAATACAGTATCATTCATACCTAATTCTTTGGCTCTCGAGTTCATTTTTTGAACAAATAGCTCTTCACTTCCAGCTAAGTATTCAGCCATTGCTACAGTGCAATCATTTGCACTTACAACACATATAGCTTTTAACATCTCATGAACACTTAAAGTTTCTGTAGTATCAAGCCATATTTGAGAACCACCCATATGTGCGGCTGTTTCACTACAAGGAATTTGTGTTTCTAAAGTAATGTCGCCTCTGTCTAAAGCTTCCATAATTAAAAGAATTGTCATAACTTTTGTAACACTTGCAGGACGTAGTTGCTCATGAGAATTCTTTTCATATAGAATTTTTCCGAGTAGTTTGTTCAATTAGAATTACACTTTCTGATTCTATATTTAAAAAGTTATCTGCAGTTTCTGCATTAACTTCAGTGGTGTCTGACATTTCGTTCCATATAGGAATAACAGAATATATTCCATATGAAAAAGTATTTAATGAAATAAGAATAATAAAGAAGATACTTACAATTTTAAATTTCATAGTTTCCTCCAAAAAAATATTTAATAGAAAAGCTATTTATAAACTTTTCAGCATTGTTTGTAGCTAATAAATAGTATTCTGAAAATACAATAATATGCCTTTAAAATTTATGAATTTGAATGTGAATAAAAAAATATAAAAAATACTTGTATTATGAAAAAAAAGTGTATATAATATGAATTGATTGTGAAAAAATAAATTCGAAGTTAATCAGGAGGAAAATAATATGGAATCAAAAGTAAAGAAAGTTGCAATATTAACAAATGGTGGAGATGCTCCAGGATTAAATGCTGTAATTAGAGCTATAGTAAAAACAGCAAGTACACATGGAGTTGAATGTTATGGATTTATAGAAGGATACAAAGGATTATTACACAATAACTATGTAAAATTAGATTTACAAGGAAATGCATCTGGATTATTAACAAAAGGTGGAACAATAATTGGTACATCAAATGCTACAAATGTATTTAATTATAAAGTTGTAAATGAAGATGGAACTGTTGAATATAAAGATTTATCAGATGTTTGTGTTCAAAATATTAAAGATGATGGATTTGATTGCATATTCACTTTAGGTGGAGATGGAACACAAAAATCTAGTAGAGATTTCTCTTTAAAAGGAGTTAATTGCATAGGAGTTCCAAAAACAATAGATAATGATGTTGCACATACAGATATGACTTTTGGATATAATACAGCAGTTTCAGTTGCTGCAGAAGCTTTAGATAGACTTCATACTACAGCAGAAGCTCATCACAGAATAATGGTTTTAGAAGTAATGGGAAGATATGCAGGATGGCTTGCTTTAGAATCTGCTATAGCAGGAGGAGCAGATGTTGCTTTAATTCCAGAAATTCCTTATGATATTAACAAAGTTATAGATAAAATAAATGAAAGAAAAGCAGAAGGAAAAGACTTTACAATAGTTGTTACATCAGAAGGTGCAATGCCAAAAGATGGAACATTAACAGTAAGAAAAACTTTAAATGATGGAGCTGGTCTAGATAATATTAGATTAGGTGGAGTTGGAGAAAAATTAGCTAACGAACTTGAAGAATTAACAGGTATTGGATCTAGAAATACAACATTAGGATATGTACAAAGAGGTGGAACACCATCTGCATTTGATAGAATTCTTTCAACAAAATATGGAACTAAAGCAATGGAACTTGCAATGGAAGGTGTATTTAATGTTTTAGTTACTTATAAAAAAGGTGAAATGGGATATGTTACATTAGAAGATGTTGTTGGAAACAATAAAGTTGTTGGAGCAGCTTCAGGTAATACAAAAGAAAGTAATATAAGAAAAATTAAAATGGATGATGATTTAATAAAAGTTGCAAGAAACTTAGGAATTTGCTTAGGTGATTAATATAAAGTATAAAAATGGCTGCTAGAGGTAACTCTAACAGCCATTTTTTGCTAATGTTCAATTTCATACATAAGCAGAGTAATTATTGTTTTATTTCATATCATGAAAAAGATTCCTGAGTATCAGCCTGCAGTTTATAATAATCTTCCTTACAAGCAGTGTGGCAGTGTTTCTCATTGATAAGTGAAATACTTCTGGTCTGCATATCATATATGCTGAATTTTCTGCCGCAGATGGGGCAAACAGATCCAGCATCGGGAATAATAGCAGTACCATATGGATAAGAATCGCTACCTACCTGTGAATCGAAGAAACTTAATTCACAAACATCAGGTATAAATTCCATATCAATATCTCTTGCAATTCTGAAGATACTGGCGAATTTATCCAAGATGAACCGCTTCCAGATCACATATTCTCCGAGATGATTGGTATTTACGAACTCGGAAAGAGACATGCCTTTCTGCTTCTGGGTTTTTAAATAACGCTTCCTGTTGTTTAGCATTCTTGTGAAATCTTCCATGCTGCCGAGACAGCGCTGGATTCCTGCAACTGAATCAAAGCTTGATTTTGGGACGGAAATTTCGTCCTGCTCATAACGAACAGTAGCAGGTACTTCCTCGCAGGTGATGAGAGAATCAGTTTTCATAGCCATTTGCCGTTTCCAAGTGAAATACAGAGCCATTTCCTTAGAGATAATCGGCTGCCCATAAATATCAAATGATTCAGGGGTGATCAGATGTCCATCTAAGTAAACTGTGACACTTTCTGGTTTGGCAAGATGCTCTAACTCAATTACTCCCCAAGTTTTACCGGTGGGAGATGTGTGTAGTGTCATCTGTGTTCTCTCATGAAGTCTGTTATCCATAAATATCCTCCTTATTGGGTTAAATTAATAACGGCGGTTACAATAGGAACAAATAATTACTAAAACTTCTCCTTGTAAAAGTACATAACAAAGAGTTTAATAATGTGTAAAACATCATTATTATTATAACACAAATTAACATAAAATGCAATTTTTTATATCAATATGGCAAGAAATTTGCCCAAAACTCTTGATTTTTATTTTTCCTATGATATAATATAAAAGCTATTTATGAGAAATAGAGAGAAAATGGAGGAATTAAAATGAGTGTAAAAGTTGAAAATACTGAAAATAAGAACGAAGTAAAATTAGAAATTACAGTAGATGCAAAAGTTTTTGACGAAGGAATAGTAAAAGTATATAACAAAAATGCTAAATATTTTAATATACCTGGTTTTAGAAAAGGAAAAGCTCCAATGAATATAGTTGAAAGATATTATGGAGCAAGCATTTTTTATGAAGATGCTTTCCAAGATGTTGCATCAATTGCATATGATGAAGCTATAAAATCAGAGAAAATTGAAGTAGCAAGCAGACCAGAAATAGATGTAATCCAAATGGAAAAAGGAAAAGATTTAATATTTACAGCAGTAGTAGCTACAAAACCAGAAGTTAAACTTGGAAAATATAAAGGAATATCTTTAGAAAAAACAGAAGTAAAAGTTACAGATAAAGATGTTGAAGAAGAATTAAACCGTATGGCAGATCGTAACAGCAGAATGATTACTGTATCAGATAGAGCTGCAGAAAAAGGAGATACAGCTGTTATAGATTATACAGGAACAGTTGATGGTGTTGAATTTGAAGGTGGAAAAGCTGAAAACTATGAATTACAATTAGGAAGCAACACATTTATTCCTGGATTTGAAGATCAAGTTGTTGGAATGAAAACAGAAGAAACTAGAGATATAAATGTTAAATTCCCAGAAGAATATTTCTCTAAAGATTTAGCTGGAAAAGATGCTATATTTAAAGTTGTTTTACATGAAATCAAAACAAAAGAATTACCAAAAATAGATGATGAATTTGTTAAAGATGTTAGTGAATTTGATACTTTAGAAGAATTAAAAGCAGATATCAAAGCTAAAAAAGAAAAACAAAATGAAGAACAATCTAAAGCTGAATTAGAAGAAAAAGCTGTTAGAGCAGTTGCTGAAGTTCAGAAGTAGAAATTCCAAATGGAATGGTTGAATTAGAATTAGATAATATGCAAGAAGATATGAATAGAAGATTATCATATCAAGGAATTAGTTTTGAACAATATCTTCAAATGCTTGGAAAAACAGTTGCAGACTTTAGAAAAGAAAGTGTAGAACCAGCTAAAGATTCTATTAAAATGAGATTAGTTTTAGAAGCTGTTTACAATGATGCTAAAATTGAAGTATCAGATGAAGAAGTAGATAGCAAAATTAAAGAATTAGCAGAAAGCTATGGAAGAAAAGAAGAAGAATTAAAAACTAATGAAGATTTAATAAATAGTATTAAAGTTAATATTAAATCTGAAAAAGGTATAGCTTTAATAGTAGATAATGCTAAAGTAAAAGTTGTTGAACCAAAAGCAGAAAAAGAAGAAAAGAAAACAACTGCTAAAAGAACAACAAAAAAAGCAACTGCTGAAAAAGAAGAGAAAGTAGAAAAAGAAGAAAAAACAGAAAAAAAGACAACTAGAAAATCTACAAAAAAAGAACAATAATATAAAAATTGAAAACGCCTTAAACTAGAATAGTTTAGGGCGTTTTTTGTAATCTAATTGTTATAGTAAAAAAACATAAAAGAAATTTACATTTTATAAGCAAAAATATATAATAAATTAAGTAGAATAAATTAATTAGAAGGATTATGATTATGAAAAAACTAAAGAAAATTAGTGGAGCAATTATTGCTCTTATGATTATTATTTGTACTGTAAATTCAGTATTTGCAGAAGAAAATACTGATTACTTGCTTGATGCTTTGTCAGATAATGTAGAATATAGTGAAGACTTTAAAAATTGGCAATCACTTTCAAGTGAAGAAAAGTTAAAGACAATTCAACCAAGTACTTTTGTAATTCCAAAAACAAAGTTAGAGCTTACAAATCCTATAAATATTGTAGAAAATTTAGCTGCTACTTATGAAAGCAAATATGATTTAAGAGATATAATTAAAAGTAATGTGTCTGTTAAAAATCAAGAACAAACTAATGGATGTTGGGCTTTTGCAAGTTTAGCAACATTAGAGTCTAATTTAGCAATGAGAGATTACAAAGATGGAAGAAATACATCAAATATATATGATTTTTCAGAAAGACATATGATATATGCAACAAGTAGAACATTTTTAGATAATAAAATAAATGAAAATGGTTTTTCTAGAGAACCAAAAGATGGTGGAAATGCATTTATTTCTACTGCATACTTAACAAATGGAAGTGGTGCAGTTTTAGAATCAGATATGCCATTTGAAAATAATGAAGATTTAATTGATATAAGTAATATAGAAAATAAAACTGTTCAAACAGAAGTTAATGATACTGTAATGTTTCCACTATATATTGGAAATGAAGATACAGAAGAACTAAGAAATGCTATGAAAAATCATATAAAAAATTATGGTGGTATTATGGCAAGTATTCATGGAGCACAATTAGATTCTGATTATTATAATAACGAAACAGGAGCCATTTATTGTGATGATAAATATAAATGCCCATCTAATCATGCTGTTACAATAATTGGTTGGGATGATAATTATGCAACAGAGAATTTTAATGAAACACATAGACCTAAAGAAAAAGGTGCATGGATTATAAAAAATTCTTGGGGAGAAAGACAAGAAACAACTTTAGCAGAAATGAAAAAAGTTATTTTTGAAGTTTTTGAAAAAGACTTAAAAGATAGAGGCATAAATTCTGCTGAAGAGATTCCAGATGAACTAGCAAAAACAATTTTGAAAGATGTAGGATATGGAATAGATGGAGATATTGTTTATTTAGTAAATGGCGATAATGGATATATGTATATTTCATATAATGATGTTGTAATATATACATCTTTACATGGAATTATAAAAGCAGATGATAATGTAAATTATGAAGATATTTATCAATATGATTTTTATGGAGCAGATTCTGCTGTACCATTTTTAAGATCTAAAATGTATCTTGCAACTGTTTTTGATAAAAAAACAAGTGAGAAAGAACTTTTAAATCAAGTTTCAATTTTTGCTACAGAGACATATACTTGTAAAGTATATGTAAATCCAAATGGAGATAGCAAAGCAGAATCAGATTTCATTCCTGTTCAATTAAAAGCAGGAGAATCTGAAACATTTGAAGCAGGATATCACACATTAGAATTTTTAAATCCAGTTGAACTTACAGGAGATAAGTTTGTAGTGCTTGTTGAAGTTCAAGGAACAAGACAAAATGAAATAACAATTGGTGTTGAGGAAAAAATAGATAATAGTGCTTTTGAAAATGTTAAAACAGAAACTGGAAAATGTTTCTGGAGTGTTGAAGATGCATTTCAAAAAAATCAATGGTCAGACTTTGGAAAAATGAATAGTCTTCAATCAAATTATCCAGATTCAGATTCAACAATTAAAGCATTTACAATAAAAGAAGTTGAAAATGTAGAATTGAATAGTATTAGTATAACTAAAGAGCCAGATAAAACAACTTATGAAGAAGGCGAAAAATTTGATAAAACAGGTATGATAGTTACTGGTACATATAGTAATGGAGAAACAAAAGAAATAATAGATTATACTATTCAAAATGGAGACAGTTTAAAACTTGGACAAACATCTGTAATAATTAAATATGGAGATATGACAGTAGAACAAAGAATAACAGTAACAGAAAGCAGTAATCCAGATAATAAACCAGATGAACCACAAAAAGCAGAAGTATCAAGCTTTATATCAATGGTTGCAACTGTTAAAGATTTAAAAGGATATACTTTTACAGATAATCGTAAACAACCATATATTACAATGAATGTTATTTTATCTAATATACAAAGAGCTACAAAAAATGATAGTGTAGAATATTACTATTATTTATCTTCATCACAACAAGAATCTAACATAAAAAATTGGGTTAAAATTACAGAAAACCAAACAGAATCAGATAAAATTACATTTGCAATAGATACAAGAAAAATATCTAATTATTCAGAAGTTGCAACATCACAAAATCTATATTTATACATAAAAGAAGTTGCCAAAAAAGGTAGTGATGAAGCAAGTAATATATCTTCTGCTACAGTATTAAAGTATACAGGAGAATCTGAAATATACATAGATGGAGTAAAACAAGATAAAAATTCAGGAAATAATAACAACAACAATAATAATGGCAACAACAATAACAACAATAATAAACAAAATGAAACTAAAAACCAAACAAAAAACACTACATCAAGTAGCTATGTAAATCAAGCAGGAAAAGACAATACAACAGCAAATAAAATATTACCTAAAACAGGTAAAACATTCTTATTTGCTACAATATTTGCAATAACAGTACTTGGAATTTATATGTATGTAAAATATGAAAAAATAGATAAATAATAAAAAAGTGAAATTTAGGGATGTTCCTTAAATTTCACTTTTTATATTATAGGAAAAATCACAGATTTTTCTATAATATAAAGCCTTCGGTAACTATTGCACACAATTTTACTTTGTAAAATTGGCGCGGCGAACAAATACGAGCCACTTAACTGCAGATAAAATGTTTAATATTTTTAAAAGTGGCTCTTTTGTTCTGTGTCGATTTATGAGATTTAAAAGATATATTTTTTCAAACAAATGTATTGAAAAAAATTTCCTTTTAGTATATAGTAAATTAAGTATTATAAAATTATACAAGAGAAAGGATGAAAAAAATGATTGAAAATAGTTTAGTACCTTATGTTGTTGAACAAACAAGCAGAGGAGAAAGATCTTATGATATTTTTTCAAGATTATTAAAAGATAGAATTATATTTTTAGCAGAAGATGTAAATGCTACATCAGCAAGTTTAGTTGTTGCACAACTTTTATTTTTAGAGTCAGAGGATCCAGATAAAGAAATAAATTTATATATTAATAGCCCAGGAGGATCTATTACAGATGGAATGGCAATTGTAGATACTATAAATTATATTAAATGCCCTGTATCAACAATTTGTGTTGGTATGGCTGCAAGTATGGGAGCTGTACTTCTTGCTTCAGGAGCAAAAGGAAAAAGATATGCTACTCCTAATGCGGAAATATTAATACATCAACCATTAATTGGTGGTGGAGGTCTTTCAGGACAAACAACAGAAATAAAAATTCATGCAGATCATATGGTTAGAACAAGAGAAAAATTAAATAGATTGTTAAGTGAAAGAACAGGTCAAAGCTTAGAAACAATTGAAAAAGATACTGAAAGAGATAACTATATGACAGCTCAGCAAGCTTTAGAATACGGTTTAATTGATGGAATATTAGACAAAAGAAACTAATTGCTTGTAAATATCAATAAAATTTTAATTTTTTGAGAGGAAACTTAAATGTCTAACAATAAAAATCAAGATAATAGTAGAATAGTAAAATGCTCTTTTTGTGGAAAACCACAAGAAGTAGTAAAGAAAATAATTGCTGGACCTGGAGTATATATTTGTGATGAATGTATTGCTTTATGCCAAGATATTATTGATGAAGAAGTTTTTGAAACAGAAGAAGTTGTAGAACAAGTAGAAATGCTTACACCTGCTGAAATAAAGAAAACTTTAGATGATTATGTAATAGGTCAAGAAGAAGCAAAAAGAACTTTATCTGTTGCAGTATATAATCATTATAAAAGAATAAATAATTTGGATGCTTTAGATGGTATAGAAATACAAAAAAGTAATATTTTATTATTAGGTCCAACAGGATGTGGTAAAACATTACTTGCTCAAACTCTTGCTAAAGTACTTGATGTTCCATTTGCAATAGCAGATGCAACAACATTAACCGAAGCAGGATATGTAGGTGAAGATGTTGAAAATATTCTTCTAAAATTAATTCAAGCGGCAGATTATGATATAGAAAGAGCCCAAAAAGGAATTATTTATATAGATGAAATAGATAAAATAACTAGAAAGTCAGAAAATCCATCTATTACAAGAGATGTTAGTGGTGAAGGGGTTCAACAAGCTTTATTAAAAATTGTAGAAGGCACAGTTGCATCAGTTCCACCACAAGGTGGAAGAAAGCATCCACATCAAGAATTTATTCAAATAGATACATCAAACATATTATTTATATGTGGTGGTGCTTTTGAAGGACTAGAAAACATCATAAAAGATAGAACTGGTAAAAAATCTATGGGATTTGGGGCTGAAATCCAAAGTAAAAAGGAAATTGATAAAGCAGAAGTCTTTAAACAATTATTACCACAAGATTTATTAAAATTTGGATTAATTCCAGAATTTGTAGGAAGATTACCAATTGTTGCAACTTTAGAAGGATTAACAAGAGAAGCTTTAATAGATATTGTTACAAAACCAAAAAATGCATTAGTAAAACAATATAAAAAATTAGTAGAACTTGATGGAGTTGAACTTGAATTTAACCAAGAGGCTTTAGATGCAATAGTAGATAAAGCACTTGAAAGAAATACAGGGGCTAGAGGTCTTAGATCAATTATTGAAGAAATCATGCGTGATATAATGTATGATATACCTTCAAATGAAAAAATAGCCAAATGTATCATTACAAAAGATACAGTAAATAATAAATCTATGCCAGAGCTTGTTATTGATGAAAATAAAAAACGTGAAGTTCCAAAACAAGTAAGAAAAGTAAAAAAGACAAATCAAGAAACTGCATAAAAATAGAAAAATTGGAGTGCCATATTTAGGTACTCCATTTTTTGATAGTAGAAAATTTATTCCACTGAAATAAATTTCTGTATTATATAATTCAGATTTTATTAATTTTTTCTAAAACAAGTTTCATATCTTCTGGTAATGGAATTTCAAATTCAAGCCTTTCTTTTTTTATTGGATGAATAAAAGAAATTTTATAGCTATGCAATGATTGTCTAGAAATTAAAGTTGAAGCATTTCCATAAAGCGAGTCACCTAAAATAGGGTGATTAATATGCTTAGAGTGAACTCTAATTTGATGCGTTCTTCCAGTTTCTAATTTAAATCTTACTAAAGATAAACATTTATCACATACAGAAAAGTTTTTTATTAATTCAAAATGTGTTATTGAAATATCTCCATTAGAATTTATTTCTCTCTCAATAATTGAGCCTTCTTTTCTAGAAATAGGAGCATTTATTGTGCCATTATTTGTTTCTAAATGACCTTCTAAAATTGCATAATATTCTTTATTAAATTCTTTTGATTTCATTTGTTTAATTAAGCATTCTTGTATATATTCATTTTTTGCGAAAATAACAATTCCAGAAGTATCTTTATCTAATCGATTTACAGGTCTTATTTTTTTATTTATATTGTTGGTAGAAAAGTAATATGCCACTCCATTGGAAAGACTATTGTTATAGTGAAGAACAGAAGGATGAACAGGTATTCCAGCTGGTTTATTTATTATAAGTAGACTGTCGTCTTCAAATATAATATTAAGATTCATATTTATTGGAATTATATTATCAAAAGTTTCTTTAAAATCTAAATTAACTTCAATTAAATCACCAATATTAATTTGTTTTGACACATACTCTGGAACGCCATTTAAAAGGATTTTTTTATTCTTTTTTAATTTTATTAATAGTCTATCTGAAATTCCAAAGTATGATTTTAATACATCCTTTATATTTAAATATTTATTGTTTTTTACAGTATATTCTAATTTCATAATACTCCTTTATTATTAACCAATTTTGTAATTGTTTTCCTAATAATATAACAAAATAAATCAATTATCAACAAACAAAATATAACAAATTTCTTTCCAAAATAAAAGTTATGTGATAGAATAACCAGTGTTAAGAGTCATTTAAGGGAGAAATAATATGAAAAAGGAAAATAATAATTTAACATTGTATCCAAAGTATAGACGTATATCTATGGATTTTCTTTTTTTCTATACAATAAATATTTTATTTTTAACACAAATTAAAAAAATAGATATGTCTGCTGTAGTTTTAGTAGATACTTTCTATGCTTTATTTGTTGTTATTTGGCAAATTCCAGCATCATTTTTAGTTGGGAAAATTGGAATAAAAAAAGGAATGATTTTAGGAAATGTATGTAATACAATATATTTACTTACAGTTATAAATAGTAACAATTTATTTAACTTAATTATTGCAGAAACCTTTTCTGCGTTTGCATTTTCTCTAAAAGATATTTCAGAACCTGCAATGCTTAATGAATCTATTAATGCTACAAAAGGTGAAAAAAGTAAAATTTTTGCTAAAATACAAGGAAAAGCAGTATCAGGCTATTACATAATAAGTGCATTTTCTATGATAATTTCGGGATTCTTATTTGAAATAAATGGATATATACCAATGTTTATTTCACTTGGAATTGTTATTACAACTTTAATAATGTCAACACAATTTAATAATGTAAAACAAGAAAATAGTGAAGAAGAAGAAAATGTAGTACCACTAAAAGAAGCAGTTAAATTTTCATTTGAATCCAAAAGATGTAGATGTTTATTGGTATTTTCAGCTATATTTTACGGAGTAGTAACAGTTTTAGCTACATATGAAGTAAGTTTATTAGAAGATTTAAATGTTTCATCTAAATTTATAGGGATAATTTTTGCTAGCTTAAATGTTATTTCTGCAATTTCTTCTAAAAATCAAAATATAATTCAAGAAAAATTTAAAAATAGAACACTAACATTTATAGGATTATCGTTAGTATTCTCATGTATGTTTACAGGAATAATATCAAAAACACATATGCCATTTGGAATTATGATAGCAACTATTTTAATTATGTATGTTATTAAATATACAATGGTTGGCTTATATAATGTATTGCTAATAAAATATTTAAGTAATTTTACTAATAGTAAAATTGATACGAAAATTTTTGCTATAAATAATTTTTGTAGTTCAGTAATAGGGGTGTTATTTGGAATATTTGCATCAATGCTAATAGATAATATGACAACTTCAAATGCTATGATAGTATTTGGAACAACTGCTTTTGTGCTAATTAGCATAATTCTAATTTATATGAAAAATAAAGTTGGATTGGAACCACAAAAATATTCTAAAGCAGAATTAAAATATGATGTAAAAGTTTAATATTGACTAAATGTAAAAAATAAGGCAATAATAATGAAAAAATTAAATAGAAATTTATAAAGCTTTAAGAGAGGATGATATTTATGATAAATTTAGAACAAGCCAAAAATGAATTTATAAATTATACAAACAATTATGACTCTACAAATCCACATATAGCTAGAAAAATAGGACATACATTTAGAGTTATGGAATGGAGTAGAAAAATTGCTGAGAGTTTAAACTTAAGTAGAGAAGATATAGAACTTGCAACTTTAATTGGGTTATTACATGATTTGGCAAGATTCGAACAAAGAAGATTATATGATACATTTTCAGATAGCAAAAGTGTAGACCATGGGGACTTAGCTGTAACAATTCTAGAAGAAAATGAGTATATTAGAAAGTATATAGATGATAGTAAATTTGATGATATAATTAAAACAGCTGTAAAAAATCATAATAAATTTAAAATACAAGATGGTTTAGACGAGAGAACTTTGTTACATTCAAAAATAGTAAGAGATGCAGATAAGTTAGATATAATGTATGAGGGTGTTCATATGTTTTATAACACTCCAGAAGAAGTTGATCAAATAGAAAATTTACCAATTGCAGAAGACTATTATAAGCAATTTACAGAAAGAAAACAAATACTTAGAAAAAAAGATCCAACAGTTTTAGACGGAATGATTTGCTTAATATCTTTTATCTTTGATTTAAACTTTGATTATTCAAAACAAGTAACATTAAAAGAAAACTATATAAATGATATTTTAAATAGATTTGATTTTAAAAATGAAAAAACAAAAATACAAATTCAAGAAATAAGAAATATAGCAAATGAATTTTTAAGCTAGTTAAAACTACTTTAATACAAAAGATATACAAAATACTAATGATAGCAAAATAGGAAAAATAAAGTAGGATGTGATTTTATTGGAAAAAAGATATAAAGAGCCAAATAAGTTAGAAATGGAAACAACAATTAATGTTTTGTACGAAGAAAATGTTATTTCTGTTTATACAAATAAGCCAGATTTGCAAAAGCAACTTTGCAAATCAATTGGTGAGCCAGAAAAGGAATTTATTAAAGGTAAATCTATTTTGGCAAGCAGATGGATAATTCCATTAAGTGAAAAAAGCAAAATATCGAAAATGATGCTTAAAGCAAATATTTTTCAATTATAAAAATACAAACAAATAGAGTCTGAATGAATAGTATTGTACTTTTCATTCAGGCTCTATTAATTTTTTTAAGCAAAGTGCTTTGTTCTTGCCGAAATTCTTTCAGGAAGAGTTTCTTTGTGAGAAACAAGATACTCTTTAATTGTGTCGGTTGTTTTTGCAACTTCATCAAGGAACATGTATTTACGCCAGTTCCACAAATCGCCAGGCAAATTAATGTGTTCAGCAACAAGCTGACGAACATATTGCCTAGGAATGTAAAGATTAGGATTACTGACGATGTACCACTGCTTATCGTAGTTCTGGATTAAAAGATATGAATCCTGCTGGTAGTCTGGAAGATTGTGATAATTTATTTTCTGAGGAGTAATTCCTTTTTGAGCAGATACATTCAGTACATCCATATCACATGGATTCATATGAATGTGTGCATGCACAATGGAAGATTTATCCTTTCCATGACCACCGCATCCAGATCCGTTTTCCCACAGTAGAGTGTCCATGTCGTAAATTTCTCGAAGAAGATACTTGCAGTCATCAATAACTTCAAGTAGTTCATCAAGCTGTTCGATATTAAGCTCTGCACAAGACATAATATGCCTTCTCGGAATAATAAGCAGACTACCTGGTGTAAAGTGACCAGTATTTGCCATCATAACAAAGTTTTTAGATTCATACATTGATGGCTGATAATGGTCTGGATGACCTGCAAGGTACCGACAAAACACACAGTCTTGTGGTTTCTGGGATGGACCTTCTTTTGTAGAGTTGGAACGGTGATCACCGATATCTATATTGCAGTCTTCTGCAATTTTTGCAAATTGCTTCTGAATTTCTTCGTTACAGCAGTTTGTATAGATATTGTATTTGTAACTTGGATCGTTAACTCCAATAAGAATAGCTTCTGTGATTTTGACTATTGCCATATTGTCGCAAATTACATTCTTATTACAGTCAAAAACCTTTGCTACGTTTTCTGGTGTTACATCTTCAACCCGAGATACAGCTTTGAATCCGCAGACTTGCTGCAAAACAACTTCCTTGTGAGTTTCGTAGCGACTTAAGAAACAAAAAGCATGCCGTGTTGTTTTCATAAAATTGTCTCCTTTCCTTATAAAACGCCATATTCTTAGAACGAATATGAATTTATTAGTTTCTAATTTTGCTCATAAAACTTCTATATAATTGCGGGCATTATATCACGTTTTTTCTTTAAAATCAATACATTACAATGTTTTAATAAAAAACACAAAAGAGCGTTTTCCAAATTATTGGTAAAACGCTCTTGTCGCTAATGTTTATTCCAATGCCTTAAGCAAGATTAATTAAAATGAATGAAGATAAGTCCATCAGTGGGGCCATTTCCATATATTATTTTAAGACCTTCTTCTTTCAGAACATATTCCAACTGTCCTACACTTACTGAATATAAATCAAATTTAACCTTGCTACTTCCACAAGAAAAACTTAATTTCATTTTTTGACCTTCAAAATAGCAAGATCCTATCCGGTTACCAGGCTCGTACGACTCAGAATATTCTGGATGTTCTTTTATATATTTTTCAAGAATCTCCTTATATTCTTTTACAACTTTCCGTACTGGCTCAAGATTTCCTGCTGGAATAATGCTGTCCTTGTTAAGTAACATTTCACTAATTGTAGCCATAATGTTTTCCTCCATAAAATCAAACTTCAATAGATACGTTAACAGTAGCTTAATTTTTTATATAGATATTTTAAATCTACTATAGTATAACATGATTTTATTTAAATATCAATAGTTTATGTTAACTTTGCATTTTGAAATTATGAGAATGTAATAATATAAATTCGAAATAGAAAATAGTACTAATATATGGAAAAATAAAAATATGTGAAGAAAATATCAACTTTATGTAAAATATTTCTTGAATAGATATAAATTAAAGTGTATAATAGCAATATAAATTTGGGGAAAATTATAAATTATATACAAGTTGTATACAATTTATATGTATAATACTTTATAAATTATAGGAGGATAAAAATGAGCAAAATAGTACCAATTACAGTTTTAACAGGATATTTAGGCGCTGGTAAAACAACTTTAATTAATCATGTTTTAAATAATCAAGAAGGTTATAAGGTAGCTGTTATTGTAAATGATATAGGAGAAGTAAATATAGATGCAGAATTAATTCAAAAAGGTGGAGTTGTAAAAGAGGAAGATGCAAATCTTGTACCTTTAAGCAATGGATGTATTTGTTGCACTTTAAAAGTAGACTTAATGCAACAAATAGTAGATATTATTAAAACAGGAAAATTTGATTATATCTTAATTGAAGCAAGTGGTGTTTGTGAACCAATGCCTATAGCTCAAACAATTACAGTTCTTTCAGAACAAACAGAGCAATATGGGCTTCCAAAAATTTGTAGATTAGATAATGTTGTAACTGTTGTAGATGCAGCAAGACTTGTTTATGAATTTGGAGCTGGTGAAAATCTAGTTCAAGAAAATATTGATGATGAAGATATTGAAAACTTATTAATTCAACAAATAGAATTTTGTAATACAATAATTTTAAATAAAGTTGATGCAGTATCTAAGGAAGAATTAAATAAAGTTAAAGCAGTTATAAAAGCATTACAACCAGTTGCTAAAATTATAGAAACAAATTATGCTAAAGTAGATGTTAAAGAAATTATAGATACAAATAATTTTGATTTTGAAAAGGCAGCGTCATCTCCAGCATGGGTTAAAGAATTAGAAAGAGAAGATAATGAAGAAGATGAAGAAGAACATCATGACCATCACGACGATGAAGATGAGCATGAAGAATGTGAACACCATCACCATCACGAACATGATGAAGAATGTGAACATCATCACCATCATGAACATGATGAAGAACATGAACATCATTGTCATCACCATCATCATCACCATGGAGAAGGTGAAGTAGAAGAATATGGAATAGGAACTTTTGTATATGCTAGAAGAAAACCATTCAATAGAGATAGATTTGAAGAATATGTCAATATGAAATGGAGAAGAAATATTATAAGATGTAAAGGAATAGTTTGGTTTTCAGACGAACAAGATATGTCTTATGTATTTGAACAAGCTGGTAATCAATTCCAAATGGGTGAAGCTGGTCTTTGGATTGCTTCTGCTCCAGAAAATGAAAAAAATCAAATGTTAAAAGATAATCCTGAGTTATTAAAAAATTGGGATGCTGAAGTAGGAGATAGAATTATAAAACTTGTATTTATAGGGCAGAACCTAGAAAAAGAAGAAATTAAAAAAGAATTAGATAATATTCTTGATTAAAATTTTATATACAGAGGTAAAGAAAATTGAGAGAATTTAATGAAGAAAATAACGAAGAAGAAATCGTTATAGATATAGGAAATAATAATCAATCTTCAAATCATGGAAGAAGAAATACTAGAATTGGTAATAATAAAAAAGCCAAAAAAGATAATAAAAATAAAGATGGTAAGAAAAAAAGATTTACTAAAAAACAAAAAATATTAATTGCACTTGGAGTAATAGGAGCAATTATAATACTTCTTGGAATAGTATTTGGAGTATATGTTTTTAAAGCAGGTGGAAATGTTAAAGATGCTGTTTTAAATATGGCTACAGATATTGTTGGAGATCAAGATCCAATATTCGTACTAGTATTAGGAGTTAGTGAAGATATTTCAGCTAAATTAACAGATACGATTATGCTATGTGGATATAATCCAAGTACTCAAAAAGCATTTATGTTCTCTATTCCTAGAGATACGTTTGTTGGAAATAGCGAAGCATCAGCAGGTGGGTATGACAAAATAAATGCACAATTCCAAAAAAGTGCAGACAAAACAGTTGAAAAAGTTCAATTAATAACAGGTGTTACAATAGATTACTATGTAATTGTAAGAAATATATCACTTACAAGCATATTTGAAGAAATAGGAAGCATAGAATTTGATGTACCAATAAATATGGACTATGATGATCCAACACAAGATTTACACATACATTTAAAGAAAGGTCTTCAAACTCTAGAACCAAATCAAATAGAGCAGTTATTAAGATTTAGACATAATAATGATGGTTCATCATATCCATCATCTTATGGAGATAATGATTATGGTAGAATGAGAACTCAAAGAGACTTTATAAAAGCTGTTATAGACCAAAAAGTTTCACTTGCAAATATTGGAGCATTAAAAGGTGTTGCATCATCTGTATATACAAACTTACAAACTAATATGAGTGGATATACAGTTTTAGATTATGTACCACATGCTTTAAAATTTAATACATCTGCATTAAGAACAGAACAACTTCCAGGTCAATCAGCAATGATTAACAACTTATGGTTTTATAGAACAAACTTTAATAAAACTAGAAATTTAGTTAATGAACTTATGGTATATCTAGAGTTAGATAATGAAACATTAAAATCTCATTATAAATACTGGAAAGATATAGAAGGTGTTAAACCAGATGGAAATTGGGTTGCAAATGAAGTTTATTATAAAGATGATTATGTAGCACCATCTAAAAAAGATGAAAATGAAGTTGTAGACAAAGAAAAATGTAATCATGAGTATGTAGTTTATGATGATTCAGATAAATCAAGTTGTACAAAAACAGGAACTATTGTATATAAATGTATAAATTGTATGCATGAATACTCAAAACAAACAGAAGCTTTAGGACATAGTTTTAAAAATGGAGTTTGTACAAGAGAAGGATGCAATGAAAAAGATCCAAAATATAAGGCACCAACTCAAAATGAAAATAAAGTAAATAATGATACTATAGTAGATGATGATAAGAACAACAATAATGATAAAGAGCCAGAAAAACATACAAAACATGAGTATACGATAGAAGTTTCTAAAACTCCAGCAACGTGTACAGAAAATGGGAAAGTAGTAAAAAAATGTTCAGGTTGTGATTTAACAACTGAAGAAGTTATAACAGCAAAAGGACATAGTTTTTCTGATGATAAACCAACTTGCTCAGTTTGTGGAACATCTAATCCAAGTTATAAACCATCAGAAAACCCAGATTCTGGCGAAAATAAGGATGATTCAGATAAAAAAGATGAAAACACTTCTGTAAATGATGGAAGTAGTGCATTAACACCAGTTACAGGAGTTGAAGGTGCACAGTAGTAAATAAATATAAAATATTTATTAAAAGATGAGAGTAGAAATACTTTCATCTTTTTTGTTGTTTTTAGCAAACCTATATTGACTTTGCTAAAAATGAGATATATAATCTGCTATAGTTAAAAATATTTAATACTAATATACATATTGTATATATAAATTAGAGATTGAATTTTAAGGTTAGTTTAAGGTTTTAATTATATGTAATTTAAATAAATTCAAAAGAAAGGAAATGAATATGAAAAAACTTTTAAAGAAGATTAGTAAAAAGGAAATTTTATATATTGTATTTAGTTTAATATTAATAATAGTTCAAGTTTGGTTAGATTTAAAAATGCCAGATTATATGTCAGAAATAACTAAGCTAGTTCAAACAGAAGGTAGTAACATTTCAGATATATTAGTTCAAGGTGGATATATGTTAGCTTGTGCAGCTGGAAGCTTAATTGCTGCATGTATAGTAGGATTTTTAGCTGCATATATTGCTACGTCATTATCTGCAAAATTAAGAGAAGAGTTATTCTCAAAAGTTGAAGAATTTAGCATGGAGGAAATGAATAAATTTTCAGTTAGTAGTTTAATTACAAGAACTACTAATGATGTTTCTCAAGTAGAAATGCTAATTGCAATGGGACTACAATTAATGGTTAAGGCTCCAATTACAGCTGTATGGGCTGTACTAAAAATATTAGATAAAAACTTTACATGGAGTGCAATTACAGGTGGAGCTGTTTTAATATTATTACTAACAATTGGAATTTTAATGAAATTAGTATTTCCTAATTTCAAAAAAGTTCAAACAATGCTTGATAATGTGAATAATGTCACAAGAGAAAATTTAACAGGAATTAGAGTTGTTAGAGCTTTTAATGGAGAAAAATATCAAGAAAATAAATTTGAAGATGTAAATAAAGAATTAACAAGACTTCAAACATTTAATCAAAGAGCAATGTCTATAATGTCACCAGTAATGTATATGATAATGAATGGTCTTACACTTGCCATTTATTTTGCAGGTAGCTTTATGATAAATGAGGCAAGTATTTCAGAAAAACTAGGAATATTTAGTGATATGGTTGTGTTTTCGTCTTATGCTATGCAGGTTATAATGTCATTTTTAATGGTTGCTATGATATTTATGATGGTGCCAAGAGTTGCTGTATCAATAAAAAGAATTGGAGAAGTTTTAAATTCAAATATTTCAATTAAGGATGGAAAAAGAAAAGAAGGTAAAAAAGGTGAAGAAGGAACAATAGAATTTAAAAATGTTTCATTTAAATATCCAGATTCTCGGAGAATATACATTAAAAAATATTTCATTTAAAGCTAATAAAGGTGAAACAGTTGCAATAATAGGTTCAACAGGTAGTGGAAAAACAACATTAATAAATTTAATACCAAGATTTTTTGATTCTACAGATGGAGATGTATTAGTAGATGGTGTTAATGTAAAAGATTATGTACAAGAAAGATTACATAATAAAATTGGGTACGTACCACAAAAAGCAGTTTTATTTAATGAAACTATAAAGAATAATGTTGATTATGGAGAAAATGGAAAAAAACGTAAAACAGAAAAAGAAATCAAAGAAGCAATAAGAGTTGCACAAGGAACTGAATTTGTTGAAAAAATGGAAGGAAAGTATGATGCACATATTGCACAAGGAGGAAGCAACATATCAGGAGGTCAAAAACAAAGATTATCAATAGCTCGTGCAATTGCAAGAAATCCAGAAATATATATTTTTGATGATTCATTTTCAGCATTAGATTATAAAACAGATTATAAATTAAGAAAAGATTTAAAAGAATATACAAAAAATACAACAAGTATTATAGTTGCACAAAGAATTGGAACAGTAATGCATGCAGATAAAATCTTAGTTTTAGAAGATGGAGAATGTGTTGGAATAGGAACACATAAAGAATTAATGCAGAAGTGCTCTGTTTACCAAGAAATAGCTTATTCACAGCTAAGTAAGGAGGAGTTAGAAGATGGCGAATAATGAAAAACATGTACAAAGAAATGTTGGACCAGGAAGAGTTAATGAAAAACCAAAGAACTTCAGAAAAGCAATGAAAAAGTTATTAGGCTATAAGAAATCTTTAATTCCTGCATATATAATAACAATGATTTTAGCTATAGCAAGTTCAATATGTTCAATAATTGGACCAAATAAATTATCTGAACTAACAGATGTTATAACTCAAGGATTAATTACAGGAATAGATTTAGAAAAAGTAACAAGTATAACATTATTTTTATTAACAGTATATATTATTAGTGCAGTTTTTGGTTTTTTAACAAGCTTTATAATGGCAACTGCAGCAAATAATTTAGCAAAAACATTACGTACAAATATATCTAAAAAAATAAATAAATTACCTCTTAAATATTATGATAAACATTCATTTGGAGATATTTTATCAAGAGTAACAAACGATGTTGATCAAATTGGAATGTCAATTAGTCAAAGTTTAGATTCTTTTGTGTCTAGTTTTGCTTTATTTATATCTGCTATAGTAATGATGTTTTATACAAACTGGATAATGGCTACTACCGCAATATTAACTTCAGTTATTGGTTTTGTATTTATGTTTGCAATTTTAGGAAAGTCACAGAAATACTTTAATCAAAGGCAAGTAGAACTAGGAAATTTAAATGGTCATATCGAAGAAATATATTCAGGATATAATGTTGTAAAGGTTTACAATGGAAAAGATAAAGCAACAAAAGATTTTAAAAAATATAATGAAGCACTATTTAATTGTAGTAGAAAAAGTCAATTCTTATCTGGATTAATGCAACCAATTATGGGATTTATTGGAAACTTTAGTTATGTTGCAGTTTGTGTAATGGGAGCAGTTTTAGTAAAACAAAACATTATCACTTTTGGTGTTATTGTTGCATTTATGGTATACATTAGACTATTTACATCTCCATTACAACAAATGGCTCAAAGGCTAACAAACTTACAAACAGCAGCTGCTAGTAGTGAAAGAGTATTTGAATTTTTAGAAGATGAAGAAATGCTTGATGAATCTAATAAAACAAAACATTTAAATAAAAATAAAGTTAAAGGTAATATTGTATTTGATCATGTGAAATTTGGATATGACTCAGACAAACTTATAATTAAAGATTTCTCTTGTATTGCTAAACCTGGTCAAAAAATTGCTATTGTAGGTCCAACAGGAGCAGGTAAAACAACACTTGTAAATTTACTTATGAAGTTTTATGAAATAAATTCTGGAAATATAACAATAGATGGTGTGTCAACTAAAGATTTAAGAAGAGAAAATATTCACGAATTATTTACAATGGTACTTCAAGATACATGGCTATTTAATGGAACTATAAGAGAAAATATTGTTTATAATAAAGAGAACATAACAGATGAGCAAATAATGGCAGCATGTAAAACTGTTGGGTTAGAACACTTTATTAAAAGCTTACCAAAAGGATTAGATACTGTTCTTACAGATACAGATAGTATTTCAGCAGGTCAAAAACAATTACTTACAATTGCTAGAGGTATGATAGAATCTACACCATTTTTAATATTAGATGAGGCAACAAGTAATGTAGATACAAGAACAGAAGAGCTTGTTCAAAAAGCTATGGATAAATTAACAGAAGGAAAAACATCATTTATTATAGCTCACAGATTATCAACTATTAGAAATGCAGATATGATTTTAGTTGTAAACGAAGGAAATATTATTGAGCAAGGAAATCATGAAGAGTTAATTGCTCAAAATGGATTTTATGCGGATTTATATAATTCTCAATTCAAAAAGGATGCTTAATTTCTAAATAATTGCCTTTGGTATAAAATATTTAATTATTATCATATTTTGAATAATATATTTCTTTCACTTAAGAATTCTCGGTATTCCGTCGTGTTTTATAGTAGAACTATTATTTTTAAATAAAACAGCGCCCTCAAAAAGACAAGTTTGAGATTCCCTCTTTTATTTAAAAATGTTCTACTACTAAAACACTTTGTTTACATTCGAATTCTACATTCAAAAAATATATTATTCAAAAATATGATATTAGCAAAAAACAATTTTTACACAAATAGCAATTATTTAGAAATTAAAAATACAAATAAGGAGGATAAAATATGGGAACAAAACAATTCAAAGCAGAATCTAAAAGATTATTAGATTTAATGATTAATTCAATTTATACAAATAAGGAGATTTTTCTTCGTGAGTTAATATCAAATGCAAGTGATGCAATTGATAAATTATATTATAAATCATTAACAGATAGTAATATAAAACTATCAAAAGACGATTTTCAAATTCAAATAGATGTAAATAAAGATAATAGAACTATTACAATAACAGATAATGGTATAGGAATGACAGAAAGTGAATTAGAAACAAATTTAGGAACTATTGCTAAAAGTGGATCACTTGCTTTTAAAGAAGAAAATGAGAAAAAAGAAGAAATAGATATAATTGGACAATTTGGTGTTGGATTTTATTCTGCTTTTATGGTAAGTAAAGAAGTTCAAGTTTATAGTAAAGCGTATGGAGATGATACAGCATATTGTTGGAAATCAAAAGGCGTAGAAGGTTACGATATAGAAGAATGTGAAAAACAAGATGTTGGAACAAAAATTGTATTATTTTTAAAAGATGATACAGAAGAGGAAAATTATAGTACATTTTTAGATGACTATACAATAAAAAATATTGTAAAAAAATACTCAGATTATATTAGAGTTCCAATTAAAATGGAAGTGGAACACCAAAGACCAAAAGAAAGTACAGATTCAGAAGAAAAGAAAACTGAATTTGAAACATATAAAGAAAATGAAACATTAAATAGCATGATTCCTATTTGGAAGAAAAATAAATCAGATATAAAAAAAGAAGAATATAATTCATTCTATACAGATAAATTTGGTGACTTTGAAGAGCCTGCTAAAGTAATTCATACATCAATGGAAGGAAATGTAAGTTATAATGCCTTATTATTTATTCCATCAAGAATGCCATATGATTATTATACAAAAGACTTTGAAAAAGGATTACAACTATATTCTAATGGCGTTTTAATAATGGATAAATGCTCAGATTTATTGCCAGATTATTTTAGTTTTGTAAAAGGTTTAGTAGATAGTCAAGACTTATCATTAAATATTTCAAGAGAAATGTTACAACATGATAGACAATTAAAAATTATTGCTAAAAGCATTGAGAAAAAAATCAAATCTGAATTAGAAAGTATGTTAAAACTAAATAGAGAAGATTATGAAAAATTCTTTAAAAATTTTGGAAATCAATTGAAATTTGGAATTTATAGTGATTATGGAATGAATAAAGATAATCTTCAAGACTTAATTTTATTCTATTCATCAACAGAAAAGAAACCTGTAACTTTATCTGAATATGTAGGAAGAATGAAAGAAGGACAAGATAAAATCTATTATGCAGCAGGAGAGAGCGTAGATAAAATAGACATGCTTCCACAAGTAGAAGGTGTAAAAGATAAAGGATATGAAATATTATATTTAACAGATGATATAGATGAATTTGTAATCCAAGTAATATTCAATTACGAACAAAAGCAATTTGCGAATGTATGTGCAAATAATTTAGACTTAGATTCTAAAGAAGAAAAAGAAGAATTACAAAAAGTAAATGAAGAAAACAAAGATATGTTTGAGATTATGAAAGAATCAATAGCAGATGTTCAAAGTGTTAGATTTACTCATAAATTAAAAAATCATCCAGTTTGCTTAACAAGTGAAGGTGCAATATCAGTTGAAATGGAAAAGACATTAAATGCTATGCCTAATAATCAAAATGTAAAAGCTCAAATAGTACTTGAAATCAATAGTTCTCATCCAATTGCTGAGAAAATAAAGAATCTATATAATACAGATAAAGAAGAATTAAAGAAATATTCAAAAATTCTTTATAATGGTGCAAGACTAATAGAAGGATTAAATATAGAAAATCCTACAGAATTTAGTAATATGATTTGTGAGCTTTTATCTAAATAGTATCTTGTAAAGTTAACATAAATGTGATATAATAAAAATGGTTCAATCAATAAAATACAAATGGGAAATTTCATTTGTTATAGAAAAGGAGGATAGGACACGTAACTATTAATCAGTAACTCAAAATTATAAAACAACAAAAAGGAGATACAAAATGAATAAATTAAGAGAAATGATTGCTAATTATCGTCCGTATTCTGAGCAGGAGGAAAAAGACCAGCTCTTGATGCTTCAATTTATTGATGCATTCGGAAAAAAAGCACTGGATCGGGATTGCCCCGGTGGTCATTTTACAGCATCGGGATTTATTTTCAACAAAGATCGTACCAAAACTTTGATGTGTGAACATCTGGTAGATCATTCTTTGGCCTGGCTTGGTGGGCATGCTGATGGCATGTCAGATATGCTGAAACGGGCTGAATTGGAAATAAATGAAGAATCCGGAATTACCAGGTTTTCGCCTATAAATGGCCAAATCGGCGGTCTGACTGTTATTGCGATTCCTGGCCACATAAAAAGAGGAGTATATGTTTCTTCACATATTCACTTAGATGTGGCATATGCATTTGAGGCAGACGAGAACGAGGCTATTGTATACCAGAAAGAAGAAAACAGCGGTGTCCGGTGGGTAACATTTGAAGAAATGCGTCAGCAGGTGGAAGATGCTTGGAAAAACCAATATGCCTATGAGAAGTTCATTAAGCAGTATGCATAAGTGAAATTATTTCAAATAGGACAAAACAGAAAGTCTCAAATTGTGTTAAACAGTTTGAGTTTTTCTGTTTTATTATAATAAGTCAAAAGTTTAGTTGAAAAAAATAGTAATTTAGTATAAAATAGTAATAAATTTTACAAACAGAGGTTTTTTATGAATAATGTAACTGTTTTGGAACTTTCAAATAATGTTTTTGAAATGAGTGAAAACACAATTTATAATGTTATTGAAAAATTTGATCAAAAGCAAAGTATTGATAAAACATTAACTTACGTATATATTAAAGCCTTTTATATTCATATAGTTAGAATATATTTAAATAATAAAAACAATATAGATATTTTTGAAAATATACTTGATGAATATAGAAATAAATTAGTAGAATATTATAAGTGTAATAATGAAAAAATAAGTAATGAACTATTGGAAGATATATTAAATGCTTTTAATGCATCTTTTAATATAACAGAGTCTATAGACTATAAAAATTTGAGTGATGGATATGAATTAAGACATCATGTAATAGATTCATTTGAATTATTAAGAATTATTTTAGAGAAAAAATCAAAAACTAATATAAGAGTAGATATTTTCGAAAATAATATATCTGAAATTAGAAATCAGACAGAAGAAATATTAGACTATGTTTCTAGTTGTAACATAATAGATTAAATATATACTTGAAATTAAAAAAATAATAAATAAAATATATTTGTATTTTAAATTAGAGTAGAGGATAAAGAAATTATGAAAATTTTAGTTAATTTAATAACAACTACTAGATTCATCTATACATTAATATTACCTGTTTTGCAATTAAGAATATCTAATACTGCATTTATAATAAATTTAGTAATTTTGTTCTTAACAGATACAATTGATGGATTTCTTGCAAGAAAATTTAGGGTTCAAACTTTTTATGGAAGTATAATGGATACTATAGCAGATAAAACTTTAAGTATAGTACTTCTTATAATTTTGGCAAATCATATAAATATATTATATGTAGTTTTACTATGTGAATTATTAATAGCATTACTAAACTCATTTGAAATGGCAAGAAGAAAAAGAACAAAATCAATATTAATTGGAAAAGTAAAAATGTGGCTTTTAGCAATAACAATAATTGCTTGTTATTTATATTGTTTTGGAGTAATTACTTTAGAAGTTATAGATATTTTATGTGTTATAACAGTTGTAATGCAAATATTAACATTTGTAAGTTATATAAAATATCTGGAATCTCAAAAAGATAATCTTAGAGAAAAGCCAAAATTAAAATCAATGAAAGATTTAAAATATATTTTATTTGATACAGACTTTTACTTAAAATCAATATAACATAAGGAGTATGTATAGCTTTATACATACTCCTTATGTTTAATAAAGGATGGTATAAAATGGAGAAAAAAAGAAAAATAATAATTGTAAGTACTTTGATTATAATTGTAGCAATAATTATTTTTGCTATAGTTTTTGGAGAGAACAAACACGAGTATATAAGTTATTCAGAATTTAATGGATATGTTGAAAATGGCAAAGTTGCAACTGCAATTATTAGAGAAAAGAAAGTAGAATTTAAATTGAATGATAGTGAAAAAGTCTATTATACTAATAATCCAGAATCCAATAATTTTAAAGAATTTTTGCTGCTTAATAATGTAAATGTTGAAGATGATATAAATTATGTTTTTATTTTAGATTTTAGTTTTTATTTAATCTTTTTTGCTGTTCTAGGATTTGCTGTTGTAAAGCTGAATCAAATGAAAGGTGCAAGTTTTAAGGTTATAAAACATAATAATACAAGATTTTCAGATATTGCAGGACTTGATGAATTAAAAAGAGATATGCTTCAAGCAATAGATATTTTGAAAAATCCGCAAAAATATGAAAATATGGGAGTAAGAGCTCCAAAAGGAATTATGCTTGAAGGAAATCCAGGAAATGGAAAAACTCTATTTGCTAAAGCATTAGCAGGAGAAGCTAATATCAATTTTATTCCAACAAAAGCTACAGATTTTCAAAGTGCAATGATGTCTATTGGACCATCAAAAATAAAATCATTATTTAAAAAAGCAAGAAAATATGCTCCATGTATAATTTTTATAGATGAATTTGATGGAATTGGAGAAAGAAGAAATTATTCAGGAACAGGAATAGATAAAGAAAATAATAGAATTATAACAGCAATGTTAAATGAAATGGATGGATTTGAGACAAAATCTGGGTTTATGGTTATTGCGGCTACTAATAGCTATAATTCACTAGATCCAGCTTTAGTAAGAGCAGGGAGATTCGACAAAAAATACCAAGTTTCTAATCCAGATTTAAAAACTAGAATTGAATTAATTGATATATATACTAGAGGAAAGAAAATTTCAGAAAGTATTATTAAAGAAAAGTTAGCAGAAAGTTTTAATGGGATGAGTTGTTCTCAAATTGAAGCTATATTAAATGAAGCTGCTACAATTTCAATAATAAATAAGCATGAAGAAATTAAAGAAGAAGATATATTAGAAGGGGCTAAGAAAATTTGTAATATAAAGTTAAAATTGCAATAGTGAATATTTAATGAAAATATTGGTAAATTAATATAGGCTTAGATATTACATAAAATGTAATAATCATATTTGATTAGCTACAATGTGTTGACTTAGATAAAAGAATGTGATAACATCGTCTTGAAAACTAGATGGAAGGAGACGTAAATGCAAAGAACAAAATTAAAAGATAGAATTTTACCAAACTATACAAAGGGTGAGGAAATTTTCAATATGGTTTCGCATATTGTTGGTGCAGCTTTTGGAGTTACAGCCTTAGTATTGTGTATTATTTTTGCTGCAATTCATAAAAATGGATATGCAGTTGTTAGCTCAGCAATATATGGTGTTACTATAATTGTGTTATATACAATGTCTAGTATATATCATGGAATGAGTTCAAAAGGAACTGCCAAAAAAGTATTTCAAATATTAGATCACTGTTCAATATTTTTACTTATAGCAGGTTCATATACACCATTTTGCTTAGTAATGTTTAGAGAATATAATCCAGCTCTTGGATGGACAATTTTTGGAATAATTTGGGGAATGGCAATACTTGGAATAGTATTAAATTCAATAGATATAAAAAAATATAAAACATTTTCAATGATATGTTATTTAGGTATGGGATGGTGTATTATTTTTACTGCAAATCTATTACCTAAATTATTAGGGATTCCAGGACTTGTACTACTTGTTGCAGGTGGGATTGCATATTCAATAGGTGCGATTTTTTATGGCTTTGGAAAAAAGAAAAAGTATATACACTCTGTATTTCATTTATTTATTTTATTAGGAAGTGTATTGCAATTTTTCTGTATATTATTGTATGTTGTATAATAAATGCACAATTACATGTAGTGTAACAAACGTAGCTTTAAAAGTTCAAACGTTGACAAAATTTTACAATTAATGTTATAATATTCTTTGTGGTAAACACGAAAGGAATAAAATATAATTTATGAATGAAGTAAATAATAGAAAAGTATTGATATCAATAAAAGTATCAACAATTTTACTAATTCTTCTAGCTATAATTGCAGTAATTGTTATAGGAAATATTGTAAAAAATGCATTAATAGGTCATCAAGCAGGTCAAATAAATACAGCAATGATAGAAGAAAAAGATAGTGAAGAACAAGAAAATAATGAAGAAAATATAGAAAGACCAGAAATACAAGCAACAATATCATCAAGATCTTTGGAAGTTTCAAGAACAATGCCAGAACAAGAAGAATTACATGGTATTGAAACTATTTCGGAAGAAGAGCCAGAAGTGGAAGAACCAGAAATTGTTACAACACCAATAGAAGAAGTTACAATTTCTGTAGATATGGATTTAACAGTAAGAACAGGTTTATCAAAAGAAGATTTTATTACATTAATAGCAGGCGTTAAAGCAGATACTTCAAATTTCTTTGAAGAAAATGCAGGTTTAATATATGATGTATGTGAGAAATATCAATTAAATGAAATATTTTTCTGTGGTTTAATATCTGCCGAATCTGGATGGACAATAGCTCAAAACCATAGAAATACATATAACTATATAAGTTTAATGTCAAATAAAGGGTTAATAAGATTTGCATCTGTTGAAGACGGAATGGAGAAGGCAGCACAAAGCTTACATGATAATTATTTAACACCAGGTGGACGTTTTTATTATGGCCCAACACTTGCAGGAATGAAAACTAAGTTTTGTCCAGCTTCAAGCACATGGGTAAATCTAGTATATCAAAGAATGCAACAAATATTAAAATAGAATATAAAAAATAAGGCGAGTATGTAAAAATACTCGCTTTTTTATATTGGGTACAGTATGTGTGGAACTTTGAGGAAAAAGCATGGTTCTTTCTATTCGATTTGTTTAATTGAAAATATAAAACGATTAATTTTTATATATTGAAAGAATGTTATGTATATGATATAAAGAAATTAGTAAAAAGGAGATATTATAAAAGAATATCAGTCTTATATTTTTTTCGTTAGTCTTATATAATTAGTAAGTACTCCTAATAAAAATATTTAGAGGAGAAATAAATATGAATAGGAAGAAAATTATAATTATAAGTGTTTTGATAATAATTTTACTAATTATTCCAATAATAACACTAGCGAGTAAAAGAATGCTTGATATAGATGAAGATGGAAGAACTATTATATATTCTACTGATGATTTAAATGATGTTGAACCAGGAAGCAAAATTTCATTAGCAATTCCAGCAAATATGTCTCAAAATGAAGAAGAAAATAATAAACAAATTGCTAAAGAAAAGAAACAAATTGCAGAAAAAGCTAGTAAATCTCGATCTGTTACCGAATTATCACAAGAAGAAAAAGAGGAAGTGCATGAAGAACTTAAGCAATTTGAAAATAAAGAATTAATATCAAAAACAGATGAATTTGTGAATATATTCATCAAATATTATGGAAAAGAATATTCTGAAGAATTATTTGAAACTATAAAAAAGGAAACAAGTGAAATTGCTGGTGAGTATAAAATACCAGAAAGTTCTCTTGTAATGTTAAATAAAGCAATAGAACTATATAATAATTCAGAGTTAACCGAAAATGAAAAAGAAACTTTAAAATATGTTTTTGATATGATGGATACATCTTGTATAGAAGATTCTAACACTTTAAATAATATGAAAAGAGCAGGAATAATTGAAAATTAGAGCTTTATACTATAGTGATTGAAAAATGATGACAAAACAATGCTAATATATATTAAATAATCTCAAATTTTGTATAAAATTTGAGATTATTTTTTCATTCTATAAATATGTTATTAAAAAGTAATAAAAAAGAAATAGAAAACAAATAATCTTTGAAAGTCAATAAAATAAAATGTTTTGCAAAAAAGATGTTATTAAGTATACAACTTAATAATATGAGCAATATTATTGCTCACTTTTATTTTAGCAAAAAAATGAAAATTTTCAAGTTTATAAATTTTGTACCAAAATTAAATCAAAAATATGTCGAACATACTAATATTAATGCTTACGAGACTTTTAAAATTATTATTAAGTTGTATACTTAATAATAATTTTTAGAAGGAGAAAAAGATAAATGAAACAAAATTTAAAACCAAAACGAAAAAATAAAAAAAGAATTTCAAAATTATTAATTATTGCACTAAGTTTAATTGTGGCAATAATTTGCCTAGTTTCATTTTCAGAAAAAGTTCATAATATTGGAATAGTTGAAACTATAAAAGGACAAGTGACTTTACTATCTGAACAAATACAAAATACTATTGCAAATCTAAATAAAACGGACGAAATAACAGTAATAGATGTTACATATTTAGAGAATAATGGAAACTTAGAACATGAACATTTATATAAAACAATGTATGATGAAAATAAGCATTGGGAAGAGTGTACTGTTTGTGGTGGGAAAAATAATGAAATTAATCATATATATATAGATAAAGGATGGACGCTCGGAAATGCAAATAATTGCAATGAAAATAATGTACATGAATATGTATGTTCATGTGGATATAAAAAAACAGAAATAAATGGAAAAAAATCACATGTATGGCGTAGAGTAAATAATATCGATAGCTATACATGTTATGATACTTGTTTTGGATGTAATCAAAGTTTTAATATAAATAGGCATAGTTGTATAAATGTAAATAATGGAAGAAAGATTAGTTGCACTAATATAGGTAGATGCTCAATATGCAATTATACTTATACAAAAGCTCAACATTTGGTTAGTGGTACATTCAAAAAAGGTGATAAAATGTATTGTATATTTTGCAATACATTTTTAGGAGTTGTAAACGATACATATGTACAAAATGTTGGAACTGGAAAATTTATATATTATACTAACATAACAGTTCCAACAAGTTTAGGATATAACAAACAGGAATGCCATATATATGATACTAATGTAAGCCTTAGTAATTCTCCAAATATAAATGGAAATATATGGAAAAATACACAAACAGGAATTTATGCTTTACATTCTGAGTTGCAAACACAGACACGAGTTGGTTATATAACTAGTCTTAATGGAATTAGTGTGGTAATGTATTTATATGCTAATGTAAAAGCAGAAAGTACTTCTCCAATAATAGAAAAGATTACTACAAAAGATGAAGAATGGAGTAGAACAAAACCAATTGTAATTAACGGAACAGAAAATTATTGTAATACAGTAAGTGTGAAAATTGAAGATAATCAGGACAAAATAATTTTTGAAGGAAGTGGAGCAGTTTCGAGTGGAAAATATCAAATACAATGTACTCCAGAAATAGAATGTGATATAAATGGAAGAATATTTACAGCAATAGTATCAGATAATTTAGGAAATAGTAGTAGTAAAGAATTTACAATATCAAAAGTTGATGCAATTCCACCAACTCCAACATCAAAACCAGAAATTTTAGGAGATTGGGCAAAGTCAAAAGATTTTACATTTAGTGCGACAGATTATGGAATAGGTCAAGTTTCAATTGCTTTTAATGATATGAATGATTTGCAATCAGCAAAACAAAATGGAAATGTTTACTCAAGAGATTACAAATTTGTTGGTGATGCATATAATCCAAAACAACTATCTGTACTTTACAAGGATGGTTTAGGAAATACATCAATACAAAAAATAACAATAAACAAAATAGACAACACTGCTCCAACAATAACATCAGCCAATATAGATAGAAATGTAATTACAATAACAGCAAATGATGAACATCCAGACTTAGGTGAAGGCTCAGGTGTTGTTGGTTATAGATATATAATTAGTGATAGTAAAATAGAAAATCCAGTTATAACAGAAGAAAACAGTATATTAGTAAGTGATAAAACAACAGGTACAGGAACATTTACAATAGATAATTTATATAATAATCAATATGTTTATGTTGCAGCAGTAGACTTAGTTGGAAATATAGGAGAAGCAAAAGAAATTTTTGAACCAATTAGTTATACAATAAAATATAATGGAAATGGAGCAACAAGTGGAAAAGTAGAAGATAGCATTCATAAATATGATGAATCTAAAAATTTGAATTTAGATGAATATGAGAGAAAATACATAGTTACATACAATCATAATTATGAAAATGTAGAAGATATTCAAAAACAAATAACATACAAATTTAAAAATTGGAATACAAAAGAAGATGGAACAGGAACAAGCTATGAAGACCAAGAAGAAGTAATAAATTTAACTAATAAAGCAGGAGAAGTTATTAATCTTTATGCAATATGGGAGACAGAAAGTACAAGTTATGAGCCAACAAGAGAAGGTTATAGTTTTGGTGGTTGGTATCTAGATGCAGAATGTACAAAAAAAGTTGCAAATGTAGAATATATACCAACAGAAGATGTGACGTTATATGCAAAATGGGAAAAAGAATATACAATAACAGTGGATAATGATAGAGATGGACATACATATAACTCATATCAAGTATTCAGGGGAGACTACTACGAAAAAGAAGAGAAAGAACTTGATAAAGACGGAAATGAAATAACGGTAAAAGTTCCGATATTATCAAATATAGAATGGGGAGAAGAATTACAAAAAGAAGTAATAACAGATCAAGGAGAGACTCAAAGGAAAACACATGGTGATAAAATAATAGAACTTTTAAAACAAAGTGAAAATAGCAAATTAGATGAAGAAAAATTGTATACAAATTGTGAAACTGCAGAAGATGTAGCCAAAGTATTACAAGGAATGCCAAATGATGGAGATGTAATTAGGAATTTTACAGATATAGTTGGAAAATATATTTTAGATAATAATATAGAAATTACAAAAGGAACATATACTTTAGTTGAAGAAAAAGACGAAGCAGGAAAGGTAATAGATGAAAACTATAAAATTCAATATCTAAAACCTGGGTATTACTTAGTAATAGATGCCAAAGCAAATGAAAAAGACGATAGCTATAGTAGATATTTAATTGATGTAGTACAAGATGTAACAATGGAACCAAAATCATCAAAACCGACTTTGAGTAAAAAGGTAAAAGGAAATAATCTAAAAACAGAAATCGAAAAAGTAGTAGTAAATGAAGAAGGACAAGAAACAACAGTAAAAGAATATATACAAGATGAAAAAAGAAATACAGCAACATATAAAAAAGCATCTGATACATATAATGCAGAAGATTATGACATAGGATTTGAATTAAAATCATATATACCAAATCCGGATGGATATAGTACATATAAATTTGAAATAGTGGATATTTTAGCCAAAGGATTTGACTATGATAGAGATTCTGTAAAAGTATTTTTAGGAGAGAATGAGTATCCAAAAACAAGAGAAAAAGTAGATGAATATAAAACAGAAACAATAGAAAACTACACAATAAAAGATGTAATAATTACAGCTGAAAATTATGTAGGATATAAAGGTTATTTTGAAGAAGAAGGAAAAGAATATCCAGAAGGATATCAAGATACTCAGTATGGTAAAACATTAATTTTAATCGAAGTAAATGATTTAATAGGACAAATAAATGATAAAGTAATAAAACCAGGGCAAGATGTATTTGTAAGATACAATAGCAAATTAAATGGAAAAGGAGAAGTTGGAAACATACCAAATATAAATGAGGCATATTTAAAATATTCAAACAATCCATATAATAATGATCAAATAACTCAAACAACAATTCAAACAACTTATACATACACAATTGATTTAGAATTAAGTAAAATAGCAGAAATAAGAAAAACAGAAGATAATAGTAATAGTATAGAAAATCAAAATACAGTAGAAGATTCAGAAATACAAGAACAATTAAAATACTTAAGTGGAGCAGAATTTGAAATATATAGTGAGCCAAATAAAGTTGAAAACAGAAAACTAATTGTAACAATAACAACAGACGAATTAGGACAAGCATTATATAGTAGTCTAGGAGCAGGAACATATTATTTAAAAGAGGTAAAAGCACCAGAAGGATATAATAAACTAAGAGAAGAAATCGAAATAGAAGTAAAAGCGACTACAGATGAACTAGGTGAGATAAGATGGACAGTAGAAAATGTAAAAGAGAATAAATTATTATTAGTGCAAATAGCAGAAAAAGAAGGAACAACAATTCCAGAAATAAAATTACAAGTAGAAAATACTTCAGGATTTCAATTACCAGTAACAGGCGGAAGTGGAACAATTATCTTTACAGTAGTAGGATTAAGTATAATGTTACTTGTTACAATATCTTTAAAATCAAGCAAAAAGAAAATTAAATAATACATTATAAAAAGTGTTATTTGTATAAGAGAATTATTGTCTTTATCTAACTAATAGCATAATTTCAAATAATATATTATCTGAATGTAGAATTCGAATGTAAACAAAGTGTTTTGTTAGTAGAACATTTTTAAAGAAAATAGGGAATCTCAAACTTGTTTTTGAGGGCGCTGTTTTCTTTAAAAATAACAGTTCTACTATAAAACACGGCGGAATACCAAGAATTCTTAAATGAAGAAAATATATTATTTGAAATATGCTATTAACTAAATAATATTATAATCTCTTACACAAATAACAATTTATTAAATAAAGTAAAAACTTTCATATTCTCAAAATTCATTTTTATTGTAAAATTAGTTAGTTTATGATAAAATTTCAAAAAATATAGTGAGAGGTAGCAATGAAAATAGGAATAGACTTAGATGGAGTTGTAATAGATAGTGAAACAACATTTAGAACATATGAGGAAATATTTGATACAGATATTTTAAAAGGAAATAATTTGATAAATAGAGAAGAACCCAAATTTCAAGGAAGATATGCTTGGACTAAAGAACAAGAAAAAGAATTTATTGAAAAATATTTTTTGACAGTATCAAAAGAAAGTAATTTAATGTCAGGATTTATAAGCGTATATAATTTGCTAAAGAATCAAGGACACGAATTCGTAGTTATTACTGCTAGAGGTGGATTTGTTAAAGAAATGAAAGATGATGCAATAAGATTGTTAGAAGAAAATAACATTCATTTTGACAAATATTATTGGAAAGTTGATGATAAACTAGAAATCTGTCAAAAAGAAAAAGTGGATATTATGATTGATGATGATTGGAAAATTGTAAAGAAATTAGCAGACAATTGTGTAAAAACATTATATTTCAGAGATACTAATTTAGTAAAATTAGAGGAAAATGACTATATAAAAGAAGTAAACAATTGGGGAGACATATATAGAGTAATAAGAAATAAAGAATAATAAAATAAAAAAAGAACATAATAAAAAGGAAAAATTTAGGAGAGAGTTTGTATGATTTTTATTCTAATTTTCCTTTTTATTGTTTTTATTTTAGAAATATTAATTTTTGGCTTTATATTATCTAGTATTGTTATTACAATAGAAAACTTAGAAGTTGAAACTAAAAATAATAGAATATATGTAGATGGTATGGTAGTAAAATTAGATGTCAAACTATATAGAATTGTAAAAATAGTAAGTATTAAGTTTTATATGCATTATTTAAAGATTTTCGGAATTAAAATATATTATAGAAAAGCATTGAAATATGAAAATAAAAAGCAACTTGGAGAAATTGTTTTAAATTTTATAAAGAAAAATAAAATAAAAATTAAAAATTTAGATCCAGAATTTGAATACTTTAAATTCGATTTAAACTTTGGAACAGAAGATGCAATTGCTACTTCAATTTTAACTGCAACTTTTTCGGGCATAATTGTATACTTATTGAGAAGGTTTGTAAAAGAATATAAAGAGGAAAATTATAATTTTAAAATTGTTCCTAATTATTTAAATACCAATAACTTTTATATGAAATTTAAGACAAAATTAAATTTAAAAATGCTAGAAGTGATAGGAAAAATATAAATTAGTCTTGAAAATTTTGTTTAATGATGTTATTATTGATAAAATTTAAAATGATTACTTATTCAAATTTATATTCTTAGGCAGTTCAGCCAAAATTTCAAAAAAATATAGTATTGAAAAACAAATATTAATATGCTACTATAAAGGAGGTGATATATTGCCAGTTATATCACAGTTTTACGGAATTCTAATATACATATATGTAGAGTTGGGAGGACATCATCATAAACCACATATACATGCTAAGTATGGAGAACATGAAATTTCTATAACTATAGATGGACAACATATTAATGGAAATATGCCATCAAAACAACTAAAATTAGTAGAGGCTTGGATAGAAATTCATAAAGATGAACTAAAAGCAGCATGGTATGCTTATAATAACGATGGTGAAATTATAAAAATAAAAGGATTGGAGTAATTTTATGAGACCAAAAGCTATAAATGTTAAACCTTTAGAAAATTATATTTTACTAATTGAATTTGATAATAAAGAGAAAAAATATTTTGATGTAAAACCATATTTGAAATATAAAGCTTTTGAAAACTTAAAAGATAAAGAATTATTTAAAAATGTTAGAGTGTCGGGATTATCAATAGAATGGGATAATGGACCAGATATTTGCCCAGATGAGTTATATAATAACAGTTATATTCAAGAATAATAGAATTATTTTAAATTTTAGACGCATATTAATGAAATTAATTTTCTTAATATGTGTTTTATTATTTGCATAACTTTAACGCAATTGGCAAATAATAAATCTAAATTATTAAAATAAGAAAGAAGGAATTTTTATGAGTGAACATCCAATAGAAGGTCTTATGCAGACTGCAATGAATAGTATTAAAGATATGATAGATGTAAACACTATAATTGGTGAACCAATTGAAACAAGTAATGGAATGGTAATAATACCAATTTCTAAGGTGTCTGTAGGATTTGCGGCAGGTGGTAGTGAATTTAAAGGAGAAACTGTAGATGAATATAAGAAAAAGGATAAGGAAGAAGAGGTTCAATATAGATTACCATTTGGAGGAGGCAGTGGCGCTGGAATTTCAATAAATCCAGTTGCTTTTGTAATAGTATTAAAAGATTCAATAAAAGTTTTACCTATTGAGCATAATTCAGCAATTGAGAAATTAATGGATTATGTTCCAGATTTAATGGAAAAAGCAGATTTTATAATGGATAAGACCATGGAAAATAAAGCTAAAGAACCTAAGGAACCCAAAGAGCCAAAGGAGCCTAAAGAACCAATAAAAAAGTGTAAAATAGTAAAAAAGGTAAAAATTAAACCAATACAAGAAGAACAAAATACATCAAATCAATCAGATGAAAGTTTTGAAGATGATGAAGATTTTTTAAATGATGAATTATAAAAATATGGAAATGTAAAACGAGCTAATTGTTGAAAAATATATAAATGCATGGTATACTCTTAAATGTAACAATTATAATTTTCTTAAAAACAAGTGTTTTAAAGGAGGAAAAGAGTATGAAGATTTTAGTAATCGGAGGTAGTTATTTTTTAGGTGGTGTGTTTACACTGCTTGCAAGTAAGGAGCATGAGCTCACATTAATTAACAGAGGAACATATTCAATGAAACGGTATGGTGTAAGGGAGTATAATGCAGACAGAAAAAATGTGCAACTGTTAAGATCTATTCCAAAAGATTATTATGATGTTGTAATAGACTTTTGTGCATACGATCTAGGAGATATACAAACAATTTTAGAAAATGTAAAAGGATTTCCTGTATTAACCAAAAAATACATTTTTATAAGTACAGTAGATGTATATGAAAGAAATGTAGGATATGTAAAAGATGAAAATACACCTATATCTACAACAAGATATGGTGGAGGGAATGGAGAGTACATTTATAAAAAAATATGTCTCGAAAAGGAACTAAAAGATGTGTGTAGCAAAGAAGGGATAGATTATACAATTATCAGACCGTCTATAATATATGGACCAAATGACTATACTCAAAGAGTAGAAGCATTCATAAAAATGGCTTCAAATGAAATACCAATACTTTATCCTCAAAATGCAAAAGCAAAGTTTCAAATGGTATATGTAAAAGATGTAGTAGAGGCGATACTTGCTGCATGTAAAAAATCAGTGTCACATGAATATAATTTGTGCTCAAACGAGCCAATAGGATACGAGGATTTTGTAATGGCTTTAACCAAAGTTGCGGATGTGCCTGTAAAAATTGAAGCAATAAGTATGGAAGAAGCTATAAAAAAATCAATTGCTGCAACCAGTATAGATGAAATTTTGCAAGAATCAAGAAAAGGAAAAGTGTATTTACCATTTCCAATTACTGAAGAAGAAAACGAGATATATTGTGGTACAAAGGCCGAAAAAGAACTGGATATAAAATATACCAGTTTAGTGGAGGGTATGAAAAAGACCTACAATTGTTTTAAATAAGTATTAAATAAAAAGTATGAGATTACATGGATATTGAAGTAAACTTTTTGAAATTACTTCGTACTGTGTAGTCTCATATTTTTATTTAATAGAAACATAAAGATTAATGTATATATGCTAAAATTCTTTATAATTTTGATAAAAAAATACAGAATAAATGTTCTGTAAATTGTTGAAAAAAATTTATATTTATGATAGAATTAAAAAACTTAAAAATAATATATGAAGTATAAATAAAATAATAGTTATATAGAGGATTTATGGTAGATTTAGAAAAGGATATTAGATTTGTTAAAGGAGTAGGACCTAATCGTGTAACTCTTTTAAACAAAATAGGAATTAATAATTTAAAAGATTTAATTACATATTTTCCAAGAGAACATGAAGATCGTGGAAAAACTAGAGGTATAGAAGAACTTATGCATGGTGAAGAAGCCTTAATTTGTGCGTATCCAGTTGGCAGAATAAATGAGGTTAGAATTAGAAAAAATTTGTTACTTTGTAAACTTATTGTTAGAGATGAAACTGGAAGTTGCCAAATTACATGGTATAATCAGCCATATTTAAAAAATGTTTTTAAACCAAATGTTAGATATAAGTTTTTTGGTAGAGTTTCAAGAGTTGGTGGAAAAATAGAAATGCAATCACCAGTATATGAGCCAGAAGATTCAAACAAAAGTACTGGAAAAATTATTCCTATATATCCTTTAACATATAGCCTAAGTCAAAATACAATTAGAAAAATAATTGAAGCAGGTCTTCAAGAAGTAATTGGAAAATTAGATGAAGTATTACCAGAATATATGCTAAAAAAATATGGATTATACGACTATAATACAGCAATAAAACAAATACATTTTCCAGATAATTTTGAAAGCTTTAATAAAGCAAGAAAAACGCTTGCATTTGAAGAATTATTTTCAATGCAACTAGCATTATTAAGATTAAAAAATAAATATGAAGTAAATAAACCTGGAATACAATTTAGTAAAGATGCTAAAATGTCAGATGTTATAAATTCACTTCCATTTAAATTAACAGGCGCACAATTAAGAGTTCTGCAAGAAATAGACAATGACATGGAATCTTCAAAACCAATGAACAGATTATTACAAGGAGATGTTGGTTCTGGAAAAACTGTAGTTGCATTAATATCTGCATATAAAGCTGTAAAATCAGGATATCAAGCTGTTATTATGGCTCCAACAGCAATACTTGCAACTCAACATTTGGAATCATTTAATGATATACTAAAAGACTCAGGAATAAGATGTGAACTTTTAATAAGTGGAATTACAAAAAAGAAAAAGGAAGATATATTAGAAAGACTAAAAAATGGTGAAATAGATATTTTAATTGGAACACATGCTGTTTTAGAAGAAAATGTCGTATTTAATAAATTAGGGTTAGTTGTAACAGACGAACAACATAGATTTGGCGTTAGACAAAGAAGTATAATTGTAGAAAAAGGTACTAATCCAGACGTTTTAGTTATGACAGCCACACCAATTCCAAGAACTTTAGCACTAATTCTTTATGGAGATTTAGATATTTCTATAATAGATGAACTTCCACCAAATAGAAAGAAAATTGAAACATATGCAGTTACTAAAGGCATGGAACAAAGAGTAAATAATTTTATTGCAAAAAATGTTAATGAAGGAAGACAGTGCTATATAGTATGTCCTTTAGTTGAAGAAAATGAAGAAATAGATGCAAAATCTGTAATGGAGATATACGAAAATTATAAGAAGAATATTTTTCCAAATTATAGAGTAGAATATTTACATGGAAAAATGAAAGCTAAAGAAAAAGATTCAGTAATGGAAGAATTTAAAAATGGAAACATAGATATTTTAATTTCTACTACAGTTATAGAAGTTGGGGTAAACGTTCCTAATAGTAATATAATGGTTATTGAAAATGCAGAAAGATTTGGATTGGCACAGCTTCATCAATTAAGAGGAAGAGTTGGACGTCGGAGAATATCAATCATTTTGTATATTAAAATATCAAGGAAATTCTCAAATTATTAGAGAAAGAATGAAGGTAATTTCAAGTACAAATGATGGATTTGTTATTTCTGAAAAAGACTTAGAATTACGTGGCTCAGGTGAATTCTTTGGTACAAAACAACATGGAATTCCAGAGTTTAAAATTGCAAATTTATTTGAAGATATTGGGTTATTAAAGCAAGTACAAGGAATAGCAATGGAAATAATAGATAAAGATCCATTATTAGAAAATGAAGAAAATAAAATTCTAAATCGATTAGTAGAAGAGAAATTTAAAAATAGAATTGAAATTTAATCAGTTCACATAAATTTCACTCTAATTTAATTGACAAAACAAACCAAAGATAATAAAATATAAACGTTAGAATTTAAGAAAAAGAGGATGTTGAATGAAAGTATTTTTACTATTAATAGGAACTATATCACTTGTTTTGGGTGTAAAATTTATATATGATGCAAGACCAATAGTAAAAAAATATTTTGGTATAGGAGATAAAAATGAAGCCACATTAGGATTAAAAATATTAGGATTTTTACTTTCCATAGTTGGTGGCACATTAATATATTTTGTGTATTAGTTTACATTTATAACATTATAGAAAAGAGGAGATTATATGAAAATAACTTATGAAAATAAAGATTATGAAGTACAAGAAGGGCTTACAATAAGAGAAGCATTAAAAGAACAAATAGAAGCAAGCAATGTTGAAGATATAATTGCTGCTAGATTAAATAATACAATAGAATCATTAAATTTACCACTTACAAAAGAACATAGTGGTGAAATAGAATTTATAAGCAGAAATGAAAGAGATGGAAGAAATATATATATAAGAGGATTACTTTTTGTTGTTAGTAAAGCATTTGCAGAAGTATATCCAGAGGCTCTTTTAACAGTAAATTATCAATTATCAAATGCTATGTTTGGAAGAGTTGATAATATGGAAGTTACAGATGAAATGATAGAAAAAGTAAAATCTAAAATGATAGAAATTGTAAATAAAGATATACCAATATTAAAAGAAATAATGACACAAGAAGAAGCAGAAGAATTCTATAAAAAGGAAGCAACAATAAAAGGAAAACTTCAAACAGCTATAGATAAAGACAAAGTTTCTTTATACTATTGTGAAGATTATTACAATTATTTCTATGGTACAATGCCAATTTCTACAGGATTTGCAAAAGTATTTGATTTAGAAAAATATAGAAATGGATTTTTAGTAAAGTATCCAAGTGTTACAGATCCAAATCATATTCAAGAAACAAAAGAATCATTAAAATTAGTTTCTGCCATGGATGAATATGATGAAATATATAGATTAATGAAAATAAATACAGTACATAGGTTAAACAGAAAAGTAAAAGAACCTAAGGGAGAAAAAGAACTAATTTTATTTTCAGAAGCTTTACATGAAAAGAAAATAGCTGAAATTGCAAAAAAGATAAAAGAACATGGAAATGTTAGAATGGTTCTTATTGCAGGCCCATCTTCTTCAGGAAAAACAACATTTGCTGGAAAACTAGGAATGAGTTTAAAAGTAAACGGAATTAAGCCTGTTACAATTTCAGTTGATAATTATTTTGTTGAAAGAGAAGATAATCCAAAAGACGAACATGGAAATTATGATTTTGAATGTATAGAAGCGTTAGATTTAAATTTATTTAATAGCCAATTAGTAGATTTATTAGAAGGAAAAGAAGTAAGTCTTCCTACATTTAATTTTACAACAGGTAAAAAAGAATATAGAGGAAATACATTAAAATTAAAAGAAGATGAAATTCTTATTATCGAAGGAATTCATTGTATGAATGATAGATTAACAAGTTTAATTCCTAAGGAAAATAAATTTAAAGTTTATATTAGTGATTTAACTGTTTTAAATATTGATTATTATAATAGAATTTCAACAACAGATACTAGATTAATAAGAAGAATTGTAAGAGATTATAAGTTTAGAGGATATTCAGCAGAACATACTTTAAAAACATGGTATTCTGTAAATAGAGGAGAACAAAAAAATATATTCCCTTACCAAGAAGAAGCAGACTGCATGTTTAATTCATCAATTGTTTATGAGCTTTCAGTATTAAAAAATTATGCAATGCCTTTACTAGAAGAAATACCTCAAAGCTCAAAAGAATATAGTGAAGCAAGAAGATTAATAACATTACTAATGTATTTTGAAACAATGTCACCTGAAAACGTTCCAAATAATTCGTTATTAAGAGAATTTATAGGTGGAAGTATATTTGAAGACTAAAAATAATACATTTGAAAATAAATTAGAAGGAGTTAATAAATTTTTAAAATGGCAAATTTTACAGTAATAGATGAAGAATTTATATGTGAAAATTGTGGTAGCAAAGTTAAAAAATTAGGATATTCATGTAGAAATCATTGTCCTGTTTGCTTACATTCTAAGCATGTAGATATAAATCCAGGAGATAGACTTGAAGAGTGTCATGGAACATTAGAGCCAATTGGTTTAGAAATAACTAACCGTAAAGGTTATGTAATTATTTTCAAATGTAAAAAATGTGGAGCAATAAGAAAAAATAAAGCAGCAGAAGACGATAATATGGATTTAATTATTAAATTAAGTGTAAAGGAAAATTAAAATTTTATTATGAAATTAAAAAGATTAATTTTGTTAGTATTAATAATTATATGGGCAATATTAATATTTGGTCTTTCTGGTCAAAATGGAACAGAATCCTCAGGTCTTAGTAGAAAAGTGGTAGAACTTTTTACCCAAAACGAAGAAATTATAGATAGAGTTGAACCATATATTAGAAAAGTTGCTCATTTTAGTGAATATGGTCTAGGTGGAATATTGTTTACATTATTACTTGTTACATATAAATGGACAGATAGGAAAATAATGTTTATATCAATTTTACTTGGAGTATGGTATGCCTCAATGGATGAGATACATCAATTAATGGTAGATGGAAGAAATGGAAGTATAGTAGATGTATATATAGATACTTTAGGTTTTTCAACTGGTGTATGCCGGAATTATGGCAATTTTAAAGACAACACAAATGTTAAGTCATAATAATAAAAAAGAAATGAAGAGGGTTAAAAATGATTGATTTTAAAAAAATTGTTGCAGAAAAAATAGCAAAAGCTGCAGAATTAAATGCAGAAGAAATTTACAGTTATATCGAAATACCACCAAATCAAGATATGGGGGACTATGCATTCCCATGTTTTAAACTTGCAAAAACATTAAGAAAAGCACCACCAGCCATAGCTACAGAACTAAAAGATAAAATAGAAACAGATAGCAATATTGAAAAAATAGAGATTGCAGGTGGATATTTAAATTTTTATATAAATAAACTAGAACTTGTAAAGAATGTATTAGAAGAAATAGATTCAAAACAAGAGTCTTATGGTTCAAATGATTCAGGAAAAGATAAAACAGTATTAGTTGAATATTCTTCACCTAATATTGCAAAACCATTCCACATAGGTCATTTAAGAAATACTGTTATAGGTTCTGCATTATACAAAATTTATAAATATCTAGGATATAACACAATTGGTATAAATCATTTAGGTGATTATGGAACTCAATTCGGAAAAATGATTGAAGGATATAAAAGATGGGAAACAGAATACGATTTAGAATCTAATCCTATAGATGAATGTATGAAAATATATGTTAGAATAAACAATCTTTGCAAAGAGGATGAAACTGTTCTAGAACAATGTAGAGAAAACTTCAAAAAAATTGAAGAAGGTGATCCATATTGTATTGAAATTTGGAATAAGTTTAAAAACTTTAGTTTAAAAGAGTTTCAAAGAATATATGATTTATTAGGAGTTAAATTCGATTCATTTAATGGTGAAGCATTTTACTCAGACAAAATGGATGAGGTAGTTGAAAAACTAGAAAAAAATAATGTTCTAAAAGATTCAGAAGGTGCTAAAATTGTAGACTTAGAAGACAAAGGATTAGGCGTTTCTATAATAAAAAAATCAGATGGTTCTACAATTTATGCAACAAGAGACTTAGCAGCAATTCTTTATAGAAGTAGAACTTACAATTTTGATAAATGTTTATATGTTGTTGCTTATGAACAAAACTTACATTTTAAACAAATTTTTGAAATTGCTAAACATTTAGATATTCCAGAAAAATGTTTAAATGGATTAGAACATGTGGCTTATGGAATGGTAAGACTTACAACTGGAAAAATGTCTACACGTGAAGGAACAGTTATAAAAGTTGATGAATTATTACAAGAAGCTGTAGATAGAGTTCAAAAGATAATAGAAGAAAAGAATCCAGATATGGAAAATAGAAGCGAAGAGGCTAAGAAAATTGGTATAGGAGCTGTTATTTTCAACAATGTATGCAATACAATTATTAAAGACCAAGTATTTGATTGGAATACAGTATTAAACTTCAATGGAGAAACAGGACCATATATTCAATATATTTATGTTAGAACAAAAAGTGTTTTAGAAAAAGCAGGATATATACCAAATATTAAAGAAGTTAATTTTGAAATTTTACAAGATAAAGAAAGCTTAAAAGTAATACAAACATTGTATAATTTTGAAAATGTGTTAATGTCAGTTGTAGAAAAAAATGAGCCATCGCTTTTAGCAAGATATTTAATAGAGCTAAGCCAAAGCTATAGTAATTTCTATAATGAAAATAAAATTATAGATGATAATAAAGATGTCCAAAATGCAAGAGTATATTTAAGTTATGCAGTTGGAAATGTATTAAAAACAGGTGCAGGATTACTTGGAATACAAATGCCAAATAAAATGTAATTGTAAATGAATGTTAAAATTGATTTGACATATAATATTAAAAGTAGTATAATCATATTACAAAATTAAGTGTTCGCAGAGAAGTCAATGAAACACTAGAACTAAATGTGGGTAGCATTTAGTTCTTTTTTTATATAAAAAGAACTGCTATGGGTAGTAGCAGCCCTTTTTGAAGATTAATCTTCATTTGTGTTTTCATTCTTATCCTTTTCTTCTAAAAGAAGTTTTAAAAGATAAAAAATGATATCCGCAGATGTCACAATAAAACACTTCCCTTCATAAAGATTTCCTTATGAAAAGGTTAGGAACAATTATAAGACAATTATTCTAAAATTACAATACAGAAAATAATATATTGATATGAAATTATTGCTATCTAAAGATTTTTCTTAATAAAATCTTAATAAAGTATATCTTTTTTCTTAATAAAGTTTTTATATAATAAAAACAGTAAAACGAGACTAAAAACAAGAATATAAAAAAGAGGCGATATTATGAATTTGTTAAAAATATTAGTAATAATAATTAATTTTATATCAATAAGTTATATGTTATATTATTTGGTAATTGCAATGTTTGCATTTAAAAAAGATAAAGTAAAGCTTAAAAATGATATTAAGAAAAAATTTGCAGTAGTAATACCTGCAAGAAATGAAGAAGTAGTAATAGGAAATCTTATTCAAAGTTTAAATAATCAAAATTATCCAAAAGATAAATACGATGTATATGTAGTTCCAAATAATTGTGATGACAATACAGAAGAAGTAGCCAAAAGCAGTAATGCGCAAATAATAAGCACAGCAAATATTATAACAAAATCCAAAGGTGATGTATTAAGATATGCTTTTAAATATTTATCAGAAAAAGATTATGATGCATATTTAATATTTGATGCAGATAATATTGTCCATCCAGATTTTATAAGCGAAATGAATGATACATTAGTTTCAGGATATAGAGTTGCACAAGGATATAGAGATAGTAAAAATCCTTCAGATACATGGATTTCTAGTTCACATTCACTTCATTATATAATTCAGAATTATTTTATGAATAGAGCAAGAAGTAATATAAATAAATCTTGTTTTGTAAATGGAACTGGATTTATGATATCTAAAGAATATTTAAAAGAGAATGGATATAATTCTTTAACAATTACTGAAGATATTGAACTTAATGTAAATTGTGGATTAAATAATGAACAAATTGCTTTTGTAGAAAATGCAGTAACATATGATGAACAACCAATTAGTTTTGAGGTATCGTGGAAACAAAGAAAAAGATGGTCAGTTGGAACTTTGCAATGTTTAAAATCATATTGGAGCAAAATTTGTAAAGATATATTTAAAAATAGAAATTTTGGTTCAGTAGAATCTATGATGTTTTTAACTGCACCATTAATTCAATTGATTGGAAGCTTTAACGTTCTATTACAAGTTGCAGTAGATTTCTTAACAGATAGAAAAATAAATTATGTATCAAAAGCGATATTATTAGTGCTATACTATGTTAGTAATATAATGCTTACTATTGGAATTATAAAAATTAGTCAAAAACAAGTTAAAAATTATATAAAAGGAATTATTTTCTTACCTTTATTTTATTTGTCATGGGTTCCAATAAATGTAGTTGCATTATTTGAAAGAAAATCAACTTGGGAAAGAATAGAACATACAAGAACAGTTAGTTTAGATAGCATTTTAGCATACAATTATATAAGTAAAAATGGAGTAAAATATGAAGAATAAAAAAATAAAAATTATTAGAGCTAGTATTTTAATTTTGATATTATTAATAATGATAATATCAACTGTAAAAATGTTTCCAATATTCAAAAGTATAGCTACAGAAGAAGGGAGAAATAGTTTTAAATCTAATATAGAAAATGCAGGATTTCAAGGAATCTTCATGATATTAGGTCTTATGTTTGCGCAAATATTTTTTCCAATACTTCCAGGTGAACCAGTTGAGTTGCTAGCTGGAATGTGTTTTGGAACATGGGGGCGGATTAATAATATTGTATATAGGTGTATTTTTGATTACACTTATAATTTATTGTTTAGTTAGAAAATTTGGAAGAGATTTTATTTGTACATTTGTTTCTGAAGAGAAAATATCCAAGATAGAAAATAGTAAAATATGGAATAATCCTGCAAAAATTAGAACATTACTTTTTTTATCATTTTTTATTCCAGGACTTCCAAAGGATATATTTGTATATATAGGAGGATTACTTCCAATTAATCCAATAGAATTTATGTTAATATCAACTTTTGCAAGATTTCCCTCAATAATATCTTCAACAATTGCAGGAAGTAATATTTTATATGGAAATTGGAGTGTTATTTTAATTACTTATGCTATAACATTTTCAGTTTCAGGAATTCTATTATTATTTTTAAATAGAAAACCAGATATTGCCAATAATTTAGTAGATTATAAAAAGCAAGAAAACAATTAGTTGAATTGTTTATGTAAACATGCTATAATATTAATGATATGCAGATTTTATAATTGTATATTTTGATCTCATCAACAAATTTTAAGAAAAACAGGAGGAATAAAGTATGAGTCAAATTAAATTACCTATGGAGAGAATCGAACTGGATCATGTGGATATTGTAACATCGCACCTGTGCAACAATCGGTGCAAGTACTGCATTGATAAGTTCATCAGAACATCCAGCAAAGTAATCTCACTGGAAACGATTGATAAGTTTCTGAATCTCATAAGACGCCATGCAGACAAGCAACTGGAAGTGCTGCTGCTTGGAGGAGAGCCCACAGTTTTGGCAACTGAGAAATTAATTGCCATTGCAGAGCTGGTTCACAGTAAAGGCTTCCTTGCTATGATGAGTACAAATGGAATCCTTAAGGATAAGATAATCCAGTTAATTCCGTACTATGATTCGATTCAGATTACTGTAAACAGCGATGAGGAAATCGACTTCTGGAGGAAATGGTCAGATAAGATAAACATCAAACTGTCTGGCGATGATGAACTGACTATGGAAAAGTTGGAACACTTTGTAGAATATACAGAGCGCTTTTTCAGAAGATCCATCAGCATGTATTTTACACCGGATTTCGATGAACTCTGTACAGATCCTGAGATTTGGAAACTGCTGGATACTTTGGAGTGGCAGAGGAATGGTTCATATATGTATACATTCTATAAAGGAGTAAGAATAAAGAAGTGTATACATGGTGAAACAAACATCATAGATGAGCCAACTGTACCGAAGGTTTATCCTAATGGCAACTATAATAAAACATGGTGCCATGAGGAGTTGGATGACTATCTGGATGGTTCTTGGAACGACTAACATGGTAATTTAACTCTTTATCATTATGAGATTTTTATGATTAAAGAGGTATGTTTTTCGAAATGGTAACTTATAAACTAAGTAGTTATGAGAAGGAGAAAAACACATGAAGTGGAGCAAAGAAGTTTTAGACAACAATAACAACCTACATCCTGTAACTAATACAGGAAATGTATTTCTGTTGGAACGTAAGGAGAAAGACGAGCGGCTGGAAAACGGAAAGAAACTAAGAAGAGGGTATGCAATTTATAAGCTGTTGAATGTTGTAGCTGGCACACCGCCAGTAATCACAGCGGCTTATGTTATGGCGATGGAAAATGATCTGGCACCCTCACTGTACAATCCGCCAATTCTGCTTAATATTGATCAGGTACTGGAGTTTCTGAATTGCCCGGAGAAGGCAGCGGAGTTCGTTTTTAACGAATGGCTTAATTGCTACCGCTAAAAAGAAAAAAAGGCTGTCCGAGGATTTATCCTTGGGCAGTCTTTTTAACTTTTCTAATATATTAAATATTTTAGAAAATTATTGACATTATTTAAAATAAATATAATAATATATTATATAAATTTATGGAGGTGAATTAAATGAAATATAAATGTACATTATGTGGTTATATTTATGATGAAGCTGTAGAAGGAACAAAATTTGAAGACTTACCAGATACATGGGTTTGTCCACTTTGCGGTGTAGGAAAAGAAATGTTTGAAAAAGTAGAAGAATAGTCTTATTATACTATTTTTTACATATAAGAAACACAAAAAACCACTCGAGATTAACTTTCTTGAGTGGTTTATCTATTTTTAAAAACTAATTTAATAAATTTATGATGGATTTTACAACTATTTCTTTCATAATATCATAATTCATATCTTTATGTTTATGATATACAACTTCATGACACAAATTATCTATCATAGAAATAATTAAATGAGCTTTTTCTTTTATATTATCTGTTTGAATATCTTTATTTTCTAATACTGAAATTAATGTATTTGTAGCTTGAATTTCTTGCTCAAAAAATATTTTTGCAACATCTGGATCTGAATGTTGAAGAGAATAAATTTCTTCATGTGCAGCTTCAGATAATTTATGATTTTTAATAGATTTATTTATAACGTTAATTAAATCTTCTTCCAAAGTACTTGTTTTGGATTTTGAAATATATATTTCATTTATTGGGAAAAGTAAGCTTTTTGAATATTGTTCAATTCCATGAAGAAAAATATCTCTTTTATCATTAAAATATTGATACACAATTCCTGTTGAAACTCCAGCTGCTTTAGCTATTTCAGCTGTATTAGTATTGTGATATCCTTTTTCGCAAATTAATTCAAAACCATATTTTATAATTTTTTCTTTTTTTTCAATTGAACGCTTTTGAATAGGTTCTCTTATTTCTGAATTTCCCATAATATATACCTTCTTTCTAATATTCATAGTATAAAGGATTTAAAAGAAAAAGTCAATCTTTATACAATGTGAAAAAAAGTTCATATTTACCATTGACATTAAATAAAAGTTAGAATATAATCACTACAAAAGATGAAACAAATTTCATATTAATGGGAGGTAAAATTATGAAGCTAGATGAACTTAAAGTTGGTCAAAAAGCAAAAGTTTTAAGCCTAAATGTCGAGAATAAGGAGATTAGAAGACATTTATTAGATATGGGAATAACAAGAGGTGTAGAAGTAAAAATAAAAAAAGTTGCACCAATGGGAGATCCTATAGATATTGAATTAAGAGATTATGAACTTTGCATTAGAAAAGCAGATTTAAACAAAATTGAAGTGGAGGCGATTAAGTAATGAAAGTTGCATTAGTTGGAAATCAAAATAGTGGTAAAACAACATTATTCAATTGTTTAACTGGAATGAATGCGAAAATAGGAAATTGGCCTGGTGTAACAATAGAAAAGAAAACAGGAAAAATAAAAGGAACAGAACATGAAATTACAGATTTACCAGGAATTTATTCTTTAAGTCCATATTCAACAGAGGAAGAAGTATCCAGACAATTTGTCTTTGAAGAAAATCCAGAAGTTATAATAAATATAGTAGACGCTACATCTTTAGAAAGAAGCTTGTATCTAACAACGCAATTAATGGAATTAAACACTAAAGTAATTGTGGCTTTAAATATGGCAGACATATTAGAGAAAAAAGGAATTTCTATAGATACAAAGAAACTAGAGAAAGCATTAGGAACAAAAGTATATAAAATATCTGCTTTAAAAGAAACAGGGATAGATGAATTAATAAAAGAAATTAATAATTCTGAAGATTTGCAAAGAAAAGATGTTTTTGACTCTTCTATTGAAAATGCTGTAAGTCAAATAGAAGATAAAATAAGTTCAAAACACAAAAAGTTTGTTGCAGTTAAATTACTAGAAAATGATGAAAGATTTAAAGAAAATAGAAATATTGAAATTGATAAAATAATTTTAAATTTAGAAGAAAATTATGATACAGATTTAGAGGAAGTTATTGCAACAGAAAGATATAACTTTATAGAAAAAGTAAAAAAGGAATCTGTTATTGAAAAGAAAACATCTGAATCTTTATCAGATAAGTTAGATAAAGTATTTTTAAATAAGTTTGCAGCATTTCCTATATTTGTAGTAATAATGTTTTTAGTTTACTATTTATCTGTTGGTATTGTTGGAAGTGCAACTGTAGAATGGGTTGGGTCTGGTGTAGACTTTATAGGAGAACATGTAGGAGAATTTTTAGAAAGTATTGGTACTTCTGAAATTCTAAATAGTTTAGTTGTTGATGGAATTATTGCAGGTGTAGGAGCTGTACTCGGATTTGTTCCTCAATTAATTATATTATTTTTATGTATAGTTTTATTAGAAACAACAGGATATATGTCAAGAATTGCTTTACTTCTAGACAAAATATTTAGAAAAATTGGTTTAAGTGGAAAAAGCTTAATACCATTTATAGTTGGTTCAGGATGTTCAGTTCCAGGAATTATGGGATCAAGAATAATTGAAAACGAAGATGAAAGAAAAATGACAACTATACTTACACCATTTATACCATGTAGTGCGAAATTACCTATAATAGCATTATTTGCAGGATACTTCTTTGAAGAAAATTCCGGAATTGTATCTGCATCTTTATATTTCTTTGCTATTGCAGTTATAATATTAAGTGCACTTATTATGAAAAAATTTGTATTTACTAAAACATCAAGTACATACATTTCTGAATTACCAGAATATAAAATACCAAGTGTTAAATATGTTGCAAAAGATGTATTCGATAAAGTTGTTGCATTTATAAAAAGAGCAGGAACAGTAATTTTACTATGTTCAATAATTATTTGGTTTTTATTATCATTCTCATTTAGTTTAGAATATGGAGTAGATATAGAAGATAGTATTTTAGCAAGTATAGGAAATAAAATATCATGGATATTCTATCCAATGATAGGAGAGAATAGTTGGGGGGCAACAGTTTCTGCAATCCAAGGTTTAGTTGCTAAAGAACAAGTTGTTTCTTCAATGGCTGTTATTGCTGGGTTAGCAGAAGATGTCGAAGAAGGTAGCGGAATTTTTGGAGATGGTAGTATATTTAGTTCATTTACGGCAGCATCTGCATATGCTTTTATGGTATTTAATTTATTTAGTGCACCATGTTTTGGAGCAATAGGAGCGATGAGAAGAGAACTTGGTGGAACAAAGAAAATGTTGAAAGCTGTAGCTTTCCAAACAGTATGCGCATGGATACTAGCTAGTATTGTATATCAGATTGGAAGTAGAATTGAAAGTGGAGTATTTAATGTTGCTAATGTTGTAGTTGGAGGGATAATAATTGCTGTTGTTTTAGGTGTTATTATTTCAAAAATCGGTAAAAAAGATGGAGAATGCACAAGTTGTCCTTATTGTGACGGATGCTCAAAAAAATAAAATACATAATATGGTTACAGTTTTAAAAATAACAGAATAGTATATATAAGAAAAATAGCGAACATTGAATTTAAAAGATGTTCGCTTTTTCTAAAAATAGAAGTTAAAAGGAGATGAAAAATGGATTTAGCATTAGGAATAGCCATTCCTTTTATAGGAACATCTTTAGGTGCATTAATGGTTTTCTTTATGAAAAATGAAATAAATGCAAAAATAGAAAAAATATTATTAGGATTTGCTTCAGGAGTAATGATTGCAGCATCTGTTTGGTCATTAATAATCCCTGCAATAGAAATGGCAGAAGAGCAGGGGGTAATTGGATGGATACCTGCTACAATAGGATTTATTTTAGGAATATTCTTTTTAATGTTAATAGATGTGATAGTACCACATTTAGAAAATAATGTAGCAAAAGGAATTAAAACAACAAAATTGAATAAAACTACAATGCTTATATTAGCAGTAACTCTTCATAACATACCAGAAGGAATGGCAGTAGGTGTAGTTTTTGCAAGTGCTCTAACGGCAGGCTCTGGGATTACTATGGCAGCAGCATTTGCTTTAGCGATAGGAATTGCAGTTCAGAATTTTCCAGAAGGAGCAATTATTTCAATGCCACTTAAAAGTACTGGAGTATCAAAAACTAGAGCTTTTATTTATGGAGTTTTATCTGGAATAGTTGAGCCAATTGCTGCAATAATCACAGTTTTACTTACCAGCATGGTTGTACCAATACTTCCATATTTACTAGCGTTTGCTGCAGGTGCAATGATATATGTTGTTGTTGATGAATTAATTCCAGAATCACAAAGTGTATGTCATTTATCAAGATTTGGGACTTTGGGAGTTACATTGGGATTTTTAATTATGATGATATTGGATGTGAGTTTAGGATAAGGCTAAATTGTAATTTAGATAACTAAATTATTATTTAATTTTTGTTTTTGCAATAATGCAATATGAAAATTCAAAAATATGCTTGCTCAAGCTAAATTTCATACAAATTCTAAATTTATAAAATGTGCCGCTTTCACTTCTTGCCCATATATCAAAGGCAACGTGAACATCCCTCATTTTATAAATCAAGAATTTATATATTCAATTTACTTTCGATTCGCTTACATTTTTTTATTTTTATATTGCATTATTTGCAAGATTAAATAATAAATACAATAATTTTTTTACACAAATAACAAATTTAATTAATTTTATGGGATATTATAAGAATAGAATTTAAAAGAAATAAAAAACAGATGAATAGAATAAAGTTTAAGTGGTTTCTAAATTATCTAAAAATCTAGAATATGTATCAATAAATTTATCAATTTCATTTTGAGTAACTTCACCAAGTTTAAATGAAATTTTGTTTTCTGATAATTCAATTAAGTCGTCACATTTTACTATACTATCCTTGTTTAAATTATTTATATTATTTTTTCTTAATAACTCATTATAGGGATAATTAGTTTTTTCAATATGTGATGACAGTAAAAATCCAAAATAGTTAATATCAACTGCTTGTTCATCATCAATTATAACGAATATGTGATTGTGTCCAATTTTATTAGTTTTATATTTATAATTAGTTACAAAAACTATATCTCTAATGTTATATTTTTTCATTTTACCTCCTTGCTAATAGAAGTATAATATTTAATTTCTTCTTGAGTTAAAGAAGAGCTTTTGCCTAATTTTGTTCTACAAAATTCAGAATATTTTGTTATTAATCCTTTATTTTTTGCTTTTAAAACTAAATCTTTAGCTTTAGATTTGTAAGAATTATTAACCATAAGAATACCTCCTTTATTTATATTATGTACATAGTTACTTATATTATAGCATAAAAGGAATAGAAAAAACAATTCTTAATATAAGTAATATATACCTTTGATATATGGTATCAAGTGTTATATAAAAAATTAATATTTTTGGCAATAAATGGTGAAAAATTATATGGGAATTTACTAATGCAACATTAATTTATAAGAATGTAACTGAAAAGATATAAAAAAGATATAGATTTTTAAAAAATTGAAAACTTAGAATATACAAGGCTTTTAAGAATCCCATGTTATTAAGTATACAACTTAATAATATGAGTTTATATTCTACTCATATTTATTTTAGCAGAAAAATTGAATTTTTCAAGGTCACAATTTTTGTATAAAAATAATGTGGAAAAAACTTCCAAATATAGTAATATATAATGCTACAAGAATTTTAGAATTATTATTAAGTTGTATACTTAATAATAATTTTTTTAATTTATTGGAGGATATAGATGAAACAAATTGGAAAGGCACAAATAATCAAAGTAATATTTATTTTATTTTTATTAAATTTAATAATATTTTTAAAAGCAGAAGTATCTGCTTCAGATGATATTGGCGTTTATGGAAAAGATTATTTTGCAGAAGAATATTCGAATGGTTATATAAGAAATAGAAATTCGGCAGATGTTATTGGTATGTCTTCTGGAATAAGTGTGAAATTTGGAAAAGATATTCCATCTAGTAATTTTACTTATAAAAATTATCAATTATATAATGCTAATAATACAAGTAAATCTGAATATATTGATTATTCAGAGGCTGCTGGATATATTGATAATAATGGGAAAATTAAATGGCTAGATATGAGGGTTTATATTTGGACAGATAATAAAAATTATCCATGGACAATAGTGACTGATAATTTGACTGTACATAATATTTTTCCTTCAATTATACAGCATACAACTGTGGAACTTCATTTTTATGAAGCAGGACATTGCGGGGAATCAAACTATGAGAAAACATTTAAAGGTGTTACTTGCATGCAAGATTTTGATAATAAAGAAGGCATTAGATTTTATTCAGGATATAATAGATTTTATTTACAAGAAGGTAACAAAATGACATATGTTACAAAAGGAAGTAATAATATAAATAGTATAAACAATCCGTTTACTACAACTGGAATTGCATCATATTCGTATTTTTTTGGTAATAGAAATGGAAACAACGATGATAATATTTGGGTAGAATTGAATAGTGAATCAAGTTCACCATATACATTTATATTTGGAACCAAATATGTTACTGGGGCAACTTCGCTATATTATCAAGGAACTTCAATTGAATATTATGTAGATGGAGTATTAAAAGACACATTTTATTGTGTTCCATATGGATCATATAAACTTATAAATCCTGCAAGAATGGATAATATGCAGGAAGGATACACAATAGATGGTTGGTATACAGATACGAGTTATACTAAAAAAGCAGAGAATGGAATTGCGGGAGAAAATACAATAAAAGTTTATGGAAAATCAATACCAAAGAAAACTTATACAATAACAGTAGATAATGATAGAAGTGGACATACATATAATTCGTATCAAGTTTTTCAAGGAGATTATTCAGAAAAGGTAGATGAAAATGGAAACAAGAGACCAATATTATCAAATATAGAATGGAGTTTAGAATTTCAAAAAGAAATCACAACAGACGATGAAGAAGGACAAGGTAAAACACATGGAGATAAAATTTTAGAAATTTTAAAAGAAATGAATCTAGAGTTATATAAAGATTGTGAAACAGCAGAAGATGTAGCAAAAGTATTGCAAGGAAAAGAAAATGATGGAGATGTTATTAGAGAATTTACAGATATAGTTGGAAAATATATTTTGGATAATAACATTCCAATAACTAAAGGAACATCAACACTTTTAGAAGAAAAAGATAAACTTGGAAACAGAGTATCAAATTATAAAATTAAAGATTTAGACCCAGGATATTATATAGTAATAGATGCAAAAGCAAATAAAAAAGATGATGCTTATAGCAGATATTTGATAGACGTAGTACAAAATGTAACAATGGAACCTAAAACATCAATACCAAAATTAAATAAAAAGGTAATTGGAAATAATCTAAAAACATTAGTTGATGAATCATATGTTATAGATGATAAACGAAATACAGCAACATATAAAGAAGAATCAGAAATATATAATGCAGAAGATTATGATATTCAATTTGAATTAAAATCATATATACCAAATACAGATGGATATAATACTTATAAGTTTGAGATAGTAGATATTCTAGCAAAAGGATTTGACTATGATAGAAATTCAGTAAAAGTGATGTTAGGAAGTACAGAATATCCGAAAACAAGAGTAAATGAGGATAGTGAAACAATAAATAATTACACTATAAGAGATATATTAATTACAGAATTAAATTATGAAACATATAAATCATACTTTGAAGAAAATGGAAAAGAATATACAGAGGGATACAAAGAAGCTCAATATGGTAAGACCTTAATTTTAATCGAAATAAATGATTTGGTAGAACAAATAAAATCAGGAATTGCGGAAAAAGCACAAGATGTAATAGTAACATATAATGCAAAACTAAATGGAAAAGGTGAAACAGGAAATATTCCAAACATAAATGAGGCTTATCTAAAATATTCAAATGATCCATACCATAATGACAAAATTACACAAACCTCAACCCATACTACTTATACATACACAATAGACTTAGGCTTAAATAAAATAGCAGAATTAAAGTCAGAAACAGATGAAATAAAACATTTAAGTGGAGCAGAGTTTGAAATATACAGCAAACCAAATACAGTTGAAGATAGAGAAGTAATTGCAACAATAACAACAGACGAATTAGGCCAAGCACTGTATAGTAGTTTTGGAACAGGAACGTATTATCTAAAGGAGACAAAATCGCCAGAAGGTTATAATAAATTAAGAGAAGAAATTGAAATAGAGATAACAGCAGAAGTAGATAAACTTGGAACAATAATATGGGGTGTAGAAAGTAAAACAAATAATAATCTAATTATAGCCCAAATAGTAGAAAAAGAAGAAACAATAATTCCAGAAGTAAAATTACAAGTAGAAAATACAAGTGGATTTCAATTACCAGTAACAGGTGGAAATGGAACTATTATTTTTTCATTAATAGGTTTACAAATGATGTTGGTTATAATTGCATATTTGAAATTAAGTAAAAAATAAACAAGTATAAATAAGAGTTTTACAATTAGTTTAATTGTAAGATTCTTATTTTATTATAAAAAATAAATTATATAGGGCAATTGTTATTTAAAAGAAATAAAAATGAAATATAAAAAAAATATAGGCGAAAAAAACTGAGAAATCAGCAAAAATACGACTATATGCTATTAAGTATGTAACTTAATAATACAATTTATATTCATTTTACCACAAAATTCGGCAATTGCAAATTTAGAAATAAGTCAATATATTTATTAGATGAAATTAATTTTTCCTTAGAGTTTCAATTAATTTACAGATTTTAAAATTATTATTAAGTTACATACTTAATAATAATTTTTTAAATTTACAGGAGAGTATATATGAAAATGAAAAAACAATATCTAATAATAAGTAAAATTATATTTATTATATTTTTATTAAATTTTGCGGTATTTCTTAAATCGGAAGTAAATGCAAATATGGGGGAAATTAGAACTTATGGGAAAGATTATTTTGAAGAAGAATATTCGAATGGATACATAAGAAGTAGAAGTTCAGCAGATGTTATTGGAATGTCTCCTGGGATAAGTATGAAAACAGGTAAACAAATTAATCCAGATTCAATAGCTTCTTTTTTTTATGATATATCAATGTATACTAGTAATAATACGAGTAAGTCTGAATATATAGACTATTCAGAAGCAGCAAGATATATAAATATCGATGGAGAACCAATATGGTTAGATATGAGAGTTTATATTTGGACAAATAATTCAAAATATCCATGGGCTGCATATAGTGATAGATTAGCTATTTCAAACCTTTTTAAAAATCAACATACAACTGTGGAATTTCACTTTTATACAACAGGACATTGTGGAGATTCTAAATATGAACAGCCATTTAAAGGTATTATTCGAATGGCAGATTTAGATACAAATGAAGGGTTTATGACTTATTCTGGATATAACAAATTTTATATAAGAGAAAATACATCTGTAATAAGTGTTATGGCAGGAAAGCAGAATAGTACAAGTATAAATAATCCATTTAGTACCAGCGGAGTTACTGCATATCCATATTTTTTTGGAACTATAGAAAATAACTCTACAGAAAACGTTTGGGTAGAAATAAATAGTACATTAAGTTCTACTTTATCTGTGGGATATAAAGCAAGTGAACCAAGAGGAATGTTTATGTATTATCAAGGAACTCCAATTGAATATTATGTAGATGGAGTATTAAAAGACACATTTTATTGTGTTCCATATGGATCATACAAACTTATAAATCCTGCAAGGATGGATAACATGCAAGAAGGTTACACAATAGATGGTTGGTATACAGATACGAGTTATACTAAAAAAGCAGAGAATGGAATTGCAGGAGAAAACACAATAAAAGTTTATGGTAAATCAATACCAAAGAAAACTTATACAATAACAGTAGATAATGATCGAAGTGGACATACATATAATTCGTATCAAGTTTTTCAAGGAGATTATTCAGAAAAGGTAGATGAAAATGGAAACAAGAGACCAATATTATCAAATATAGAATGGGGAACAGAACTAAAAAAAGAAGTTGAAAATGGTAAAACACATGGAGATAAAATTTTAGATTTATTAAAAGAAAAAAGTTACAAATTATATAAAGACTGTGAAAACGCAGAAGATATAGCAAAAGTACTGCAGGGAAAGACAGACGATGGAGACATAATTAGAGAATTTACAGATATACTTGGAAAATATATTTTAGATAATAATATAGAAATTACAAAAGGAACTAGTGAATTAGTTGAAGAAAGAGATAATGCGGGAAATGTTGTATTAACTTATAAGATAAAAGAATTAGATCCAGGATATTATATAGTAATAGATGCAGATGCCAATGAAAAAGACGATGCATATAGTAGGTATTTAATAGATGTAGTACAAAATGTAACAATGGAACCAAAATCATCAATACCAAAATTAGATAAAAAAGTATTAGGAAACAATTTAAAAACACTAATAGACGAGTCATATATTATAGATGAAAAAAGAAATACAGCAACATATAAAGATCTTTCTGGAAATTACAATGCGGAAGATTATGATATTCAATTTGAATTAAAATCATATATACCAAATACAGATGGATATAATACTTATAAGTTTGAGTTAGTAGATATTTTAGCCAAAGGATTTGACTATGATAGAAATTCAGTAAAGGTAATGTTAGGAAATATTGAATATCCAAAGGAAAGAACAAATGAAGTTGGAGAATCGGTTGATAATTATACTATACAAGATGTGGTAATTACAGAATCAAATTACGAAACATATAAATCATATTTGGAGGAAGATGGAAAAGAATATCCAGAAGGATATAAAGAATCTCAATATGGCAAGACCTTAATTTTAATCGAAATAAATGATTTGGTAGAACAAATAAAATCAGGAATTGTAGAAAAAGCACAAGATGTAATAGTTACATATAACGCAAAACTAAATGGAAAAGGTGAAGTTGGAAATACTCCAAATATAAATGAAGCGTATTTGAAATATTCAAATGATCCATACCATAATGAAAAAATTACACAAACAACAACTCAAACTACTTATACATACACAATAGACTTAGACTTAAATAAAATAGCAGAATTAAAGTTAGAAACAGATGAAATAAAATTTTTAAGTGGAGCTGAATTTGAAATATACAATGAGCCAAATACAGTTGAAAATAGAGAACCAATTGCAACAATAACAACAGATGAATTAGGTGAGGCTTTATATAGTAGTTTAGGCGCTGGAACATATTATATAAAAGAAGTGAAAGCCCCAGAAGGATATAATAAATTAAGAGAAGAAATTGAAATTGAGATAAAAGCAGAAGTAGATAAATTTGGAACAATAATCTGGAGTGTAGAGAGTAAAACAAATAATAATCTAATTTTAGCAAAAATAGTAGAAAAAGAAGGAACAACAATTCCAGAAGTAAAACTACAAGTAGAAAATACATCTGGATTCCAATTACCAGTGACAGGTGGAAATGGAACTATTATTTTTACAGTAATAGGATTAAGTATAATGAGTGCTATAATAGCAATTTTAAAATTAAATAAGAAAATAAAATAAATTTTAACTTTTAATTTTAAAAGTGCATAAATATTAGATATTTTAACAATGTTAACTTTTGTTGACAGATTTATAATTCAAATTGATAGCTAAATTTTTATAGGTAATGTATAATAATTTTAGATTAAGAAGTACTTTTTTGATATTTCTTATTCTAAAATTATTTTTTTGTAATTAAATAAAATTTTTAATTGCGAAAGGAGGTTACAAATGAAGTTTAATGAAAGATTATTAAATTTAAGAAAAAAGAATGGATGGTCACAAGAAGAACTAGGATATAAAATATATGTTTCAAGACAAACTGTTTCAAAATGGGAAAGTGGACAAACTACTCCAGAACTTGAAAAATTAAGATTGCTTGCTAAGTTATTTGAAATTTCTGTTGATGAATTAATAAGAGATGATGAATCAGAAGAAAATAAATCTTCAATAGAAAAGAAAAAAAGTGGTAAAAAGAAAATAAAAAGGAAAATAATATTAGTAATTTTAATAGTTTTTATTTTATTATATATTGGAATATTTATTTATAGATTAGTAATTCTATGGAGAACACAAATATATATATCATACTCAACGCAGATTGCAATTAATAATAATTGCATTATAAAAGAAGAAAATACACTAGAAGAAAAAATAACAACATATGAATTTTATGAAGAATGTGACTTTTCCGCTAATAAAGACATAAAAAAATTAAAGACAAAAGTTTATCCATTAGATTATTCTAATCCATTAAATATAGAATACAGATTACAAAATTATATTGGAGCTCCTGAAGGAATACCCAAATACGAATATGAGATTATAAATATAGATGAAGTAAATGAAACATATTCTTATAGCAAAGAAGAAGTTACATATGAAACAGATATACGTTCAATTTTAGAAGAAATTCGTGAAAAAATTTTTTTGGAATGGAAAAAATCATTTAATACTTTTGATTTTAGGAAAAATAGAATATTTGCAGCAGCAGATTTTAGAATTGATATAGGAAAAACAGAAGAAGGATATGTTATTAGTAATTATAATAAAAATGCTCCACAAAATAAAGAATCATGTAGTTTTATATTTAATGGTGAAAAAGGAATTATTACATTTATAATGACTAAATATGATGAGAAAAATGGTGGAAAAGAATATACTATAAAATACACAATGCGTACTCCTATTGCAACATATTATAAAGGAATTTGGAAAGTTGATATGGAAAATTTAGAAGGACCAACAAAACCAAGCTATTTCGAACTTCCAGATTTATCAGAATATACCCTAATTGATGAATAGATTTTATGAAATTAGGGGCAAAAAAGAAACTTCCAAAATAACATTTTATGAAAAGAAATTTCTTTTGCACTCCTAATTTCATTTTACTTTTTATTTATTATTGTGATATAATTCGTAAAAATTTATATAATTAATATAAGAAATTAATTTGGAGGAATTTTTATGAAAGTATTATTAGTAAATCGGAAGTCCTAGAAGAGGTGGAACATATTCTGCTTTAAAAAGAATTGCAGAATCATTAAAAGAAGAGGGAATAGATTCAGAAATATTTGATTTAGGAAATAAACCTGTTAATGATTGTATTGGTTGTGCATATTGTATAAAAAATAAAACAAATAGATGTGTTTTTGATGAAGATGTTGTAAATGAACTTATAAAAAAAGCAGAAGAGTGTGATGGATATGTATTTGGCACACCAGTATACTATGCTCATCCAACAGGAAGAATTTTATCTGTTTTAGATAGAGTGTTTTATGCAGGAAAAAAAGCATTTCAATTTAAACCTGCAGCAGCAGTAGCATGTGCAAGAAGAGCTGGAACATCTGCTTCACTTGATGTTTTAAATAAATATTTTACAATAAGCCAAATGCCAGTTGTATCATCTACATATTGGAATACAATTCATGGTAATAATGAAGAAGAAACAGCAATAGATGAAGAAGGAATGCAAACAATGTATAACTTGGGAAAGAATATGGCATGGATGTTAAAGTGTATTGAAGCAGGAAAAAAAGCGGGAATTAATTATCCTGAGAATTCAAAAAAACATACTAATTTTATAAGATAAAAAATAAATTAAATTTGCTTGCTATTTTTTACTGGATATGATATACTGTATCAAGTTTAGAAAAGAACTAAAATGAATTTATTTTAAAATATTTATCTTCTCTTTAGATTGGTTAAGTAAAAAAAGTAATTCAAGTCAGTTTTTAGAAGGAGGTAAGTATGGAAACAAATTATGAAGATATTACTATTACATGTAAAGATTGTGGAAAAGAATTTGTATTTTCAGCAGGTGAACAACAATTTTATGCTGAAAAAGGTTTTACAAATCAACCAGTAAGATGCCCAGATTGTAGAAGAGCAAAAAAACAACAAAGTAATAGAAATTATTAGAAAATATTAAGAAAAGTCTTTCCATTTTGGAAAGGCTTTTTTTGTGGCATTTAATAATCTTTGTTTTATCACATTATAATAGTTTTTTATTAAGCATTTACCTTGAAACTTGACATAATGTGTGATATAATGCCAAAGATTTATTGTGGTATTATCTTAACAATAATTCATTGTAAGTACATTGACATTTTAATAATTTTTAGAAGGAGGTATTTGTGATGGAGCCTAAAATGAAAATTCGGCAGTATATAAACATCACAAACAGTTGCAATGCAGATTGCGAGTTTTGTTGTATGTGGTCAAGCTCTCAAAACAGTACATTTATGACCAATGAAGAGTTTCAAAAAATTATCGATGAAAAAGATAATCCATTTGAACTCCAAATTGAAGGTGGTGAACCACTACTTCATACAGAAATGTACAAATTTTTGCAGTATGCTGTTGATACTGGCAGATGCTTAAAGGTAATTATTCTTACAAATGGATTTTTACTTAATGAGCATTTTGACAGATTGATGAACTTTGGTAAAGAGAACAATGTACCTGTTGTAATCAAAATCAGTGTGAATTACTGGTTATATGCAATTGACAATGAGGTTGTAGCTAAGTGTCGTAAGTTTTATGATTTATCTAAAGAAAATCCGGATTTCAGCATTATCTTAAATGTCAGACTTCGTCATGAAGACGATTGGATTGTTCAGCTTATTGAAGATGCTGGTGTGAAAGAAATTTCAAACATTTTCTATTTGCAGAGTTATGGCAAATATGAAAATGAAACAGGGTATTCAAAACCAATTATTGTTCAGAATATTGATGATTGGTTTGTGTATGCCTGTGATGGAACTTGTTTTGGAAAGGATCTTATTGCAAGAAGTGATTATGAGAAAAGGAGAATAAGCGTATGAATACAATAAAATTCGAACCTGCTGGAATGCCTAAAACTGAAACTCATGATGTGGACAAATACTATATCAAAGAGTTGGAACTTGCTGGAAAAACATATAATGTTTACAGCAATGTCGGTTTAACTATCTATGTAACTAACAGATGTAATTCAGATTGCAGTTTTTGTATGAATAAGTATGAAGAAAACTTTTTGTGCTCAAAGGAAATCCAGAATGACGAGGAATATTTAAGGCGGCTTGAATATATTCTGCAGATTTTGAAACCTCTTAATCCATCAATTATGATTACTGGTGGAGAGCCAACAAAGTCGAGAAGACTGCCCGAAGTTATCAAACTTGTTCATAAGTACGGATATAAACTGAGATCATTTTCAACTAATGGTACAGGCTTGTTAGATGTTGTAGACGGAAAATCAATTTTACAGTATATGTATGAAAACGATTTTCGGAATAATATCAACATCAGCAGGCATGCAATTTCTGCAGATGCGAACTTTGAAATAATGAAAACTAAAGGGGATTTGACAGATGAGAGAATAACAGAAATTGCAACATTTTGTAGAACTCATAATATGAGAGTTCGCATGGGATGTACATTACAGAAAAATTCTGTTAGTAATTTGCAGCAGATGCTGGAGTACTATGAGTACTATCAGAAACTTGGAGTAGACACTGTAATTTTCAGAGAGCCTGTTCCAATTAATCCAAATAGAAATGGCTATGAAGATTATAAAAAGCAGGCAGTTAACATTTGTCCAATAGTTGAAGATATTCATCTGCGTTCTGATTTTGTGTATGCATATACACTTGACGGACTTTACTACAATGTAAAACATTTCCGATACAAAGATAAACTGGTGAAATGCTATAAAGAAAAGCACACTGCCAGTTCAGAAATTGTAAGAGATTTAATCTTTTACACAGATGGAAGGCTTGTTGATACCAACTGGGATGATGCATCTAAAACATTGCTTGATTATGAAAGGAGATCATAATTTATGAGTACATTTGAAGAAGTACGTTATACAAGACAGGCTAACTTTGATATTCAGAAAAAAGAACTTATTGATTTTCAATTTGATATGCCTAAAAAGGTATATGGCAATTGTAATCTCTCCATCTTTATCGATGACTACTGTAATGCGGACTGCATGTTCTGTGTTGCACAGCTTCGGTATGAGAACAGGAGTATGATTTACAAGAAACCGAAAATTGAAGATGATGAGGAATATTACAGAAGGGTTGAAGAAGTGCTTAAAAGAGTGGCTCCACTTAATGTAAGTGTTTCTCTTACAGGTGGAGAACCTACACTTTCTCCAAGATTTGCAAGAGTAGTTGCTTTGCTGGATAAGTATAACATCCGTAAAAAGACTATTACTACAAATGGCTCTGCTTTGCTTAGAGTGATTGATGGTAAGCGAGTAATTGACTATTTAATTGATGCGAAATTCGATCATCTCAATATAAGTAAGGCTCATTATGATGAAGCCAAAAATTTGGTACTTATGCCATATCCTTGTGGAGAACGCGGCTGTACCAATGAAGATTTGGCTCAAATTATTCCATATGCGCTTTCCAAAAATCTTCGTCCACGACTTAGCTGTCTTCTTTTGAAGGATGGAATTCATGATCTTCCGGGAATGGTTGAATATATTGAGTTCTATAGAAAGCTTGGGATAGATAACATTATTTTCCGTGAGCTTATGGATTATGATGTGAATACTATGATAAATCTGGATAAGGTTAAGTACTGCGAACGCAACAAGGTGAGGCTAAATGATGTTTGGAAAGATGTAGATAAGGATAGTAGGTTTGAACCTGAAAAGAATATCCTTGGGTATTACTATTACGTTGAGATTTATGAGTACAAGGGTGTAGCAGTTTGCTCCGAGTCGGCAGATCTTAGAGTTCAGAAAGAAGAAAAGGAATCTCATGGAGATGTAGTATATGAGATGGTACTTCATCCAAATGGCAACTTGAATGGGAGTTGGGTAGATTCTGAAGATATTTTGCTCAAATACAATCCGTAAAAATTATTAAAGTTTTTGTTAAGATTCTGGCTATATGATTTTCATATAGCCAGAAAGTACATTGAGAATTAAATATTTTAAAGGAGGTTATACTTTATGAAATTTCGGAAGCTAAGAAGTCCGATAAGTGTTCAGTGGGAATTAGTTCCTAATTGTAATTATAAATGTATACATTGTTATAATTACTGGCGAACATGTGGAAATGCTTCTGGACATATTGATTATGGACTTGTTACTAACCAGTTAATTGAAAACAATATTTTTAAAGTAACTTTAACAGGAGGCGAGCCATTATTAGTATTTTCAGAAATAAAACCATATATTGAAAAGATGGTTAAGGCTGGAATTAAAGTATCAATAAATACGAATGCATCTTTGTTAACACAAGATATAGCAACATTTTTTAAGGATAATAATATTGGACTTTTAATTTCATTACCTTGTTGTGTACCTGAAATTAATGACAAAATTACTACTGTTAAAGGTTCGTTTGATTCTACTGTTGCAGGAATAAAGCTTGCAAGACAGAATGATGTTCGTTTATCTGTTAATATGGTTGTCTCAAGAATAAATAAAGATTTTGTTATAGATACAGCCAAATTTTTGAGATGCGAATTAGGATTAAATGCTATTAATGTATCAAGAGCTTCAAGACCTATAAATGGTTCCAGCGAATTTGATGAATATGCATTAAATCTTCAAGAATTTAGAAAACTTTTTAATGATTTATCGTTCATAAGAAAAGAGTATTCTATGTTTGTAGATTCGTTAAGTGTTTATTCAGAATGTTCATTTGTTACTTCCGAAACATTTAATATGTTTACAAAAAGAAAATGTTCTGCTGGAAAAACAAGTATGGCAATAGGATATAATGGAGATGTTAAAGCTTGTGCAAGAGATAGCAGGTCATATGGTAATTTAAATATAGAAACTCTTAAAAAATGTTGGGAACGTATGGATGATTGGAGAACTATTAGCATTGAAAATTTGCCAGAAGAATGTAAAAATTGTCAATCGAAATATTCTTGTCTTGGTGGATGTAAAATGGATTATAGTAATGAGATTCCTAACAAGTGCTATAGAGATACATCTAATCTTCCTGTTGAATTTGAGGCAAAAGTAAAGAAACCAATAGAGTATTTTTTTAATGATACATTTTATGTTGCAGACAATTTACTGTTTTTTGAAGAAGACTTTGGAATGAAAGGAATAAGTAAAAGTAGAAATGCATTCTTTGTAACTGAAATTCTATATACTTTTATGATACAAAATAAAACATTTTCAAAAGAAAAGTTCATGAAATATTTTGAAATTTCTTCTGAAGATGCAGATGACACATTATCATATTTGGTAGAGAATAAAGCAATAAAAATAATATAAAAGGAGAGAGTGCTATGAAAAACGAAAAATTGATTCCATTCTTTATTGAAGAAGACAAAACTCCACTTCCACATAGAGGAGGAAAGTATGTTAGTGATGAAGAAAAAAAGCAGGAAGAACTTCAAAGAATAAGAAGAAAGCTTTCAGAATGCAATTGTGATTGTAACTGCAATTGTAATTGCGATGACGATGATTGTGATTGTAACTGGTAATGTGAGGGATTCATTATGAAAAGAATTCTAATAATTGGTGGCTCTGGAACATGGAGTGGAAAGGCTTATATTCCTAGTATAAAACAGTCTGAAAACTATGTTTGTTTAGTAGGAATATTAGACTATGTAAATCCATATTATTCTCAGAAAACAATTTCACATTTTGACTATTTTACAAAAAATAATGTAAAATGGATGAAAACTGAGAATGATTGTGACGAAGAATTGCTAAAACATGTTATAAAAGAATATGATATAGATATTGTTATTATATCAACTCCACCAAAATTTCATTATGAATATACTTTAGTATGTTTAAAATGTGGAGTTGATGTAATATGTGATAAGCCAATAATTGCTACTTTTGCACAATCAAGTATATATGAAAATGCTTTTTTAAATATACAAAAGCATAATATATTAATGCAAGCAGTTAAGGAAAGCTGGAATCATAAAGATTCACGCAGATGTTTTGTTTTAACACCTTTAAGAAGAAAATTGCAGGAAACATATACAAATATATATGATTCTGTAAAAACTGTTAAAGATGTATTTAATCAAGATGTAACTAATATACTTATTAGTCATAATGACGGCGTATTTAGATTTGAGGATGAAATAGAAATCAAATGCGGATCTCATGGCTATTCTGAAGGATTAGGAAAGTTAACTCATACAGGATATCATATTTTAGATGTTGTAGCTGGATTAATTGAATTTGGCTGTAATACAGAAAATATAGAGTGTGTTTGCAAAATAGTAAACTGTAATACTGTTAGAGATATGCTAAAATCTAATTCCAATAAAGTTAATTATAGATTGCTACATTCGTATTTTCAAAATGAAGATATATCAGAAATTGCATTGGAATCTGAAATGGATATAACAATTTCCTATATTTTGTATCGGAATAATGAAAAAATTTGCAATATTATTGTAGATTTAATTCATTGCGGGAAAAGTAACAGAACTTTAAATCATTATGATTTTTATAATTATAATGATCAAGGACGTACAAACGAACTGACTATGCATATCCAACAGGGAAGTTTGTTTAGCAGTCAATCAATTATTAGTACTATGTCTGGAACGACTGGTACAGTTGGTAATGGATATACATTTAAAAGTTATCACCCTATTGTTGCAAAAAGGATAAATCAAGAGACTGTAAAGGTTTTTGATTTAAAAAGTCAAGCTTCAAAAAATACAGCTGACTTTATATCTGATTTTTATACATTAATATCTAAAGGAAAACTGGATGGATATTATTTGTATACAGATTTCTTAAATCAGGCTATAACAGATGAATTATATATGTCAGCACTAATTGCTAAAACAAGTAACAAAGAATTCAGATGGAATCTTGGAAAAATATAAAATCAAAGAGAGGGAGATTAACATGAAAGAGACAATTAAAACTATGCTGCCACAGTCTTTTGAAGTAATTAATGGGATTCCTTATTTCCGGTTAGAAGATGGAAAGATTGCTGTAGAAACAATAAAAAAAGTAATTATTGAAGCATCAAAAGAAGAGTGTGTGGAGTTAATTACTTTGGAAGTTGGCAAAAAGAAAATTAGATTTTGGAAAGCTAATGGGAATATTTATGCGATGTCATCTTCCTCAAGCGTTAAAATTACAGAGGATACTACATTTGTAGAATGCTATTTTTCAAATAATTATCCAGAGGGCTGCTATGTAAAATATGTTTCTTCTGGTAAATGTGGGATTTTGTATGTAAGTGAAACTCAGATAAGTACTGTAATAGATTGCAAATATGGATATACAGATATTACTTTTGAGAATTCACAGTTTTATGCAGAATCTACTGCGGATAAAAACGAGTATTATGTAATAGGTGAGTCTGGAAAAATACTTGGTAAGTTTCCATCTAAGTGTAAGAAACTGGATAATTACATGATATTTTATGATGAAAAGAAAATTTTCATTGATTCTTCTACTGAATTTGAAATTCCTGGCGGAGTGTCTTCTGTTGAAATTATAAAACAGAAAAACATAACTTTGGTAAAAGTAGTAAATTCCAATGGTATATACTATTATACAAGAGGAATTGAATATCTTTTCGGACCAATTGTTAAAGACGAAATAAAATATATAACTGAAAATTCTTGCCATATTTATGAAAAGATAGACGAAAAAATTACAAAGGTATTTTATGTAATTTATAAGAAGGAAACTTATACATGTGAGAGTATTGCATGTGATACAGGAATTCAGGTTTATATGGAATATAATAGAAGAACAGATAAAAATGATAGTTTTTACACAACAGATAATACATTGTATTCGTTTTTGGAAAAAGAAAAGAAATTTGTTCCTATATTAACTGGAATTGCAGCAGATTCATATAAATGCTCTGTAAACTCATTTTTGCATAGTGATGAAAAAAAATGGGGAATTGTAGCAATTAAGAATAATAAACCAGTAAATGCATCATATTATGAATCAGGTTCAGATCATGTAATAAGTCCAGCTATGTTAGAAGTTATTGATTCTGACTGGGAAGGAAATGGTTTTATTTGTAAATCTGATAAAAGTATTTTTGTGATTAGTAAAGACTTCAAAATTGTATTCTCAGCAGAAGGCATAAAATGCAGCAAAAAGAAATTTGGACGCAAAGATTCTTGGGGGTATCCAGAAGTTTATCTTGTTGAGGAGGAAAAGAAATACATTTATATATACAATAAAAATGGAGAGATGATGTAATTTATTAAAGTATAATCTAAAATAACAAAAGTGCCCGTGGCTAACTAGCTATGGGCACTTTTTCTCTCCATACATGGAGAACCCGAGTAAATTATCGGCTTTTCTTAATCAAAAACATTTCATTTCCGGCCTGTACTGCCATATAGATGTCTCTACTGCCAGTAGAAGACTTTGATACTTCTACGGTGTCTCCAGCGTACATTTCTAAAATTGCTTCATAAGGATATCTTCCGGCAATTTTCTTGGCGTCAGTTTTTAGCTGAGTAGCAAAAGGGATGATAACAAGAAGATACTCTTCCTTGTTTTCTTCCGATAATTCGCCATTGAAAATCAACACTTCCTTAAAGCCATCCGCTTTTTCGTTAACAAGATGTCCACCATAGATATATGTTTTGGTTACATCTGGATCCATGTTTCCAAATGTTACTTCTCCAAAACTTAAATAATGCCGAATACCATGTTTGAAATCAACACCGTCGATACCGTAAGAAACCTCGAATCTGTTTTCTGCTGGAACTCCTAATAACTGTACTACTTTTCCAAACATATAATTCACTCCTTTAAAATATATTATTCGTATACACGAACTATATATATAATATCATGATTTACATAATATCGCAACTCGATGTTACTAAGTTTATGTAGGTTCTGTTTTTTAATAACTAACTAAAATAAATGGTTAGAGACAAATTACATGTGAATTAAGTAATAAAAAAAGGGGCATGTAATTTATGCCCCTGATTTTTTATTTATTATCACAATTATTCATATAAAATTTATTTCTTTGATATAGTTTTTCCTGAACACCATTTAAAGCTTCACCAAATCTTTGGAAGTGAACAACTTCACGTTCTCTTAAATATCTTAATACATCAACAACATCTGCGTCATCTTTGCATAAATCTATTAATTTTTCATAAGTTGCACGAGCTTTTTGTTCAGCAGCTAAGTCCTCAGTTAAATCTGCAACAGGATCACCTTTTACTGCTAAGCAAGCAGCATTAAATGGAAAACCAGCAGCTGCTTGAGGATAAACACCCCAGCCATGGTCTGTATAATATGGTCCCATTCCTGCTTTTTCTAATTCTTCAGGTGTCGCTCCGTCTGTTAATTGGTGCACTAAAGTACCTACCATTTCTAAATGTGCAAGTTCTTCTGTGCCTATATCATTTAATACTGCTTTTGATTTTTGGTCTGGCATTCCAAATCTTTGAGATAAATATCTAAGTGATGCAGCAAGTTCACCATCTGGGCCACCATATTGAGAAATAATAGTTTGAGCCATTTTTGGATTTCTGTGTTTAATATTTATAGGATATTGCAAACTTTTTACATAATAATACATTAATAAGCACCCCTTTCCCAAGGCCAAGGTTCGTCAATCCAATCCCAAGTTTCAGATGAGAAATTGACAGTTAATGGTCCATATAATCTTTGATATTTTTGTGTTAATTCAATTACTTTTTCACTATATTCGCTATGCATATTTATTGCTCTAGAATCTGTTGGGTGAGTGTCTAAATATAATACCAAATCATTTACTGCAAAGTTTAGAGACATTATTTCATGCAACAAACTAGCTCTATCTTGATTATCACAAGGTTTATTACAACTCATGTTTAAATTCCTCCATTTCTTAAATAATTTATAAAATCTATTGATTGCCCTGGATAGTAAGGACTTACTAACTCCGGGAAAATAGTACCATTTCTAAGACCTTCTGCTGGACTATAAGTTCTTGTCATTATTTGAGTTGGAGTATAGGCATGACCATATAAATAATTTGCTGGGAATGGAGAGCAGTTCATACCTAAAGTACTAGTAGTATCTGGAAAGATATTTATAGCATTAGAATTTGAGTTTGAATTTGGACAACTACGATTACAATTACAACTACACATAAAAATTCCTCCTTTTAGTTTTTATACTATATATTATGCATATTATGTAAATATGTGAAAGATGAAAGTTTACACATAAATAATTTGATATTTTATGTATACTATGATATAATTGTGAAGACAAAATTATAGTTCAGTTTCTTTTTATAGATAAAAATAATATTATAGAAGTCTATGATAGAAAAGAAACAATTCATTTCTAAGACAATAAGGAGGTAGACAGTATGAACTATTGTGATCCAGTATTTGAATTTTCTTTTGTTTGTGGCAGATATGGGCATGCTCATTTGGGGCACTATTCGCTTATCACCAAAGGAATTCAGCTTAGCCGGAAAACCTATGTTGGAGTAGGATCTGCACAAGAAAAGAAAACACTTCGTAACCCATTTACAGTAGAAACCAGAATTCATGTAATTCAAGAAATGTTCCCAGATTTATCAGAAGACAGGCTTGTTGTTGGCGGAATTAATGATATGTCAAATGAGCTTAACAGGAGTACAAGCTGGGGAACGTATCTTAAGAAACATCTCATGCAGAAATTCGGCAAGTTTCCGGATTTAATCTTGTATGGAAGTGAAGGGAATAGGAGCAGTTGGTTTGAACCTGAGGATATGGTAAACACACATACATTGCTTGTTCCAAGAGGGCTTATACCAATTTCTGGAACGGAAATCCGTGGTTTCTTACTTATTAATGATAAGGATTCATGGTGCGCTAATGTACCTGAAAACATCTATCATTTATATCCGGAACTTCGTGATGAACTCATGGAAGTACCAATTTATAAAGAAATTTATACATTGGTTCATAAAGTTGGAATTTTGGATATGGATACATTCACAAAAGTGTATAAGAAATATGCGGAGAAGGATAGAAGAAAGAAGGAAGAACAATTAAAGCAAATGCAGAAATGAATAAAATTAGAAAGGGGCTCAACCTGCTTAAGGTAGAGCCCTTTTCTAATTTTATACGATTATTTAAATAAATTTTCGTTTGAAATATTAAGCAAGAAACTTATGCATTCTTTCCAGAAATCAACTTTATTTATATAGTTACTATAGTGAGTGTCTTTTATTTCAGTAGAACGACTATATAAATAATTTTCATAACGCTTAAAAAGAGCATGCATTGTTGTTCTATAATAAGGAATATCATTATCAAAAACAATTCTCATTAAATCATCGCCGGATGAATACGTATAATCACAATTATCTTTTAATGGTGAATTTACAGATATTGTATTAAATCCATCATCAAAGTAATATCCGAACGTTAATCCATTAGAAACAAGTGGAATACGTTTTTTAGGTTCCTCTTCATCACAATATCCAAATGGATAATTGATTGAAAAATTAAAGTTAGAATCTGAACTTCTTAACTCATTAATACAATTAAGAAGTTTCGAGTAAATTGTGCTTGAACTATTAGATTCCACTTGATAATTTTCTCGTGTTGCACCTGTTGTAATAACAAAATCCTGAAAAACAGTACGCCATAAATCTCTTTTATGAATTACTCCTGATCGATTTGGTAATTTTATATCCCTACTGAACTGGTCGCTGGAATATTCAAGTTTTGTGATTTTATCATCTGAAATCCTATTTATAAATCTATCTACATCATCTTCACTAATAGGATTAATGATATTAACCATAACATCTTTAATACCAAATGCTGGCATATAAATTGTTGTACATGAATCGCTATATAAATATGCAACATATGATGTATATACTTCAATCAAATGTACTTTATTGTTCCAAACAGCATAATACATTTCACTTTGAATAAATGATTTTCCATCATATTGAAGCTTACATTCACGAATTTGCTTAAATGCAAATTTTTTACATATTTTTTCAGCATCAATTTTGAAATATTCTATATAGATGCCACCAAATGAATCTTGTAATTGGGGACAATCTACAAATGTGCTACTAATAGATGCATTTTCACATATTGTCTTCGCTAACGGATCCAGTATACTGCTTCGTTTTTTAGTGTTCATTTTCTTTACAATATATCTTTTATAAAGATTTTTATAGTAGAATTTTTTGTCTTTTATTATTTCGGTTACAGGTTCTAACACTACATTTTCCAATAAATTATCACTTATAACTAATGATTTTGCTTTTTCTGAGTCTGTTAAGTAGAATCTGGCTGTTACTCTTTTTTCAGGAAAATCTAAGAAATATAAAATAATTTCATATTCTGAGATTTTTTCTGTAATCTGAATTACACCAGAGTATTTGTAATTAACCTTAGCCTTAACTTGAACGTCTGTAGCCTCATCTGAAGTTCCCAAAAATTTTGTTTCAATATGAATTCTTGAATTTGAAGGAATTTCAGAATCGTTATATTCATTTACTAATATATCTGTAAGAGATTGTATAAGTAAGTGAATGTCGGATAAAGATTTTTCCTTAAAAATTTCAGAATTGTTACTACAAGAAATTTTAAATGTCCTATTATCCATAGGTTGTATCTCATAAGTTTTATTTCTTATTAAATCTTTTGTAAGAGATAAATCTGGATTAAGCTTAAATTTTTTGAGTAACTTACAATTTACAACTTCATCATAATAGTAAATTTCACTTTTGGTATTAACAAATGTATAAGTTAAACAATTTGTTTTACCATCTTCAGAACAGAGCCGTACATGGTTAAAGTGATACTTAACAAATATTATACAGCAATTTGCCCTGTCTACATAGTATTCTATATACATCATGTTTGCAGAAGAGTCTGAAACAAGAATATCAGAAGAGACAAGCTCTAAATCGATACCAGCATTCTTCAAAAATGAAAGACAGATTTTGTGATAAGAAAAATCAACTTTAGGGCCAATATGTTTATCTTGCTCTCTCATAATGGTTGGACTTGTTTCAAGTAAATCAACCTTTTTAAAACCTTTCAAAAGATTAATTACTATTTGAGATTGTTTTTCTTTTTCCTCCTTTTCAAGACAAATTAATTGTTTTACCCGTAATAGGTTTTTATTAATGTTGTCTTTTTGATTTTTTGTGTGTTCTTGTTTTACATTCATAATAAACCTCCTTCAATTTGAAACAAATGGTTTACTGTTACATAAAAATCGATGAAATTATATCATATTATGTATACAAAAGCAATGGATAGATGAAATTTATGATGGAGAATAAATTTCACTTAAAATGATGTTGGTTAAGTATTTTGAACGTATGGTCAATTGGTTGACACGTTTTTTTACAAATGATAATCTAGTATTACAAACTATATTAGGAGGTAACAAATGAAAGGTATAAAATTGGGAAATAAAATATCAAAATATCCAATAATTCAAGGTGGTATGGGAGTTGGCATTTCTATGCATAATTTAGCAGGAACTGTTAGTAAAGAAGGTGGTATTGGAATAATATCTACTGCAGATATTGGATTTAAAGAAGAAGATTTTAGTAAAAATCCGGAAGGAGCAAATTTAAGAGCGATAAAAAAGGAAATAGATTTAGCAAGAAAAGTTGCAGGAGAAGATAAAATATTAGGTGTAAATATAATGGTAGCAATGAATTCATATAAAGAAATAGTAACAGAATGTGTAAAAAATAAAATTGATTTGATTATTTCAGGAGCAGGAATTCCAAAAGAATTGCCAGAATATGTAAAAGGAAGCAATACCAAAATAGCTCCAATTGTATCATCACTTAGATGTTGTATACTAATTGTAAAACATTGGATTAAAAAATATAATTATGTCCCAGATATGATTGTAATAGAAGGACCAGAAGCTGGTGGACATTTAGGATTTAAAAAAGAAGAATTGTTAGAAAATACTAATCAAAAACTAGAAGAAATTGTTCCAGAAGTTGTAGAATATATAAAAGGAATTGAAAAAGAATATAATAAAGAAATTCCTGTTATTGCTGCTGGTGGAATATGGGACAAAAACGATATTCAGAAGTTTTTGGATTTAGGTGCAAGTGGAGTTCAAATGGCAACTAGATTTGTTGCTACAAATGAATGTGATGCATCAAATGAATTTAAAAATGCATATATTAATGCTAAAAAAGAAGATATAAAAATAATAAATAGTCCTGTTGGAATGCCAGGAAGAGCAATTTATAATAATTTTATAAAACAAACAGAAAGTGAAAAGTGTAAAATATCAAAATGTTATAATTGTATTAAAACTTGTGATGTAAGCAAAACACCATATTGTATTACAAAAGCACTTGTTAATGCGGTAGAAGGTAAATTAAATGAAGCTTTAATATTTTGTGGTAGCAATGTAGATAAAGTAAATGAAATAGTTTCAGTTCATGATTTAATTCAAGAATTGTTTAATTAAAGTTTAGGGACACCAAAATTTAATTTTTGGTGTCTCTAAATTTTACTATTGACATTTATATCACAACTGTGTATACTGTATATATACAGAAAAATAAATAGTAAATTTTTATACAGTCGACATATAAAAATAAACTATTGAATAGACTCTTAGAGTTTAGAAAGGAGCAACGGTATTGAATATAATTATAAGCAATTCAAGTAATAAACCAATTTATGAGCAAATAAAAGATCAAATAAAAAATAAAATTGTATCTAATGAATTAAAAACAGGAGAACAGTTACCATCAATAAGAAACTTGGCTAAAGACTTAAGAATAAGTGTTATAACAACCAAAAATGCTTATGAGGAACTTGAAAAGGAAGGTTATGTAGAAACCGTTCCTGGAAAAGGAGTATATGTTGCTAATAAAAATACAGAACTTATAAGAGAAGAACAATTGCAAAAAATCGAAGAGTTAATAGATACTGCAGTATCTATTGCTAAGATTAGCAATATTTCAAAAGAAGAAGTAGAAAGTATTTTAAATATTATATATGATGAAAAATAACTTCATAAGAAAGGAACAAACATGGAAAATATACTTGAAATTATAAACTTAAATAAAAAATATAAAGATTTTGAATTAAAAAATGTTAATATAAAATTACCCAAAGGTATGATAATGGGATTAATTGGAGAAAATGGAGCAGGAAAAAGCACAACTATAAAGTCAATTTTAAACATAATTAATAAAGATTATGGTGAAATAAAAATATTTGAAAAAGATAATATAAAAAATGAAAAAGAAATTAAAGAAGATATCGGAGTTGTCTTAGATGACAGCTTTTTATCTGATTATTTAACACCAAATGATATAAATAAAATTATGAAAAACATATACAAAAATTGGGATGAAAAATTGTATTTTAGATATATGGAAGATTTTAAATTACCTTTAAATAAAAGATCAAAAGAATTTTCAAGTGGTATGAAAATGAAATTAAAAATTGCAGTTTCTCTTTCACATCATCCCAAATTATTAATATTAGATGAACCAACTTCTGGATTAGACCCAGTAGCAAGAGCTGAAATATTAGATATTTTTCAAGATTTTATACAAGATGAAGAACATGGGATATTTGTATCAAGTCATATAACATCAGATTTAGAACATATTGCGGATTACATTACTTTTATTAGTCATGGAAAAGTAATATTTACAAAAACAAGAGATGAGTTATTAGAAAATTATGGAATTGTAAAATGTTCAGATGACGAATTTAAAAAAATAGATAAAAAAGATTTTGTAAAATTTAAGAAAAATAAATATAAATATGATGTATTAGTAGAAAATAAATTTGAGTTTAAGAAAAAATATGAGTTTAAAATAATAGATAAGCCAACAATAGATGAAATAATGCTTATTTATATAAAGGGGGAAAATTAGATGAAAGGCTTAATTATAAAAGATTTATTACAATTAAAAAGCTATGCAAAAACATTAATTATATTTATGATAATTTTTGTTTTTGTATCTTTAGAACCTAAAAATTCAAATATGGATGGAATATTAACTATTATGATGACACTTGGGCTTGGAATGTTTGGTATGGCTACATTTAGTTATGATGAAATGGCTAAAGCAGATAAATATATATTATCTTTTCCTCTTAATAAAAAAGAAATTATTTTGTCAAAATACGTTTTAGAATTTGCTTTAACATTAACAGGAGCCATTTTGGGGAGTGTTTTATCTGTTATAATTTCTTTAATACTTAATAAAGGAATACCTAATATTGTAGATTTAATATCAATAGCTCTTGGCGGAATACTAGGTATAGGGTTAGTACAATCAATACAAATACCATGTATTTATAAAATGGGAGCTGAAAAAGGAAGAGTATATTTGTTTATAATAACAATAATTTTTGCTTTTGTTATTGGTGCTATTGTTACGCTTGGAGAAAAAATATTTACAAATTATTCTATTAATCTAAGTTCTATAAATAGCATAATAGATACATTTTTTCCATTAATATTATGCATATTAATATTTTTTGAATATTTTATTTCATATAAAATTTCATCTAAAATATATTCAAAAAAAGAATTTTAATATACTTTTAAATAGCAATGAAATTTGAGTAACAACCTTTAATTTCATTGCTATTTTATTGTTTTTATGATAGTATATGAATATCTTTTTAATGGAGATTTTTATGGATTTAAAAAAAGAAATAGAAGAAATAATAATACAAAGAGGTACAAAAATGAATGTAATTGAATATGTTAAGCAAAAACATAGTGGGCAATTTAGAAAACAAGGGACACCTTATTATTTACACCCAGTAGCAGTAAGTAAAATCTTAAAAGATAAAGGATTTTCAACAGAATATCAAATTGCAGGTTTATTTCATGACTTATTAGAAGATACAGATACAACATATCAGGAAATTAAAGATATTTCAAATAGACATATTGCGGATAGCGTACTTCTTGTAACAAAAGAACCAGGTTATACAAAAGAAAATTATTATAAAAGAATAAAAGAAAATGACATGGCAAGAATGGTAAAACTTGCAGATAGATTGCATAATTTATCTGAAGCACATTTTGCAGATAAAAAATTTCAAAAGAAATATATAAAAGAAACTGAAGAATGGTTTATTGATTTAGCAGAAGGAACAGTATTTGAAGAAGATATAAGAAAAGAATTTGATGCATTAAAAGAAACATATGAGAAACAAGAAGAAAGTCAGGTACCAGAAATTTAATTTGGAGGAAATTTTATGAAATTAATTTTAGCTTCACAGGGGTTTACAACAGATGAAATGGCAGTTGAAGTTTCAAAAATAGTTGGAAAACCAGCAAGTGATATTAATATTGCAATTATAAACGAAACAGCTTGCGAATTACCAGGAGAAAAAAGTAAAAGATGGTTAATAAAAGAACTATCAAATATTGAAAAACATATTGGTGGAAGAATAGATTTTGTTAATTTTAGAACTCATTCAAAAGAAGAAATAAGAAACCGTCTTATGAATGCAGATATAACATACATTGTTGGTGGAAAGCAACACATATACTCAAAACTATTTCATGAAACAGATACTATAGAAATAATAAAAGAAGTTGCAGAAAAGAGAGTTATAATGGGAACTTCAGCTGGTTCAATAGTTTTAGGAAAGCAAATAATAAGTCCAAACTTTTGGGAACAAAGATATAACACAAAATTAGAAAATTTTGAATATCAAGAACTTGGAATAGTTCCTTTTAACATTGTTCCACATTTTTTAAGAAAAGATCATGAAAAATGGACTGCAGAGTTTTTGAAAGAAGTTTTAGAGGATAATCCATTTACTGTTTATGCAGTTACAGATAAGCAAGCTATTGCATATGTTGATGGGAAAATTAGCTTTATTGGAGGAATGCCAGAAATTTTTGGACAAAATGGTTAAAGAGGTTTCTATGAAAAATATATTAATTGTAGAAGATGACAATGATATTCATAATTTAATAAAAGAAATATTAGAAAAAGCGCATTATAAAACAATAGATGCATATTCTGGAACTGAAAGCTTAATGCATTTGGAAAAAGAAAATGTAGATTTAATATTATTAGATTTAATGCTTCCAGGATTAAATGGCGAAGAAATTATTAAAAAAGTAAAAAATATCCCAATTATAGTGATTAGTGCTAAAATTTCACCAGAAGACAAAGTAAATGTATTATTAAATGGAGCAAATGACTATATTACAAAACCATTTAATTCAGAAGAGCTTTTAGCAAGAGTAAAGGTTCAATTAAGAATATCTGATGCTAGATTTCAAACTAACGAATTAAAATATCAAGATATAATTTTAAATGAAGATACTCATACTATATATATTAACGAAAAACAAATTTATTTAACAAAAACAGAATATGCAATAATGAAACAGTTATTGCTAAATCCAAAACAAGTAGTAACAAAATCTAAATTACTTGAACTTATAAGTGAAGAAACATTAGACTGTGATGAAAATTCTCTTAAAGTTCATATAAGTAATATTAGAAAGAAAATAAGAACTGTAAGTGATAAAGAATATATAGAATCTGTATGGGGAATAGGATTTAAACTATTTCGGTATTTACTAAATCTTAACTATTTTCTTAACCGATTTCTTAACTTTTTAATTGTAGAATTAATATCGAAAGGAGGAGGTTATGGAATATATTTTAGAAACACATAATCTTGGAAAAAGATATAAAGATTTTAAAGCATTAAGTGACCTTAATATGCATGTAGAAAAAGGTGCGATATATGGGCTTATAGGTAAAAACGGAGCCGGAAAAACAACTTTAATTAGACTAATTTGTGGGCTACAAAAACCAACATCAGGAAGCTATTCAATATATGGAATTTCAAATTTAAATAAAAAGATTATAGAGGTAAGAAAAAGAATAGGAGCTATTGTTGAAACTCCTTCAATTTATTTAGACTTAAGTGCTGGAGATAATTTGAAAGAACAATATAAAATTGTTGGATTGCCTTCATATGATGGGATGGAAGAAATACTAGAACTTGTTGGTTTATCACAAACTGGTAATAAAAAAGCAAAGAATTTTTCATTAGGAATGAGACAAAGGCTAGGTATTGCAATTGCATTAGTAGGCAATCCAGATTTGCTTATTTTAGACGAGCCTATTAACGGATTAGATCCAGAAGGAATAATTGAAATAAGAGAACTTATTTTAAAATTAAACAAGGAAAAAGGTATAACAGTTTTAATATCAAGTCATTATTTGGATGAACTATCTAAAATTGCAACTTGCTATGGATTTGTAGATAAAGGAAGAATTATAAAAGAGATTAATAGTAAAGAACTTGAAGAAAATTGTAAAAAGAGATTTGAAATATCTGTAACAAATATTAAAGAAACGTCTAAATATTTAGAACAAAATAATATTTCTTATGAAATTATTTCAGATAAAATAATTAATATATATGATAATATAAATGTTTCAGAACTTGCAATCGCACTTTCAAATAGAAATTGTAAAATTAATGAGTTTCATGAAAAAGAAGAATCATTAGAGAATTACTACATGAATTTGATTGGAGGTGGCGATAATGTATAAATTATTAGACGCAGGTTTAGAGAGAATCAAGAAAAATAAAGTGTTTTTTGGATGCATATTTGTAACTATTGGTATTGTAATTTTTATGATAGTATCTAATTATTTAGATTCTATAAATTATAATGCCCAAATAAAAACTAGTGAATTAATATCAAATTATTTACCAATGATAGGTATGTTTATAGCAATATTTACAGGACTTTTTGTGGGAACAGAATATTCGGATGGAACTATAAGAAATAAAATAATTGCAGGACATACTAAAACAAATATTTTTTTATCTAACTTTATAATTAGTTGTATAGTTGGAATTTTGTTTGAAATTGTATGGATAATATTTGTTTTAATAATAGCAGTACCAATATTTGGTAAGCCAGACTTAGAATTAAATTCAATATTAATAACTTGTTTTGATAGTATAATGTTTATTATTGCTTATTGTGCAATATTTAATTTTATTTCAGTTTTAAGTTGTAATAAAACAATATCTGCAGTAGCATGTATATTACTTTTCTTTATAATGCTAGGAATAACAGTAACTTCAATTAATATAATTCAAACTACGCCTACTGTTCAACAAGGTGGTCTTAACCCAGAAACAGGAGAGATTAGTTTTGAAGAGGTAGAAAATCCTAAATATCCAAGCGATGCCAAAAAAGCATTTTATCAAGCAATTATTGATATACTTCCAATGGGGCAAGCTTTTTGCTTAGCTGCTGGATTTGAAACAAATTTGTATATGTTACCATTATATTCACTAGTTTTAATTGTGATTTTTAATGGATCAGGAGTATATTTATTTAATAAAAAAGATTTGAATTAATGTAACATTTTGAGTAATAGGGAGAAAAAATTTGAATAGTTATTTTTATATTGCAATAAGTATCTTAATAGTAATTTCTATGTTTCTTGCAATAAAATTATTTTTTATAAAAAAATCAATAAAAGAAATAAGAATTAAGTTAAGTAGAATTTTAAAAGAAGATACAAATAGTTTGATAACAATTGATACCAAAAATAAAGAAATTGTAAATTTGGCAAATACTCTAAATTTTGAACTAAAAAACTTAAGAAAAGAACGTTTGCAATATGAAAATGGAAATCAAGAACTAAAAAGAAGTATAACCAATATTTCCCATGACATAAGAACACCTTTAACAGCTATAAGTGGCTATATAGATTTAATAAAATCAAATACAGATAAACAAGAAAAATATATAGAAATTATAGAAAGAAAAACAACTGATTTAATTAATTTAACAGAACAATTATTTGATTTTTCAAAAACAATAGATATTGCTCCAAATATAAAAAAAGAAAAAATTTGCATAAATGAATTATTAGAAGAATTATTTGCAAACTTTTATATAGTTTTCAAAGAGAAAAATATAATTCCACAAATAGAACTAATAGATGAAAAAGTATATAAATTAATAGATAAAAATACTATTACAAGAGTTTTTGAAAATATAGTATCAAATGCAATAAAATACAGTAATGGCGATTTTAAAGTAAAATTAGATGAAAATGGAAAAATCACATTTTCTAATAAAGCAAATTCTTTGGATGCAACAACAGTTGAAAAAATATTTGATAGATATTATACGGTAGAAAATGCCAAAAAGTCTACAGGTATAGGATTGTCAATTGCAAAACAATTAGTAGAATTAAATGGTGGAAATATAAGGCGGAAAATATGAAAATGGTGAATTAGTTATTGAAATAGATTTATAAAATTATTTTGAGATATGTTGGCACATATCTCTTTTACTTTGTAAAAAATATTAGAATGTCGAATATTGACAACTAAAAAGATTGTATTATAATTAATTTGATGTTAAAAAATTATATAGGAGGTGAATTAATTTGAGATATACTAATTTAAGATTTGATATTTGGTTATGCTTATTGTTGAGTGTTTTAATTAGTATAATACCAGTAAAAATTGCAGAAAACATATTGCCACAGAAATATGAAACTTATGTAGAAGAACATACTGTTGATGATGGTGATATTGGAGGGATAGCAGATGAATCTATTTATAGAGCTCAAAATGTTGAAGATTTATTAACACATGATACTTTTACAGTAATTTCTCCAGGAATTGAATATAGAAATCGTGGTGGAGGATATTATGGTGGAAATTATATGAATGCATTAGTTCTTCCTTCAGGAGAAATTATTGCTGCTCGTATTAATATGGATTCTGTTCAAAGTAGTGGAGATAGTATTTATAGTGGAGAATCAACTATGCCAGTTGGGAAAGTTGTTTATGAAGATTTAACTACTAATGAAACTTTTTTAAATCAAATTGAATATAAGGAAAAACTAAGTCGTACAGATTTTTATATAGATATGTTAGGAAATGGTGGGAAAGTTTCAGAGGAGAATTATTCAGAAACATCAATTATGATGATTCAAATTATAACTGTAATAATAGCTTTTCCGATATTGCATTCTCTTGGAGCGAAAATTGGAATATTTCCATATTTTTGGGCTCCAAAGAATAAACAAAAATCAGAATGGGAATAAATTAAGGAGATAAAAATGGAGAATCAAAAAGTAAAAAAAGTTAATTTAATATATTTATTATCATACATATTTGCACCAATGTTAATATGTGCAATATGCTTTTTAATTTCTATAAAATATTTTCCAAAGGGAGATATGGCTGTAATTTTAATTATGGGTCCAAGTTTTCTTTCTGTAATATGGTGGATCTTTGCAGGAAAAATGTTATATAAAAATGGACAAAAGAAATTAGAAAAACAATTAAGTGAAAGTGGATTTGAAAAAAATCATACATTTTATGGAGCGGGATGCACTGTGGTTGTTGATGCAGTTAATGGAAAAATTGCATTAGTATTCTTTTGGAATCCATTTAAAAGTTTTATATTACCTGCTAACCATATCACAAAAACATGGGTTGATGATGGAAAAACAGGTTTTGGAATTTTTGAAGGTAGTGGTAGAGTAAGCTTTTTATTTACTATAGATAATATAAAAATTAGAGTTAATACATTTACTTCTAATACACGTTGGCGTATGGATAGTGAATATATTCTAACAGGTATTTCTAAAGCTGATATGATGGTTGAAGTATTAGAAACAGCTCGTAAGAAGGTGAATTAATAATGGGATTTTTACGAAAGTTTTGTGCTAATTTTCATGATGATTGGTGCAGTGAATGCCAAAATGTAATGGAAGAAAGAAATAGAAAGCTTTATATGCTTCCAATGATGGTTGGACATTATGTATCACATAAAGAACCAGAGTACTATAAACAAAATCTAATTCCAGTAAATCGTAAAGCAGATATTCCAACAGGAAACTATGCATGTGGTATTATAGCATACAGATGTCCAGAATGTTTTCATAAAGCTGTTAAGTTATCTATATTTTTACCAGTACGTGACCAAGAAAAATATGAAGATGCATTTTATTTTGAAAATGGTGAAATGGATGATTTTGTAAAATTATAATTATAAAAGGATTGGCTTGAAATATAGCCAATTTTTTTATTACAAAAACGTAAGAATCCTGTAAGACTAATCAATTGTAGCAAAGAAAAAATGCGGTTATAATTAATTTAATAAAAAGATTAGGAGGGTAGAGATGGAAGATTTAAAGGAAAAAATACCTATAATTATTGCGATATTAGTTGCGATAATACTATGTGGTTTTGCATTTTACTTTTTTGAATATCATGAAGAGGTTTATTACACTCAAATAGATAATTCTAAAATAAGTAAACTTGTTACAACAGATAATATGAAATATGAGTATACTTTACTTGCTTATAATGAGAAAGGAAGAAAAAAAGAATTTACATTTAAGACAAGTAGAGAACTAAGAAATGAAGCATATTTGAAATTGGAAACAAAAGTGCTAATAGGTGTTAGACAATGGGAGGAAGTTCAATTTGAAGAACTTCCAGAAAAGGTAAAGGTGAATTATGCAAAATAATATAAAGTTTCGGGTGGTAATAATGAAAATGTTAAAAAAAGTAATTTTGGTTCTAATATTTTTCTCAATAAGTATTGGATTGGTTGCTGTAGGAAATGGATATGATATGTACAAAGCAGCTATTAAAGAAATGCCATTAGAAGAAAAGGTAAATTCTATTAGGGGAAAAGCAAATTATGCAAAAATAGAAGATATTCCTGAAATGTATATTAATGCTGTAATATCAGTAGAAGACCATAGATTTTATAGACATAATGGTATTGATTTAATTGCCATATGTAGGGCAACAATTAATGATATAAAAGCAATGAAATTAGTTGAGGGAGGAAGTACAATAACTCAACAATTATGCAAAAATATGTATTTTACACAAGAAAAGAAATTTACCAGAAAATTTGCAGAAATATTCATGGCTTTTAATGTTGAACATAATTATAGTAAAGATGAAATATTGGAATTATATTTGAATACAAGTTACTTTGGAGATGGATATTACACAGTAAAAGAAGCGTGCAGAGGATATTTCGATAAAGAATTAAATGAAATGACATATTATGAAATGGTTTTATTGGCGGGTATTCCAAATGCTCCAACAGTTTATGCACCAACTAAAAATCCTGAACTTGCAAAACAAAGGCAAAAACAAGTATTTGATAAAATGCTTAAATATAATTATTTAACACAAGAGGATATTGACAAAATACTGAATGAATATGATAATAATTAAAAAATATTCTTCTACCAAACATAAGTTAACTAACTTTTGTAATATAATTCGCACAAAATTATCAATAAGGAGGTAAGCATTATGAATTTAATAGGAAATATATTATGGTTTATTTTCGGTGGCTTTTTAAGTGGACTTTCGTGGTTAATTTCTGGAACACTATGGTGTTTAACAATTGTTGGAATACCATATGGTACACAATGTTTTAAGTTTGCTACAATGTCTTTTATGCCTTTTGGTAAAGAAATTGAATATGGTGGAGGAGTGCCTTCACTTTTTGCTAATGTTATTTGGATTATTTTCTTTGGAATTCCAATGGCATTAGAAAATTTGTTTATTGGCTGTATATGGTGTATAACAATAGTTGGTATTCCTTTTGGATTACAGTTTTTCAAAATTGCTAAATTATCTTTAGCACCTTTTGGTGCAAAAATAGTATAGTAAGTTAAAAGATACTAATCACATTTTGTGCGAATTTTATTTGGAGAGCAGATTCTTGCTCTCCATTTTTTTATTTTTTACATTACATATAGAAATTTAAATGTATATATGATATAAAATAATAAAAATAATATCTAAATATTATATTAAGATTGGGGAAGAAAATATGAGTAAAAAAGTATTTATAATTAGTTTAATTGTTTTATTATTAGTTGCAATTATTGGATATTCAGCGTACTTTATTATGCAAAATAAAGAAAAATCTACACCAACAAAAACATTAAACGAAATTGTATCATTTATACAAAATGAAGATTATAGTGCTATGTATGAATTAATAACAGAAAGTAGTCAAGATAATATTTCTGAAGATCAATTTATAGAAAGACATAAAAATATTTTTGATGGAATATCTTTAATAGATTATAAAATAGATGTAAATTCAGAAGTAGAACAAGAAGATGGAAGTTGCATACTAGATTATAATGTTACTATGAATACAGCATCTATTGGAGAAATAAAGTTTACCAATACATCAAAAATGATAAAAAATAAAGAAACAAAAAAATATGAATTAGAGTGGAGTTCAAATTTTATTTTTCCAGATTTAGAAGATACAGATAAAGTTAGAGTAAAGACTGTTGAAGCTAAAAGAGGTCAAATATTAGACAGAAATAGAAGAATGCTTGCAGGATTTGGAGAAGTTTCGTCTGTTGGATTGGTTCCTGGTAAAATGAATGAAGAAATAGAAGAAGATGTTCAAAAAATAGCTGAACTGTTAGATGTTTCATCAGATTCTATAAATAAATCATTAAATGCTTCTTGGGTTAAAGATGATACTTTTGTACCAGTAAAAAAAGTATCTGTTAATAATCAAGAAGTAAAACAACAGTTATTAGAAATTCCAGGAGTTAAAATAACAAAAGTAACAGAAAGAGTATATCCTTATGCAGAGGCAATATCTCATTTAATTGGATATGTTCAAAATGTAACTGCAGAAGATATAGAAAATAACCCAGACAAAGGCTATACATCAACAAGTTTAATAGGAAAAGCAGGATTAGAAAAACAATATGAAGATAGACTTAGAGGAAAAGATGGAAAAGAAATATATATAGAAAGCAGTTCAGGAACAAGAAAATCTACAATAGGTGAAATTCAAGTCCAAAATGGTGAGGATGTAAGATTAACAATAGATATAGATATTCAAAACCAATTATATAATGAATTAAAAGATGATAAAGGATTATTTGTTGTAATGCAACCTAAAACTGGTGAACTATTAGCTTTAGTAAGTACACCATCTTATGATAATAATCAATTTATATATGGAATGGGAACAGAAAAATGGAAATCACTTTCAGAAGATGAAAGAAATCCAATGCTTACAAGATATACAAAAACATATTGCCCAGGTTCAACATTTAAACCAATAACAGCTGCAATAGGTCTTTCTACAGAAAATTAAGTGAAAATGATACATTTAATTATAATGGATTAAGTTGGCAAAAAAATTCTAGTTGGGGAGATTATTATATTACAACATTAACAGGTTATAATTCAGATAAAAATATAAGAAATGCATTAATTCATTCAGATAATATTTTCTTTGCACAAGCAGCATTAAAAATTGGTGCAGATACTTTTACAGAAGAATTAAAGAAAATTGGATTTGGAGAAGTTTTAAATTTAAATTTAGGATTATCAACTTCACAAATTTCAAATAATGGTGAAATAAAAAAAGAAGTTCTATTAGCAGATAGTGGATATGGTCAAGGTGAAATTTTAGTAAATCCAGTTCATATGGCAAGTATTTATTCAGCTTTTGTAAATGATGGAAATATGATTAAACCATATTTAGAATATAAAGAAGAAAAAGTGCCAGAAATTTTAAGAGAGAATGCTTTTTCAAGTGAAGCTGCCAATATTGTTAAAGATGATTTAATTCAAGTTATTGAAAATCCAGAAGGAACAGCAACAGATATGAAAATTAATGGAATTACTTTAGCTGGAAAAACTGGAACAGCAGAACTTAAAGTATCAAAAGATGAAGAAGCAAATACATTAGGGTGGTTTAACTTAGTAACTGTAGATGAAAATACAGATAAACAATATGTTATTGTTAGTATGGTAGAAGATGCAAGAGATTTAGGTGGAAGCCATTATCTAATAAGGAAATTAAGAAGTTTATTTTAAACTAAAATAGCCTTACATTTTTGTAAGGTTATTTTTTTACAAAATTATGCTATAATATTAATGAAATTTATAAGGAGTCGATGGAGGTATAAATTATGCAAGAAATTTTAATTGTAGAAGATGATGAGAAATTAAGAGATGAACTTCAAATATTTTTAAATAATAATGGTTATAAAGCAGAAAGCTTAAGAATATTTGAAAATACTATAGAAGATATTTTAAAAATTAATCCAGATTTACTTTTATTAGATATAAATTTGCCTAATTGTGATGGAGAATATATTTGCAGAGAAATAAGAAAAGTATCACAAATGCCAATTATTATAATAACAAGTAGAGATAGTGAATTAGATGAATTAATTTCTATTAATTATGGTGCAGATCATTATATTACTAAGCCATTTAATATACAAATTTTACTTGCGAAAATTACATCGATTCTAAAGAGAGTGCAAAATATAGAAGGGAATTCTGAAAAAATTGATGCAAAAGATTTTATATTAAATATATCAAAAAGTACTATTGAAAAAGGTGACAAGGTTATAGAATTAACAAAAAATGAATATAAAATATTAAGGTTTTTGGTTCAAAATAGAGATAAAATAATGTCAAGAGATGAGATAATGAAATATTTATGGGATGATGAAAGCTTTATTGATGATAATACATTAACTGTAAATATTACTAGATTAAGAAATAAATTAGAGGAAGTTGGACTTAAGGAATTATTAGAGACTAAGAGGGGATTAGGATATATTTTAAGGAGAGGAGAAAATTAGAAAATAATTGATAATTTGGTTATGAAATTTAAAGATTTTATTGAAGGAAAAATTATTCAAATAGCATTATTAATTTTTGCGTTAGCAACAATTGAAATATTTTTAATTATGTATAAATTTGCTTGTTTTTTAAAAATTTATATACCAGTTATAATATTTTTGATGTATTTTATAGGAATTTTAATTGAATATTATCAAAAAAATAATTATTATTCAGAGGTTAATAATGTATTAAATGAACTTGAAGAAAAATATCTGGTTACTGAAATTGTTAGACATCCAAATTTTATTGAAGGTAAAATACTTGAAGATGTTTTGATAGAAGTAAACAAATCTATGATAGAAAATGTAAATAAATATAAATATTTACAACAAGACTATAAAGATTATATTGAATTATGGATTCATGAAATAAAGTTGCCTCTAGCAACAAGTAAAATGATAATTGAAAATAATAAATCAGAAATTACAGAACGTATTGATGAAGAATTAGATAATATTGAAAATTATATTGAACAAGCTTTATTTTATGCAAGAAGTAATACTGTTGAAAAAGATTATTATATAAAAAAATAAAATTACAAGAAATTGTAAATGAAAGTATTAAGAAAAATAAGAATATATTAATTTCAGAAAAAGCATTATAAATTTACATGATTTAGAAACGGAAGTTAACACTGATAGCAAATGGATTGTTTTTATTTTAAATCAAATAATTCAAAATAGTGTTAAATATCGTAAAAAAGATACAGAATTTAGAACTTGAAATTTATTCTAAAAAGCAAAAAGAAAATATTATTTTATATATAAAAGATAATGGAATTGGAATAAAAGTAGATGAGATAGAGAAAATTTTTGACAAAGGTTTTACTCGGTACAAATGGAAGGTTATCTAATAAAAAATCAACTGGAATAGGTTTGTATTTATGCAAAAATCTATGTGAAAAATTAGGAATATCAATAAAGGCAACCTCAATAGAAAACAAAGAAACTCGGAATAAGTTTAGTTTTTCCAAATAGCAGTTTTATAGATATGAATTAATCTTACAAAAACGTAAGGCTTTAGTAAGTTAAATCAATGGCTCAAAAATTAATGGAGTAGTATACTTTAATTGTAGTGAGATAAAACTTTCTCATTAAATGAAAAAGAAGGGAATTTATATAATGGAAAAAGTTTTAGAAGTTAAAAACATTGAAAAGTATTATGGCAATAAATCAAATTTAACAAAAGCCATAGATAATATTAGTTTTGATGTTACTAAAGGGGAATTTGTTGGAATCATGGGAGCAAGTGGTTCTGGTAAAACTACACTTTTAAATTGTATTTCAACAATAGATAGAGTAACAGCAGGAAAAATTATTATTAATAATAAAGATATTACAAAATTAAAAGGAAATAATTTAAACAAATTTAGAAGAGAAGAATTAGGATTTATTTTTCAAGATTTCAATTTATTAGATACTTTAACAGCCTATGAAAATATTGCACTAGCTCTTACTATTCAAGGAGTAAAGCCATCTGAAATTGATAGAAGAGTAATAGATGTTGCAAGAAGTTTAGGGATTGAAGAAATATTAAATAAATATCCATATCAAGTATCTGGTGGTCAAAAACAAAGAATAGCTTCAAGCAGAGCAATTATAACAAATCCAAAATTAATTTTAGCAGATGAGCCAACAGGAGCTTTAGATTCAAAGTCTGCAAGACAATTACTAGAAAATTTTGAATTTTAAACGAAAAAATGGATGCAACAATTCTTTTAGTTACACATGATGCATTTTCTGCTTCTTATGCAAATAGAATTTTATTTATTAAAGATGGTAAAATTTTTAATGAATTAACAAAAGGAAATAGCTCAAGAAAAGAATTTTTTGAGAAAATTATAGAAGTTCAAACACTTCTTGGAGGTGATTTGAACAATGTCTTATAATAAAAATTTGATAGGCACATTATCTTTTAAAAATATGAAAAAAAGTATAAAAGATTATGGAATTTATTTTTTAACATTAGTTTTAGGTGTGGCAATATTTTATATGTTCAATTCACTAGATAGTCAAGAAGCAATGTTACAAGTATCAAGTTCTACACGTCAAATGATAAAATTAATGATAGGCATGCTTGGAATGGTTTCTGTTTTTGTTGCTGTTGTATTAGGATTATTAATAGTATATGCAAACAACTTTTTAATTAATCGAAGAAAAAAAGAATTTGGAATATATATGCTACTTGGAATGGGAAAAAGACAAATATCAACAATTATTTTATTAGAAACAGTACTTATTGGAATTATATCTCTTGTAGTTGGTATTATTGTTGGTATATTTGCTTCGCAATTTATGTCTATACTAGTTGCAAAAATGTTTGAAGCAGATATGACAGATTTTACATTTGTATTTTCAAAAGATGCATGTATAAAAACTTGTATTTATTTTGCTGTAATGTACTTAGCAGTTATGCTGTTTAATACATTAACAGTTTCAAGATACAAATTGATTAATTTATTACATGCATCAAAAAAGAATCAGGCTATTAAAATAAAAAATCCAGTAATCTCAATTATTGTATTTATTATTTCAAGTAGTATTTTAGGTTATGCATATTGGAAGGTTACAGTTCAATTTAACACTTTAAGTACAGCTGCCAAAATGTTACCACCAATATTAATGGGAATAGTGGGGACTATAGGAGTATTTTGGTCATTATCTGGATTTGTTCTAACAGTTGCAAAATCTGTTAAAAGTGTTTATTTGAAAAACACAAATATGTTTGTATTAAGACAAATAAATAATAAAATAAATACAACAGTAATTAGTATGAGTATTATTTGCTTAATGTTATTTATGACAATTTCTATTCTTTCATCTAGTTTAGCATTAAGAAATACAATGCAACGTGATTTAATTGAAATGACACCAGTTGATATAAATTTATATAAAACAGCAAATTTACCAGAAAAAAAAGTAAATAGATATGGACGTGAAACAGTATATACAGAATATCAAAGAGCAGATTCAAGAGTTTCAGTAAAAGAAACACTAGTTAATAACGGGCTAGATATAAATGAACTAAAAGATGTTGTAGAAATAAGTATTTATACAATTCCTGAATTAACATGGGCAAAATTTTTTGGATCATATATTGAAGAATTAAAACAGCATTATCCTAATTTAGTATATGGAACACCAGAAGAGATTGTTAAAATATCAGATTATAATAAACTTGCTAAATTATATGGAATAAAGCAATATGAATTAAATGATGATGAATATATTATGCTTTGTGATTTCAAATCTCAAAAGGAAATTAGAGATAAAGTTTTAGAAAATTCAGATAATATTTTAGATATAGCAGGAAAACAATATAAATCAAAATATGATGAATGTAAAGAAGGATTTGTTGTAATGTCTACAAGTCATGTTAATACTGGAATTATATTGGTACCAGATAATTGTCCTTTAGTAGATGAAATGAAAGAAATGGAATTTTTAGCAGCTAACTATAATTCAAATACAGATGAAGAACATGATAGAATAGAAACAATATTTACAAGTGATTCTTCAATTTTAGGACAAAATTTAGATAGTAATGGAATAGACTTACAAGGTCTTACAAAAAAACTATAATGGAAGCAAGTATTGGCTTAGTAACAATTATAACATTTATAGCAATTTATTTAGGATTAATTTTCTTAATTGCAAGTAGTGCAATTCTTGCAATTCAGCAATTAACTGAAAGCTCAGATAATAAGCAAAGATATACAATTTTAAGAAAAATAGGTTGTGATGAAAAGATGATAAATAAATCATTATTTAATCAAATTGGAATCTTCTTTGGAATGCCACTGATACTCGCAGTAATACATTCTGTATTTGGAATTCAATTTGCTCTTAAAACTTTATCTGGAATAGCAAGCGAACAAGACTTATTACCATCAATAATTGCAACAGTTATAGTTATTGGAGGAATTTATGGTGCATATTTTTTAGCAACTTATTTTGGAAGCAAATCAATAATTAAAGATGCTTAGCATGTTAAATTTATATATGGGCAATTTCCCCAATGTTGCCCATATCTTGAAATAAAGTGACGCAAAAAAGTTTCAAAATGAAATTTATTTTGTGCCACTTTATTTTGTTTACAAATATTGACAATAAATGCTCAAGGTATATAATTAAGCTTGAATTAAATAGTAAATAGGAGAAACAAAGTTATGATAGATTTACATATACATAGTACTTATTCAGATGGTACATATTCAGTAAAAGAAATATTAGAAAAAGCAGAAAAACTAAAATTAAAGTATATTTCTATAACAGATCATGATAATTGCAAATCATATAACGAATTAAAAAATATAGATATTTCAAAATACTATTCTGGAAAAATAATTCCTGGAATAGAAATTAAATGCATATATAATGGACGTTCTATGGACCTTTTAGGATATAATTTTGATGTAAATAAGATGAACAAATGGATTAATGAATTTTATAAAAATAAACAAAGAAAAGATTTGCAATTAAAATATTTTGATTTATTATATGAAGCTTGTAAAAAATTAAATATAAAAACAACTCCAAAAGAAGATATTAAATGGAATCCTGAAAATGATTGGGCAAGTTTTACAATATACAATGATTTCAAAAAATATGAAGAAAATAGAGAAAAATTGCCAGAAGATTTATGGGAAGAATTTGGAATATTTAGTAAAAAATATTGTGCAGATTTTAGTAGTCCATTCTATATTAATAGAACAAATGATTATCCATCTTTAGAGACAGGAATAAAAGCAATTAAAGACTGTGGTGGAAAGGCGATAATGGCTCACATTTTTATTTACAGATGGGCAGAAAATAAAGAAGAACTTATTAATAATATAAAAGAAAATTATAATATTGATGGATTTGAATGTTATCACAGTAATTTTTCTGAAGATAACATTAATTACATATTAAATTATTGTAGAGAAAATAATTTACTTATGAGTGGTGGAAGCGACTGCCATGGAACAAATAAACCAGGAATAAACTTAGCTGTAGGAAAAGGAAATTTAAATATAGATGAAAAAATTGTAGAAAATTGGATAAATGAAATCTAAAGATTGTTCATGATTATATCTTGAATAATTTATGTAAACATGCTATAATATTCTCATTGTAACCAATAACAACTTTTCAGTTTAATTAAAAGAAAGGATAAGGATACAGATATGAGCAAAGCATTTGAAAATTGTGCAACCACAGAAAATAGCCCTAAGTGGAATAAAGCCACTGCAAGGCAAATACCACTGTATTCCCGTGCAAATGATATGCGTTCACCGTTTGAGCGGGATTATACGAGAATTATACACAGCTTGCCATACAGACGGCTTAAGCACAAAACACAGGTATTTTTCTCACCAAGAAATGATCATATTTGTACAAGGATAGAGCATGTAGTTCATGTTGAATCCGTTAGTTACACAATAGCAAAAAAATTAGGTCTTAATACAGAGCTTACCAAAGCAATTGCAACAGGTCACGATTTAGGGCATAGTCCTTTTGGACATCAGGGAGAAAAAATTCTTTCTGGATTGATGAAAAGGGATTTAGACGAAAAATTTTGGCATGAAAAAAATGGACTGGATATGGTAGACAAAATTGAACTTTTGGAAGATCCAGATGGTAATTTGCAAAACATGAATCTCACATATGGAGTTAGAGATGGAATTATATCTCATTGTGGCGAGATTGATGAAAATGCACTAAGGCCGAGGAGAGGATATGTAGATTTAAGAGAATATTTGGAACCAAATCAGTATCCACCATATACATGGGAGGGCTGCGTTGTAAAAGTTTCAGATAAGATTTCATACTTAGGAAGAGACATCGCAGATGCTATTACGTTAGGACTTTTAGATGGACATTTAGAAGAATTGAAAAAACTTTTAAATCATGGTCCCACAAAGGTCATAAACAACACAGTTCTCATAAATGATTTGATATATGATTTATGTAGCAATTCAACTCCTGAAAAGGGACTATGTTTTTCTGACAATATGTTTAATCTTGTTAATGAGATAAAAAGATTCAACTATAAAAATATCTATTTAACAGAAAAACTTATTGAGGCAACAAAGTTCTTTGAGTTGGTTTTAACAAGCATTTATGAGTTTTTGAAAAAGTCATACAAGAATCTGGAAGATATGCGGAAAATCGCACCAGAATTAATTTCAGATTTCGAGGTGTGGCTGAAAAATTATTGGAATATTGAGAGGTATCCAATAAATAAAAACAGTGTTATTTTCAATATCGAAGATGAAAAGGATTATTATAAGGCGATTATTTACTATATCTCAGGTATGACAGATAATTATGCGATTGATATGTACAATAGAATAATTAGATTCTAAGCCTTAAAAGCCGGACTCAAATTGCAAAATGCATATTTGAGTCCGGCTTTTGAACTTTATTTTTATAGTAGACTTGTAAAAATTAGTACAGATAGAGTTATAAAAATATCTATTATTGTACTGTTAAACAAAAATAGTTTTTTATTTTTTTCACAAGCAATTCCAGTTATAACAGCATAAGAAATCAAAGTGGGAACTATATATCTAAAATTCATAGTGAAGGTAAATGGATAATCGAAACAGAATTTTATATAAGATATTATTTCTAATCCAAACAGTATTAAGAAAAATAAAATCCATTTATTATTTATTTCTTTATAATTTTTCAAAATATATACTAAATTTATTATAAATAAAATTGCAATTCCAACTGAAAAGTAGAAAATTAGTGGAACACATATTTTAAGAATATCGTTATTACAATCTATTTGTTCATCAACAACAAAAGATTTTAATGTAGTTATAAACAAATTATATTCAGCATTTTCTTTACTCATATCTATATTAATTGTATCTAAATGATTACTAGATATTGTAAATAATCTTTCTAAAACAGAATAATGTGAAATATTTGCATCGTTATCTTCATCAACAGATTGAACATATGTAATTGGAATATCATATAGTATAAGATTTTTTATAGGAAACCATAATCCTATAGGCAAATGAAATTAATGCAAATAATGAAAAATATTTTATGTATTTTATAATATCTTTTCTATTTTGAATAACTTTTGCAAGAAATACACAGGCTATAGCAACAGCAATAAGTGCACTACTTATTTTAGTCATAATTGCAAATGAAATAGTAAATGCAATTTTTATTAAATCTTTTAAAGAATCAGTTTTATACCATTTTATACAATAAAATATTGCCATTGTAGATAGCATAATTGATAAAATATCATTATTTAAACTTCCAGACATTATAACTATTGCAGGAGACAAACCAACAAATAGTAATAATGATTTAAGCATTTTTTGTATGTTTAATTCTTTTAAAATTCTATATACATATATATCAAAAATGATAGTATATAAGCAAGACAATAATTGCAGATTCTCAAGTCCCTCTTCAATTGTAAAATTAAAAAATGTTTGAATTTTCATAAATATTGTAGATATTATATAAAAAAGTGGTGGATTATAGAAACACCAATAATCCTTTGGAGAGCCAATTGGCAGGTGATTATTATAAAAAATATAACCAATATATCCAAAATGACCACCATATTGATAATCAACAAAGTTTCTACTATCATGTTGTCTAGCCCAAAAAGGTGTATAAGAAATATAACCTATATAAATTGCAAAAATTGAAAGAAAAGCAAAAAATATTTCCCATTTTGCAGTATATAAATTTTTCCTTTTTAATATGATTGAAGCAATAATACTAATAATTATTACAGACAATGTAAATAAATGCCATGGATTAAGACTTAAAACATTCATTATTTTTTCTCCTAAATTAAACTTAACAGTAATATATAAATGATTGCTTTTTTTGTCAATAATTTATATTTAAAGATAAAAATGTATGATATAATTATTTTGAAAATATTTTAAGTGATTGGAGGAGATTGTAAAATAATGAAAAAAACAATAAAAATTGTTATAGTAATAGCCATTTTTTTCCTAATTATTGCAATAATAATCTCTTCTGCTAAGAACTTATATGTAGAACTATTTGAAACACAAAATATAGAAAACTTAAATCTTATAGAAGATGCCAAAATAGCTGAAATATATGCTAATAGTACAAATGAAAATTCAGTATATGAAGTGGTTTTGAACGAAAATGAAGCAATAGAGTTTAGAAAGCAAATAGATGATTGGAGACTTGTTTTAGTAAATTTTGAAAATCAATTACCAAGTGATTTTTCTCCAGAATTAACTTATATAGATAAAACAAGACAAGTCGATAGTAGAATAAAAGACGAATTAATTCAAATGCTAAAGGACATGAAAAATGAGAAAGTAGATGATATTTGGGTACAATCTGCTTATAGAAGTGTTGAGTATCAAGAAAAAATATATAACGAAAAAATTGAAGAATATATAGCACTTGGTGCTACAAGAGAAAAAGCAGAAGAATTAACTCTAAGAGTTATAAATAAACCTGGAACAAGCGACCATAATCTTGGACTAGCAGTAGATTTAAATTATGTAGATTATAATTTTGATAAAACAAAAGCATATGAATGGCTTATGAAAAATGCAGAAAACTATGGATTTATTTTAAGGTATCGAAAAGATAAAGAAGATATTACAAAAATAGATTATGAGCCTTGGCATTGGAGATATGTTGGAGTAGAACATGCTAAAAAAATGAACGAATTAGATATGTGTTTAGAAGAATATGTAGAATATTTATCTTTAAATTGAAAAAAATTATTTTTTTTGAAACCAAAACACTTTTTATTTTGTATTCATATTAGATGGGAGGAAAAATATGCAAAAAGAAATATGTATAAATGAAATAATAGAAAAATATGCAGATATGGTCTATAGAATTGCACTTACCAGATGTGGAACAGTAGAAAATGCAGAAGATATTTTTCAAGATGTATTTATGAAATATAGCGAGAAGAAACCAATATTTGAAAATAAGGAACATGAAAAAGCTTGGTTTATTAGAGTTACAATAAACTTAACTAAAAATCTAAAACAAACAGCTTGGAATAGAAGAGTAGTTAATTTAGATGAAAATATGTGCTTTGAAAAGAAAGAAGAACAGAATATATATTCTGCTGTCTGCGAATTACCACAAAATTATAGAACAGTTGTATATTTATTATATTATGAAGGATACAAAGTAAAAGAAATTTCAGAATTAATGAAAAAAAGTGAAGGGACAATAAAAACTTGGCTTTTTAGAGCAAGAGAAATTTTGAAAGAAAAAATAGAAGGAGGTTTGGAAGATGAATAAAGATAATTATAAAAATGCTGTAAATCAAATACATGCTAGTAGCGAATTAAAAGAAAAAACAATTAGAAAAATGAAACAAAATAAATCTAATAAAATATCATACATAAAAATTTTATCTAGTGTTGCTGTAGTAGTTTTAGTATTTTCAATTGGGTTATTTGAATTTAATAAATTTGAAAATCAAGATGAGCCAAATCCAAAAACAGTAGCAATAACAAAAAATGATTTACCACGATTTAAAAACATAAATGAATTAAAAGAGGTATTAGAAAAAGATTCATATTCTAGAACAGCAAAATCTGTACTTACTTATGGAGTCATGAATGAAGTGAATCAACTAGAAAGTGCTGTCGAAGACAGCGCAGCAAATTTATCAGAAAAAAAATCAGATTATTCAACAACTAATGTACAAGTTGAAAATGTTGATGAAGCAGATATTGTAAAAACTGATGGAGAATATATTTATTATGTAACAGGAAATAGAGTGCTTATTGTAAATGCAAAAGAATTAGAAATAGTTTCTAGTATAGAAATTAATCAAGAAAAAAGTAAATTTAATCCACGTGAGTTATTTATAAATAATGATAAGTTAATTGTTTTAGGAAACTATTGTGAATATGAGGAAAATGTAATTAGAGACGATATAGCAACACCAGAAGATGAGGCTGAAAGCAAAAAAATGGCTGCTTATTCAGATTATGTTGGAATAAGAACAACAGATAATGCAAAAGCAATTGTTTATGATATATCAAATAAACAAGATTTAAAAGTTGTTAGAGAAGTATCTTTAGATGGTAATTATATGAATTCTAGAATGATAGGAGATAATATATTTTTCATTAGTAGAAAAACAACATATTATTATGATGGAATGAAAGATGATGAAATATTACCAATAGCTAGAGATTCTGTGCAAGATGAAAGTAAAAAAATAATAGAGGCTGCAGATATAGCATATTTCAAAGGAACAGATGATCATAGTTTTATGCTAGTTGGTGGATTTAATATAAATAATAATGATGAAATGAGTGTAGAAACATTTTTTGGAGCAAGCCAAGATGTATATGCAAGTGAAAATAATTTGTATTTAACACAAACTGTTTATGATGATGATTTTAATGCTAGTACAACAATATATAAATTTGAATTAAGTATATTCACAAATAGTTTTAAAAGCTAAAGGAGAAGTAGAAGGATATTTAAATAATCAATTTTCAATGGATGAATATGATGGAAATTTAAGACTTGCTACAACATATACAACAAGAGAAGGAAAGGAAGAAGTTGTAGAAGAAAATGGTATTACTACTACAACAATACCAGAAACAAAATATTCAAATAGATTATATGTATTAGATGAGAATTTAAAAGAAATTGGAAGAATTGATGATTTAGCTAAAGATGAAAAAATATATTCTGTAAGATTTATTGGTAAAATGGGATATATAGTAACATTTGAACAAGTAGATCCTTTATTTGTAATTGATTTATCAGATCCAAGAAATCCTCAAATTAAAGGTGAATTAAAAATTCCAGGATATAGTTCATATTTACATCCTTATGATGAAAACCATATAATTGGAATAGGATATAATACAAAAGCAAATGGATATGGTGGAATAACAAATGATAATATGAAAATGTCTATGTTTGATGTATCTGATGTAGAAAATCCAAAAGAAATGTTTAGTATAGATATTGGAGATTCTTATGCATATTCAGAAATAATGTATAATCATAAAGCATTATTCTATAAAAAATCTGAAAATTTAATAGGATTTCCTATTAGTTATAATGGAAAAAATAGATTAGAAATATTTAAAATAGATTTAGAAAATGGATTTGAAAAATATGCAGAATTCATAAATGATAAATATTCTTCATCAATCGAAAGAGCAATTTATATTGAAGATACATTGTATACATTACACTATAATAAAATAATTTCTTATAACTTAAATACTTTTGAAAAAATAAAAGAATTAGAATTACCAAAAGAGAATAACTCTAATTATGATGATTTAATAATTGCATATTAGATATTAACAAAAAATAAAAAATAATATATAATAAGACTTGTTTGTAAAATAATTACAAATGAGTCTTTTTATTCATATAGAATTGGATATACACATACATTTTAAAGAGTTTATTATGGAGGAACGAAATGGGATTAATTGAAATACTTCTAATTGGAGTAGGACTTGCGATGGACGCTTTTGCAGTTGCTATATGTAAAGGTTTATCAATGAAAAAATTAGATTGGAAAAAAGCTATTATAATAGCTTTGTACTTTGGTGGATTTCAGGCACTAATGCCAGTTATAGGATATTTTTTAGGGTCAACTTTTGGAGACTTTGTTGTTCAAGTTGATCATTGGATTGCATTTTTATTACTAGGATTTATTGGTGGAAATATGATAAAAGAAGCTTTTGATGATGAACTTGAAAAATGTAATGACAATGTAGATTTTAAAACAATGGTTGTTTTAGCAATAGCAACAAGTATAGATGCATTAGCAGTAGGAATAACTTTTGCACTATTAAATGTAAATATTATTTTATCTGTTTTAATTATTGGAATAGTAACATTTATTTTATCAATGCTTGGAGTTAAAATAGGAAATAAGTTTGGAAATAAATATCAAAATAAAGCAGAATTTGTTGGCGGGTTAGTTTTAATTTTATTAGGAACCAAAATATTATTAGAACATTTAGGAATTATAAGTTTTTAAGTAAAAGAGGAGAAACAAATGAATGAGGCTCATGAAATATTAAATTTAAAATCTAAAGCAAAATTAAATTGTACTTTATGTGAAAAATGTTGTGAATATAGAGGAAATATAAAAATTACACCAATAAATGTTTTAGAAATAAGTAAGTTTTTAAAAATATCAATAGATGAATTTTTAGAAAAGTATACAGAAGAAGTAAAAGGAGAAGAACCAGAAATTGTAATAAAAGGTATTGGAGAAAAAAGAGAATGTATCTTTAATAATAGAGAAAATTTTAAATGCCAAATTAATAAAGTAAAGCCAATGCAATGTGTAGTTTTTCCTCTAGTACCAGTTGATGTAAAAAGAGATTTATTTATAAATTCAGAAGCCTGCCCAATAGATTCTAATAAAGTAACAACTGTAAATAAATGGGTAAATGGAAATCATAATATATATAAGAAAAATAAAAATGTTTATTTAAAATGGATTGATCTTATGGAAGAAATTCAACCTAAGTGGAATAGTTTTTCAAAAGAAAAACAAGAAAGAATAAGAGAGCTTTTGTTTAGAGAATATAATTTGAAAAAGAATTTTGAAAATCAAATTTTTGAAAATATAAAAGAAGTTCGTAATATTATTTACAATAAGAGTTTTTAAAAGGAAATAAAATATTTTATTTCCTTTTAAAAATTATTAATGCTAAAAATACATAAGAATACTTAAACATTTTGCGTATAGAAAAATCTTGAAATAAATCTTCAAAAGATTCTTGTATAGCACAATATTTATCTACAAAAGTTAATATAAGTGTTTCTAAATATTTTGGAAAACTAATGGTAACTGGCCACATATGTTTTATAATCATATCTTTTTCAATTTTGTTTAATTCAAATAATTTTGATGCATTTTCATAAGCTGTTTTTCCATGAGTAAATGCATGAAATCCAGAACGATTACCTTTTTCTCTCCAGTCATACAAAAATAAATCATGAAGCATAGCTCCACGAGCAGCAGATTTATAATCTAATTTGAATGCTTTACAAATTTTATAACAATAATATGAGGCAACATAGCAATGTTCAAAGCAACTTGTATTAAAATGTTGTCTATAATTATTCATTTCTTGAACAGTTTTGTTTTCAACTAATTCTTTTATAATTAGTTGAAACTCTAAATTATTAGCTATTTTATTTTCTAATTTTTCATTCATAATAAAATCCTCTTCAAAAATCTTATGTATTATAAATTTATTATACTACTTTAAAATAATAAATAAAGTAGAAATAAAAAATTACCAACAAATTCATTAAATCTTAATATTTTTATTAAAAAGTGAAACTTTTTGTCGAATTAATTGTATTATATATAGAGAGGGCTGATAACTTTTTGTCATAACAATACAATTTAACAGCACTAATAGTACTGAGGTGAAATTATGTCAAAACACGAGATGAAAAAAGAAAAGAAGAATACAAAAAATAAAAAAGTAAAATTTGGAAGAATTTTGTTTTTATTAGTGATAATTTGTTTTGCAATATTAAATTATAAATTTGAATTAATTTCAAAAGCTATATTAATAATAAATCCAATTTTAATAGATAAAATTGATATTAGTGTAGAAAAAATAGAATTAGAACCAGGAGAAAGCATTAATATCGAGAAAAAAATTTTTCCTGAAAATTATTCTAAAAGCAATTTAGTATGGTACAACACAGATGAAGATATTATAGAAATAAATGAAGAGAAAATTACTGCAAAAAGTGTTGGAAAATCAACAATATATATATCTGATGAAGAAAATGTTGAAAGCAATAAAATAGAAATTGAATGTTTAATAAAACCCAAAGATGTATCGATTGATAATCCAATAACTCAAATGAAATTAGGAGATATTTACAAATTAGAAGCAAAAGTATTACCAGAAGATGCTACATACACAGAATTACAATATGAAACAAGTAATCCAGAAATATTAACTGTAAATGATGATGGAAATTTAATTGCAAATAGCATTCGGAAAAACATCAATATCCATAAAAGATTACAAAGGAAACATTTTAAAAGAGATAGAAATTGAAGTAACCAAAATACCTGTAGATAAAATAACTTTAGATGATACAGAAGTTACATTAGGTAAAGGACAAACATACATATTAAATTCTAAGGTTGAACCAATTGAAGCTACATATACGGATGTTGATTGGACAAGTTCAGATACTAGTGTTATAAAAATAGAAAATAGAAAAATAACAGCTGTTGGAGTAGGAACAGCTAAAATTACTGCTACAACAGATAATGGTGATAGAAAAGCTTTTTGTACTTTTAAAGTAACAAAGGAAAAACCTGAAAATAAAATAAAATACGCAAATGGAAAATACAATATAAGAACTGGCGGTAGTACAGACTATAAAATACTTGATACAACAAGTAAATATGAAGAGATAGAAATTTTGCAAAATACAAAACCAGGTTGGAAGAAAGTAAGAAATTCAAAAGGTGTAGTAGGATATACTCAAATAAAAGAAGGATATTATTTGGATGAAAAACCAGCTCCTGTTGTAAATGATAGTAGTGATAGTCCTGTAGAAGATCTTGTTACAAGTTATCATATAGAAAAAGTTCCTTACATAAACCAGTTTACACTAGGATATCCAACTGGATGTGAAGCAGTTTCTGCTGCAATGGTACTTAAATATAAAGGATATAATGTATCTGCAAAAGATGTTATAAAAAATACAAAAACTGGCTCTAAAAAATATCAAGGTTCAGATGGAGTATGGTATGGTGCAAATCCATTTGAAGAATTTGTTGGAGACCCGTCCTTAGGACTTGGAAAAGGTTCTTATGGAGTATTTGCAAAACCAATAGCAAATGCAATGTCTGCTTATGCTGCAGGTAAGGTTACTAATATTTCTGGATGTTCTGAAAATGAATTATTTAATCAAGTAAGTAAAGGAAATCCAGTAGTAGTATGGTGTGTTAAAAATGCAGGAAATTTAAAAGAAGGTGTCACATGGCATTATGATGGTGGAACTTTTAAAGAACTTGTAGGAGAACATTGTGCAGTACTTATTGGATATGATGAAGATTATGTATATTTAAATGATCCTTCAGCAGGGCAAAATGTAAAACAAAGTAAATCTAAATTTATTTCAAACTGGAAACAATTATTTTCACAAGCAATAGTTATTAAATAAATGTGAAATGTGTTACAAAAAAGAAATATATAAAATGTTGAATTTAAATGTCATTATGTGTAAAATAATAATTAATAAAACAAAAGTTAAATATGGAGGGGAATTGTAATGAGAAATGAAAAAGGAATTACTTTAGTTGCTTTAATATTAATTATTGTAGTATTACTAATATTAGCTGGAATATCTATAATGTTAGTTGTAAATAATGAAACAGATGAAAAAACACCAAACAACTCTTTAAATCAAATAGTATATGATGAAAAATTATTTGAAAATGCCTATAATGAATATACAAATTCATTAGAAGAAGATATTGAAAATGAAACAGTTACAAATGAATCAAATGCTGATGAAACAGATGCCAATACTGTTTCTAATACAGCAGAATTAACAAATACAGCTACAAATGAAGTTGCTAATAATGTTTAATTTATATTAAAATATTATATATAAAATCTTGTGGATTTTAAGCAAAATGAAAATTAATGCTTGAAATCCACTTTTTGGTTCTTGAATTATATTGCAAAAGTTTACATAAATATGTTATAATAAAAATGTTAGGGAAAATCTACAAAATCAAGAACCAATAAACTAAAAAATAAATTTTAGAAAAGGAGAATTATATGGAAAAATTAGCTATTCTTGACTGTGGAGGACAATACACAAAAGTAATTGATAGGAGAGTTAGAGAATTAGGAGTAAAATCTGAAATATTTCCTATTAATGTATCAGCAGATGATTTAGCAGAATATAAAGCTGTTATATTATCTGGTGGACCAAATAATATTGGAGAAGAACAAAGACTTGGATTTGATAAAAAAATCTTTGAACTTGGAAAACCAGTATTAGGAATTTGTTATGGAATGCAACTTATGTCTGATTATTTCGGAGGTACTGTTGATAGTAATGTGGTAAAAGAATATGGTCAAAATGAAGTTATGATAGATACAAATTCACCAATTTTTGAAGGACTTGAAGAATCTCAAAAAGTTTTAATGAGTCATGGAGATACAGTTAAAATAGCACCACAAGGTTTTGAAATTATTGCTAAATCTGGAGAGGCAATTGCAGGTATTGGTAATAATGAAAGAAAATTATATGGTTTTCAATTTCATCCAGAAGTAGATTTAACAGAAAATGGAATGATAATGTTTGAAAACTTTTTGAGAAAAATTGCAGAATATAAAGAAGTATATGCATTAGATGATAGAATTCAAACATCAATAAATATGATAAGAGAAAAAGTAGGAAATAATAAAGTTATTGTTTTAGTTAGTGGTGGAGTAGATTCTGCCGTTACAGCAGCACTTCTTGTAAAAGCTCTAGCTCCAGAACAAATATATGCAATTCATGTTGATTCAGGATTTATGAGAAAAAATGAAAGTGATGTTATTTGTGAAAATTTAAAAGAATTAGGATTAAAAAATCTAATTAGAGAAAATGCTAAAGATTATTTCTTTAATACACCTATTGAAGTTGATGGAAGAAAAATTGGACCATTAGTAGATACAATAGAGCCAGAAGATAAAAGAGCAATTATTGGTGATATATTTATGAAAGTTACTAATAATGCAATTGAAAAGTTAGGATTAGATCCAGAAAATACATTTATTGCACAAGGAACTTTAAGACCAGATTTAATAGAAAGTGGTAATCCAGATATAAGTGGATTTGCACATAAAATTAAAACACATCATAATGATGTTTCTGCTGTTAGAGAAGCTAGAAGTAAAGGATTAATTATAGAAACAAATAGTGATTGGCATAAAGACGAAGTTAGAAAAGTTGCAAGAAAATTAGGGTTAGCAGAAGAAATTGCTTCAAGACAACCATTCCCAGGACCAGGTCTTGCAATAAGATTAATTGGTCATAACAAATCTGAAGAAATTACTATTTCAAATGAAGATGTAGAAAAAGTAAATAATATATTAAATGGTACTATGAGAAAATGCTTATATTTTACCATTACGTTCTGTTGGTGTACAAGGAGATGCTAGAAGTTATAGAAGTTTATGCATAATGTCTGGAAATAAACTAGATTTAGATTGGAACTTAGTTACAACAAAAGCTAAAGAAATTACAGATAATGTTCATTCAATAAATAGAGTTGCTTATATATTAAACAAAGATAAAATTGAAGGAAATATTAATTGTTTTGATATGAATATTTGTGATGAAGCGGTTGATCTTACTTCGTGAAGTTGATAGTATTGTTACTTCAAATTTAGAAAAAAGTAAAGCAAATCAAACATTTGCAGTATTAATACCAGTAGGAATTACAAAAAAATATTCTGTTGCAATTAGAACATTTGTAACAAATGATTTTATGACAGGAAGACCAGCTGCTATAGGAACTGAAGCTTCAAAAGAAGATATAGCAAATATTGTAAAAGAAGTAGAAAATAGATTTGGAGATAAAATAGAATTTGTAATGTATGATGTTACAAGTAAACCACCAGCAACTTGTGAATGGGAGTAAAATATGTTAAATATTAATATTATATGTGTAGGAAAATTAAAGGAACAGTATCTTAAAGATGCTGTTTCTGAATATTCTAAAAGATTAAGTAAATATTGTAAATTAAATTTTATAGAACTTGGAGATGAAAACTTCCAGATAAAATTAATGATAGTATTATACAAGATATAAAAAATAAAGAAGCAACAAAAATTTTAAATAGCATAAAAAAAGATTCTTTTGTTCTAACATTAGACTTAAAAGGGAAACAATATACATCAGAAGATTTTTCAAAAAAGATTGAAGATATAACAGTTAGAGGCTTTAGTAGTATTACTTTTATTATAGGTGGAACTTTAGGATTAACAGATGAAGTATTACAAAAATCAAATGAACTAATATGCTTTTCAAAAATGACATTTCCACATCAATTAATAAGAGTATTTTTATTAGAACAAGTATTTAGAGCATTTAAAATACAAAATAATGAAACATATCATTGGTAAAAGTTTACAATTTATTTCAAACATGATATCACATTTATGTCAATTAATAAAATGAATTATATTTGAAGGAATAAATATTATATGGAAAATAATGTAATAGAAGCAATTATACAAAAAGCAAAAAGAGAAAATAGAAGAGTAAATATATATGCACACCAATCTCCAGATGGTGATGCGATAGCATCATCAAAAACTTTAGAAAAAGTATTACAAGATAATGGAATTGATGCTAAATATATTGTAAAATCTCCAAGAGTAAATAATAGATATAGTAAGATTGTTGGAGAAATTAGAAATTTTCAAGGAAGAGTTAATAGTAATGACATATCTATTATTTTAGATACTAGTACTGTAGCTCATGTAGAAAATAAATTGTTTTTTTATTCAAAACCAGAAAACACGTTTATTATAGATCATCATGATAAAGATTCTAAGGTTAAAAGTATAGAAGAAAAATTAAACTTACCAGAACAAAATGTATATAGAAAAGAAAGTTCAACATCTACTTGTGAAATGATTGCAGAAATGTTAAAAGATTCAGGAAGATTAAATAAAGAATATGCTACAAAACTTCTTATTGGATTATGGACTGATACATCTAAGTTTAGATATATAGGAAAAGATTCGTTAAATTCTTTAAGTATGCTTTTAGATGCAGGAGCTGATTTTGAAAGTGTAAAATCTTGTTTAGAATCAAAAAGATTTTTAGCACCAGAAGTAGGAATAGCTCAAGCTTTATTACATACAAAGAAAATAAAAGTTGGTAATACATATTTAAATTATTTTGGATTAGATAACAAATCAGTTAGAGATATAGAAAGTCAATATAGAAGTAAGTATATTCAGAAAAAAATTTTTAAATTAATGGATACTGAAAATACAAGTTTAGCGGTTGCAATAGTAGAAAATATGCCAAACAATTTCTTTTGTGAATTTAGAAGTGCAAAGGATTTAGGAAATGTAGATGTATTTTCAGTTGCAACTAGTATGAATGGTGGAGGACATTATAATGCTTCTGGATGTACTGTTGTTAGTGATGAAGGAATAGATAAGGTTTCAAGAAATGTTCTAACAAAATTAACAGATAGTGCTATTCCAAATTTAGTTGGAGTTAGTAAACAAGAAGATACAAAATATGATATTGAATTAAAACAAGTTTTAGATTCTATGGACAGATTTAATAAAAATCTAACACCAGAAAATTTTGCTAAAATTCAAGAATTAATAGAGTTAGGTGCTAGATATGAAAGTGATTATGAAGAAAAAATATCTTTTGAAACATTTATGGTAAGAAATTCTATTTTAACTCAAATACCAAGAAATCAATTACAAAATAGAAGAATTAGTTTTAAACTAAATAAAGGCTTTTTAGAAAAAATGAAGAGTGAATATGGAGCATCTCCAGAAGATATATTAAGTGAAATAAAATTATTTAAAGAACTTGATGTTGATTATGTTTCAATGATGACACCAGATGGAAAAAGTGCTTCTATTGATTCAAAAGGAAATATTAAACAATATCAAAGAAGAGATACAGAAAAATAAAGGAAAATTATTATGCAAGGAATTTTAATTATAAATAAGCCAAAAGGCTTTACATCACAAGATGTTGTATCAAAAGTAAAAAAGATTTTAAATATAAAAAAAGCAGGTCATACAGGAACATTAGATCCAATGGCAACAGGAGTTTTACCAGTACTTATTGGAAACTATACGAAACTTTCAAAATATTTAATTGAACATGATAAAACTTATATAGCAAAAATTAAAGTTGGTGAAAAAAGTGATACAGGAGATATTGAAGGAAATATTATCGAAACGCAAGATGTTGATTTAAATAATCTAACAGAAGAAAATGTAAAAAAAGTTTTAGAAGGTTTTTTAGGAAAACAAAAACAAATACCACCAATGTATTCTGCCATAAAAGTAAATGGAAAAAAACTTTATGAATATGCAAGAGAAGGAAAAGAAGTAAAAGTTGAACCAAGAGATATTGAAATTTATGATATAAAACTAATAAATATAGATAAATTAGAAATTGAATTTGAAGTTAGTTGTTCAAAAGGAACATATATAAGAAGTTTATGTGAAGATATTGCTAAAGCTTTAGGAACAATAGGTTATATGAGTTCATTAAATAGAGTTTTAGTAGATAGATTTTCAATTGATACTGCAATAGATTTTGAAACTCTAGAAAAAATAAAAGATAATGTTGAAGATAAATTAATCACAATGAATGATGTATTTTCTAATTTAGAAAATATAAAATTAAATAATAGAAAAAAAGAATTATTTTTAAATGGAGTAATGCTTACATTTGAATTAAACGATGGAGTTTATAATATATATGATATGGCAGATTCTTATATAGGTTTAGGCGTTGTAAAAAATAATCTTTTGAAAAGAGATATAATAATTATATAAGATAAAATTAATGAAAATAGATTATATTATTTTCTTATACACCTTGGTGTCGCAACTTGCTAGTTGTAAATTATAAAATAAATTTTATAATTTACATAGTATGATAGTTGCTCCAATTCGCACTCACTATGTTCGTTTGGTCGCTTACGCGGTGTATTTAAAAATAATATAATCTATTTTTATTGTATTTATCAAAAAAGTATAGATTCTCTTTACAAAAGATATGTTTTTTTGATAAAATAAGAAAAATCGAAAAAAGGAGTATTATTTGTAATGAAACATTTAATTGATATTAAAGATTTGTCAGTTGAAGAAATTGATAATTTGATTGAAGTAGCTAAAGATATTATCGCAAATCCTGAGAATTATTCTCATAAATGCGATGGTAAAATATTAGCTACTTTATTTTTTGAGCCAAGTACAAGAACAAGATTAAGCCATGAATCAGCAATGCTTTCACTAGGAGGACAAGTTTTAGGATTTTCAGAAGCAGCATCAAGTTCAGCTTCAAAAGGAGAAACTGTATCAGATACAATAAGAATGGTAGGATGTTATAGTGATATTATTGCAATGAGACATCCAAAAGAAGGAGCTCCACTTGTTGCATCTTCAAAATCAACAGTTCCAATTATTAATGCAGGTGATGGAGGACATAATCATCCAACACAAACATTAACAGATCTTTTAACTATAAAATGTGAAAAAGGACGTTTAGATAATTTAACAATAGGACTTTGTGGAGATTTAAAATTTGGTAGAACAGTACATTCATTAATTACAGCTATGTCTAGATATACAAATATAAAATTTGTTTTAATTTCACCAGATGAATTAAAACTTCCAGAGTATGTAAAAAGAGATGTATTAGAAAAAAATAATATAGAATATTGTGAAACAAAAGATATAGAAGAACATATGGGCGAGTTAGATATTCTTTATATGACAAGAGTTCAAAAAGAAAGATTCTTTAATGAAGAAGATTATATTCGTTTAAAAGATTATTACATATTAAATAAAGAAAAATTAAAAAAAGCAAAAGAAGATTTATGTGTATTACATCCATTACCAAGAGTAAATGAAATTTCAACAGATGTAGATGATGACCCAAGAGCATGCTACTTTAAACAAGCAAACTATGGTAAATATATTAGAATGGCATTAATTTTAAAATTGTTGGAGGTAAAATAATGAATATAGATAGTATAAAAAATGGTTATGTAATAGATCATATTAAGGCTGGAAGAGGAATGCAAGTATATAATCAACTTAAATTAAATGAATTGGATTGCCAAGTTGCAATTATAACAAATGCAAAAAGCCAAAAATCTGGAACAAAAGATATTATAAAAATAGATAAAAATATTCCAATAGATTTAGATGTATTAGGATTTATAGATCATAACATTACAGTAAATGTTGTTAAAGATGATTGCATAATAGAAAAAAGAAAATTAAGTCTTCCAGAAAAAATAGTAAATGTTGCAAAATGTAACAATCCAAGATGTATTACATCAGTTGAAAAAGACTTAGACCAAATATTTATTTTAACAGATAAAGAGAATGAAGTTTATAGATGCAAATATTGTGAAATGAGCCTAAAAAAGAAATAAAATATAGAACACTAAAAATACTTCTTGTAAAAAAAATACAAGAAGTATTTTTTGCATAAATTTGAGTATTATGTTATAATTAAATTGATGCGATGGTGCATCATAGAAAAATACAATACTAAACAATTGGAGGTATTAGAATGAAAAAAGTTAGTTTTGCTCGGGTAGGCATTGTTATTGCTGTTGCTGTAGTGCTGGGATGGATGCTGTTATCATGGATTATCAGACCAAACATTGGGGAGTACACAGAGTACAAGTTCGATGTTAAAAACCTGCACCTTTCAACAACAATTGAAGTCGAGAAATCCGGCGAAAACTTTGCCACGGTAAAGGGAAATGTATGGAAGTTTGTGACAGATCCCCTTACAATGTATGATGCAAACGGCAACAAAGCTGCATATGCTGGAGATGAATATCACGTGTTTGCACAGGACTCACATACGATATTTGTGAACAACAATTTAGCTGCAGAAATGGTTGGACGCATTAATCTTTTCGGAGAAACGTATGATATCTACAATGCAAATCAGGAGAAAATCGCCAGAGTAAAGATCAACTGGTTCAACACAAAGGGCACAATGTATGATGCAGAAGGAAATATTGTTGCAGACTACCGGTCATTTCCTTTCTTTAATGACTTTGATATAAGAGTCTCAGAGGATTGTGAAGTGGACGAGGATGTTATTGTGATGATATTCAGTGCATATTACAGTGACCATAAGTTTGATTCAAAATCATCAGGTGGAAGTAGTTCAAAAAGCGAGTAAAATGCAATTGCATAATTTGCTAAAAGAAAAGAGAGACGTGTAAAAGCGTCGCTCTTTTTGAGTTTTAAATGGAATTTAGGGAGAATCAATAAATTTCATTTTTTCTTATGGAATATATATTTGCAGAAGAGTTATTTTATGATATACTACTTTTGTCAAAATATAGTAGAAAGGATTATTGCAAATATGCAATATAAATAGTATAGATATGTATAAAAGAACAGATACAAGACCAATTTTTGTAAAAGATGTACAAATTGGTGGTCAAAATAAAGTTGTAATTCAATCTATGTGTAATACAAAAACAAAAGATGTAGAAGCAACAGTTAATCAAATATAAATCTAGAAAAAGTAGGATGTGAAATTATAAGAGTTGCTTGTTTAGATATAGAAGATGCAAAAGCAATTAAAGAAATTAAAGAAAAAATACATATTCCAATAGTTGCAGATATTCATTTTGATTATAAAATTGCATTAGAAGCAATTAAATCTGGAGTAGATAAAATTCGTATTAATCCAGGAAATATTGGTGATGAAGAAAAAACAAGAGCAGTAGTAGAAGCTTGTAAAGAAAAGCATATTCCAATTAGAATTGGAGTAAATGCAGGTTCTCTTGAAAAAGAATTTTTAGATAAATATGGAAAACCATGTAGTGATGCAATGATAGAAAGTGCTAAACGTCATGTAGAAATATTAGAAAAATTAGACTTTTATGATATAGCAATTTCTTTAAAAGCATCTAATTTAGATATGTGTGTAGAAGCATATGAAAAAGCTGCCAAGGAATTTAAATATCCTCTTCATTTAGGAATAACAGAAGCTGGAACAACGTTTAGTGGAACAATAAAATCTAGTATTGGTTTAAGTGCTTTATTAAGACAAGGAATTGGAGATACAATAAGAGTTTCTTTATCAGATGATCCAATAGAAGAAATTCCAGTATGTAAAGAAATATTAAAAAATTGTAATTTATTTAAAAATAGTCCAAAACTTGTATCATGTCCAACATGTGGTAGAATTCAATATGATATGATTCCAATAGCAAAAGAAATGGAAAAATTTTTACAAACATTAGACTTAGATATTACAGTTGCTATAATGGGATGTGCTGTAAACGGACCAGGAGAAGCAAGAGAAGCAGATATTGGAATAGCGGGAGGAAAAGGAGAAGCTATCTTATTTAAAAAAGGCGAAATAATAAGAAAGATACCACAAGATGAAATAATAGAAACTTTGAAAAAAGAAATTTCTGAAGCTGTTAAACTTTAGTTGTTACAGCTTCAGTACATAATAATTTATAAAATAAATTATTATGGTCATTAGAAAATTGCAACCGAAAAAGGAGAAAAAATGAATTATCCAGAAAAAATAAAAAAAGGTGATTTAATAGGAATTTGTGCACCATCAGCTGGAATATCTGAAGAGGAAAAAATTAAAAAGCTAGAAGAAGCAGAAAATCAACTAACAGAATTAGGATATAAAATAATAGAAACTAAAAGTGTAAGACTAGAAGAAAAGGGAAGAAGTACTTCAGCTAAACAAAGAGCTGAAGAATTTATGGAACTTTGGGAAAATGAGCAAGTAAAATTAATTTTATGTGCAACAGGTGGAGATTTTCTTTGTGAAATGCTAGATTATCTTAGACTTTGATAGAATAAATAAATCTAAACCAAAATGGATACAAGGATATTCAGATATTACAGGATTAAGCTTTTTATTTAATACAATTTTAGATATTCCAACAATGTATTGTCAAACAGTAAAAGACTATGCAATGAGACCATTATTTAGAAATTTAACAGATTGCTTAGAAATAGAATCTGGAAATGAAATAGTTCAAGAATCTTTTGAATTATATGAAAAAGAATGGTTTGCAGAAGGAGTAGAAAATCCTAATCATTTATATAACTTAACAGAAAAAGTTGAATGGAAAAATATTATTGGTGGAAATAAAATAGAAATACAAGGAAGAAGTTTAGGTGGATGTTTAGATTGTATAAAATGTTTTATAGGAACAAAATATGATAATGTAAAAAATTATATAGAAAATCATAAAGAAGATGGAATAATTTGGTTTTTAGAATGTTTTGAAATGAATACATCAGAAGTTTTAAGAACTTTATGGCAAATGAAAAATAGTGGATATTTTAAAAATTGTAATGGAATTATTTTTGGAAGACCATTATTTATTAGAAACGATTATGATGTAGAGTTTAATCAAGCAGTAGTAGATGCAATAGGAGATTTAAATATTCCTATAATATGTGATGCAGATATAGGACATGTATCTCCACAAATAGCAACTGTAAATGGTGCAATTTTAAAAATCACATCAGAAAATGGAAAAGGAAAAGTAGAAACATTTTTAAAATAAATTACAGTATTATCAATTTAGGAGGATTTTATGATAGTAAAAGAAAAAGAATCTGAAGTAATAGAAAATGCAGAAATAATTACAAATAATGCAGAAGTTTCTATAAAACCTGAAAATAAAAAAAGAGATTCTTCAATTGATTTAATAAGAATAGTAGCTTGTTTAATTGTTATTGCAGTACATTTGAGCTTAAGAGTATTAAATCAAGCCTATAATAGAATTGATTGGAGTAGATTATTAGAAAAAAGTTTTTTGACAGATGGAGTACCACTATTTTTAATGATTACAGGCTTTTTCTTAGCAAATGGACGTAGTTATAAAAAAATATGGAAAAATACATTTTTAAGAATACTATTACCATCAATAATCTATGTAATATTTACTCAAATTTTTTATATGTTTATTATAAATAAAGAAAGCATTATGTGGTGTATTCAAAATGCTTTTACTAATTTAAATGGGCTACGGAATATTTCATGGAATTTTAACAGGAAGTATGACTGCTATAAATAGTTTATGTGATCATTTATGGTATATATTATCTTACATAAAAATTGTAATTTGGATACCAGTACTATGGCTAATTTGTAAAGAAGAAAAAAATGCAAAACTTGCTCGTAGAATCATAATTGCTTTTGGATTAATAGGAGCAGTAATTATAGATATTCAAAGATTTATAACACTTCCACAAATAGGTGCTATAAAAGTATTTGGTTTAGTAGATAGAGAACTACTATATGTATTATTAGGATATGAGCTTTTTGTACATAAAGATAAAATTAAGGGAAATAAAAAGTTATTTGTTTTATCTGGTATTACATTTTTACTTATAAACTTTATTAGATATAAAATAGAAGTCCAATATATGGTTATAAACAACTTTGTGGATGTACTTGGAAGAGAAAGTTTTATAACTTGGAGAGATACAGCTTTGAGTCTAATTTCAAGTATTGCTTTATTTGCAGGAATATATTCATTACAAATAAATAATGAAAAAATAAGTAAAGTTATTACATGGGTTGCAGATAAAACATTTGGTATTTATTTAATTCATTATTTAATAATTGCAAAAGTTGATTTATATAAATTTGAAGTAATAGAGAAATTTTATGCTGAATTAATTTACTTAGGCATAGGTATTGTTACAACTTTTGTAGCTTCACTATTAATTGTTGTTTTGCTAAAAAAATTCAAAAAATGTGTATCTTTTTTAAAAAAGATATGATAGAATGTCGCGTATAAAAGAGAACTATATTTTCTAAATAAATGTTAAAGAAAATATAAAATTAGGAGGTCTAAATTATGGAATTAAAAAGATGTGTTCGTTGTGGTAAATTTTATGCAGCAGATGTAGATGTTTGCAAAGAATGTGAAAAGAAAGACGTTGCAGATTTAAGTAAATTAAAAGGATTTTTTGCTGATAATTATGTAAATGGTGTTTCAAAATTAGAAATATCAGCATTTACAGGAATAAGTGCAAGAAATTTAAATAGATATTTAGGCTATGAAGAATTCAGTGGAATATATATTCCAGAAGGTACAGAAGAAATATCAAAAGGAAATGTTAGCTTATAATATTAGGGGGAATTTTAATGACAGATATAATTAAAGAACTTGAAGATAGAGGATACATAGAACAATTAACACATGAAAAAGAGATGAGAGAACTTTTTCAAAAAGAAAGTGTTAGTTTTTATATAGGAATAGATCCAACTGCAAATAGTATGCATATTGGACATTTTGTTGCATTAATGGTTGCATCAAGACTTCAAAAAGCTGGTCACAGACCAATAATTTTAATGGGTGGTGGAACAGCTGCAATTGGAGATCCATCTGGAAGAACAGATATACGTCAAATGCTTACAAGAGAGCAATTAGATGCAAATGTTGAAGCAATAAAAAAACAAGCTGAAAGATTTGTTTCTTTTGAAGGAGAAAATGCAGCAATTATTGTTAATAACAAAGATTGGCTTTTAGATTTAAATTACATAAACTTTATGAGAGATATTGGAAGTAAATTTACAGTAGCAAGAATGATATCTCAAGAATGCTACAAAAATAGATTAGAAACAGGTTTAACATTTTTTGAAATGGGATATCTTTTACTTCAAAGTTATGACTTTTTATATTTACATGATAATTACAATTGCAAAATGCAAATTGGTGGAAATGATCAATGGTCAAATATAATAGGTGGTGTTGAATTAATAAGAAAAATTGGAACAGAAGATTCTTATGGTTTAACATTTAAACTTTTAACAACAGCAGATGGTAAGAAAATGGGTAAAACAGCCAAAGGTGCTTTATGGTTAAATCCAGAAAAAACATCTCCATATGAATTTTATCAATATTGGAGAAATATTGGAGATACAGAAGTAAGAAAAGTGTTAACACTACTTACATTTTTACCAGATGAAGAGGTTGATAGATTATCATCATTAAAAGATGAACAAATAAATGAAGCAAAAAAAGTTGCAGCTTTCGAAATAACAAAATTAATTCATGGTGAAGAAGAAGCTATAAAAGCTAAAGAAGCTGCAGAAGCATTATTTGGAAATGGTGGAAACATAGATAATATGCCAACAACAAAATTAGAGGATGCAAATATTTCTATTTTAGATGCTTTAGTTTTAACAGGTGTTGCTCCTTCAAAAGGACAAGCCAAAACATTAATTGCTCAAGGTGGAATATCTTTAAATGATGTAAAAGTAGAAGATATATCATATAAATTAACAGATGAAGACTTTAAAGAAGGATATGCAATTTTAAGAAAAGGTAAAAAAGTATATCATAAATTAGAAAAATAAAATTAAGACTTGTATATAAAGAAGAGCACATTTATACTTTAAAGTAAATTTGTGTTCTTTTTTTGATTCTAGGGGAATATATGAAAAAAATAAATGAATTAGTTAAGAAATTTAAATTAAATATAATTTGTATAATACTTATATTAGCTCTTAGTATATTTTTAAGAGTTTATAAATTAGATCAAATACCAGATGGAGTTAATGTTGATGAAGCTGGAATGGCATATGATGCATTTTGTTTAGCAAATTTTAGAGTAGATAGAGCATTAAATAAATTGCCAGTATACTTTGTTAATTTTGGTGGTGGTCAAAGCATCTTATATGGATATGTAACAGCAATATTTATTAAAATGTTTGGATTTAAATTATTTTGGATGAGACTTACTGCCGTTATTTTTAATTGTATTGCAATTCTGCTATGCTATTTTATGATAAAAAAGCATATAGGAGAAAAATCAGCTCTTTTAGTAACAGCGTTATTAGCAATAAATCCTTGGAATATAATGGCATCAAGATGGGGATTAGACTGTAACTTATTAGCGCCATGTTTAATAATTTCATTATTCTTTTTACTAAGGGCACAAAAGTGGTACGATTATTTGCTAGCAGGAATATCAATTGGAGTAACTTTGTACACATATGCATTGTCTTATGCTATAATACCAATTTTCTTATGTTTAGTATTAGTATATATGTTATATACAAAGAAAATCATGTTTAAGAATATTGTTGTTTTAGGAATACCAATCTTTATATTTGCAATTCCTTTAATGTTAATGATTTTAGTTAATAATGGAATAATTAATCAAATAAATTGGATTATAACAATACCAAAACTTCCAAATTATAGAGGTTCAGAAATAAGTTTAGGAAATGTAATACTAAATTTAAAATCATTAGATACAATTTTTATTTATGATGATTTACCATTTAACTCATTATCTAAATATGGAACTCTTTATAATTTTGCAATTGTACTTGCTGTCATAGGATTTGTTATAGAACTATATAATTTTGTAATAAATATTAAAAATAAAAAATATACAGCAAATTCAGTTATATTATTATTGTTTATAGCAAGTTTTTCATTTATGATGTGCATAGATGATTTACATATATCTAAGGCAAATGCGATATATTTTCCTTTAATATTTTTTGAATATTCAGCAATTTATTTTATATATAAAATGCAGAAAATAAAATTAACTAAAGAACTTCATATTAAAGAAAAAATTAAAATATTAGTATGTAGATTATTATTAGTTGTTATTACAATACTATATATAGTAAATTTTGTATCATTTTCAAACTACTATTTTACAAAATATGCTACTGATTATGCACAGCAACAGTTCTTCGAAAATGACTTGTTACGAGTTCTAGAACAAGTAAATGGAAGAGCAGAATTTAAAGAAAAAGATGTATATATTTATACTGGAGCAGAACAGCCATACATATACACTCTTTATGCAAATCCAATTTCTCCATATGATTTTAATGAAACAAGAGACGAATATAATAATTATGGAAGATATACAGTATTAACTGAAAGAACAGTTGATGAAAGTGGAGTATATATAGTAAGAGCAGATTCAGATTTTAGTTATGAACTTGCGACATATCATGGATTTGTACATGAAGAAATAGGAACTTATATATTACTTTATCAAATGTAGTTTATAAATATAGAAAGGGAATAATCTATGAGTAAAAAACTAAAATTTTTAATAATACTAATAGTTGTTATTGCATGTATAGGTCTTGTTTGTGGAATACGTGCAATAAGAAATTTAGTTGTTTTAAATAATATAATTAGTAATTTAGAATCAAATATAGAGAAAAATAATTACTATTTAAAAACAACTGTAAAGGCAGGAGAAAAATCTTCTAAAACAGAAGCTTATTACAAAGATGGAATAGGAAAAAACATTTCTAGTAATGGAGTATATACTTGGGTAGATGGAAAAGAAGCATATATGGTAGATGAAGAAAACAAAAAGATTTATATTATGGAAATATCACAAGAAAATGCTATATCTCTTGTCTCAAGCGAAATGTTTATGAGCTTAATTCCAGGATATTCCAAAAATATATTTGAAAGATTTGTAATGGTAGGAAGTTTAGTAAATAGTGTAAAATCTGAAAAAGTAAGTGATGAAAAATGTTATAAAATATCTGTAAAAGATGGAGATATTACTAAAAGTATTTGGGTAACCAAAAGTAGAAGTTTTCCAATAAAAGCAGAAGTAGAATTTGCAAATGGAGAAGTTTTTGGGTATGAATATGATTTAAAATTCTTTATTACAAAATTAAAAGATGTAGAGTTACCAGATTTATCAGAATATAAGTTTTATGATTATAAGACAGGAGAAGAAATTAAAGGATAAATTTTTAAAATTTATCCTTTTTTGTAACGAAATTCGAAAATTTACGTCTAATATTATAGAAAGGAGTAAAACCATGCAAAAAATTGAAAAGATATATCAAGAATATTATTCAGTAGTGTACAAATATTTAATTTGTTTAACGGGAAATATTGATATTGCAGAGGAATTAACTCAAGAAACTTTCTATAAAATGATTAAGAAAATACATACATTTAAAGGTAATTCCAAAATTTCTGTATGGCTGTGTGAAATTGCCAAAAACTTATGGTATGACGAACTCAGAAAACGAAAAATTAAAACAGTTTCATACGATGAATTAAAAAATGTTGATTTATCTAGAAGTTTAGAAAATGAATATATAAATAAAGAAGAGATAGATGAAACAAATAATAAAATAAATAAATTAGACTTACTTACCAAAAGAGTCTTTTATCTGAGATTAAATGCAGAAATGTCGTTCAAGGAAATTGGACAAGTTCTTGGTAAAACTGAAACATGGGCTAGAGTAACATTTTATAGAGGGAAACAAAAAGTAAAGGAGGAAAGTAAAGATGGAGAATAAATGTAAAATTGTACAAGACTTATTACCTACATATATTGAAAGTTTAACATCTGGTGAAACCAATACTTTTATTAACGAACATATAGATTCTTGCAAAGAGTGTAAAAAAATATATGAAAATATGAAGGAAGAAATAGAAAACAAGAATATTGAAGATACGGAAATTATAAATGAAATAAAAAAATATAAAACAAGAGTAAATTTAATTAAGGCTATTTTTATAACAATTATCTTAATAATTATTTTTTCTATAATTGGAACAATAAGCTACAGATTTTATGTTGTAAAAAAAGCTTATGTTAGAAATACTAATTATAAAGAGTTTGAAAGTTTTACTGTTGAAGAATATGATGATTCAGTAGAACACTATGAAAAACATTATACAACATATTACTTTAGAGATATTATGAAAAAATATTATGGTGATGAGTTAAAAGAATATTACGATGGAGAAAAACACTATTTCTTTGATAATGATAATATGACATATTGGATAAAAAATGAAAAAGTAAATACTGCTCTAAATATTAATATAAGCATAATAGATGGAATGGAAAATATTATTAAAGATAACGGAAAAATAAGCAATTTAGAAATTTTAAAATTTGTTACTTTTACTAAAGATCTTACAATAAATACACGTCGATTTAGAGATAAAAAATATTATCAAATTTATTGTGATGGAAAAACTATGTTTTTTGACACAGATACATTTTTTGCAGAAAGAGTTCAAGATCAAAAAGAAAAGTATGTATATGAAGAGCCAAAGGAATATAGAGTAAGAACCGCAAATGTTGGATGGAGAGAAATTCAAGAACCAGATTTTTCAAAATATACACTTATAGAGAAATAGTAAAGGGGGAATTACTATGAAAAAAGATGAATTAGAAAAAGTAAAAGCACAATATAATAGATATATTAAGATAATAAAAGTAATAGTTATAGTACTAATGATAGTTGCAGTAATACTATTATCCAAAACAATATATAAGTTTAGTATTGTATATAAAGTAATACAAAATAATGTTTGGATGAATTTAGGCGATAATTATAAAATAACTACATATGATGAAAAAATAGGTGATGTAAAACTTATTCAATATAAAAAAGATGGAACTAAAAAATATACAAGTGAAGATGGAAATATAAGTTATATAACTTCAAATGAATGGTATCAAATTATGACAGAGTCTAAAGTTTATGCTATTAATACAGATGATATTGTTCAACTATTATATGTTCCAAAAGAAAGTCTATTTTCAGGAGAAACATTTTTGAATGAAAGATTTCAAAGAAAACAAGCTATAAAAAATGGAATGAACTATGAGATAGGCAAAGAAAATTATAATAATAAAGATTATATGATTTTATATACTGGATATACAAAATATTATATTGATAAAGATGATTTTATTATTAAATATAAAAAGAGTGGAAATGATTTTTATAGATATGAAATTGAAACAAATGTAGTTACTGATGAAGATATAATGCTTCCAGACCTTAGTGAGTATACTAAAATGGAAGGTAGTGAATAATAGAAATGTTGAAGAGGGTATTCTTATTAAATACCCTCTTTTCAAATTAATAATTTCCATTAGTAAATTCTTTACCTTCAAATCTATTTCCAGACTTTACAGTATTTATAATATTTTGAATATCATCTATATTTTCATCTAAAATATCTATACGAACATTTGTGCAGTTAAATTCATGAGGTTTCACAGACAATGTTTTACTATTAAATATTGTAGTAATAGTTTGCATATTATCTGGAACAATTCTAAAATCAAAATTCATTCTATCTTTTAGAGAATACTTTTTATTATTTAGACATTTTTTATCACAGTCTTTATAGCATTTATTTGATTTTCCAAGATAACAATAGTTATTTGTCATAACAGGTAGTTTTCCATAAACAATTAATTCTGTAGTTAAAGAAGATAAGTTTTGAACTTCGTTTGTAGTAAATTTATCTAATTCTGGAGAAACAGTAATTGTAGATAAATTTAATCTATGTAATGTTTCTACTGACATATTGTTATATATGTTCAAATTAAAGTTTCCTATTAATTCTAAATTAAATTTAGCTAATATCTCAATTTGAGAAATATGAGACACAACAAAACCTCTAATATTAAATTCGTTTACTATTTTATTAAAATCTATTTTTGCAGTATCTTTTAAAACATGTGGCATATAAACAAAAACAGGGAAGTGATTACATATATTTTGTACTTGTGATTTTGAGTTTATAAAATATTTTAAAGGAATATATAGTCTATTAATATTTTGTAACTCAGTATACTCTATATTTTCGTTTATAACATTTAATAATAAAGAGATGCTATTATTTAAATTATCTCTTGAAGAGGTACATGCAATTTCGTTTTCAATGTTAATTTGAGTATGTTTAAGGCTATGAGTATGCTCTTTTATAACAAGATTTTCCAATCCTTCTAAAGCGTTTCTTCTTAAATCATTTAATATACTTATTTTAGGAATAAATAATCCATCATCTAGTATTACATTTAAATTTTCGAATTCGAATTCTGTAGAACCAGTTTTTGAGAGTTGTTCAACTATTTTGTCTTTTGTAATTGGTCTATTTAATGCTTTTTCTGGAACAATAGTAGAAGTAACATTAAATTCTAATCCTTTGTAAAATCCTTCATTAGACCAAATTTTAAAAGAAATAGGTGAGTTTTCTTTTATAATTATTTCTCCATTTAGTTTTATTTTTCTAAAGTTTTTATCTTCTTTAAAAGTAGGAGAGATAGATTTATTTAATTTTGCTGTTTCAATTCTATAAATTTTAGAACCAACAGAAATTTTTCCTTTCATACGACCAATTTTAACAGTAGTTCCTTTTTCTAAAGTTTCAAAATTTTTGTTATCAATCATAAGTTCAGAAACAGTATAACTTTCATTATTTATAGATATTTTATCTCCAATAGATAAAGTATTTTCAAGTTTCAATTTTAAATGCCCTTTATTTTCATTAATATGAGAAACTGTACCTACATAAAATCCCATATTATTTGGTTTATCTTTAAATATTAATTCTTTATTTGGAGAAGGTTTAAAGTGTCCAGTAGAGAAACTGCCTCTATTAAAAACTTGTGTAAGTTCTTCTTTATCTGTAAGACCAGTTTCAGAATTTTTAATAGATAATTCTTTATTTATCATATTTCTTAAAGTATCATTATCTAGATTTATATTTTCTAATACTAAATTAATGTATTTTCTATAAACTCTTGTAACTACACCTACATAGAAAGGTGTTTTCATACGCCCTTCAACTTTAAAAGAATCAACACCTAATTTTATAAGTTCAGGTAAAAATTCTAATCCACAATTATCACGAGGACTCATTAAATAACCTTTATCAATTGTTTTTGTATTATTTTCTACTAATTCATAAGGAAGTCTACAAGGTTGTGCACATAGTCCACGATTTCCAGAACGACCACCAATCATACTAGATAATAAACATTGACCAGAATATGATATACAAAGTGCACCATGAACAAAAACTTCAAGTTCTATTTTTGTATTTTTTCTTATATATTCAATTTCATTTATAGATAGTTCTCTAGATAAGACAACTCTAGAAAATCCTAATTTTTCTAATTGACGAACACCATCTAAATTATGAACAGTCATTTGTGTACTAGCATGTAAAGGAATTTCAGGATAATTTTTTAGCAAGTATGTAGCTAATCCTAAATCTTGTACAATTATAGCATCAACTCCTAAATTATATGCATCTATTGCAAGATTAACAGCATTTTCAAATTCATCATTTTTAATTAATGTATTTAATGTTAAATGAACTGAAACATTTCTTAATTTAGCATATTTAATTGCTTCTAATAATTCTTCATTTCCAAAGTTAGTAGCTCTTGCACGAGCATTAAAAGATGATGCTCCAAGATATACACTATTTGCGCCATTTTGTACAGCTGCTTTTAAACATTCAAAATCTCCGACAGGAGATAATAATTCTGGACTTTTCATAATTTATTTTTCCTTTCAATTTTACATAAAACAAATTATAACACATAGAGTGGTAAAGTTCAATGAAATTTGGGAACGTAGACTAAAATTCAAAATTTATGTTATTAAAATGTAACAGAAAAAATATGAAAATTAAATAAATTGAGAAAACTTAATAAAATAAGGTGTTTAAAAAATGCTTTTTATTAAGTATATAACTTAATAATATGATTTACTCTCATTTTACCATAAAATCTGGTAAATTCAAGTTTAGAAAAATATGTACAATTTAAATGGAGTAAATTGATTTGTGCCAATAATACTAGGTGTTACATGGATTTTTAAATTATTATTAAGTTATATACTTAATAATAATTTATGGAGGCGATATATGAAATCACAAATAACAAATAAAATAAGAAAAATAATTTTAGCTATTTTCTTATTAATCTTGGTAATATTTGTAAAAACAGAAGTTTTTGCAAAAGAAGGAGATGTTGCAACTTATGGTAAAGATTATTTTGAAGAAGAATATTCAAATGGATATATTAGAAATTGCTCATATACTAATGTTATACGAACATCTTCTGGTGTAAAATTAAATTCAAATTTTTATACTGGCAACAATACAAGCAAATCTGAATATATAGACTATTCAAAGGCTGCTAGGTATATAAATAGTGATGGAGAACCAATATGGCTTGATATGAGAGTTTATATTTGGACAAATAAAGCAAGTAGTTCATGGCAATTATATAAAACTTGGTTTGGTGTAGAAAATCATAGTGGAAGCCAACATACAACTATGGAATTTCATTTTTACACACCAGGATATTGTGGAGATGAAAATTATGAACAATCATTTAATGGTATTACTTGCTTGGCAGATATTGATTATTGTGAAGGTTTTCTTGTATATTCTGGATATAATAAATTTTATTTTAGAGCTGGAACACCAATAATATATATTTCTAAAGGAAGTAAAAATAGTAGCAATGGAAATAATCCTTTTAGTACAAGTGGAATAGCTGAGTATCCATATTTTTTTGGAACTAGAGATAATAGTAATATTGATAAGTGTTGGCTAGAAATTAATAGTACACCAACTGAACCATTTAAGATTGTATATGGAACAAGAAGTAGCTGGTTTGGAGCACCTATGTATTATACAGGAACAAATATTGAGTATTATGTAGATGGCGTACTAAAGGACACTGCATATTGTGTATCATATGGCAATTATAGACTTATAAATACATCAAAGTTTGAAGCACAGAAATATGGGTATAATATTGATGGATGGTATACAGATTCTAATTATACTAAAAAAGCATACAATGGTATTATAGGAGAAACTACTTTAAGATTATATGGAAGATATATAAAATATACAATAACAGTAGATAATGATAAAAATGGACATACATATAATTCGTATCAAGTATTCAAAGGTAATTATTATGAAAAAGAAGATGAAAATGGAAGCAAAAAGCCAATATTATCGAATATAGAATGGAGTTTAGAATTTCAAAAAGAAATAGCAACAGATAATGAAGGAGAACAAAGTAAAACACATGGAGATAAAATTTTAGAAATTTTAAAAGAAACAAATTCAAAGTTATATACAGATTGTGAAACAGCAGAAGATATAGCTAAAGCATTACAAGGAATGCCAAATGATGGGGAAGTCATAAGAGAATTTACAGATATAGTTGGAAAATATATTTTAGATAATAACATTCCAATAACAAAAGGAACATCAACACTTTTAGAAGAAAAAGATAAAGGTGGAAATGTAATATCAAACTATAAAATAAAAGACCTAGAACCAGGATATTATATAGTAATAGATGCAAAAGCAAATGAAAAAGATGATGCATATAGCAGATATTTAATAGATGTAGTGCAAGATGTAACAATGGAACCAAAGTCATCTATACCAAAATTAAAGAAAAAAGTAATAGGAAATAATGTTAAAACAAAAATAGATGGAACATATGTTGAAGATGAAAAAAGAAATACAGCAACATACAAAATGCCATCTGAAAATTATAATGCAGAAGACTATGACATAGAGTTCGAATTAAAATCATACATTCCAAATCCAGACGGATATAGTACATACAAATTTGAAATAGTAGATATATTAGCCAAAGGATTTGATTATGATAAAAATTCTATAAAAGTAATGTTGGGAGAAAATGAATATCCAAAAACAAGAATAAACAAAGTTAGTGAAACAGTAGAAAATTATATAATTAAAGATATAAAAATAGATGAAAAAAATTATGCAGAATACAAAAATTATTTTGAAGAAGAAGGAAAAGAGTATCTTGACGGATATGCAGAATCTCAATATGGTAAGACATTAATTTTAATTGAAATAAGTGGTTTGGTAGAACAATTAAATGATGGTATTATAGAAAAAGGACAATATATAATTTTAACATATAATGCTAAACTAAATGGAAAAGGTGAAGTTGGAAATACACCCAATATAAATGAGGCATATTTGAAATATTCAAATGATCCATATCATAATGACAAAATTACACAAACAACAACACAAACTACATATACATACACAATAGATTTAGACTTAAGCAAAATAGCAGAACTAAAAAATGAAGATTCAGAAAAAATATATTTATCTGAAGCAGAATTTGAAATATATAATGAGCCAAATACAGTTGAAAGCAGAACACCAATAGCAAGAATAACAACAGATGAAATGGGACAAGCATTTTACAGTAGCTTAGGAGCTGGAACATACTATCTAAAAGAAACAAAATCACCAGAAGGCTATAATAAATTAAGAGAAGAAATCGAAATTGAAGTAATTGCAACATGTGATGAATTTGGAACAATAACATGGAATGTAGAAGAGAAAACAAACAATAATTTGTTATTTGTACATGTAGCAGAAAAAGAAGGAACAACAATACCAGAGATTAAACTACAAATAGAAAACGCTTCAGGATTTCAGTTACCAGTAACTGATGGAAATGGAACAATAATATATACAATAATAGGTTTAAGTATAATTACAATTGTAATTACATATAAAATCAAACAGAAAAAGAAGTTCACAATCTGTAACAAATAAATTTTAATAGCTTATGAAAATAAAAAATTAAATATTTACTTTTATCCAATTTAAATATAGAATAGTTTTATCTTGAAAGGAGATGTTTAATTTTGGGTGGAAGAAGAGAATTAAGAACAGGAGCAAATAGTAAAAGAAAACTTAATTGGACAAAAGTTATAATTGCAATTGTAGTATTAGTTTTAGCAATTGTTTCTATTATACTTCTTGTAAGAAATAAAGATAACAATAATGGAGATATTAATGAAGAAAACAAAGGAATTGCAAAGGAAGTAAAAGAAGAGCAAAGTCAAGAAAATGAATATAAGAGTATTGAAAAAATGCTTGAAGAATTTGGTGGTGAAATTATAGAACAAGTAAATTCAGATACTTATTATATAAATAAAGACGATAAAACTTATACTGCCTATGTTAATGATGAGATAGTAGAGGGAAAAATTGTCCCATGGACAGGTGCGTCAAATCAACCTGCAATAGATGAGGCTGGAAATATTAATATATATACTGCAGAAGAATTAAAATGGGTTGCAGATCAAGTAATAAATGGTGAAAAAAACTTTAGTGGTGTTACTATAACTTTAAGACAACATTTAGATTTAGGCGGAAGAAAAAATGAAGAAGGAAAGTGGGAAGGAAAAGAATGGACACCTATAATTGGTTTTTTGGATGAACTTCCTAAAAAAGATGAAAAAACAAATGAAAATAAATCAGATGAACAACCAATAGAAGATGACTCTATTGACATTATTAATGAAAACTTGAAGAGATTTGCAGGTGTTTTTGATGGAAATGGATTTAATATAAGAGGTTTATATATAAATGCAAGCAAAAGATATCAAGGTTTATTTGGGATATCTAGTGGTATAATTCAAAATTTAATTATAAAAAATAGCTGTATAAATGGCGGAATAGGAACAGGAGCTGTTGTTGGAATAAATAATGGCAAACTTGTAAGCTGTCGTATTGAAAATACAGAAGTTAGTGGAGCCTCAAAAACAGGAGGAATTTGTGGAATTGCAATGAGCAGTTCATATCTTGAAGGTTGCACTACATCTGATAATTGTATTATCTCAGGCGGAGATTATACAGGAGGAATTATTGGATATGTAAATAATAATTCTACTATAATTAGTGCTGAAAATGAATCAATAATTTCAGGAAATAATTTTGTTGGAGGAATTACTGGTGTTACATTTTATGGTAGTTCAATAGAAAATTCTACAAATCGTTCTAATTGTATTATAGGTGAAAAATATATTGGTGGTATTGTGCGGATATTCACAAGCACAAATAGAAAAATGCACAAACATGACATTAAAAAATGATGGATATATAAAAGGAACTGCTTATGTTGGAGGCATTGCAGGTGTTAATTATATTATGGGGAATGTTGAAAACTCTTTAAATAGTGCAAAAATAATTGGGCTAGAGGATAATTGTGGTGGTATAGTTGGAGTAAATAATGCTAATATATCTAATTGCTACAATAGAGGAAATATAGATGCCTCAAACTGTACTGGTGCTAAAATAGGAGGAATTTGTGGTCAAAATATTTCAGACAGTTATATCAATTCATCATATAATATAGGAAAAATTGATTTCAAGTCTGTAGCAGATGGAGTAGTAGGAGCGGACTTTGGAACAATCTCTAATTGCTATTATTTAGACACATGTATCAATAGTAAAAATAGTAATTATGTAAAAACACAAGATGAATTAAAAAGTATTATTTTAAATGATTTGGGAGATTTTTATAAAGAAGATAAAGGAAATATTAATTTAGGATATCCAGTTTTAAATTGGGAAATTTCAGAATAAAATCCAAAAGACAAATTTGAATGATTACATTCTAGTTTGTCTTTTTATTATTTAAAAAATGTAAAGTTAGAATTAAAATATTGAATATTATGTAAAATTATGGTAAGATATCAAATGAAACTATTTACAGTTATAGGGAATAAGTATATTTCCTAGTAAGATGTCGATTATTGAAAGGAGATTTTCGATGCGAAAAAATGGAAACAGTTCACGGCTTTTTAAAATTTGGGCAATAACTATGGTAATATTATTGCTTGTAAGAGCAGTTATATCTGGCGCCAACAATGATACAGTTTTGACATATGATGAGGTCATTACTGCAATAAGAGAAGAACAGGTGGAGAAAATAACTGCACATCAGGATTCTTTAAGCATTCAGCTTGTTATGAAGGATGAGTCACAGAAGACTGCCACTATTCCAAGCATGGATGAGCTTTCAGGAGTATTACTGCAGGAAATGGAGAATGAAAATCAAATTGAATTTGAAATCCAAACTACTTCATTTTTTTCATCATTGTTTTCTACATTTTTAAGTCTTGCACTTACCATTGCGTTGTTCTCAATTATGATGAAAAGAATGACTGGTGGAGGAGATTATTCTGTAAAACCAGTTACATCCAAAGTTCGGTTTTCAGATGTTGCGGGAATTGATGAAGAAAAAGCTCAGCTTGAAGAAGTAGTAACATTTCTTAAAAACCCAGATAGATATATCCAAATGGGTGCCAGAATTCCAAAAGGAATCTTGCTCAATGGCGATCCTGGAACTGGAAAAACTTTACTTGCGAAAGCAATTGCTGGTGAAGCAGGTGTTCCATTTTTCCAGACAACAGGCTCCAGTTTTGAAGAAAAGTTTGTAGGAGTTGGGGCAGATAGAGTAAGAAAACTTTTTGCAGCGGCTAAAAAAGCAGCTCCATGTATCATATTTATTGATGAAATCGATTCGGTTGCTCAAAATAGATACAGTGGAAAATCATACAGTGAGCAGACTCTTAATCAGTTACTTGCTGAAATGGACGGTTTTGGTACAGAAGAAAACATTATAGTAATTGCTGCAACAAACCATATTGATATTTTGGATCCGGCTATTACAAGGCCTGGCAGGTTTGATAGACATGTGTTTATTCCGAAACCAGATGTAAATGCCAGAGAGAAGATTTTAAGAATTCATGCAAAAAACAAAAAGTTTTCGAGCGATGTTTCTATTAAGGATATTGCAAAGAGAACAGTTGGATTTGCAGGAGCAGATTTGGAAAATCTTTTAAATGAGGCTGCAATTTACTCAGTAAATAATGGAAAACAGTATATTTCTGCATCTGATATTGATGAGGCTATTGCCAGAGTTTTAGTAGGACTTAAGAAAGGTGATGCTGCAATTTCAGACGAAGAAAAATGGCTTACAGCTGTACATGAAGCTGGCCATGCAATTGTTTCTGCTGTTGTTCGTCCAAACATAAAAAACTTTGGAATTTCAATAGTTCCTCGTGGTAATGCAGGTGGATATAATGTGTTTGATGAATCAGATTACATATATAGAAGAAAATCAGATTTGCTTATGCAAATGAAAGTCTTATATGGCGGTAGAGTAGCAGAGGAAATTATCTTGAATGATATTTCCAGTGGCGCATCAAACGACCTTGAACGTGCAAGTCATATTGCTCACATGATGATTACACGTTTTTCTATGAATGGCAGCTTGCTTACAAAAATCACTTCTGAAGGGAATTTTAATCAGCAGCTTGATACAAAAAGCGTTGATGAAGCAGAGAAAATTTGTAGGGAAAACTATGAGGAAACAAGACATGTTGTAAATGCACATGTTGATGTAATCAAAAAACTTGCTAAGGAGCTCTTTGAGCGTGAATATCTTTCTCAGCAGGAAGTAGAAGAATTTATGAAAAGTAATCTTTAATCAAAAGACATTCTTAAAAAACAAAACTGCATCTCGAAATTTGAGGTGCAGTTTTTGGTTTTGAGTAAAGTCTAAAAATGAAACTTATTTTACATGTATAATTTTATTTATTATTGCTAAATTTTATAGCGAAAAAAGTCAATGAAAACTTTCAAAAAAAGCTTGCAATTACTGGAAAAAAATAGTATAATAATATTGTCTTATAAATTAACTAGAAAGAGTGGGAACCAATCCCACTCTTTACTAATGTTTTGGAGGTGAAAGTTTGGCATCTATAAATATAGAAAGTAAAGTAGAAATACTTTTAAAACCTATAATTACAAATCTGGGATATGATTTATATGATGTTAGGTATGAAAAAGAAGGTAAAGATTATTATCTAAGAATAATAATTGATAAACCAGAAGGGATAGATATAAACGATTGTGAAACAGTAAATAATGCTATTAACGATATTTTAGATGAAGCAGATTATATAAAAGATCAATACTTTTTAGAAGTATCATCACCAGGACTTGAAAGAGTTTTACGAAAAGATAAGCACTTTATTAGTCAAATTGGAAATGAAATTTCAGTAAAACTTTTTAAACCAATAGAAAAGAAAAAAGAATTTATTGGTATTTTGGAAAACTTTAATGAGACAGACGGAATAACATTAAAAGTTGATAACACAACAATGAAAATAGATTTAAAAGATATAGCTGTTGCAAAAACTATATTTAATTGGTAGGAGGAAAAATAAAAATGAAAAACGTTGATGTTAAAGAATTTATTACAGCTTTAGATGAAGTAGAAAAAGAAAAAGGAATTAGTAAAGATTATCTTGTAGAAGCTATTGAAGAAGCTTTAGTAAAAGCTTACAAACAAAATTACGATGCAGATGAGAATGCAGATAATGTAAAAGTTACAATAGACAAAATTACAGGAGAAATTCATGTATATTCAGCTAGAGAAGTAGTTGAAGAATTTCCAGTTCCTGAATTAGAAATTAGTTTAGAAGAAGCTCAAAAAATTGATAAATATTATAATATTGGAGATGTAGTTAACATAGAAGTTAAACCTAAAGATTTCGGAAGAATTGCAGCTCAAAAAGCAAAACAAGTTGTTGTACAAAAAATTAGAGAAGCAGAAAAAGATATGATATTTACAGAATTCAACGACAAAAAAGGTGAAATTGTTACAGGTTTAATTCAAAAAGCAGATGGAAAATTAGTTGTTTTAGATTTAGGAAAATTAGAAGGAGTTATGCCTCAAAAAGAACAAATTCCTACTGAAAATTATAGAGTAAACGATAAAATAAGAGGATATGTTCTACAAGTAGAAAAAGGATTAAAAGGAACTCCACAAGTTATAGTTTCAAGAAGTCATCCAGATTTCGTAAGAAAATTATTTGAATTTGAAATACCAGAAATATATGAAGGATTAATAGAAATAAAGTCTGTATCTAGAGATCCAGGTTCAAGAAGTAAAGTTGCTGTATATTCTAAAGACGAAAATATAGATCCAGTTGGTTCTTGTGTTGGTCAAAAAGGTGTAAGAATTCAAAATATTATAAATGAATTAAATGGTGAAAAAATTGATGTTATAGAATGGAATGAAGATCCAGCAATCTATATAGCAGCTGCTTTACTTCCAGCACAAGTTATGGCTGTTGATGTTAGAGAAGAAGAAAAATTTGCACAAGTTATTGTTCCAGATGATCAATTATCTTTAGCAATTGGAAAATCTGGTCAAAATGCTAGATTAGCAGCAAGACTTACAAATTGGAAAATAGATATAAAATCAGAATCACAAATTAGAGAATTATTATTATCTATGCAAGAAGAAAACGAAAAAGAAGCAGAAGCAACTGCAGAAGAAGTTGTAGAAAATGTTGAAGCAGAAGAAGTTAAAAATGAAGATGAAGAATAATTAGGAAGTGATGAATTTGATAAATAAGAAAAAACCAGAAAGAACTTGTATGGGATGCAACGAGCAAAAAGAAAAGAACAATTTACTTAGAATTGTAAAATCAAAAGAAGGAATAATTGATGTAGATGTCACAGGCAAGAAAAATGGTAGAGGAGCTTATATTTGTAAATCTGAAGAATGTCTTAATAAAGTTATAAAAACAAAAAGACTTGAAAGAATTTTTGAAAAAGAAATAAGCCCAGAAATTTATGAAAATATAAGAGGTGTAATTATTGGTAAATAAAGTTTACGGATTACTAGGTATTTGTTCTAAGGCAGGAAAGTTAATATCTGGAACAGATATAATTTTAGAAAACTTAGCAAAGAAAAAAGTAAGTCTAGTTATTGTAGCGGAAGATGCTTCAGAAAAAACAATTAAGAATATGAAATATTATTGTGAAAAAGAAAATGTTAAATTACTTATATATGGAAATATAGATGAAAATAGTAAATCAATAGGAAAACACAATAGAGCAGTTATAGGAATACTTGATAAAAAATTAGCGGACGCTATACAAAAAGTAATTCATGGAGGTGAAGAATTTGGAAAAAATTAAAATTCATGAACTGGCAAAAAAACTAGGAGTAGAAGCGAAAGTAGTTTTAGATATGGCAAAAAAAATTAATATAGAAGTAAAAAGCCATTTAAGTTCAATTACAGAAGAAGATTCAAAAAAAATAGAAAAAAAGATTAAAGGAGTTTCAAAAACAAAATCTATGGAAAAAAAGAAAGAAAATAATGAAGGACCAGTAATAATTAGAAGAGCAGTTATTATTAATGATGAAGAAGATAAAAAAGAAGAAGAAAGAAAAAGAAAAGAACAAGCAAGAAAGAAAGATGTAGGATTTGTAGAAAATAAGAGAAATAAAGATTACAATATTGTTTATAGAGATAAACCTACAAAACCACTTACAGTAAGTGAGTTGTTAGGAATTAACAAAAAGGAGCCAGAAGTTAAAAAGGAAGAAATAAAAAAAGAAGAAGTAGTAAAAGAAGAAGCTCCTGTTGTAGAAGTAAAAGAAGAAAAGGTTGTTGTTAAAGAAGAGAAAAAGCAAGAACAACCTGTTATTAATGATGCTCAAGAAACTGCTCCAAAAGCACCAGAAAGTAAACCAAGATTTGAAAATAATAGAAGAGAAACTCAAAATAATAATTACAATAATTATAATAATAATCGTAATAATAATTATAATAACAATTATAATAATAATGGAAATTATAACAATAGAAACAATAATTTTAGAGATAGAAATTCATATGGAAATAACAACAACAACAATAATAATAACGGAAATAGAAAGAATTTCAATAATGACCAAAGAAATAATAACTTTAATAAAAAAGAAAATTTCGGAAATAATAGAAATGGTCAAAAAAGATTTGATGATAAAGGTGGAATTGAAAAGAAAATTAAAAACATCATGGATGTTGATATTCCAATGGAAAAAGATAATGTTATTAGAGACTTTGGAAATAAAGCAAAAGATAAAGCAAAATTAAATAGACAAGATGAGCAAAAATCATCTAATAACAAGAAAATAAATCGTAAAGGAAATTCAAATGATTTCGATTCAGATAAATTAAATGATTTAAAAAGACAAAATAAATTATCTAACATGTTTGATGGTGGAGAAATGTTAGATTACTATGATTTAAGTACTGAAAGAGGAAGAAGAGCTAAAAAGAAAAATACAAAACAAGAAAATAGAACAAAACAAAAAATATTTAAATTAACAGAAATTACAATTCCTGAACATATTACAGTTAAAGATTTAGCATCCGAAATGAAAATTACAAGTAGTGATGTTATTAAAAAATTATTAAGTTTAGGAATAATGGCAACAATAAATAATGAAGTTGATTTTGATACAGCATATTTAATTGCACAAGAATATGGAATAAATGCTACAATGAAAAATGTTGTAACAGATGAAGATATCTTAATAGATGAAACAGAAGATAGAGAAGAAGATTTAAAACCAAGACCACCAGTTATAGTTGTTATGGGACACGTAGATCATGGTAAAACATCTTTACTTGATGCAATTAGAAGCACAAATGTAATTGAAGGCGAATCTGGAGGTATTACACAACATATTGGTGCATACCAAGTAAAAATTAATGATAGAGATATTACATTCTTAGATACACCAGGACACGAAGCATTTACATCAATGCGTGCTAGAGGTGCGATGATTACAGATATAGCAATATTAGTTGTTGCAGCAAATGATGGTGTTATGCCTCAAACAGTTGAAGCTATAAATCATGCTAAAGCTGCTGAAATTCCAATTATAGTAGCTGTAAACAAAATGGATTTACCAGATGCTAACTTTGAAAGAGTTCAACAAGAATTAATGAAATATGAATTAGTTCCAGAAGCATGGGGTGGAGATACAATATATGTACCAATCTCTGCTAAAAAAGGTGAAGGTATTGATAACTTACTTGAAATGGTATTATTAGAAGCAGATGTACTTGAATTAAAAGCTAATCCTACAAAACAAGCTAAAGGTACAGTAATAGAAGCTAGACTTGATAAAACAAAAGGTCCAGTTGCTACAATGCTTGTACAAAGAGGTAAATTAGATGTTGGAGATACAATTATAGTTGGTTCTTCAATTGGTAGAATAAGAACAATGGTTAATGATAAAGGAAAGAAAGTTAAATTTGCTGGACCATCTACACCAGTTTCAATTACAGGTTTAACAACAGTTCCAGAATCAGGAGATACATTCTACGAAGTTAAAGATGAAAGAACAGCAAAACACTTAATTGAAAAAAGAAAATATGAAAAACATCAAAAAGAAATTAACAAAAATACAGTTGTTACACTTGATGATTTATTTAATAAAATTGAAAGTGAAAACTTAAAACAATTAAACTTAATAGTAAAAGCAGATGTTCAAGGTTCTGTTGAAGCATTAAAACAATCTTTAGAAAAAGTATCAAATGATGAAGTTAGAGTAAAAGTTATTCACTCAAATGTTGGTGGTGTAACAGAATCTGATGTTACTTTAGCAAAAGTTTCAGGAGCAATTATTATTGCATTTAATGTAAGACCAGAAGTAATTGCAAAAACAATAGCAGATAAAGAGGGAGTAGAAATTAAACAATATTCTGTAATTTATGATGCTATAAATGATGTTGAAGCAGCTATGAAAGGTATGCTAGATCCAGTATTTAAAGAAGTTGTTATTGGAACAGCTGAAATTAGACAAACATTTAAAATTTCTAATGTTGGAACAATTGCAGGAAGTTATGTATTAACAGGAAAACTTTCAAGAAATGCTGGTATAAGAGTAATTAGAGATAACATAGTTTTACATGATGGAAAATTAGTTTCATTAAAGAGATTTAAAGATGATGTTAAAGAAGTTGATAAAGGATACGAATGTGGTCTTCAAATAGAAGGATTTAACGACTTAAAAGAAGGAGATCAATTAGAAGTATACATTATGGAACAAGTTAAATAACTGAAGCTGTTAAAGCTTCGCTTGTTACAGCTTCAGTTGTTCTTAAAATGCTATTGCATTTTAAGAACTTCATATAACAAGAAAGGATAAGAATATGCCTAGTAATAATAGTAGAATGAATAAAATAGATGAAGAATTAAGAAAAGAAATTAGTAGTATAATTTCTTTAGAATTAAAAAATCCTCATCTTACAGGTTTAATAAGCGTTTCTAAAGTAAAAACTACGCCAGATTTAAGATTTGCAAAAGTTTATATTACTATGATAAATGAAAAAAGTAAAAAAGAAAATTTATCAATATTAAAACAATCAAGTGGATATATAAGAAGTGCAATAGCCAAAAGAGTAAATTTAAGAAATACACCAGAGCTTATATTTGAATTTGATGAATCTATTGAATATGGTTCAAGAATAGATGAAATCTTGAAAGATATAACTAAAGATCTTAAAAGGGGAGAGTAATATATGACTTTAGATGAAATATTAGTTGAAATAAAAAAAGCAGAAAGCATTGTTATAATGGCTCATGAAGCCCCAGATGGTGATGCTATAGGAAGTAGTTTAGCAATGTGTTTAGCAACAAGAAATATGGGAAAAAATTCTTATGTATTAATGAAAGATATTCCTGAAAACTTTTCATATTTACCAGGAAGAGAATTTGTTATTACAGAATCTGAAATTGAGACATTTGATTTGGCAATCACTTTAGATTGTCCAAACATAAAAAGAGTATGTCCAGAATTTATTCCATATTTCGAAAATGCTAAAGTAAAAGTGGAAATTGACCATCATAATAAAAATGACATGTTTGGTGATTATAACATTGTAAATCATGTATCACCAGCAACTGCTCAAATTTTAGTTTCAAGTTTTGAATATTTAGGAATTGAAATAACTAAAGATATTGGAATTTGTTTATTAACAGGAGTTATTACAGATACAAATGGCTTTAGAAATTCAAATGTTACCGTTGAATGCTTCGAATTTGCATCATGGGCATTAAGCAAAGGAATAAATTTATCAAAGATTTATAAACAATCAATGCTTACTATGACAAAAGAAAAATTTGAAGCAGAAAAATTAGCAATGAATAGATTAGAATTTTTTGCAGATGGTAAAATTGCATTTACATATATGACTATTGCAGATGGCATAGAATTAGGATTAAAAGCAGGAGACAGAGATGGAATAGTTGAAATTGGAAAATCTATTGAAGGTGTTGAAGTTTCAATATTCCTTTATGAAAAAGAAAAAGGATATAAAGCTTCTCTTCGTTCTAACGAATATGTTAATGTTTCTGAAATATGTTTAATGTTTGGCGGAGGAGGACATATTAAAGCTGCTGGTGCAAATTTAAATATGCCACTTGAAGAAGCCAAAAAAGCAATTATTGCAGAAGTAACAAAACATTTAAAATAATTTTTTAGAGTACACTAAATAAAATAGTGTACTCTTTTTTGAATTCATTTAAGTTAAAGGTTCTAAATACACTTATTACTGAATAAATATAATTATAACAGAATATTTCTAGGAGGTATTATATGGAAGAACTAAAAAAAAGCACTAATACTTTTCAAAACATAGTATTAGAAAATAGAGAAAAAATGAATGTTACTGGGATAGTTGATGTATTAAGCTTTGATGATCAAATAATAATAATAGAAACAGAGTTAGGTTTATTAACAATAAAAGGAGAAGACTTAAAAATAAATAAGTTAAGTATAGATACTTCTGATTTTATAGTAGAAGGAAAAATAAATAGTTTAATATATTCAAATGCAGATAGTGGAATGCCAAAGAGCAAAAACATATTAAGTAAAATATTTAAATAGGAGAATAAGAAATGAATGTTTTTTCACAAGAAGAAATATTTTTACTTTTCTTTATTATAGGAGTAATAATTGGTTTAGTTTTTGATTTTTTTAAAGTATTAAGAAAAGTATTTAAAACCAAAGACTTAATTACATTTATTGAAGATTTATTATTTTTACTTATTTCAGGTAGTTTAGTTGTATTTGGAATTATAAAATTAAATGGAGGAGAAGTAAGATTTTATCTGTTTTTGGGAATATTTTTTGGTATATTAATATATTCTTTGACAATAAGTAAATTATATGTTATAATTCTATATGAATTTGTAAGAATATGTAAAAATATAGTTGTATTTTTTGTAAATATATTCTTTAAATTGTTACAAATCCTAAAAAATATATTTAATTATTTTTTTAGAAAACTTAAAAATATTGGAGATACATAGGATGAATATATCTAAATTAAACAAAGCAATGAATTTAATATTAATTTTATTAGTAGTATATGTAATATTTACTACAGTAAAACAACAAGCAAAAATAAATTCTTACAATAAAGATATATCATACTATACATCTCAAAAAGAAGAGTTATTAGACAAAAAAGAAGAGTTATTAGCTACTCAAGAAAATGTTAATTCAGAAAAATATATAGAAGAAGTAGCTAGAGAAAAACTTGATATGTATTATCCAAATGAAACAGTATATATTGATGTAAGCAAATAATAATTTAAATTATTTGCTTTCAAACTTGTTATTTCATTTTGTATTATTTTATTTCTAAAAACAATTTCCAATATATAAAAATTAAATAGGGGGCAAATCATGGAGTTAGATAGTTTATCACTAATTGATTTAAAAAATTTAGCTAAGGATAAAGGAATTCCAAATTATTCAAAATTGAAAAAATCAGAACTTATAGAGAAAATTTTGGAAAATTATAATAATAAGAAAACAGAGGAAAATATAACTGAAGAATCTGCAACAGAAGACAAAAGTGAACCAATAAAAGAGACTTCTTCAAACGAATATAAATTAAATAGTGAAGACGATGAATATGTAGAAGGAATTTTAGAACTTTTACCAGATGGATATGGATTTTTAAGAGGAGATAATTATTTATCAACTAATAAAGATGTTTATGTATCACCTGTACAAATAAGAAGATTTAAATTAGATACAGGAGATAAAATAAAAGGTATAAAAAGAATACCAAAAGAAGGCGAAAGATTTCCAGCTCTAATTTATGTTGGTGAAGTAAATGGAGAACATCCAGAAAAAGCTATGAAAAGAAAAAGTTTTGATGATTTAACACCTATATATCCTCAAGAAAGATTAAAATTGGAAACTACAGCTTCAGAATATACAATGCGATTAATGGATCTTATGTCTCCAATTGGAAAAGGTCAAAGAGGTATGATAGTTGCTCCACCAAAAGCTGGAAAAACAACTATTTTAAAGAAAATAGCAAATAGTATAACTACAAATAATCCCGAAGTATGCTTAATAGTACTTCTTATAGATGAAAGACCAGAAGAAGTTACAGAAATGAAACGTTCAATAAAAGGAGATGTAATTTATTCTACTTTTGATGAGCAACCAGAACATCATGTAAAGGTAGCAGAAATGGTAATAGAAAGAGCCAAAAGACTTACAGAGCAAAATAAAGATGTTGTTGTTCTATTAGATAGTATTACACGTTTAGCAAGAGCTTACAATTTAGTAATACCATCATCTGGAAGAACATTATCTGGTGGTTTTGATCCAGCAGCTCTTCATAAACCAAAACGTTTCTTTGGTGCTGCTAGAAACACTGAAGATGCAGGAAGTTTAACTGTTTTAGGAACAGCTTTAGTAGATACAGGAAGTAGAATGGATGAAGTAATCTTTGAAGAGTTTAAAGGAACTGGAAATATGGAAGTTTTCTTAGATAGAAGTTTATCTGAAAAACGTGTATTTCCTGCAATTGATGTTAATAAATCTGGTACTAGAAGAGATGAATTACTATTAAGTAAAAAAGAATATGAAACAGTAAATTCAATTAGAAAAAATCTTTCAAATCTATCAACAGCAGATTTAACAGAAAGATTAATTAACTACATGTCAAGAACAAAAAATAACGCTGAATTTATTGAAGAAATATCAAAAAACTTAAAATAAATAAGTAAATTAGAATGGGGTGAAATTTTAAGGATGTTCCTTAAATTTCACCTTACTTATTAATATAAAGGAAGGAGAAATTTATGAAAGAAACAATAAAAGAAATATTAAAAAAACAGACTTTATCAATAATATTTATTTTAATACTAATTGGATTAAATGAATATATTCTTACCTATCCTTCTAAAATTTTAGGTAATATTATAGATTTACTTTACAATATAGAAGAAAATAAGACTTTAATTATGAAAAGTATAATCATTTTAATGTTATGTTCGATTGCTTTTTTAGGTATACGAGTTATATGGAAATATTTAATTGCAAGAGCTACTAGAATTATGGAGAAAGATTTAAAAGACAAGCTTTTTAAGAAGTTCTTAAATGTGAATTTAGAAAGTATTCAAAATATAAAAAATGGAGAGCTAATGTCTTATTTTACTAAAGACATAGGTGAAATTAAAGGACTTTATTATAGAATATTATCACATGCATCAAGAGTAGTTTTCGTATTTATAATTGCTACATATACTATGAAAAGTGTGAATTTATCATTAACAATTGCAACACTTTGTCCGATTTTAATTACCTTATATATAATAATTATATTAAAAAAACAAGTAGAAAAGAATTTCAAAAAATCTCAAAGATATTTTACAAATCTTTCTGAATATGTGCAAGAAAGCACAGATGCAATTAGAACTACAAAGGCTTATTCAGGAGAAACAAATCAATTAAAGAAATTTATTAAGAAAAATTCTATTTTGAAAAAAGGAAATATTGCAGTAGATGTATATTCAACATTACTTTCTACAACAGTATCTGTCTGCTTTGGATTCTGCTATGGAATAACTATATTATATGGTTCAAAATTAGTTTTAAATAATACAATTACAATTGGACAATTTGTAGCATTTAATGGATATATTGGTTTATTTGTTACACCAATATCTTGGATACCTGGAATAGTATCAAAATTTGAAAGAGCTCAAATTTCATTTAATAGATTAGAAAGAATTTTTAATTTAAAAAATGAAAATTTAGTATTTGATAATATAGATAGCAAAGAAAAAATATATGGAGATATTAGAATAGAAAATCTATCATTTAATTATCCAGAATATACAGATAATGTTTTAGAAAATATTAATATAAATATTCCTAAAGGAAGTTCACTTGGAATAATTGGAACAATAGGTAGTGGTAAAACAACATTAATGAATTTATTACTTAGATTATATGAAGTTCCAGATAATAAGATTTTTATAGATAATAAAGATATCAATTCTTTAGATTTAGCTTTGCTTAGAGAAAGTATATGCTATATAACACAAGATAATTTCTTATTTTCAACGACAATAAAAGAAAATATTAGTCTTTTTAAAGATGATTTTGACGATGATGAAATTAAGGAAAGTACTAAAAAAGCAATGCTTTTTGGTGATTTATTAAAAATGAATAATGATATTTATACAGTAATAGGAGAAAGAGGAATAGACTTATCTGGTGGTCAAAAACAAAGAGTTGTTATTTCACGTGCTTTTTTAAATAAAAGTAATATAATTATTTTTGATGATACATTTTCTGCATTAGATAATAAAACAGAGGAAAAGTTATTAAAAAATGTAAAAGAATTATCAAAGGATAAAATTTGTATAATTATTTCAAATAGAATTTCAGATGTTAAAGATGCAGATAACATAATAGTTTTAGATTCAGGAAAAATCATTGAACAAGGAACACATAATGAATTAATAGAAAATAAAAAATTATATAATAAATTTTATACTCAGCAATCTTCTAATGAGGAAGATTCTATATTAAGTTAAGTAGGAGGTGAGTTTATGAAAAACAAAACTTTAAATAGATGCTATAAAATTGCTAAACCACATTTTAAAACTATATTTTTAGTTTCAATTTTATCAATTATAATTGATTTGTTAGAACTTACAAAGCCATATTTAGTAAAAGTTGTTATAGATGATTTTTTAAGTTTAGGCATTAGTGAAAAAGTATTTTTATCTGTAAATTTAATTGGAATTACATATCTTATAATAGTTGTTTTGGGCAATATTTTAGATTACTATACTCGAATGAAAACAAATATAATGGGAGAGGAAATCTTATATACTATTAGAAACAAAATTTACAAATATACACAAAATGCAAATATAAAATTTCATGATAAAACTCCTGCAGGAAAACTTTATGCAAGAATAACTAACGACGTTGAGGATATATCAGAATTATTTAAAGATGTTATAGTTACTATATTTAAAGATGTAATTTCTATAATTTCAATAATTTGTATAATGATTTATTTTAGTTTTAAATTAAGTTTATTATCATTTATGGTATTTCCTTTTGTAATAATTACTTCAATAGTTTTAACTAAAATATTAAATAAAATATATGAAGTTTCAAAAGTTGTTAGAACAAATTTAAATACTTTTTTAGCAGAGTCAATTTATGGAGCTAAGCTAATAAAAATATTTAATATACAAGATGAAAAACAAAAAGAATGTGAAAATTTTACACAAGAATTTGTTGATAAAAGAGTACCATCTGCAATTTATCAAGGATTATTTCCTGGAATGATGACACTATTTGAAAATATAGCTATTACAATTATAATATCTGCTTGTGTTTATAAATGGTTTGGAATTACAATAGAAGTAGGTTCGATTTATGTATTTGTAAGTTATATAAAATCTTTATTTGAGCCTATAAATAGAACTATTGATAATATAGAAGTAGTACAAGAAGCTTTTGTTTCAATGAATAAGATATATGATATATTAGATGAAAAAGAATTCCTAGAAGATTTTGATTCTGGTTTAGAACCAGAAAAAATTATTGGAAAATTAGAATTTAAAAATGTTTGGTTTGCATATGAGAATGAAAATTGGATTTTAAAAGATATTAGTTTTACAATAGAGCCAGGTGAAACTATTGCATTGGTTGGTAAAACTGGCTCAGGTAAAACAACTATTACAAATCTTGTAAATAGATTTTATGATATTCAAAAAGGTGAGATTCTTTTAGATGGAATAAATATTAAAGATATAAATAAAAGATACTTAAGAAGACATATTGGAACAGTTCTTCAAGATCCATTTATTTTTGCGAGAAGTATAAAAGATAATATAAAACTTAACAAAAAAATTTCTAATAAAGAAATAGATGATGCAATAAAAATGGCATCTGCAGATGAATTTATAAACAATTTACCAAATGGTATAGAAGAAATCTCAAAGGAGAGAGGAGAATCATTTTCAGCAGGTCAAAAACAATTATTAGCATTTGCAAGAATATTTGCTCACAATCCAGATATATTCATTTTAGATGAAGCAACTGCGAATATAGATACATATACAGAAAACTTAATTCAAAAATCAATAGATATACTATCTGCGCAAAAAACTGCTATCTTTATAGCACACAGACTTTCAACTATAGTAAATGTAGATAAAATAATTGTATTAAATGAAGGAAGAATTATAGAGCAGGGCAATCATGAAGAATTGCTAAATTTAGACGGATATTATGCAAAACTATATAATTCATATTATGAAAGTTTAGGGTAATATTTCATATTGAGTTTTAGAAGACAAAATGCTATAATAAATAGGATATACGTTAAGTTTTACAGAGTAATAGAAGTTGTATCGGAGGAAATTGAGATGAAAAAACATTACAAATCAATCATTCTATGTATATGCTTAATTGGAATATTAGCTATTATAATAGATATATTGCAACAAGAAATTGTTTCTAAAGATATGTTTGTGTATAAATTAATTTCAAAATATCTAATCTCAGATTTTTCACTTCCTATAGTTAAATTCATAACCAATTTAGGAAGTGCATTATTTGTTATTGCAGTGTCTATATTATTATTAGTGTTTTTAAAGGACAAAGTAATTGGACTTTCTATATTTTTAAATCTGGCAATTGTAGGAGGTTTAAACCAAATACTAAAAATGATTTTTCAAAGACCTAGACCAGTAGGATATAGATTAATTGAAGAGTCAGGATATAGTTTTCCATCAGGTCATTCAATGATAAGTGCAGCTTTTTATGGTTTTCTCATTTATTTAATATATAAGAAAGTAGAAAATAAGTATATAAAATATTCTCTTATTATTGGTTTAACACTATTAATTGTATGTATTGGATTAAGTAGAATTTATTTGGGAGTTCATTATGCAAGTGATGTTTTAGCAGGATTTCTTGTTTCAATATGTTATTTAATAGTTTTTACAAGTATAATAAAAAATAAATTATTTGCAAATAAAGCATAGCAAACATTACTCTATAAGAAAAAAGGCTTAGTCAAATTGACCGAGCCTTTTAATTTTGATTTTCAATAAAAATGAGAAGAGAAGATTAGGATAATTAAAATTTTAATATATAAAGCCCCAGTCAAATAAGACCAGGGCTCTTTTTCAATATAAAAATAGGTAATACTAATGGCGATTTACTATAAGAAAATAAAAATTTGTTCATTATCAAAAACTGCAATGGCAAGGATCATATATAGATTGCAGTATATACTTTTTCTGTACAGATGTTTCTTTTACCTCCAATCCTGATTTGATAGAATGTCTCACGCTAAAGGCTGTTACCAAATCAATAGACTTGTTTGGAGTTACGCTCATATAAACTTCTCGAATTGCAAAATCATTTCCATAAACCTGTTCTCCATATTTATCCCATAAATATGCTAAAAGGAAATTCAATTGTTCACGAGAAATTGGTTCTGCTGGAAGAACAATATAAGCAGCTACATCTTTTGAACATTTACCTAAATTAGATATAGTTTGCTTTTCATTATTGAACTTATTAATGTAACTTTGCAGAGATTCCTCACAAATAGTGACAAACTTGCTGAAGGATTCATCTTCCTTCCTAAGTGCCATCATTTTTTCTACTAATTGGGTCCGGCCAGTATAGCTTTCTGATGTGCGTATTATATCGCTGGAATTAATTACATCAACATTAAATGCTTTACAAATTTTTTTTAACATACTGTTACACCATTTTCCTTTCTTTAATTAAAAAAGATACTATAAACAGTTACGCAATAATTATAACATGTTTACATAAGATAATCAAGACGTTGATATGCAATTTAGATTTATAAAGGGAAGAGAGAGGCTACATAATTGAAATAATTAAGAGATTTTAAATTAAAATAAATATAAGTTGATATAGAAAAATTAAAGTAATAAATTTAACATTAAATAAAATTTTTTATAAAATTAAAAAAATTATTGTGAAAATAAATAATATGGATATAGTAGAAAATAAAATAAATATCACATAGAAATATAAAAATTTAATATGAGAGTGTAAGAAAAATTTGAGAATACAAAACAGAGAAGAGTAGTTAATAGCATATTTTTGTTAATATATGACATTGCACAAAAGGTAAGGTAAACGCATTATGTTAATCAATGTTTTTAAATATTTAGTTATGTGTATTATTTAAGGAAGGAGGCTTAAAACTTATTATGGAAAAAGAGTATCAAATAATACGTTTGTTAAAACGTCAAAATAAAGAAAAAAATAAAACTTATTATTTAGCTTTAGTTTTATTTAATCGTGAGTACGATAGTGATTTGATTAGAATACTTGTAAAAGACGAACAAGTATCTAAGTTAGATAATTTGCTTAAAAGTAAGCAAGATGATATTACAAGATATATAAAGATTGAATATAATTCATATCAAAAAGTATATCAACCGCAAATCACTATTTAAAAGAAAGGGGTAAAAGAATATGGCTAATGCTGTTGGTAAATTAGCAACTACAGTAAGTGCAGATGCACTATGGGGAGTATTCGCAGATGCAATACCATACATAAGTGTAGTTGTTTTAGTAGCTTTTGGTTTTTATCTAATTCGTAGAATGATAAAAGGACTTTCTAAAGGTAAAGCAAAAGTTTAGTAAAAAAAATCTCATTTGTTTAAATGCGGGCTATTATATAAGTTCGCATTTTTCTTTTTTATTAGGTGGTATATGAATTTAAGTAAAGAACTTTCTATGTTGAATAAAGTTTTAAATGAAATGCAGACATGTAAAAATGCTGAGAGATTTTATGAGTTATGTACAACGTTATATTTTCATATAAATTGTGTTGTATTTAATTTTCAACATTGTAATATTGGAATAAAAGATAGTTGTAATAAAAATACAACTAATGAAAATAAATATAATTTTGATAATTTTTTGAGGTTAGATAATGAATAATAGAAAAATAAATAAATTAATTAAAGACTTAGAAAATTTAGATGTATATGAATTTGAAAATGAAAAGTATATAAAAGTTGATGATTTTATGGAATTATGGGGGAAATTAGGACAATGTATGAAATAATAGAACAAATTGTTATGAGTGGTATAGATTGTATTTTACCATTAGTTCGGTTTTAGATTGATATTTGATTATACTAGAATATTATTGTTTAAAGATTAGTTTATGAATATTATTTTTAAATTTATTTGTGAAATTTTAGTTTTTTTGTTTTTGTCTTCTCCTGGTTTTATAATTATATATTTTGCTTATAAAATTATTAAAATAAAGGATTTGCAAAACAATAGTAAGGATTGATTATGGATAAATTAAGAAAAACTATATATTTTTCTGAAGAAACTTGGAAGTTGATAGATGAATATATCTATAGATATGGTTGGAAAGATAGTTCTATTAGCGATTTGGTTGATTATTGTTGTCGTACTTATATTACTGCACATAAATAACGTTTTTTTACTGCAGTATTTTTTTAATAAGAGGTAATTTATGGATACATTGTATATAGGAGATATTCCAGAAGAATATCATTATGCACAATTAAGTGGCGATTATATAACTTTATATAATAGACCTAGTGCTCAAAATACAACATTGAATTATTATAGAGTTTATCATAATAATTTAGGTTTTTACTATACAACAGGCACACAGTCTTTTGGTCAGTATAATACAACGTATTTTACTGATATTCCAGTAAGTAATAATTGGATGTATAGAACAGATATAGATAAGATATTTACTGTATGTTTTATTATATTTTTTATGTTTATATTTGTATTTAATATAGTAACGTCAGTATTCAAAAAAGGGGGAGTATTTCGGTGGACTTTTATGATAAATTAATAACAAGTATAGTATTGATAGTAGTAACATTTTTATGTGTATTTAATACATTTTGTTTTGCTTATACTGTTGAAGACTTAGACGGATTTGGTCTTTCTTATATTGGTCCAGCTACTTCTGGTACTTATAATAATTCGCCTAATAATAAAGGTGTTTTGGTTTATGATCTAGAAGTAGGTAAAAGATATACTTTAAAAAATACCTCAGATGTCACTGGTTTTATTCGTGTTTCTGAAGAATATCCTGCTGTTGGTGTTAAAGCTTATTTTGGTTCTGTTTATGGTTTACCTTCACAACTTTCACCTGGTAGTGAATTTTCTTTTTTATATAATGGCGATTATATATATCTATATACTTATTCTAATGTTTCTGATTTAACTATTGAACTTATTCCAGATACTGGAATTTCTTCTGCTGTTGATAGTTTAGTACAAAACGTTGGTATCTCTAATATATGGGATACATTTGAATTATCATTACCATATGTATTAATAGTAGTTGTTGTAGGATTTGGATTTTATATGATTTTAAGTTTAGTAAGAAAATTACAGAAGGGGAAAGCAAGGTTATAAAATGAGATATATAGATTATTTTATAAAATGCATAATAAGAAGAATAGTAAGAATGATTTTTAATAGAAAATTATTAATTATTATATTATCTATTTTACTTATTTTTTGTTTGTATTTATTGAATACTTCTTATGCAGCTGAATTTTCACCTTCTACTAGTGTAATATCATCTTATAATGATGTTGCTTCCGATTTCGTTACAAGGCTTTTTAAAACTTCTACGACATCTGAAAGAAGGAATATTTTAAATAAATTAAATAATTCTAGATATTCTTACTATGTTTATTATGGTCAATCTCGTAATGGTAGTAGTATGATTTTTGGTCCTTCTACAAGTCCATCTTATGATTCTACTACAATGTATGTTGCATTTTATTTGAAGTCAGTAGAATATAGACCTTCTGCATTTGATTCTTATAACGGTTTAGTTACTCCAATTCGTACAACTAATATTGATGACTTATATCGTATTAATTCAGACGGTTCTATTACTTCTTATGCTGTTTCATCTGATGAGTCTGTTTTGATGCCTGATATTTTATTTAATTATTCTAGTTTATCTGTTTCAGATTATATAAATAATCAACAAAATTTTGATAATTTAAATAATTCAATTCAAGAGGGAACAGATAAGATAAGTAATTCTGTAAATGATACAAATAATTTTATAAAAGATGATAATATTTCAGATGAAAGTATGAGTGTTGATACTTCAGGCTATGATATTGAAGGTGAAGAAAGTATTGATAATTTTTTTATAGAATTTATGAATACTATTCATGATAAATTTTTGAATATGGGTTCTGATGTTGAGTCAATTACTATACCAATGCCTTATGGTATTCCTTCTATTGTTTTAAGGTCTGATATTATTTCTAAGCATATTAAAGATACACCTTTGTATGCTTTAATTCAAGTTTTTTGGACTTATGTTTTTGGCTCTTATATTGTTCGTTTTGTTAAACGTATGTTTGAGTGGCTTTCTACTGGAGAAATTGCCGAAAAAGGTGTATTTGGTTTTATTCAGTGGCTTGATAATTATAATTCTATTGTAAAATCTTGGATGATGTAGGGGGTATATTATGGCTCAATTGCTAATAAATGTTGTTTTTCGGCATTTTAAATTTTATTTCTAGAATTTTTCTAGGTCCTATTTTTTCTGGAATTTCTGCTGTTATTCCTGCATTTACCCAATTTTTTGCAAGCATTCTTCAATTTTTAGGCTATGGTATACAGTATTTAACTTTTTTTGCAAAGTTACTTATGATACCTCAATCATTGCTTGTTATGTTAGTCGGACTTTTTATTGGAATTTATAGTTTTAATATTACTATTCGTGTTGTTGGATTGGGTGTTGGAATATATCGTCATTTTAAACCTTAGGAGTAAATATAAATGAATATTATAATTGTTTTTTTAATTTTATTAGTATTTTTCTATTTGAAATTTAATTTGAAACTATCTATCGACTGGAAATCCCTTTATCGTAAGGGATTCCAGAAGATAGATAATGCATTTGGTTTGTTTTGTTATTGCCGGAAAACAAGGTCATCGGTAAAACATATTCTGCAATTAAGTTTTGTATAGATGAAAAACTTCGTAGAAACTGTATAATAATAACTAATGTACAAAGTTTTAAAGTTTTTTCAGATACTGTATATATATCTGATATTACTGAATTAATAGATTATGTATTAGATTATTGCTCAAAATTAGATCCTGAAGAAACTCCAAACATATTGATATTCTTCGATGAGATATTTACAATATTGGAAAAGGGTACCAGGATAAATAAAGAAATATTATCTTTTATTTCTCAGCTTAGAAAACGTAAAATTATATTTATCACAACTGCACAAGAATGGCTAGAAATCAATGTAACATTCAGAAGATATGTAAGATATCAAGTAGACTGTAATATGTTTTCATTTCCAATTTTACGAACTGCATTTTTATTAAATTACATAAATGACGGAGAGCAGCTTAAATGGAGTAATGAAGATAATGAATATATAGCACCACGAATAGCAACTAATTTTAGTAAAGGTAATTTAAGTATAATTGAAAGCTATGACACTTTCGAGACTATCTCGACTAATTCCACATCTAAATCAAAAAAATAGCTTATTTTTCATTTTAAGGAGTTTTTTATATGTTTAAATTTAAATATTGTGCTTATTGTCGTTATATTACATTTAAACCTAAAATATATAATCGGCAATATAATTTGTCGGAAAGTGTCTTAAAATCGTTCCTCGTTTAACCTCACAAATATCTGATGCATTGCAAAAATATCTTAAGTGAGTCGAAATGTTTAAAAATATTTTATATAAAATTTTTTAAATATTTTGACTCGCAAGCCAAACGATAGTGCGGCAGGGTTACATAACGACATATACTAGACATAGTAACAACTTAGGAACATTGGCACAGCACAAAAAGACATAGAATTATTGATATAGTAATAAATTATGAAAGTTTACCACTTAGTTTACATTTTTAATTATTTTTATATAAATTTATAGCATTATTCATATTTTTAGTATTAATATATGAACGTACTTAAGATTTATAATGAAACACAGTGGACTTTATTGAGTTTAAATGATGAAGTTTATCGTAAGAAGGGTAAGAGAACTATAGATTATGTTCCAGGATTTCTTACAGATGAAAAAGAAAAAGAGAGAGTTTCTCTTTGCAGAACTAAGAGAAGAATAAAAGAAATATGTTTATGTAATGATTTTGAATACTTTATGACTGTTACAGTTAGTTCTGAAAATTGTGATAGATTTTCTTTGCAAGATGTACAAGACAAAATGAAAAAGATATTTAAGAAAATTAAGAGAAAATATTCAGAATTTAAGTATATATTTATTACAGAAGAGCATAAAAAAGGTGGATTTCATTTTCATGGTATGATTAAAGGAATTTCAACTAATGATTTAATACAATTTACTTTAGATGATAATATACCTTTGAAAATGAAACAATTAATCTTTATGGGTGAACTATTATACCATTTCAAAATATTTGATGATGAAATGGGGTGGAACACATTTTCTCCTATTAAAGATTATAATAAATGTTGTAATTACATAACTAAATACATAACTAAAGATTGTGTAAAAAATGAAAGTAATCAAATATATTTTTGCAGTAGGGGGCTAAAGAAACCTCAAGAGGAATTTATGATAAATCAAGATTTAAAACAAATATTTGGTGAAAATATATTTGAAAATGAATATTGTCAGAAGAAAGACTTTGATATAACAACATTATCAGAAAGTCAAAAATTAAAATTGAATAGATATTTTAATGAAAATGATGAATATTTTCAAAATGATGACAATTCAATAACAAATTGGTTACAACTATTTACAAATTTTGATAGTAGATTTAAAATAAAGATACATAATTAAGTTTTAGGTATTCCGATTTATATTATGCCAATACAAATGATATAAATCACTTGTAGATAGCCGTACAAGTAAAAGAATAGGCTATGGGGTTTGGCTAACCTCATAGTTACATTGCACAAAAGGAAAGTTTTGTGCAAAAGAGAGTAGGTTCAATATAGAAAACAGCCATAAACCTCTACTTCTTTTAAATCAAGGTTTACAGCTGCTTTAATACTGTTATTATTCACTTATATTTTTATTTCACTATTTTTTTATCTTTATATAATCTTCTGTATTACTTATATATCAATATTCTTGTGAACTCTTAAAATCAATTTTAAACTTTCTTTATATTTTTCCTTATAACTTGTTTAATAAATATTTTTTAAGTCTAATTTTTCAATTTGTATCTTATATTTTTTCAAAATCGTCGAAATCCTTGAAACTCCTAGAATTACCTATATTTTCAGACAACAAACTATATGGCTAATTTTTAAAAACGCCTTAAAATCGATTCTCGTGCGTCGTTATTTTGGTAGTTTTCGGGCGTTTTCCTAATATCATAAATTTATTGTATAGATCATAAATTTTTATATCAAAATTACTAAAATTAGTAACGCTCCAGGATAAGTTAATATTTGAGATAACAAGTTATATTGGTAAAATATAAAAATGGCTTAAAATCGATTTTAAAGCTTCGATAATTTTGAGTATTTTAGCTAAAATTCAGTAATTACAATAATTATATAAATTTAGGTTTAGCAAGTTAGAAATAAATCAAAACTAATTGTTAAAATCATTTATAATGGAAATTATTATTTCAGATAGTTAATCTTACATATTAATATTAAAAATCTCTTAAAATTGATTTTCAGAATAATGAAATTATAATTTATTAAAAATATCATAAGAATTATTTAAAAAATTGTTAATATACAAATGTTCGGTTTATAAAATCAAAAACCGAACAAATTTATAAAATTAAAATTTTGAATTTATAATTTTAAATTATTTTAATTTTTTATTTTTATTATAATATTTTATAATTTTCAAATTCTTTAGTGAAAATTTTTTTAAAGCAAAATTTTAGTAGATTTAAAATTATATTTATTTTTTATTATTTTATAATTATATTCTAAAAATCTACCTTCTTCCCCCCACTCTGCCTGTTTTTGTAAGAATTATAAATTTCCCAATGGGTTACTTTCTACTGCATTTCTAATCTGCTCATTATCTACATGAGTATATATTTCTGTTGTTGATAAACTTTCGTGTCCTAAAAGTTCTTGTAATGCTCTTATATCAACATTTCCATACTTATACATTAGTGTTGCTGCTGTATGTCTTAATTTATGTACAGAGTATTTATCTGACTTTTCAATTCCAGTAAGTTTAAGTTCTTCTTTTACTACATATTGTACAGTTCTTCTACTTATACGGTTTTTACGTTCACTTAAAAATAATGCATCACAATTAATTTTAGGTCTAATTTCTAAATAATCATGTATAGCATTTATGCAAGATTTATTTAGATAAATAGTTCTTTCTTTGTTTCCTTTACCAATAATATTAAGTTTATTATTTTCAAAATCTATATCACTTATATCAATGTTTACTAATTCTGCTAATCTCATGCCACAATTTAAAAATAACATAATAATGGCATAATTTCTTTTGGTATTATTATGATTTCCATGACCAACAGGATTTTCAAAAATTGAAGTTGTTTTTAAAAGAGCTTTGCTTTCTTCTAAAGTTAAATATCGAGGTAGTCTTTTGCCTTGTTTAGGTGATTCTAAATTTTGTGCTGGATTTACTGAAATGCTTTTATCTATATTACACATATATCTAAAAAACTCTCTTATACTTGCTACTTTTCTTGACAATGTTGCAGGTTTATTTGAATAACATTTTTTCAAATATGCTAAAAAAGAGTGAATATCTTGTAATTTAATTTTCTCTAAAGTGTTTATTTCAAAGTCATTTACTTTTATAGCTGTTTTTATATCTAATTCATCTGTAATCTCTGTTAAATTAAATTTGAATTTTATATATTTTAAAAAATGTGCTAAATCATAATTATATTCTTTGATTGTATCTTTAGATCTATTTAAAACAACTAAACTATAATCTAAAAATTCATTTAAAAATTTTGGATTTTGGTCTGGATTTATCATATTTATATAACCTCTTTCTTACATATTTTATCCTACATTAGCATCTTTATTTTTGGGAATTATATTGAATATATTGTCATTTTTTACTATATTTTTACCTAAACTTGATAAGTTATTTTCAGCATTATTACTCTTTCCATTTATTTGTTCTGCTTGAGTTGCTAATACTTGCTCATAAGTAAATTTAAGCATAGCAAGTTTTTCTTGTCGTTCATCATTTGTTGCTTCTGTACTATTTAACATATATTCCAAATTGTATGAATATAATTCCATAGCTCTTAAAATCAAATCAACTTGTCCGTTTAATAGTCTTAATTCAACAGGGCTGATATTATCAACATCAAAAACATCTTTATTAGAATTTTCCATAGTATTCACCTAATTTATGCAGCAAATGCAATAGCATCTTTCATCATAAAATGTCCTAAAGGGTGATTTTGCATTGCTTTCATAATTTTTTCATTGTGTAAATGTGTATATATTTCAGTTGTATCAATTTCAGCATGACCTAATATTTCTTTTATGATTTTTATATCTACACCTGTTCTATATAGTAATGTTGCACAAGTATGCCTAAGAGTATGAGCTGAATATTGTCTACTATCTATTCCAACTAATTCATAAGCTTTTTTAACTAATCTTCTTATAGTTTTGACATCCATTTTAGATTTTTTTTGGCTTAAAAATAATATATATTTATCTCTTTTTGACTTTGGCTCAATATTCTCTCTAATTTTCAAATATTTTAATAATGCTTCTTTAGTTGAAGGATTTATATAAGCTATACGTTCTTTATCACCTTTTCCAATAATGGTAAATTTATCATTTTTAAAATCTATATTTGTAATTTTCAAGTTTGCTACTTCAGATATTCTTAACCCACAATTTAAGAAAATACGCAGTATGGCGTTGTCTCGTATATTATGTATTTCATCACTATTTGAATATACTTCTACTAATTTTTCTGATTCTTTTAATGATAAATAGTTAGGCAATTTAATATCAATTTTCTTTTCTCTTTGAATCTTTTTTAAAGGTTCTTTAAATATGCTATGCTTAATTCTATATAGATAATCAAAAAAAGTTCTTAAATGCTCAATTTTTACAGTTCTTGAACTTTGTTTGTAATGATTTTCTGCTAAAAAATATATAAAGCTATATATATCACTATTCTTTAATGACCTAATATCATTTAAAGAAATATTTTCAATAGCAGTATATCTACTATCAAGTTTATATACATTTATAAATTCTAAAAATTGCCTAATTGTTACTAACAAATTTTTAATATAAACTTCAGAATAGTTTTTTATAGCATTCAAATAATCAGAAAGTTCTGATATGAATTGGGGATATTTCTCAATTTCCATTTTTCAACGCCTCCATTTTTTCTAAAATACTTGATATAGTGTGATTTTCCATTATTTCTTTCATCTTTTTATCAGATATATGAGTATATAATCCTGTTGTAGCAAGACTAGTATGACCAAGTATATTTTTAATTATAATAATATCCGTATCTGTTTCTTCATACATAAGAGTTGCACTACTATGTCGTAATGTATGTGTATGATAACCTTTTTTCTTTTTCTTAAATAAAAGTAGTATTTCTTCATCAATTATCTGTTGTACCATTCTTCTTGATATTCTTTTATTTCTTACACTTATAAATAGTGCATTATAATCAGGATTTGTTATTGGAAGATTTGGTCTAATGTTTAAATATTCTTGTATTGCTTCTAATGTAGCATTATTAAGATATAAGATTCGTTCTTTATTACCTTTACCTTTTATTTTGATAGTCATATCATCTAATTTAATATCTGTTAAATTAATTTGTACTAATTCGTTTAATCTTATGCTACAATTTAGAAACAAACAGGTTATTGCATAATTTCTTATCCTGAATTTTTTATCAGTATTTATTGTTTTAGATAATAATTTTTTACTTTCTTCCAAATTTAAATATTTTGGACATCTTATTTCTACTTTTGCTGATACTATTTCTTGAACAGGATTAGTAGAAATATGATTATTATTCAAAAGATATTTATAAAAGTTCCTAATAGATGTTAGCTTTCGATTTCTTGTTTTGGCTTCATTTTTTAATGTTTTTGATACAAAATAAATAAAGTCTGATATTATTGTTGATGTTACTTTTCTTAAATCTTTTATTTCAACATCATGTATTTTAAGCTTCCTAAATTCTTTTTCGCTAATGTTTTTTTTTAGCTCTTTGTTATCCATAATTTTTACATATCTGAAGAAAGTTTTTAAATCTGAATATGTTTCATTTACAGTTGATTCTGGTTTACCTACAATAAAACGATTATATTTTAAATAGTTGTTAAGAAATTCAGGATTATATCTCTGATATTCTAAAAATGAACCCATGATATTTCTCCTTCAAATTTATTAATCAAATTCTAACAGTTTTCTATGAAACAAACAAAACTACAAATTTCCATTTTTTGTGAAATTTGTAGTTTTGTAATTTATGTATTTATTTATTAAAATTTAATTAAAAATGTATTAAATCTTTAGTTGCTTTGTAAATCATATCTTCTTTTGGATATTTATCCATTATCAATTTAGTTTTATAAATTATATCTTCTTCTGTAAACTCTTTATTTTGATAATTTAGTAAGTCAAAGAAAATCTTTGCTGCATAATTAACAATATAGTTTGATTGTATTTTTCTATATTTTTCTTCAGGTAGTTTAAAATATCTATCAATTAAAAGTGTATTTATTCTGTTACAAATTGTTTCTTGCGGTACATTATTTAATAATTTAATTAGTTCTGTAATATAATTAATAAGTGTTTTATTTTTTAGTTCTGTAATGTTTCTACTTGTTTCTATAAAATAACCTATCATTTTTTCGATAGAACATTCTGATTTATTCATATTAGTTTCCTCCCTATTTGCTGTGTTTTCCTTTATTATTTTTGCAATGTTTTCTTATGTATTCCATTTGCTCTAGATCTTCATTATATCTATCTTCATCTGTTTTACAGTTATCACCATACCATAATATGACTAATATAAGAAATATTCCTATTGCTACAATAATCATAATTATAAGCATAGTTATCATTGTGATTAAATCTAAATTCATTTTTGCCTCCAGGTTTTAATTTTGTTTTCTAATTCATTAAATTATGATTTGCGAAATCATCACAGGTGTATATCCCTTAATATACCCTATCTGGTACTCCAGACTTGTTCTCATTGCATGGGACGGTTCTTTCACGCTCACTCTATGACTGAACAAGAGTATCATTATATCTATTATTGTTATCGCCTTGTAAGGAGCTGCCTTACATTTAAGTTTGAGGTTCTGTTTCCACAATTAACTAGCTCCAATAATAGGATTGTATTTAATGAATGTTATTAAATTTTCAATGTACTTTAGAAAGATTTATGCCTTCTAAAATACATAGGCGAAAAAATATAATAAAAAGTTAACAATCATTAAAAATTTTTTTTATTTTTTTGAATTCTTTAATATTCTTTATTAATTGGTCTATAATGTAATCTTTAGATTCCTGATCAAATTTCCCATTCACTTTTGAATATTTATTTATTAAAGGCTCAAATTTCAATATTAGTTCAAATGTAGCTTTCATATCACCGTTAACAGATAAATATATTAGTTGAAATATTTTTTTATTTTCTTCCATTTTTTAATTCCTCCATTTTATTTATAACTTTTTTCTTTGCTCTACTTTTTGTTGCCTTTATACAATTGGTTGTTGTGTTTAACTTTATTGAAATATCTTTTAATGAATAGCCTTGAAAAGAAAGTTTAAAAATCATAATTTCTGTATTATTTAATACACTTATAGCTTTTATATAAGAATCTTCTGAAAATTTGTCTTCGATTTTATTACTTACTGAGTTTGCATATATAGAAAAAAGGTCATCATCTGACACAGATAATGACCTTTCTATTTTTGATAACTCATTTAAAGAAATCTCAACATTTTTAATTCTTTTTGCTTTTCTTGAATAATCAATTGCAGCATGCTTAATAACTATTTTAATATAGTTTTTAAATGATTTAACTATATTAATTATTTCACTTTCCGAATAATCGTTTATATACATAACTTACCTCCATCTAGGACGTAGTCCACAGATTAGAGGTAATAAATTACTCTATATATTTATATATTTTTTATCATGTTTTTATATACATATTATATTCCTCCACAAAATAGTCTACTAATTTTGTTTAATAAATTTTATCTATTTTTCAGTTGTATTTTTATTTAAAATTAGCTTTTGCAAGTAAAACTATTACCTCAAATAGTAGACTAATTTGTCCTATTAATATATTAAATCTTCTGAAGTAATAATTTTCAAAAACTATAAAATCATAGAAAAAAATAGAAAAAATTGGAAAATAGTTGCAATAAGAAATATTATGTAATTTAGCAAAAAAACTATTGAAAATCAAAGAATTGAGTGATATAATACTAATATCTTTTAAAATTTAACAAAATGTTTCACCTTTATAGATGGAGGATTTGCACAATGATTAGTGAGTGTATTGCAAATAATTTTACTTGTTCAAACTATACTTTTACCAACCAAGAACAAAAACTCGATATTATGAAGCTTAGAAGATTGTTAAATCAATTTGGATTAAGTCCAGCAACACATGCAACACTTTATATTGTTGAAGCACTTCAATTTTTGTTTGATAATAATATAACAGAATTTAATAAACTTGAAGATATTTATATTATTTCTTCATATATTCATAATGTAGAAATAAGAAAAGTTCAATGGGTTGTAGAATCTGCAATTTATAATAAAATAAATAATTATGGAGATAAAGATATATTGAGAAAAGTTTTTTATTGGTATGATTCTTATGAACATATTACTCCAAGACTTTTCTTTCAAACAATGCTTGTATATCTATATAATAACAGCAATGAATACAAAAATAGCTAGAGAATTTAATTTTCTCTAGCTATTTTTTATATATTAAAATCTTTTGAAATTTTATCAAAAATATCTAATATTTCATTATATTTAATTTCTTGTATTCCCATTTCTTTTAGTAATTTTGTTTTAGTTATATATTGGCGAACATTAATTCCTAAAACGTCAAATTCATATACAGTATATTTTTTATCTTCTATTTTCAATTTCATCTTATGTAATAAGTCTAATTGTTCTGAAGAAAAATAACTATATATATATAATACATTTTTTTTATTATATTCTTCATTAAACTTATTTAACTTTTCATTCATATTTACACCTCAAAAATTAATTTTACAAATCTATCAAATTAATCAGTCTATATCCTTTATTTTAACAGAAAGGATAAAAGATTACAACCATTTTTCGACATTTTTCGACCAAAGAACTTTTTATGTTATATATTCTTATATTCACTATTTAATTATTAGATGTATTCTCTAATAGTGTTCTATAGTATATTTATTTGTTATGGTATTCATATTCTAATTTTTGAGCTAATTGTTCTTTGAATTCTTCATTTAACGTATATTCATCACATTTTCTTCTTATTTTTTCTATGTCTTTTTTTAATACTTTATTGAATTTATTTATTTTGTTTTCATTTATTTTATGAATGTATTTTTTTATTTGTATTAATAAAATATATAATATAATAATTGTTATAATTCCCATTATAATTTTTATCATTTAAACGAACCTCCTATTTTTTTATTTAATTTTTTCTAGTAGTTTAACATCTTAATAAAATCAAAAACAGTCGTTTTATAAATATCTATATTCAATATCTGATTTTGTTTTTGCATATCTTGCTCCAGCTTATTAGTTATAGATTTACATATCCTTTCATGATTATTAAATCCATTTTCAATAATGTTATTTTTTAAAAGTATTATTTTAGTAACTGCATCTTTTGCTCCTTGAAAATAAATATCTTCTATGTTTTTTTCAAAATTGTCATTAATATCTTTCACATAATCAAATATTCCTTCATAATACTTTCTCTTTTCTATTTCAGTAAGTTTATTATTACTTGAAATATCGTTTAAAATTTTATTAATGCTACTATTATTTTTGCTTTTTTGAATTTTTAATAATATTTTTTCATAATTTTTCCCTTCACATATTTTTTTTATTAGTTCTTGCATATTATTCATTTCCCTACCTCCTTTTCAAAAAAATTGTTCTTGGTAGGTATAACGTACCAAGAATCACAAAATAATATTGTAAAATGTATTAAATAGTATGTGTAGTGAAAGGAAAAAACATAATGAAAATAAAACAAATAAATGGAATGTCTAATCTTGTTGGTAAAAATATTAAAAAGTATAGAGAATTACGTCAATATACTCAAAGACAACTTTCTGATAAAATAGCTTTACTAGGTATTGATTTATACCATTCTGATATTTCACTTATAGAAAATCAAAAACTATTTTTAAAAGACTTTGAAATTATTGCATTTTGTAAAGTATTAAATATCTCTTACAATCAAATATTTGAGAACACTGATGATATATTTGATTAATTACATTTTACAATTATATATTTTTTATTTAATTTTGTAATCATTTTTAAGAATATGAGCTCACTCATGTTCTTTTTTGATTTTCTAAATTATATTGTATTTTAACACATATTGTATATCCTTTCAATATATTTATGGATTTTTGCCATTATTCTAGTATTCTTGTGTTTCATTTTTGCCATAAATCCTATATTATTTCCATTAAGGAGGGATTATTCATGGAAAATACCGAGTTTTTAAAAGAAATAGGATATAATATTCAAAAAGTTAGACTAAAAAAAGGATATACACAAGAATTTGTTGCTGAGCAATGCAATGTCTCACCTAAATACATTAGCATTATAGAAACTGGTAAATCTAGCTGTAGTCTTCCAGTCTTCATTGATATTTGCAATTTGCTAGAAATCTCGCCTAATTATATTTTTAAGGGTGCGGTTAAAAATATAAACGATAATGTAGATGTTCTTCCACATGAAATTTCTTTGCAATATTTGAAATTAAAAGAAGAGAATAAATCTTTTGTTAATAATACTATAAAACATCTTTATTCTATGCAAAAAAAGAGATAACAAAAAAGCATTAACGATTTGAAGTTAATGCTTTTTTCATATTTAAAATTTTGTAAAAACTAAATTTTATCTAGTATTTTCTTTTTTTTCTCATCAAATTCCTCTTGAGTAATTATTCCTTTATCAAGTAAACTTTTTAATTCATCTAATTGAGTAGTTGGACTAGTTGAAGGTTTACTTTCATTATTTAATTTGTTATCTACAGTTCTAAAATAGCTACTTACATTGTTATTAATATTTCAAATAAGAACTTTTTTCTTCACTAACATATTCCAATGGATAATCTCCGTTTGTTAGTATTACTAAAATTTTTCCACTTGTATCTATAACCTTTCATTCATTGTATTTTGTTTAAAATTTATTGCTCAATTTTTCCAATTATAACTTTTCCATCATAATTTATGTATCCGTATTTTCCATCTTTAATTGCTAAAGCTAATCCTTCTGAAAATCCTATGGCTCCAGTTGGTAAATTTTTCATTTCATATATTGTATCTATTACTAGTTCTCCTTTCTCATTTATAAAGCCATATTTTCCATCTTCTGATAAAGCTGTAATTACGCATGCCAATCCATCTGAAAATTCAAAAATGTATCCATAATTATAATCTACTACTAAATTTCCACTTTTATCAATTAATCCAAATTTTTCACCATTACTTACTACTGCAATATTTCCATCAAAGTTACCAGCTTTAGTAAATTGATAATCTATAACTAAATTTCCCTCTTTATCTATATAACCATATTTTTGAGAATCTTTATCATATATGCTTGCTAAACCAGAAGAAAAAGAATTTACTGAATAAAATTTATAATCTATTACAACATTTCCTTTTGTATCTATATAACCCCATTTATCATCTTTGCATACTGCTGCTAGTCCTTCTGAAAATGGCATTGCATGATCAAATTGTTTGCTTATAACTTCTTCGTTTTTCATATTAATAAAACCATATTTACTTCCGTCCCAATCACTAAATACTGCAAATCCTTCTGAAAAACTACTTATATTTCTGCGCTTCATTCCTATAACTTCATTACCTTGTAAATCTATAAAACCAGAATCATTTGACCAATCTCTATTTCTTTCTGATGAAACTAATGCTACACCCTCTGAAAAAGCATCTATTTTATAATATTTTCCAAGACCTACAAGAACATTACCATCTTTATCCAAAAGTCCCCATTCTTCATCTTTATATACCCTAATAACTCCATCTTTTACGCCTTCTTCTCCAAAATTATCATACATACAGTCTATTACAATATTTCCTTGTTTATCTATAAGTCCGCATTTTCTCATACTTTTGCACAATTGCTCTTTCTTCTGTAAAATAAAACGCATTATCAAATTGATAATCTATAACTAAATTTCCTTTTGTATCTATGTAACCCCATTTACCATTTTTACATATTGGCGCTAATCCTTCTGAAAATTTTAATCCATTTTCAAATTCTAAGTTCAAATCTCCTACTTTAGTAACCTTTTTTGATATTTCATCTTTTTCTGTTGTATTTTTATTACTAGAACAACCAGTTAATACAAATAGTATTGTAATTAAAATTAATAAAATTATTAAACTCAAATATTTCTTTTTCATTTCTTCCTCCTTAAAATATTCTTTTTTTGTTAATACTCTTTATCAAGAGTATATGTTTTACCATTATATGTGAATTTATTATCTGCTGTTACAGTCAATATCATGCCATTTTCTAAATTAATTTGATTTTCATTTATAGAAAAAGTTCCTATTTCATTAGATATTCTATATTTACCACTAGTACTAGATATAGCCAATGTTTCTATAGTAGGTAATGTAACATATAATCCATTATGAAGTTTATAGTCTTTAAGTACAATATATTCTTCTAACAAATTATTTTCTGCACTATTAGCTTGAGTAGTAGCTAATTCATATTGTCCTGTTCCTTCATCAGTCAAATGATTATTTTTGTCAAGATAAAATGCTTCCCAAACTGCTCCATCTTTATACATAACTATTGCTTTATGTACAGATGAATATGAAGCTGAATCTTGAGTAAAATCATAATCTTCAATTTTATAATCAAATTCTTCTGCTCTACCATCAGCATATATCTGTCTTATTTTATCCTTGTTTAATTCTATTTTATATTCAGTATTAAATTCCCAGTTATAAGTTCCATACTGAGCAGAATATTCTCCAATTTGTATACCTTCTTCGTTAAAAACAACTTCCGTAGTTTCTTTTGAGTTTTCTTCAACTGCTTTTTTATCTTCCACTAATGATTTAACTTCTGCTGTTAATAATTGGCTCTGTGGTTTAAACTTTTTTGCAGCCTTTTTGATATTATTTTCTATTTCTTTTTCATCTGTATAATCTTTCATTATATCAGCATCATCAAGCTTTAAGTTTTCAAGTTTTATAAAAATACTATCAAAGTTTTCAGCTAAATCTTTTTTATCCTTTCTAAAAGAATATTGATTATATTTCTCATCCTCATTTTGGTACTTTTCATATACTTCTTTTTTTGTAACTTCTCCATTTGATTTTATCTTCATATTTTTTGCTATTTCTTTTGCAATATCTAAATATTCATCTGAATTATCATACTTTGTATATACATACCATCTATATTCATTTAATTCACGATTATATAATAATTCTATACCATGCCCAACTCTATATGATATATTATTAACATTATGACTTTCACCATCTATGTAACTTATAAATATAACTCCCTTTTTTCCTAAAGTAGTATCACCATATTCCTCAGCTATTTGTATCATAACAGGATATTGTGTAATTTCTGTTTGTATAAAATAAGTTTTTATATTATTAGATTTCCACTTTGAATCAATATCATTTTTAGAGTGTGTAATTTCATCTTCGTAATATAATTTAGCCCAATTTATATCTGAAAAATCGCTTTCTAACTCTTGATTATTGACATTTTGCTCATTATTGTTTTTATTATTGACACAACCTGTTAGAATAAATATTGTTGCAATTAAAACTAACAATACTATTAAACTTAAAATCTTCTTTTTCATACTTTTCTCCTTATATCTTAGAAAAATAAAATTAATATATTTAGTATTTTTTTATTTTTTTCTTATCTCCCAAAATACTATTTTCTACTTTGTGTGATATGTTTCCATCTTTATCTTTAATATATGTATCTCCCAATAAACCTTTTTCTACTTTTCCTATTGTTTGATAATCTTTATTTATATATCTTGTTTCTCCCCAAATTGTATGTTCTGTTTTAGCAACTTTATTACCATTTTTATCTCTTATAATTTCTTCACCAAAAATGTTTTTCTCACCTTTTGCAATCACATTTCCATTTTTATCCCTATAAATATTATCGTTTCCAAATATACTTTTTTCAATTGTAATATTTTCTTGATTATCACTTGAATCTGATGTTGCCCAACTATCATATATAGAATTTGGATCAGAAGAAAATGATAAAAATTGTCCTTCTGAATGAAATGAGCATACTGCAGAAATTCCTAAACCTAGCAAAGATACTGCCCTAATCATTTCCGAAAATGCACCATTTGACATATCAATAATGCCAACTATGAAACTTACAAGCCACGCACCTATTATAAACCAAAATAAATGTAAAATCGTATCCCATAAACTTTTTGAATATGATATTGCAATTAATGCCCACGAAACGCCAACACATATCATACCATCTATGATAGAATTGGATTTATGCATACACATTAGTATAATGCCAGCTATTATAATTGCCTGTAATAATAGTTTGGCTAAAAAATTAAATTTATTTAATATATAAAGTAAAATTGCTATTGCAACCATACTTACTAAAAAGACCATTTTTTCTCCCATCCTTTACTAATCTAAATTCCCTATTACTACTGTTCCTTCTTTATTGATGTAGCCATATTTGTTTCCTTTTCTTACCCAAGCTAAACCATCTGAAAAATAATCAACCTCGTCATATTCAAAATCTATAACGATTTTTCCTGTTTTATCTATATAACCCCACTTTTCATTTTTCTTAACTGCCGCTAGCCCTTCTGAAAAATTGGTTTCTTGCTCATATTGAAAATCTATTATTATATTATTATCTTTATCAATATATCCACCTTTTTTATCTTTGTACACTACTGCTAAACCTTCTGAAAAATTAGGACCAATGCTTGACTGCAAATCTATTACTACATTTCCATTCTTATCTATATGAGCATACTTTCCATCTTTACATACAACAGCTAAACCTTCTTCATCAAAAGGTAATGCTATATCATATTGAAAATCTATTACTACATTTCCTTTAGTATCTATATATCCGAATTTTCCATCTTCATTCTTGGAAACTTTAGCTAATCCATGTGAAAAGTTGCTTACATAGTTATATTGAAAATCTATTACAACATTTCCATCTTTATCAATATATCCATATTTTCCTTCTTTTTCTACATAAGCTAAACCTTCTGAAAAACAATTTAAAATATCATATTGAAAATCTATAACAACTTTACCTGTTTTATCTATAAAACCACCTTTACCATTTTTCTTTACAACTGCTAAACCTTCTGAAAAAGAATCTATCCAATCATATTGAAAGTCTATTACTACATTTCCTTCTTTATCAATATATCCATATTTTCCTTCTTTTTCTACACCTGCTAAACCTTCTGAAAATCCTATAGAAACACCTTTTGAATAATTATCTACAGATTTTCCTGCTATTGAATCATATTGAAAATCTATAACAACTTCACCTTTTTTATCTATAAAACCTTTTTTTCCGTTTTTTTTAATAGGAGCTAATCCTTCTGAAAATCTGTATCCATTTTCAGTTGATTCTAAAGTCAAATCTCCTATAGGCACTATGTCATTATCTTTACTTTCTGTTTCTCTTTGTTCTACTACAATATTTGCATCACTTGGTGTCGCATCATTATTCTTATCTGCACAACCTGTTAAGATAAACAATCCTAAAATTAGTATTAGAATTATTCCAAAAATCAAAATCTTCTTTTTCATTTTTTTCTTTCCTCCTTAATATCAAAAATCAAAAAGAAACCTAAACTGTAACCAAAATCAAATTTTGATTACAGTCTAAGTTTCTCTTTTAAATATAAAGATATTAGAAAAATTACAAAAGCGTTCTAATATATATATATATATATACAGTTACAAGACTTTCAAGCATTTTCATAATATCTTTATTCTCCTTTTCTTTAATTGATTGTAAATATTTTATCATACATTTTTATAAAATTCTATATTTTTCCTAAATAAATGTGTAAGTATGTTACAATATTGTTTTTACATTAAAAACAAATATTAATTAATAATATTGCTAGAAATATCTACAATTTTAGATATATTTTGCTTTCTAAATAATTTTTAGTCTGTATTTATCTATTTTATTTACATTGCTAGTCACATATTAAACATCGTAACTATTAAATATATTGACTTTTTGAATAAGAGTTTAAACAAATAGCATTCAAAAAATGCATAGAGTATTTTCACTCTATGCATTTTCTACTATTAATAAATTTTATTTTCTAGTAATTTCATGTTTATATGTTCTTATATTTTCATACAATTTTCCAATTTTGGGAAAAATACACATAACTCATTATTTTTACAATATAGCAGTTATCTATCTAAGCAATTCCATATATTTAATTATTTCTGTGTTTTCTTGAGTATATCTTGCAGTTTCATTTAATGAATTTAAACCGCTACTTAAATTATTACTAATATTATTCATATTAGCATATAATTGTGAAAACATTACATTTCCTTGTTGCACAGCACAATATACTGCATATTGATTAGCCTTTATTTGATCTAATGAATCTAATACATCATCTAATTTACTAACAATTGTCTTTTGCAACATTTCTTGTTCAAAAATATTATATGCTCCTATATATCCTTCTAAAGTACTGCACCTACCCGTTTCAAAATATTCACATATAGTAACAATTGCAATAAAATTTTGATATTTTTTATGTACAAAATTAAAATTATACAACTTTTTTAATATTTCTTCAGTCTCTTCTAATTTTTCTTTAATAAATGCTATTTTTACATTTTCTTCTTCTGTTTTTCTATCCATTTCTAAATTGTAATTTTCTATTTCTTTATTATAATTATTGAAATCAATTTCTTTTTGTTTATTTTCTCTCTTTATCTTCTTATTATTATCAATATCACTTGATATAGTTCCCCACAATAGCAAAAACAAAGCACCGCCTAGTGTTATCACCGTAGAAATATAACCTATAACATCTCCTATATCACCATTAGTGTTCACAGAACCAATTGTAACATATGAAAAAATGTAATATATAATTACACATACAAATGCTACTATAAACCAAACAATAATCAATGGTATGGCATATCTTATCATAGCAAAAGGACTTAATAATATCAGTGAAAAAGCATTTCCTATAATATCCATAACACTTTTAGGAACTTCTTTTTCTTCCATTACCTGTTTCTTATTCTTTTTCTTGTAACTTACCATCCTACTTTTCAATTTCTTTATCGTTTTTTCAAGAGCATATTTTCTCTCTTCTAAAACTATAACATTTTTAAAATAACTAATCAACTTTTCAATTTCTTCATCATTTTTTACTATACTATTTGAAGCATCTATAATTTCTTGTTCTTTAGTTACTAATTTATTATTACTTTCTATTTTATTACCACAGGCTGGACAAAATTTGTCTGAATCTTTTAATTCATTTCCGCAATTATTACAAAACATTTTTTTCTCCTTTTAATTATTTTCGTTCATATATAGCTGTATAATATGGTGTTTCTGGATTACTTGATTTTTCAAAATTAGCAATAATTTGATTATCTTTATATTGATATGTTCCAATTGACATAGCACTATATCCTGTTACTTTCGGATATGTATAATCTTCAGTAATTGTTCCATCTTTTTTTAAGTTAATACTACATATATATATATTCTGAATAAGAGTCGCCTTCATCTGAATTTAAATATACAATTTTATCACTTGTTCCAAAATCCAAATTTACATTGTTGACAGTACTATTATTATTATTATTAGTTTCAACTTCATTATTAAAAGTACTATTCACTACATTATAACGTGTGTGCCATATTGCTCATTTATTGAATAGACAATATATTGTTCTTTATCCTTTTTCACATTTTTTTGTAATTTGTAAGCATTACAGGCATATCAGTACTCTCAGCTTGATAAACTTTTATAGTTATATTTTCAGCATTTTTAGGAATGCCATAATGCATAGAATATTTTCTCTCCATGCATTTTTTTATATATCTTATTTTCTAGTAAATTCATGTTTATAGGTTCTAATATTTTCATATAAAATTCCATTTATAAATTCAAATTCGTTTGTTTCACTTGTTGCTTCACGATAAGATGAACCATCTCCTCCTGGTTCAGTAATTTCTTGCTCTGTATAACTAGCTATAATTTTACCATTTTCATAAGTATATGTTCCTTTAAAAATAACTGTTCCCATAGATTCTTCTATTTTTTCTACTGTTCCATCTTTTCTTAAGGTTAACGTATCTTTTAAAAACTCTGATTGTGGCTCAGCATCTGTCCAAACATATACTATTTCACTACTTTTACTAAAATCTAAATCTGTATTATTAATTGCATTATTATCCACTTCGTTTGATGCATTTTCTTCAACTATATTTACTAAGTTATCTTGAGTTTTATTTTCGTTATCTTTTGTTTGATGTTTACTTTCTTTATATTCTTTTTCGTTAGCTTCTATTATATTTCTAATATTGTTTAAAAACTCTTCCTCAGTGATATTAAAATCAATCTTAGAAAAATTATATTCAGTTTCTTTAAAATAATTACTATAAGCACTATCTATAGCTGTATCTGCTATAGCAATAACATCTTTTGAAAAACTTTCGTCTTGCACAGCCTCTTCCATCTTATCATAAGGTAACATAGCAATTTCTATCAACTTATCTACTTCATAAAATGCGTGTGTGCCGCTCATTTATTGAATGGACAATATATTGTTCTTTATCTTTTTTTACATTATATAGTTTTTCAATTGTGCTTTCTCCCAAAAATGGATAAACATTTACTTGATTGTCTTTACAAAAATAAATACCGCAACCGTTTTTTTCATTTTCTTTGTAATTTGTAAGCATTACAGGCATATCAGTACTCTCAGCTTGATAAACCTTTATAGTTATATTTTCAGCATCTTTAGGAATGCCATATTGAGATTTATCTTCTTTTGTTTTTAAGTCTTTTAAAAAGTCATAATAAATCATTCCCCATTCATATGATTGATTTTCACTATTTTCTTTACCAATAACATTATCATTATTTCTAGCATCTTCTTTTTGATAATTAAAACAAAAAAATGCTCCCACTACAATTATTACTATAATAGCAAAAATCGCTATTGTACTATTGCTCTTAGAAATTCCAGATTTATATTCTGTCTTTGTTTGTACTTCTCCTTTATTTTTTTCTTCTTGTTTTTTCTCTTCAACTACTGATTTAACTGATTTTGTAGCTACTTCTTTTTCTTCACTAACAGTTTTTTTTACTTTAAGTTTACTTCCACACTCTTCGCAAAACACTGCTCCTTCTATATTTTTAAAACCACATTTACTACAATACATACATTCTCCTTTCAAGATTACCAATTAAAATTATTATATCCAGATGTGCTACTATTCATTATTGTAACACTTGAAGAATTGTAACCATACATTATTGTACTTAAACCTATTATCCAAACAAATATAACAGCAATAATTGATATTACGACATAAATTGGAGTAATAATTGCTAATACGTTTTTATTTGTGCTTTTTTTACTAAGCAATAATTGAACTAAAACAACCACATCCATTACTAAACCTAATATAAAAATTATAAAACATACTTTTAAAGAAATAAATGAGCTAATTACTGAAGCTACAAATGCTAAAGTAAAAATTGTATATAATACTGTTTGAACTGCAAAATATTTAGACATTTTTGCTTTGTTTCTACCAAAAGTTCCAAAAAATATTTTTTCTAATATAAAAATAATAATATTTGAAATTATAGACATTGCAACAATAAACACTAGTATCTTAAAGTATGGTAAATTTAAATCATAATTACTTGAATTTGCATATCCACCCAATAGAGTTCTTTCAAGTCCTTGCAAACTTCCCATAATTTTACTTAGACCAATATTGCAAAATATAATTGTGATTATTCCAATAACTACTGAATTTAATAAACACATTAACCAATTAAATTTTGATGTATTATCTTCACTTTTAGCTAATTTTATTGGACTAACTACGGCACCTTTATAAAACCCAATTATTTTTTGAACTACTGGAGAGTCTTTTAAATTCTTTACTGTGTTTTTAACATCTTCCATATTTATTGCAGCTTCTTCAGCTACCTCTTCTTCTTTTATTTCTTCTTCATTATTAGTACACTCTGGACATTTACCATTTACTAATTCTTTTCCACATTTATTACAAAACTTTGCCATATTCTACCTCCCATTAAAATATATTCTTAATACCAGATGTTGATATTTGTAAAATTATCATTATAGCTGAGCTTGCTGCTATTGAAATAACAGGAAATAAATTACCTAATGTTGTCACATAAACGATTTGATCCTCTTTTATTTTAGAAATTGCTATAATTCCATAATGAATGTTTACTAAGCAAGAAATTACAAATATAGGCAATAATATTACAGCTAAACCAACACTAAAATATGAAACTATTATTGTAATCAATAACTCAATAATAAACAAACATTGGCACTTACCTTCCATTGCAATTAAAGACATTATATTTAATTTTTTTCTAAATACAACTTCATGCATTACCCAAACAATTATAACTATAAGTGCAGAATTAACTGCAAAACCAACTCCAGCAGTTTTACTAATATCACTTATATTTGTAAGACTCTTTCCAAAAAGTCCTGCAATACCATTTCCAATTGATGACATCATTGAAAATGCTGCTCCAGAAAATATTTTTCCTAGTATAGTATTTATTGCAACTCCAAATAAAATTGAATTTATAATCATTACTACAGTAGCAAATATCCAATCAATATTTTTTTCTTTCAAAGTATTTTCTGGATTTTTGAACATTCCTTTAGCTGTATTCCAAAATAATCTTAAATATTCTGCAACTTTTTTTCCAACCTCACTTACCTCTTCTGTTGAATGTTCCACTTCTTTTTCTTCCACTTTAACTTCTTCTACTTCTTTTTCTTCAGTATCACAATTAGGGCATTTTCCATCCACTAATTTCTTTCCACACTTATTACAAAATTTTGACATACTTTTCTCCTTTCAAAATATTACCACCAATAACTATAAGACACATCTGATAAATCAAATATTTTAAACTCATTATCTTCATAATTCAAATATGCTGCTACATACCAAGTATTTTTTTCATCTTCAGTAGATCCAGTTGTTTTATCTGTTCTTTGACAAGTATAATCTATACTTATACTAGCTACTATAGTGTAATCATCATTATAACAACTCAAATCTGCCAATTTTAGTTCTGTTATATTAAAATTGCTGTTAGTATATGAAGCATTTGAAATTTTTTTAACAGTAGCTTCATATTTTTCTTCGAGCTCTTTCAAATCCATTTCTGTTGAAAATAATTTCTTCTGATCATTAAAAGACTTACCACTTATCAAACCATTTTCTAATTCTGACATCTGTGCCTGTAAATTATTTTTAATTGAAGCTTTTAATTCATCTGAAAAATCGTCATCATCAAATTCAAACTTATATGATGTTCTATAAGAACTAATATTAACTTCATCTGACAAACTTACTCCATAAGGCAAAACAGCCTCTACTTTTACATTATCTCTTTCAAAAACTTGTGGTAATTTATATACATCTACAGTATTAGCCTCTTTTTTATTATCATTAGTTGTTACAATATACTTATCAGAAATTTCCACTCCATCATATTTGACTTTACTTCCTTTAGGTACCTTTATTTCAAAATCTTTTACAACCTCATAGCCTAGTAAATATGAAGTATCATCTATTTTCCAACTATCAAAAAATAAAAATTTCTTACCTTTTTCCTTAGTTAAAACTATAGTTGTATCAGAAGCACCTGTTGAAGTTCCAGCAAAACTAACTGAAACAGTTGCTTTTAAATTATTATTAGTATACGTTGGTGTTTTATTTATAATATAATTTGTAAATTTTTTTTTCTCAAAATTCTCATCTATTACACTCTTAAAATTTTCTTCTGTAATAAAAGCTGTATCTCCTGAAAATTCTGATAGTTCATATAAAGTCTTGTAATCTTTATTATCAATAGCTTCTATGTAACTATTAGCCACAGCAGTAGGATTAGTTTTACTATCTAATACTTTATATACTCCAAATAGCCCTACTACTAATACTATAAAAAGAACACCTAAAACTTTCTGTTTTTTTGAAATTGTTTTCGTCTTAGGCTCTTTTTTTACTTCTTTTGAAGTGTTTTCTTTCTTAGGAACTACAGTTTCTTCAACTTCTAATTCTGTACCACAGTTCTCACAAAACTTAGCTCCGTCTTGATTTTTAGTACCACATTCACTGCAAAACATATTTTTCCTCCCTTATTTAATATATAAAAAAACAAAAAGAAACCCAAACTATAAGCAAAATTAAATTTTGATTACAGTCTAAGTTTCTCTTTTAAATATAAGGATATTAGAAAAATTACAAAAGTGCTCTAATATATATATATATATATATATATATATATATATACAGTTACAAGACTTTCAAGCATTTTCATAATATCTTTATTCTCTTTTTCTTTATTTTATTATATGTATTTTATTATTCTATTTTACTAAAATTATATATTTTTTGAGAATAATTTTATTAGT